>Ga0307982_1001522_pt1 | contig 18866 bp, 15 predicted proteins | sample OrgLakmetagen989_FD_201847 | JGI IMG/M metagenome (GOLD analysis project Ga0307982, IMG submission 201847) | Saline water microbial communities from Organic Lake, Antarctica - #989 | ecosystem: Environmental > Aquatic > Non-marine Saline and Alkaline > Saline | place: Antarctica: Organic Lake... | reverse complement strand
GCAAGCTCGCAAGGAGGCTGCCAGCACCAAGGCCAGCCGTGAGCAGAGCGCTGCTGAGGCAGCTGCAGCCACGCGCATCCAGGCTAGTGTCCGTGGGAAGCAAGCACGCACTACTGTTGCAAAAAGGAAGGAAGAGCTGGAATGGGGTGGTTTGAGGTACTGAATGAACTTTTGTGGGCCCCTGTCAGAGTGTTATGTGATTGAGCAGAATTATCTTCCAATTTCAAGCTCGTGTCGACAGCTCCGCTACATGTCAACACCCGGACGAATCCTACAATCTGTACAGCATTACTTTGACGTTGAACATTATATGCAACAACATTTTGTCATGGTCTGTGTGTCCCTATGTGCTGAGCCAAGTCGAAAAGCATGGCGCTCAGGCTCACCAGCCTGGCTGGTGCTGCTCGCGTCAGCCATTTGCTTTGCGTTGAGCACAGTGTCAGCAAGCCACTGGTGGAGCGGTCCAGGAGAAAATGGCGTTAATGTTTCTGCTGGCCTTGTACACACTACCTGTTTAGTGCTGGTCAGCAGCCTTTGTCCACTTCAGCTGTTGAGCAGCTTGCGATCGACGACTTGGGGACTCAAAGCCCACCGAACTATGGCGGAGGTGGCCGTCGTTGCTGCTATTCTAGGCGCCATACTTTCATTGATTGCACTGCTGTTGGGTGTGCAGACTGCAAACTCTGCTGCTGTCAGATCTGTGACGTCTGGCGCCGAGCTGCCTGCTCAGGCGGCAGGGTGCCTGGGTGCAGATGAGCTGCACACGCCTTGGGCCAGTTTGCTACCTTTCAGGCTGGGTTACGCCTTCGTGTGTAGCAGGCCTGCACCTGCTTTGTGTGCACCATCCCTAGGCGCTGCGGCGTACACCATTCTGTGGCTGGCCTGTGCAGCGATGGGCCGGTCTGCCAACTCAGCCATATCCACTACCCAGGCCTACAGCATTCAGCAGCACATTGCGCGTGCGCATCAAATGGCAGTGCTAGCTGTCCTGCTGTCAGCTGTGCACTTCGGTCTTGCGATCGTGGGCCATCTGTGATTCATGCCTCGGTGCAGACCGGAGGATAGGCGACAGGGGGCTGCTGCCTGCACAAGGGAGCAAAAGCTTTCACTGGTGGCATGCACACACACAGAGAAACATGCTGAAACGATACCCTGAACCGGGTTGATGGTTTGTGTGTTGTGCACTTCGTCGTGTTCAATCGAGGTTGGGGGGGCCCTGGACACACACGCACGGCAGGCAGAGAGAGAAAGCCATCAGTGACAGAGTGATCAAATCTGAAAACAGGTGTAGTTGTGCTTGCTTGACCACCCGCAACTGTAACTATGTCTCAAAAGCGCGCTTTGGAGGAGGAGAGCCCCTTGGTGCAGTCACAGATTGTGCCAGGCAGTGCCGCAAAGCGCTCTCGGCGAGAGGATGCTTCGAGCAGCAGTGCCATTGTGCCGCTTGAGGCCCAGGCTGACCAGGCAACCGCATTAATCAAAGCAGATCAAGCACCTACGCGCACAAGCAAGCTTCATGCACCCATCATGCTACTAGAGGGACACAACGGTGCATGCTACACGACGCAGGTAGGTCAAGCACTTGCGGAATTGGGACCGCTGCCGTTCACGTCGCGACTGCTCACCCCTTCCTGCACAGTTTGCAAGCAACGGGCAATTTCTGGCTTCAGCTGGAAAGGATAAGAACATTTGTAAGTACCTTGCCCAAACTCACGCCGCTGCATGCACTGGATCGCCAAGCTGCGTGCAGTGCTTTGGAATGTGTATGGAGAGTGCGAGAATTATGCCGTGCTAGCGGGGCACAAGAACGCCATCCTGCAGCTGCGATGGGGCAACAATTCCCGCCATATTGTAACTGCATGTGCTGACAAGACTGTGGGTCTTTGGGATGTTGATTCTGCCACTAAGCTGCGCACATGGAAGAGCCACTCCAGCATTGTGAACTGCGTGGACGCGACCGTGTCTGGGCCATCCATGGCTGTCTCAGGCAGCGACGACGGCACTGTGCGACTGTGGGACTCCCGGCAGCGTGGGTCGGTGCACAGTCACAGTGTCTCCGTGGACGGCTCAGTGCCCACCCCCCTCCCCATCACTGCAGTGGCGTTTGCGGAGGGGGGCAGCACTGACATGCTGTACTTCGGGGGGGTGGCGGGTGACGTGGTGCAGTATGACGTGAGGGCTGGCAAGGAGCGCATGACACTCACTGGGCACGATGCCGTCATCACCGGCCTGTCAGTGTCAGCTGAGCACCAGCTTGTGGCTTCCCACGGGTCCGACGGCACTGTGCGGCTGTGGGACTCCCGGCCCTTCGCAGGGGACGCAAGCACCAGCATCCTGGGAGGGAACGCCGCTGCAGCTCCAGCAGAGACACACCCCCGCCAGCGGGCCCTGCTGAGCCGCACAGCGCACTCTGCCCAGCGCGTGCTGCACCGGGTGGCCCTCTCCCCAGACGCCAGCCGTGTGGCTGCAGGCTCCGCTGATGAAATGCTGTACATCTGGCACACCACGCCAGACGCAGAGGCGAAGCGAGACGCCGTTGGCCGGGACGCCCGCCTGCAGTACGCGCTGCCGGGGCACACGGGGGCCGTCACAGAGGTTGCCTGGTCCCCAATCGAGCCCATCGTGGCCTCCTGTGGCCTGGATGGCAAGGTGTACTTGGGCGAGCTGAAGCAAGCCTGAAGTGCGTCAGCATCTGCAGGGGATATCCTCCAGGCAGCACGCCTCTCAGCCGCTGCACTGGGGGCTGAGGGGGTTCAATTCTGCCCCGCGCTGATGTCGGCCTCGCCAGCTAAACAGCAAGCACCAGCTTGGCGGGCGATGGGGCCAACAAGCATGCACTGTATACAATCAATTGAAGCCCTCCTCACATCGCAGCCCCGCACCAGCCCCTGCACCCGATGTCCACGGGCATGCGCCTCGTCTCGTCACCCCTGGTCTCCACCCGCAACGCCGGCCGGGGGCTCCTCGTCCTCCGAACAGCCTGCTGGGAGGGGCAGCAGCTTGAATTGGTGCACTGCACTGTCACCAGGCAGCACATACTCCAGTGGGAAGCAGGGCAGAGCAACAATGGAGGACTGCCCCCCGTGGAGGGGGGTAGAGGGGGGGATGTCCTGGCTGGCTTCCCCTGCTGTACTGCTGCTGCTGCCGCTATCACACAGCGCAGCCTCGCAGCCCAACCAGTAAACGATGATGCCGGGGCCGTACCGGTTGGCATACGCCTGGGCCTGTGGCATAACGGACGCCATGTGGGTGGTGGAGTCACCAAAGAGGCCCTTGGAATCCAGCCAGTTTACAAGCACAGCCTCCCCAGTCACTGGGTGCACAATGCCGATGGGGACATTTAGCAGCACGTCGGGTGTTTTGGCGGCTCCCAGCTCCCGTAAGCTGCTTTCGCTGCTGTACGGCAGGTGCACTGCATCAAGCAGGGCCTCCAGGTGTCTCTCATACAACGCTCCCACCCGTGCCTTGGCGGCATCCACGGCAGGCGATACAAATGCATCAGCTGCCATGGCATACTGTGCATCCTCGCGGAGCCGGCAGTTTGAAATGCGAGATGGGTTTCGCATGAGGCTGCCCAGTGCCTTCTTGTCGCCTTCGCACTGCATTGCCCGGGCAACAGCAGCCCGTGCAAGGAGGTATGGAGACCAACCAACTGATAATGCGACGTCTGTAATACTTTCTGGCCCTACAGGTGCGCAGCGCTGCAGCAAAGGCTGCAGCGTACTGGCCTTGCGAAATTGCTTGCTGTCGCTTTTGAGTTTATGTGCGCTCAGCGTTCTCTGCAAACTTCGTAGAGCCGACAAAGGAACGGAAAGCTTTGCAGCATCCTCTGAATTTACGAGAGAGAACGTTTCCAACTTGGATACTGCCACTGCGTGCATGGCCTGGGCCACGCTGGAATTGGGAGCAAAGGCTTTCGGGCCGCTGCCGTCATCCGCGTCCTGCGAGCCGTGAGCAGGCGTCTGCTCAGTTGGCACCGTAGAGCCACCACAAGCAGCAGGTTCATCACGCCTGCTGCAGGAAGAATATTCCATGAGCGCAGCTACAGTCACACAGAGACCAGCTAGATCCTGCCAGCTCGCCAGGCCATGCAGTTGTTGATTTTGCCCAAGATAAGAGAGGGCCTAGAGGAATTTCACATGATTTGTACGAGGTTGAATATTACTTGAGCTATGCGAGGCCAAGTAATCTGACTCAGCGCCCAAGTCCTGCCCCGGGTGCGTGTGCCACCCCCCTAGCCAAACTTGGACCCGTGCCCCCTGAGCTGCAACTGGATGAAGTCATTATACAAGTACATGAGAGGCGAATCAATAGCTAGGTATAGTCTGCACCACCCTCCCACGACCTGGTAGGCACAGTTTCAAAACGGCAAATCGAGTTTCGATCGTCTCAATTCTATGTTTGCATATCAAAGCACATCGATAAGAACAAGAACGTATCTGTCACAATTCCAATCTTGTGGTTTCATTTGATCCCCTGAATACTGTTGGATGTGATGATCAGGTCGATCCCACAGGGCAAAGTGGGTGACGCGAATTTTCTTTCCCAGCCCCCTCTGCACAAAGGGGGGCAAACAGCTATAGTGATCGTGGCAGGAGGAACCAGGGGTGATATTGAACCACTTCTTCAAGCGTTTCCACTTGATCTTGTGCGGGCAATCTTCGTACCGTATGACATGCATGGTTCGTGACGCACTGTGGCTTGCTTCCTCACGAAGCTGATATCATTCGGCGCAGATTTGGTGACACAGCAAGCATTATGTGCACACAGCATCAGTATACACACCCTTTCATTTAAAAGCTTCTTCGTCCCATCTGGCCGCAGCGCAGGTAGTGCTGATGGGCCCCAGGCGCTGGCTTGGGAGGCCAGGGACACAGCGGCGCTTCTGAGGGCACTGCACGGCACAGGCGGCCAGCAAGCGCACACACAGCACATGCTAGTGTTCAACATGTTTGCGCTCGAGGCCTGGCACTGCGCCCTGGCCAGTGGTGTGCCGGCTGTGCTTGTATCCCCATACCCCCCCTGGAACGGACCCCCCCCTGCACACCTGCTGCAGCTGCCCACCGCCTTCCCTGTGGCCCACAGGCATATACACAGTGCATGTAGTAGGGGCATATCTGCGGAGTGCTGGCGGGTTTGGGGGTGCCCCCTCCTGCATGCGGAGCGCTGGGCCCACTTGTGGGACGGCATCCAGCACTGGTTTGGCCACAGCGCGACCCAGCAAAGCAGCCCTGCACCCCACCTGAGCAGGGCTCCTCTGCCCCCACTGCACGCATTGGTGCTGACTAGTGGTGTCCTGCTGCCTGACTCTGGCTCGGATCCAGCCTATGTGTGCTGCGGGCGCCCCGCCCCTCGACTGCCCCCCCCCAAGGCCCAGCAGGAAGTTGCCCAGGTGTGGCAGGTGGTGCGGCATGGAAGCAGCCCTGTGGGTGTGCTGGTGGCGTCTCTGGCCACTCCTGAGCGTATGGGACTAATGGGGGAGGCGCCAGCAGTGCTGGCCACATTCGAGGCGCTGGCCAGGACGAGTGGCAGAACAGTGCTGCTGCAATGCGATGCGAATACACCTGGGGGTGTGTGGGAGACGCACTGTGGCGATGCACACAAGGCAGCTGCTGCAGGTGCATCCGTGGCTGCGTGGTGCTCATGGGTTGCAGACCCGCACCAGGCAGCCCAATCCGAACACGCTGCTGGGGTGTTCTGTGTTCCGTTTACATTGGACCACCAAGAGCTACTCTCGTTGGCACAAGCTGCACATACGGCCGGAACACCGCCTTCTGCGCCAGTTGTCTTCATGCACCACGGAGGGGTGGGCTCAGCGCATCTGGCACTGCAACTGGGGGTACCCCAAGTGATGGTCCCATTTGCGTTTGATCAGCCCTCCCGGGCCGATGAATGGGAGTCAGTGGGACTGGCTGCAGCGCTGCGTACAGGCAGCTTGCACAGACAAGAGATTTCATGGAGAGTAGCCCAGGCACATTCCAGCAGTGACGACAGTGACACGAGTGAGGGCAGCGCAGATGCAGGCACCGTGCAGCGCTTGCGTGTCGCCAGCACTGCACACAAGATTGTAGCAGCGATGCATGTAGCCATAGCTTGCAACGCCAGCTTACACACCAGCGCCATTCGTGCCAGCGTAGCGACTGACTCTGCTGTTGTCGGGCAAGCCTCGCAGGAGCAGCGGGACGCGGCTCTCGTTTCACACAGCGCCTGGGCTCAGCGGTGGGCCCATGCATCCGCATCTAGCTGTGTATTCGGCAGCCTGCAGACCTCATCCACACTGCACACTCTCGCTGTGTCCATGTCTCGGTTGCCGTCCCACGGGTGGCGGGTCAGCTCTGTGCACTGTAAGACTCTACAGCTATCTCTCGGGGCACAAGAAGCCATGTCACAACGCAGCGCCTCGTGTGGGGAGCATCCTGGTGCAAATGATGTGGAATACTTCAGCGTCACACAGCACATTCTGGCTGGGTCACAGGGGGCCAGTGAGCTGCAGTTCCTCGTGTCGGAGCTGTGGGCAGGGGGGGCATATCTCAACCTTCTGGATTGCGGTGAAGAGCGGACAAGCAAGCCACAGCATAACGCTGCTGGAGCAGCGGCTACAGTGGGTGCAGGGGGGTGTCGTTTGCTGTTGGATGTGGGGGCACATGTGGGGCTTTTCACACTGCAGGCTGCCTCGCTGCTGTGCAGGGGGGGGGGCGCCGGCGGGGAGGGGCCCCTCCTTGTGGTGGCAGTGGAGCCGGTGCCGACATCCCTGGCGCTGCTACTGGATAACTTTGCCCTGAATGACCTGCCCTTCTCATTACTGGCCTCCCCTGAGCAGCTTGCAGGTGCAGTACAGCAATGCTGCCAGCATCTGGCAGCGACAGCGGCAGGGGGGGGAGGGGGGAAGACACCCTTCTCAGCAGTGCACGTGCTTGTATGTCCATGGGCCCTCGTGTCTCCCCACTCCAGTGCCCAGCAAGTGCGCATGGCTGTCCCCAGGGGGGGCACTTGCCAAGCGCATGTGCTTCCGGCGGCTGGGGCAGCGGCCGTAGAGGGGGCTGGCACAAGTGTCCAGCCACCCACAGCATGGGACGAGCAAGAGGTTGTGATGGTGGTGACGAGCATGCCAGCAGTTGCATTTTTCGATGCATGCCGAGTCGGATCTGACGGGGGGGTGCAGGGGGGGGTCATGGTGAAAGTGGATGTGGAGGGGTGTGAGCTGCCCGTGATATCGGGGCTACTGCAAGGAGGGCATCACTGGGGTACGCATGACATCTATATGGCAGTGGAGGTGCACCCTGATAGTGCAAGGGCTGTTCACGAGGTGCTCACTGCGGCAGGCGCCAGCTTCAGTGGGGGGGAGGGGGCCGGCGTGGGCGATCTCGAGCAGCAGGGCTGGGTAGTGCATGCTCGCACCAGTGCCCAAGCAACAAGGGGCACTGGTGATGGAAGCAAAGGTGCAGGCAGTGCAAGTTGAGCTCGCGAATTTATTTCAACCAGCTGACCCACAAGTGCTGGGCAGCTGGGGGTGTTGAGGGGGGGTGGCGCATTGGAGGAGGGGTTTACCATAGGGTGCTATTTCCACACTGTGGCGGGTCCACCACCCCGGCGCCGAAGCCGGGCAGCTGTGCAGCCTCAGGGGAGGAGGCCAGCTGCAGCGCCAGGGGCAGGGCCTGCATGATTACCCGCGTCAGGTTGCCATAGCAAAGGGGGTTGAAGGGGGCTGTAGTGCAGAAAGACCAGGACGTGACCACCCCCTGCTGGGGTGCACTGGCAGGGTACAGGTCTGGAATGAGGCCGTGTTGCCGGAACAAGGCCCCCCACATGAAGTCCTGGTAGGGGGTGGTGGTTTTCCCATACCCCCCATTTGAGCGCACCAAGAAGGCCAAGTCCCGGTAGGGGTCATTGGGGCACTGTTTGAGGGAAACTGGCAGCAGGAAAGGGTTCAGAGGTGCGCGGAAGTGGTTGTCATACAGCCAGACCAGCTTCAGCTGCACCATTTGCTGCCAAAACGCAGACATGCTGCCTAAGGCAGCCAGGTTCTTCTGCACCATGACTGGCACTGTTGTGATGGAAATCTGTGTTGCATCAATCAAAGCTCTGCCCAAATGATGGTGGTCTGTGCAGGCAGTATCATGATGGTATTGTGGGATTGCAATGACGAGAACGGGTTTTGAGTGTCGACTGTTTTGGGAGCACAGCTTCTTGGGCAACGGCCAGGCCTCAGTGCGCTTCACAATCAAATCATGTTGTTTGACGAACCTGTGATGTATACATGGCCGTCTGGAGCAAGCACTCCAGGGATTGGATTCTTATTCAAATAGTCATCCAGTTCAAAAGTCGTCATATTCTGAAATCGAAACACCTTGCACTGCACTTCCCAGAAACCCACAGCCGGCTGGGTAGCGTGCAGGGTCTGCAAGTTCGCAAGGCAAAGCTGGCCTGTAAACCGAAACTCGTACTCGTGTGCCGAAGCATGATGGGATTCACACAAAGCGCAGCAGCAGGTACATGTCCATAATAGCAGCAGAAATATTGCGTGTCACGAGAGAGCGACCCCCCGCTGCACCAAATGCGAGCATACCTGGCTGAGCATCAACTCCACAAGGAGTTGCATCCTGATGGCCATGTCGAATTTGGGAACGACCGCTCACGCTCAATGCGAGAGCGAGCACAACAAGAATGCGCAGCATGCTGAATGGAAGCTGAAGATTCTAGCTGCACGTGGTGAAGCAGACCCGCGAAGGGAGGCACGCAATGCAAAGCTGGGTAGAAAAGGCACGAAATGAATCCGCATTGGCAAGAGTAAAATTTCTGCAATGTCACACTCCCTCATATCTAAGGTCGGGTGTAGAGGCTCTGTCCAAGCTGCCTTGGGGAAGGGCCGTAAAAAAATAATGAAGCACCCCGCCGCCATCATCATGTGCGACACGAGGTGCTGCACACACTCGACGTTGCCGCTTGCATACACCAACAAACGGTAGTTTCACCGCCCTGAATACCCCCCTGTGTGGGGTCAATGGGCTGCAGACCTTGCTTGCAAGGAGACGCTAAAATGCATAACAGTCACCAACAAAAAACACAACACTACTGAAGCCACCATTTGAGTTAAATGTTTTAGCACTACATCTTATTACTATGGCAAGCCTTCAAGCAGAGACTTCGAGCGTTGGGCCACAATACATGCAAGCTAGGGTTGAGGAGCTATTGGCTGTGCGGCGGCAAGACAGACAAAAGCACGGTTTATCAGTTTACACGTTTGACCAAGCTTGGAGTGAATTACAATTTCTCATGAGAACCCTGCTGCTGCTTCGCCGTGTATTTGAATCAGTTGAGGTGGTGAGATTGCAGAATTTTCTGTCCTGGCGAATGGAGTCCGCTATGTACTTGCTCGCGCGCGCGCAGGATGAGCAGGGAAAGGTTTCATATGACAGTTTACCCATCCTCATGAGCGAGGCAGGTGCAGCAATTTCATCAGCCACAGTGGATGGAGTTTTCATTGTACGCGTTGCTGTGTTGCTTCAGCGCCCGTGTTTATGTACTACTTGCTCTCTTTAGGATCCCACGCTGCACGCAACCCACGGATTGGACGAGCACGAGTTTTCGTCATATGTGTTGCTGGCTTTCTTGCATGGCGAATTGTCAGTGACGCAACCTGGCATGCCCAGCTCCACTGCGGCTCCACTTTCTCGAGAGCAAGCTCTATTTCTGGTGAGTGCAGCAAGCTGCTTTCAGTCATTTCACCTCGCTTGCTACACTCTCTGGCTACTTACCGTGATGCGCAGAAATCTCTTCCCAGGAGGGAGCAGCACCAAGCTGTGGGCGGCGGCAGTGGCGTTGCTGAGGCCATCACTGCCTCCGCTGCTCTGGACATGTTCATGTACTTGGACGTGGAGGGGAGGGGGCTCATCAGCCGCGCTGCTCTGGAGCGCAGTCTGCAGGGGGGGGACACAGCAGCAGCAGCCACCCCCCCCTTGCATGCCGAGGATGTGGTGGCGTTCATGACGCCGCAGCGCATGAGTGCACTGCACTGGGATAGCAGCGGCCACGTTGACTTCCGGGGCTTCCTGTGTGCCCTTTCTCAGTGGACAGGCGCCAACGAGACAGAGTGCGACAGCGATGTTTCAGAAAACTGTGGGGACTTCGAGACCCCCCGCGGCGAAGCCAGCGGCTGTGTGTGCTTCTAGAATGCGCAAATACATGCTGCAATTAATTCTGCTGACTATCCCAGCTGCCTCACTTGAGGGCTGCACGCCTTCCAGTGCTGCGCAGCTTCACTGCTCCCATGTCCCCGAAGGGGCTGCGCATACCAGATGTGGCAGCAGCTGCGGTTGCAGCCGCCTTGCTGCTTGCTCTTGGCGTCTTGTTTAGGCGCGACGCGGCGCTCATGAGTGCGGCCGGGTTTAGCCCCCCCCCGGCGGCTGCAGCTGCTGGTGCGGCCGCCTCCTTTTTTGCCTTGCGCAGGCCCTTGTCTTTGTTGAAGCTCGCAATGGCGCCCAGCAGACCCCCTGCAGCTGGACCTTTGAGCTGTGCAGGGGTGTCAGCTGGGGGGGCCTTCTTCAGGCCCTTGACCCCCCCCTTACTTTTGATGGCGCCAAGCAAGGCCCCCATGCCTGCAGGGCGTGCAGGCATTGTAGATGCAGATGCACCAGCACCAGCACCAGCAGCTGGGGGGGCGGGCAGTCTTGGCCCAGCGGACGGCATGGCCATTGCCCGGGGCAGGGGCACAGCGCCATTGTCACCCATGGAGCGGCGGCCCTGAGACAGCGGGGAGGCAATACTACTGCTGCCTGCATCGCCCACAGTGCTAGAAGAGGCGAGGCGGCGCTTAGCTCGGCCTGACACGCTGCTGCGGCGGCGGGCGGCTTGGGAGCCTGAGCCCTCGCTGGTAGCGGAGCCTGCTGAGGGGGGGGCGATGGGGGACATGCCTGCCACCAGGGGGGAGCTCAGACTGGGGGCTGTGGAGGTGCGGCGGTGGCAGCGGGCAGCGGCAGCCACAGCTGCGGCTGGCGCCACGGCACTGCCTGGTGACTCAAACGACGAATCGGAGGCGATGCTGATGTCATCGTCTCCCTCCTGCAGGCGCATGCGGCGCTGGGCCATGGAGGCCTTGAGCATGCCCTCCATGCCCCCGGGGGAGGAGGGGCCACGGGGGCTGATGTCAGCGCTGCCCTCGCTGGCGGGGCGCAGCGTGGCCTTGGCGCCCCCCAGGCCAGACAGCACAGCAGACAGCGCGCTGCGATGCTGCTGCACTGCAGCTTGTGTGCTTGGAGATGATGTTGATGGGGCCAGGGGGCCTAGTGGCGCACTTGACGGGCGGGCTGCTGCATCTGCATCTACGGGGGCGGGGGCTGCACTGCCCCCCCGCCCCTTGCTCTCTGCCAGGCGGTCGTTCTCCATTTTGAGGCGCTCCAGCTCAGCCTCCAGCTGTAACAGCTTCTCAATCATGAAGTCTGCTCGATCAACACTGATACCAGTGGCCACGGCGCCACTGGGGTCGGCAGTCTCCTCGCTGTCGTCTTGGCCGTCATCGCTGCTCGCCACTGAGGCAATCTCAATGTCAAAGTCATCGCCCGTGTCATTCAAAATAGTCGAAAAAGACGAATTTTGGTTCGAAGACACAGTATCAACAGCCTCCATGATGGTGTTCACCAGTTTCTGTGGAAAAATCAAAATGTGGGCTTCCAGACGTCGTGTGTCACAAGAGTGTCACAAATATGTTTGACAGATCGAGCAGAGCTAGCACTACACCATAAGCACGTTTAAAGGAACCAAACATATACAGCAAGTATGAGGTAACCGTTTCAAGGCACTCGTGCGCAAACAAGCTCCATGTTCAGCAAATTGCTAGCTGTGTCACCGCGCGACGTACCCGAATCAGCTCATACTGCATGGGATTCGTTGTCAGCACGTGCTGTGCAACTGCAATTTGATTGTCCGAAAATGTTTTTATGGCTACGCCTTGCTCCTGTGAGTGAATGGTCGTATTTCATTTGCATCTGAAGCAATGCGGCCGGAAGCTGGGTCAATTGCCGCAACGTGCGTGTGTTGACACGCACCATGAACCGCAGGACCACACTGTTAAGGCGTTCCAGGTCCTGCAGGCGCTGTCTTCGAATAATTCTCATTGCAGCCATTTGCGTCATGACGTCCTCATTGAGAGCAGTTGGCGTGATGAGAGGTACCGGCGGTATCGCTCCGGCTACCGTTGGAATGCCCTGCATGCTTCTGAGTTCGATTAGCGCGGTGCAAGTTGTCACTCGACAGCTTCATTGCACAAATACTTGTAGCAGTTCACTGTTGGTTTGCTTTGAAACTTGCTTCTCATGGATATTCAAGGTGTAGAAGGCTCTGAGCAGGTAGCTGCAATTGCCTGTGTGCGGGGGGCTTCACACAGAGCGTGCGAATCGAGCTTGAGGGACTCAACAAACAACTGCGTTAACTCTGAAACTGACTTGCTCATTTTTAAAGAAGCTGCAGAATATTGTCGCATTCTGCAGCTCTAAGTGGTCTGGCGGCGTTTGTCTTGCGCTGAGTTTTTCGCAAATACTGCAAAATGTCGGGATACGTGCAGCCTTGGCTCAGCACGGCACTTGAGACGCTGCTTGGTGCCGATTTTGGAAAGGCACCAAATTCAGTCATACCTAAAGCAAACGAATTTGCAGGTTACCGTTTTCCAGCGGCAGCAGCAGCAACGAAGCTGTCTGCTCGTAGAAGCCAGCTGCCGCATTCGCCTGCCGTTGTGGTCATGCGGGCTCTTTCAGACGCTGATATCATTCTCAGCGACGGCAAATGGTTTATCTTCGCGCACCTTGACAGCAGCATTCGAACCACACTTCACAGTCATGGGTGGGGCGAACATGCGAAGGGCTGCATATTTCTGTGTGATGAGTATGAATTTGTATCCCTTCCGCAAGTGACGAGTCCGTTCGCGGACATTGGCCTGCTCATATCCAAGGTCACCGTCGTTGCTGGCGGCGCTGGCATTGGTCTGGACGAAGGAGACAGCGCCAATGCTATCACCCATGTATGTGACTCGCCTCTCATTCGTGCACGCTGGCGTGCAATGAAGCTGTCCATGCGGCTGGAGCGGGCTCCAGTTTTGAGCGGCTTTGACCCACAAGCTGCATCGCTCCTTCGCCACATTCAAGTGGGCGTGTCGGGGCTGAACACAGCCAAGCGCCCGCTCATCCACCCACTCTCGCCCGCCAGCCTGCTGGACCCTGAGGATGCCTCGCACTTGGCTCGGAAGCTGCGCTTCGGTCCCAGATCTGCCCCCCCCCCAATAGGTGTGCAGGGGGGTGGATCTTCAGCCGCAGCCAATAGCAGTGCCGCTGCTCAAATGGGTGTAGCGCACTCTGGTATGCCCGCCGGGGCTAACGAGAGTGCTTCTCAGCCGACTTCACTCCCCCTCAACCCCGCAACAGCAGCACCCCCCCCCGCGGCAACTCACAGCCCCCCCCCCGATAGCTGCGACAGCCAACGAGCAGATGCATCTGTGCTGCATCACGCATCACCACACTCGCAGCTGCCTGGCTTCACACCTGCCAGCAGCGCCCCCCCCACACTCAGTCCAGCTGGGGAGCAGGGGGAGCTGCCGTCCCTGCCCACACTGCCCACCCTGCTTGTGGCCGCTTCTGTGCAAGCGGGTGCAGTGGCTGCTGGACACAGCACAGCTGCATCTCAGACAGCTGCATCCAGCAGCGACGAGCGCCTGCTGGCGCTGGCCGCCGAGGCTGCTCTGCACGACTCGGAGCTGGATTCAGACTCAGGCAGCGATGGCGGGGGTGGGGAGGGAGTAAGAACACATGCTTCAACCAGAACAGGCCCAGTCAGCGATGGACACTTTGTACAGACACAAGCTCCACCAGAGGGGGGGGTGGACGATGAGGACTGGGAAGAGCTTGTGGGGGGGGGGGCGTCCCAGTCCTCAGGGCAGCACCCCCCCCCTGACTTGGGCATGGCGGCAGCCCTCAGGGGGGCTGCCCTTCCCAGACGTAGCGCACCCACACAAGGCTGGGGTGGTGAACTGGGGGGAGCTTGCTCTTCGTTTGGGAACACTTCTGGGAACACTTCTGGGGAAAAGTCGCCAGGCATGGGGGCTGCATCCGATGCGGCTGCCCCCCTAAACGATAGCTCAATCCCCCTAGCGCAGCCAAACGCCACCACCAGCGCCTCCAGCGGGGCGGTAGGAGGCGTTTCCGAGGGCAAGTCGCACAGCGACCCCTCCACCACAGACGCCCTGCTGAACAGCGTGTCCGTGGACATTGTCTCTGGGACCCTATCCAGCGAGTTGGCTGGCCACAGCCACAGCGGCGATTCTAAGCTCAGCCAACTGCACGGCATCAGTGCTGGGCTGGGGACGCTATCCACAATCGTGTCCCACAGCAGCAGCAGCGGCGGCGGTAGTGGTGGAACTGCCCGCAGCGAAGCGCCGCAGGACACTTCCGCTGGAATATCTCATCACGAGGAAGGCGCTGCAGCTGCAGCAGAGACCAGAGGCACTGCAGGTGCAGCTGGCGATGCCGCAGCTGCTCACAACACCAGCTCCGGCAGCGGCAGCACTGGGAAGGCCACAGTCACCAGCACAGTCGCAGCTTGCTCCCAAGAGCTGGAGGGGAGCCCCCCCATCTCCTCCAACCAGAGCACCCCCCCCCCCCTCACGGGCCAGCAGGGGGGGCAAGGGGGCTCCACCGTCCCGGCGGCAGATAAGGCGCACACTGAGGCAGCCACCGGCGTGATGAACGATACGCTGACCTCCTCCGACGCATCTGCTGTGAGTACCCTGGCCAGACCCCCCCTTGGGGACGCGGTGGGAGCCGCCCCCCCCTCTAGCACTGGGGGCAGGAACCAGCAGGCAGGGACGCCTCCGCACGGCACCCCCCCCCACAGTGCCACTGCACGCAGTGTATCCTTCTCATTTGTAGTGGCCACACAAACAAGCACATCCCCAGCCACGCAGAGCCCCCCCCTTCGTGGGCATGCAGGGGGGGCCTCCCCGCTGCCCCGGCTGGTGCCAACACAGTCCCCCATAGCTGTTCAGGGGAGCCAGCCCGAAATGCGCTCACCACTGGGGCCTGCATCTCCCCTGGATGCAACGCAGCTGCAGTCGCCGGCTGGCGCAAGCTCGCAGTCCTCAGTGGAGTCGGGGGGCGGTACGCCCCAAAGCAGGGGGCCCCTTACCGGTACTGGAAGGGGTGCCAAGCGAAGCCGGGAAGAGCCCAATACAAAGCCAGCTGCTTTGGTCAGAGTTGACACGGATGGATTTGTGGTTCCCCCCCCCAAGAGGGTGCGGGAGGGGGGCTTTCTGGACGATTCTGTGGCGTTTGCCAGTAGTCAAGCGTTTGCAGCCGAAGAGTCACAAATGGCAGTTTTCAGCCAAGAGCAACAAGATGAGCGCTCTCTGTTCAATGCGACTGGCACACCCATCAGATCGCCCCTGGGAGGGGGGGGGCAGGAGGCGTCCCCTCTGGGGGGGGAGCAGGGGGGGGGAGCTGCACTTGCCGACAGCTTCAGCCGCAATGAGCTGTTCGGCATTGCTGCTGACACACAGGATTCTCAGCTAGGAGAGGGGGGTGGCATGCCCCCCCCTGGATGTGTGAACGAGGGGGGGGGCCTTGAAGTCACAGCTTCCCCCGAGCCCCAGCCGGACGCCACCAACGGCTCCATGTCACTTGCACAGCCTGACGTCTCGCACAGGTGCAGCCTTGAAAACAGCCCTTCAGGTGTTCAGCAGCCCCCGGAAACCCCCCATAAATGAAATGCAGGGCCCCTCAGTGGGTGCAGTGGAGAGCGTAATAAGCACGCTTCAGCTTTGAGCCCAAGCTGCTCATTGCAGCTGGATCAAGCACAGCAGTCAAATGCAGTGATTTAATGACATCATATTCAGTGGCTCTGCACGCTGCTGTTCACTTGCTGTGCAGCTCGCAGGTGCCACGTGGAGCGGCAGCCGCCACAAAATCAGCGCGCCCCGAATGGAGCCTGCAGGGGGGCAGCTGTGAGCAATGCTCTGGCACACCGCCTGCGCCTGCCAGGTTGGGCGTACTTTTCATCGGCAATTGTTGCTACAGGCACCGTTCTTATTTGAGATCGGCGTGCTGTGTTGGCTTAGTCAAAACTGAGCCTGCTTCTCTTGTCTGCAGCATCTTCCGGTTATCGCACTTCATCATGTTCGGCTGGTTTCACCGGTTTGTGGCTTGGCTGCAAGACCGTTTGATGTTTGCTTTGCTGGGTGCAAAAATCATCGTAAGTGCTCATATGGCTATGCCAGACTGACTGCGCCGCCGGAATTTGAGCACTGGTTTGGACTGAAATGGAATTGCAGTACAATGTGTCTTGGGAAGACCCTCGCGTGGACTGCGATCTGATGAAGCTGAACAAGAAGTCCAGTATCATGATGCTTACTTCAGCTGGGTGCAATGTTCTCGACTATGTGATTGATGGAGCAGGTATGTTTGCTGCAGCCTGGCAACCTCACATTGTTTGCTCGCCACCACAATGTGTTTAAATTCCGCTTTCGCACAGGCGAGGTCGTTGCTGTGGACCTCAATCCCCGCCAAAATGCGCTGCTGGAAATGAAGATGGCATGTATTCAGGGCCTGTCTTACGAGGACTTTTGGGAGCTCTTCTCTGCTGCTGGAGAGGCTGAGGTTCGCCGTCAAATTCTCGATGAGCACTACGTGAAGGATGTTCGCCCTGCTTTGTCTGACCAAGCTCGCGCTTTCTGGGACGACAACCAGCATGAGCTGGTCAATGGCATCTTGTACGCTGGCATGTCTGGCCTGGCAGCCCGTGGCTTGATGTATGTGGCATGGATTTTTGGCCTGAGCAGCCTCATTGATGGTAAGTCCGATGAGCAGCGCCGCGCACTTGATGACTTGTCTAGGACATATATTCTGCGGCAATCATTCGTTTAATTTGTTTTTGTGTTGTTACCTTCCCGGTCAAGGTGCTTTCGCACTTGACTTCGCTTGCAAAGCTTCGTCCCTGTTTTGAACACGCCTGACTGCGACACACCCTACCTGCGCAGGCGTCAAGGAGTGCAAAACCATCGAGGAGCAGAAGGCTGTGTATGCACAGTACTCCACCCGTGTTTCTATTGTGATCGCTCTTGTGCACGCCACCCGTCACCTGTGGTGCCCCTTCATCGCGGTGCCAGCCTCCCAAATTGCCCTGTCTGACGGGAACATCGCGGAGCGTGCCATGAACAACCTGTTCTTGAACACCCACATCGCCGGCGACAACTACCACTACTTTGGGTACTTCTACGGGCACTACACCAAGCTGTGCTGCCCCCGGTACTTGAAGGAGGAGCACTTCGCGCAGCTCAAGGCCAACGTGCAGCGTGTGCGTGTGGAGTACGGCACTCTGAAGGAGGCTGCTGAGCGCTACGAGGATGGGCACTTCACCAACATGGTGCTGTTGGACCACATGGACTGGATGCCCAACTCCATGATCCTGGATGAGTGGGCTGTGTTCATGCGCAAATCCACCCCCGACTGCGTGTTCCTGTGGCGCTCGTACGCGGAACACCAGCACATTGCCCCCCTGTCCTACCTCACCTTCATGCAAGACCGCGTGGACGATGCGCACTCCCGTATGCCAGACCGTGTAGGCATGTACAACACGACGTGGCTTGCCACCAAGACCCCCAACTTTCTCATTGTGCCCCGCAACACCTACGCGCCCCCTGCCACCTTTAAGGACGACATGACGGTGCTGTACTCCAATTTCGTGAAGCCCATTTCCGGTGATGACCACAAGGGGCGCCTGGAGAGCTTTTACGCCGCCCAAGCAAGCTCGTACGACAAGTTTCGCCACCGCTTCCTGCATGGCCGTGTACCCATGGTGGAGTGCATGCCCGTGGTTGAGGGGGGGGTGTGGCTGGACATGGGGGGGGGCACTGCCTCCAACCTTGAGCTGCTGGGCGACACCATCGATGCTGGAGTGTGGAAGCAGGTGTACGTGCTGGATCTGTGTGCACCCCTGCTGCAGATCGCCCGGGAGCGTGTGCAGGAGCGCGGGTGGCAGAACAAAGTCACCCTGATTGAGGGTGACGCCACCGACGCCTCCACCGCCGGCCTCCCCGCCCCAGGCACCGTGGACGTGCTCACCTTTTCCTACGCTGTGACCATGATTCCCGACTGGCAAAAGGCCCTTGAGAATGCCAAGATGCTGCTGAAGCCGGGAGGGTACATCGCCATCGGGGACTTTACCGTCACCAAGAATCACTCCCTGTTCACGCGCACCTTCTGGCCGTTTGTGTTCACGCATGACGGCGTCCGTCTGTCTTCCCAGCACATTCAAATGCTGCGCGCCATGTACGACGAGGTGCACCGGGACGTGCAAGCGGGGGGCTTCCCGTATGTGCCCTTCTTCAAGTGCCCTTGGTACGTCTTTGTGGGCCGCAAGCCCCAGAAGGACTCCCCCTATGTGCGCAAGACAGCCTCCCGCTTGCTTTCCGCTGTGGGCTCTGATGGCGAGGAGTCTCCCCTGGCTGGCGGCTCCAAGCGCGTGGCCAAGGTGCTGTCTGGCGCGGCCAACGGTGCCGACCACGCGGACGTGGAGACCAAGACCTCAAGCAAGGGCCGTGGCCGCAAGTCTGCGTAGGTCTGCACTTATAGGACCGAATGCACTTTCCCTTTGGACAGTTTTTGCGTGGTTGGTTGTGTGAGCGTGCAGCTATTAGCCTGCGCAGGGGGTGACGCTCAACATCAGCATCCCCAGGCAGACTGTTCATTGAAACAAGGCAGAAATTAAATCAAAGGCTTTCTTAACCATCAAACATGATGCGTTCATGCTCTGCAGTTGTGCAGCGCATCGGCTACTTGCCCAGAACTACACAAATCCCGAGCAGATATCTCTTCAGCACTATGGCAAGCTCA
>Ga0307982_1001521_pt1 | contig 18866 bp, 11 predicted proteins | sample OrgLakmetagen989_FD_201847 | JGI IMG/M metagenome (GOLD analysis project Ga0307982, IMG submission 201847) | Saline water microbial communities from Organic Lake, Antarctica - #989 | ecosystem: Environmental > Aquatic > Non-marine Saline and Alkaline > Saline | place: Antarctica: Organic Lake... | reverse complement strand
CTGGTGAAAGAGGCCAAGCCACCCAGCTCAATGATATGGGATTATATATGGCATGTGATTGTGCCGACTTTCCGCATCACGCTTTGCGGCGCTCAACTCATTTGTACTGTTTGGCACATTCCGTGCTGAGGACCCCTTCCACAGCGCTTGCATGACGTTCACTTGCCGCAGCTAGCTTGCGTGGTGTGGATTGAAACTGCAATACACAAAGTATAGATTTTCTGGGCGACCTTGTGCTTGATATCTTCACGGAATTTGCACACAGCTGTTGCTTGCTTGAGCACGAGCGGACTTTGCTTTCCACACAAGAGTATGGCCTCTGGCACCAGCGCTGCTGAGCAGCGCCAGTTTATGGATGGGAACTACGACAAAGATACACTGCCACAGGACCGAGAGAAGTGGTTTCCAGTGGATGCAGAGTGGTTCGACCAACTGCTGGCATTCATCAATGACAAGGCGTCTGCTGACGGAAGTCGTTCAACGAAGCCTGGCCCAATCGACAACAGCAAACTCGCTGATACCACCATTGACATTGCATTGAAGCGGGGCCTCGTAAGTTTCGTAGCCAGGCGTGTTTCTGTGCATGCTGTCAAGCAGCTTGTTCCCTCGCGTTTTGTCGCTCACCACGCCAATGTCTCCTTTCTCAGGCGGATGGCCGTGACTTCATTTGGCTTCCTGAGCGTGTATGGCAGACACTATCTACTTGGTATGGTGGTGGCCCTGCGTTCCCACGCCGTGCGTACATTCCTGAGGGGGACTTCCAAGTGTCAATCAGCATGTACCCGCAGCCATGCAAGGTGAGGCCGTTGCTGCACGAGTTCCCTTCACAGTATGCACCACCATCGTCTCTATGCAGGTCTGCAAATGCAGTGTGAAGGGATCACCCGAGGAGGCGTCAACACTTCAGCTGCTTGAGCGTCGCAAGTCTTTTGCCGAAGTACGTTTTTTTGTTTGCTTGTTTCTGGCACTGATGTGACAAGCATGGTGTAGCTTTTGTGGGCCACCGAATCGTGCGGCGCCGATTTTGTTTTTTCATCAACCACACAAATGTTTTTTCAGATTGCTGAGCCGCTGCACCGAGCTTCCGGAGTGACTGCGCCTTTGAGCACATGTCGGATTTGGGTACGCGAGGTGCCCTCGGATGCCTGGGAGCTGCTGCCCTCCGTGGGGGAGGAGGGTAGCGATTTGGCCCTGGAAACTGTGGCCAAGGACCACCCGTTCACCGAGTTCATGGTGGAGGCCGCCCACCCCTCAGGCGGGTGGCGCCGTGCCGCCAAAGCTGCTGCTGGCGATGAGGGCAGCAGCACGGCAGCAGAGGCAGACACCCCTGCCTGGCGCGAGTCCCTGAAGGAAGGATCCTGGCTGGACGCCACAGATACGTCCTCGGAAGACAAGTGGTACGCTGCCAAGGTGCAGAGCGTGGAAGCGGACGGAACACTCACCGTGCGTTACGAAACGTGGAGCAGCAAGTACAACGAGTCGTTCCCTCGTGACTCGGACCACTTCGCCCCCCTGCACACCCATACACAGGCATGGCGCGGGCAGCTGCGCCCCCTGGACAAGGTTGAGCTGCTCAGCTCGTCCAACGGAGATGAATCCCGGTGGTACATTGTGACGGTCAGCAAGATTGACCGCACCGCCACCCCCCCCACCATGACCCTCATGGCTGAGGACGACATCGTGAAGAAGGCTGTGCCTACCGCAGTGGTCGTCCCTGTGGATTCCCTGGATGTTGCCCCCGGGTATTACCGCACCCCCAAGCCCAAAGCGCCCGTGACAACTTCCCGCAATAATTACTTCTCCAGCATGATGATCATCCCATCCAAGCCCCGCCCCTTCTCCCGCTCCGCACGCCACCGCGCTGGGCGCCCCCTGGAGCCTGGTGCAGTCGGCTTCGACAACCTGGGGAACACCTGTTTCATGAACTCCATGCTGCAGTGCCTGAACGCGTGTGAGCCCCTCACACGCCACTTCTTGACGGGTCCGTGGGAGAGCGAGGTGAATGTGGACAATGTGCTGGGCCAAGGCGGCCGCATTGCCGCTGCCTATGCGTCGCTGGTGGAGGCTGCTTGGTCTGGAAAGTACGCCGTGTGTGCTCCCTCTGACGTCAAGTCTGAGGTTGGCCGTGCTGTGCCCCAATTTCAGGGCTTTCAGCAGCACGATTCCCAAGAGCTGATGAGCTTCTTGATGGACTTCATCCACGAGGACCTGAACCGCATCGTGAAGAAGCCTTACGTGGAGGACGTTTCCTCCGATGGCCGCCCGGAAGCAGTGGTGGCCCTAGAGGCTTGGCGCCGATACAAGCTGCGCAACGACAGTGTTGTAGTGGACAACTTCACGGGGCAGTTCCGCTCCCACCTCACGTGCAACGTGTGTGGCCTGCAAAGCGTCACGTTTGACCCCTTCACCTCTGTCAGCGTGCCCATCTCGGAATTTGAGGGGAAAAAGACCCTCGTGATGACCATGTACCCCGCAGACACCACCCTGCACCCCGTGCGTTTCAAGGCATTTGTGCCCAAGCACGGTGTGATGGGTGACCTGGCCGAGTGGCTGCAGGAGGACGCGCACTACCCGCTGGCTGAAGACACTGGTGCTGCCGCAGCGGAGGAGGACGCTGCTGCCGCCGCCGCTGTGCCCCCCTCCGAGGCCGCGGCGGGCTCCGGTGGCGGCAGCTCCGCCACGCGCATAGTGGAGCACAGCACGCTGCAGCGCTCTGAGCTGCTTGTGTGCAAGGTGGACTTCACAAACCACTGCGTGGCGCAGTTTTGCGGGGGACAAGAGAGTATCGGCGACATCGCGGGAGGAGACTGGATGTACGTGTACCAAGTCCCCAAGCCCTCTGTGGGCGACTGGGAGGCTGCCGAGAAAGCGTGGGAGGCCCGCAGCGAGCGTGCCATTGCAGCCAATGCCCTTGCCCGCGCCGACAAGCCCATTCCCCGCCTGGAGGGGGAGACAGATGCGGACATTGAGGCGCTGTTGAACTTCAAGTACACCCAGAACAGGGCTTACGTCATGGAGATGCGTCAGCGCCGCGTGATGAAATCAACGCGGTACTACGGAAGCACGGGGCCCACCCTGCAGGGCTTCAGCGTCCCAGAGCTGGTGGTGCTGCCTGAGCTGACTGGCTCCCTGAAGGAGACTGTCATGCCCACGGGTGAGGCTTTGTACGCTGAGGCTTGGCGCCGCATGTCCAAGTTCGTCAAGGCGGACGCTGTTGAGAAGTACAGTGCACAAAGCCCCCCCTTTGAGATCCAATTGGCTGGCATCCCCGACCCTCGCTTTCCCTCCCGCTTGGGGGAGCCCGTGCTGGTGCCCAACACCAGTGAGCCTGTGGAGCTGGACCGCTACACACAGGTGCTGCTGGTGGACTGGACAAAGGAGTCTGAGGCAGACTGGCGCGAGAAGGACACCGGTGACACCGCACGCAACGAGCCCACCAGTTACGGGGAGCGGGTGGACAAGGACGATGAGACCAGCATCACCAGCTGCTTCGAGCGCTTTGTGTCCAAGGAACAACTGGGCTCCAACGACATGTGGTTTTGCCCTCGCTGCAAGGAGCACGTGCAGGCATACAAGCAGATGTCGCTGTACTCGGTGCCAGACGTGCTGATTGTGCACCTGAAGCGCTTCCACGTCACCAACTACGGCCGCCAGATGACTTCCTTCCTGTCTCGCTCCAAGCTGGACAACTTGGTGGAGTACCCTCTCACCGGCCTGGACATGTCCGAGTTTGTGTCGGGGCCGCAGCAGGGCCCCCACATGTACGACTGCTTCGCGGTGTCTGACCACATGGGGGGCATGGGGGGGGGTCACTACGCAGCCTCAGCGCGCAACTTCGAGTCGGGCAAGTGGTACCACTTCAACGACTCCAGCGTGCGCCCCGCGAAGCCCGACAGCATCACCTCCCGTTCAAACTATGTGCTGTTTTTCAAACGCCGCACGCCCAGCTACATGAGCAGCGCACGAGACCTGGAGGCAGCCGCTGCCGAGAGCGTCGGGCCTGAGGTGGCAGCCAAGGTTGGCACTATGCCGTAAGCTGCAGCCACGCCAACAAGCAAAAAAGTACAAATGAATTTCAAGCCAACACCCTTTTTGGTGCATCTCTGCAGTGCACAGTCAAGTCGAACACTGTGGGGACACATTCCCCAAATGGGTAGGCCGCAGAGAAGCCAGGCCGCCTCGCTACTCCAATGCTACAGACCCCTGCCGCGACGGGTTGGCAGCCAGAGACAGCTCGCTGTTCTGACGAAAGCCAACGTTGGACACAACGGAGGTTGCACTGCCTCTCCGCGACCCCCCCCCTCCCATGGAGACGCTGCGCAGACTGTCCCGTCGCGAGGCCGCGGCGTTAGTTGGGTTTGAGTTCGCCTTCACGCTGCTCTGGGCAAACAGCGTGGCCCCCAGACCCAGCTCACCCCCCTGCCGGGGCTTGGGGGGGGGTATCTCAGAGGGGTAATCGTCCACGTGTTCATCAGATTCATACCCATGGGAGGAGGGGGCCTCCGATATGCCAGACACTCGCCGGAAAGTAGCCTCGGACAAGCCAGACACTCGCCGAAAGGCAGCCCCTTGAGCCCCTGTGGCACCACCCCATCCACCAGCGACGTTCTGGGTGCTACTTGGTTCGTCCTCTTGGAGGTGTGCATCGCCCAAAGCAACCCCCCCTTCACCTGCTTTGGCGCCCCGCGCCCACTCTGGCAAATCAGCGTCATCGCCAGTAACATCAATGCCATTGGGCTCCTCTTGGATTGAGTGCACGTTGGGCAATGCAGTGGCGGATGCAGAGCGGTGACGGGGGGCCCACTTGATGCTGTCAACCCCCCCCTGCTTCGACACGGGGAGGCTGGACTGCTTCGGCAGCTGTGAGGGGGGCTTGACTTGCGAAACCCCCCACAACACGTGGGAGGAGGTGGAGTCAGGCACCTTGGGTGGAGCCTCACGCCACGATTGTGCTTGTAGCCCTGCAGATGTGCTGCGGCCTGAGGCACTGCTTGCGGACCCTTGGCGGGGGGGGGGGCTGCTTAAGTGGCTGGGCAGCATGCTGGCTGTGGTGATCGAACTATCAGAAGCCTGGTGCTGCAGGCGAGGCCGGTCCTGCACATCCCTGGGGGGTGGGGGGGGGGGCACCTTGGCTGCCTGCCGCCAATGGGGCTCTGCGGCGGCGCTTACCCCCCCCCCAAGACGCTCTGAGGGTAAAATTGGTGTAGACTTCTGAAATGCCAGAGGGGCCCCACCGGCTCCTTGATCTGCCTCAGGCGCCGTGTCTTCAAAGTACCCTGTGTATGCCTGTTCGCGGGCAAGCGCGGCGCTGCCTTGTCTTGGAAAGCCCCCCCTGCCCTGGGAAGCCCCCCTGGACCCCCCTCGGCCAGACGAGACAGGTATAAGAGACTCTGCTGAGCTGCAGCGAGAGCGGACGTGGGGGGGGGTGTACCCCCCTGCCCTCCGCTGCGCCCCGTCGCTCGAGTGCTGCCCGGAGGCAGCCGCCGATGAGAGCGAACGAGAGAGAGAGGCAGCAGCAGCAGCAACGGCCTCCCTCGATGGGCCCTGACTTGCGCTGGAGCTGTTAGAGAAATCAACCGAGGCGCTAGTGACGCTTGATGATTCCCGGATGCTGGTTGACATTGGTGTGACCATGCTTGCCACGGCCGAGCCAGCAATGGGGTCAGACGCCAGCATCACAGCAGCTGAGCGAGGCATGGCAGAGGCGAAACTGGGATCAATGCCGGCTGTGTAGAATGTCATCCATGCGCCACCGGTGCGAGAGAGAAGGCGGGCTGCGGCGGCAGCTTTCAACACTGGCCGCAGAGCGACGATCGCAAGGCCTGTCCCAGACGACGACGAGGACGCCGCGGTGCTACTTGCGGACACACCGCCAGCATCTTGCCCACGCAACAAAGACGGCACCACCACTGCAGCACATATCACAGTGGCTCTGCTCAGAGGCGGCAAGCCTATTTCAGAGCAGAGGGATGGAGTCAACACAACCGGAAACACCATGTGGTACCCAAATTCTCGATCATAAGCACATGCTGCATCACGGTAGTTGTACTGCAGAGCTACCGTGCTTTTTTGGACAACTGCAAACGAAAAAGGACGTTTTTCCAGGACGCGGCCAGCCTAGTCAACGCCACGCACCGTGCTGAATAATTCCTTGCAGCTTTGAGGGCGAGATTTGCTGCAAAAGTGCTGGAAGGGCAGCAATACTTGCTTGATCCTCCATATTGAGAGAATACTCAATCGGTTGGCGGGGATCGAGCGCAAGCAAATTGCCTGGGGCATCGCGGAAAAAGCTGGCAGTTGGAGGCTGCCATTTGATTGGCAGCGGCTCCAGCCGATGTTTTACATTGCTCCGTGAGTGCTCCCGGCCACTGTTCAAGGGAGGAGACAATTTATCTGCAAGTTCCTCTGCATTGAGGACCCAATTCAGTTGCCATGGCTGCTTTGAAGCTGCGTTGCGACTTCCAGGGTTTTTGCCGTAAGAAGTTGCCAGGCAGTAAACAGGCTCGCCGCTCGAATCCAGCAGCCCTGAGGCGAAGAGCAGCGCCTTTGAGCGTGATGTGATCGTGACAAGCCCAAGCTCCGTGTTGACTTCCACCACATTTGAGCCACTTCGGCTGGTAAATGAAACATTTGCAAATGGAATGCCATGCCCAATAGGAGTTCGTCCGTCAGAGCCTCTGGCATCCACGCTGATTGCTGTCATTTGCGGCTTGGCAAAAACGCGCCCGTGAAACGACAAAGCATATCGCTGTTGAACAGCTTTTGTGAACACACTTGATAAGTACTCGTGAAGGACGTGCGTGTTGGCGTTGTCCCAAGGCTCTGGGTGAGCCTGGCAACTAATCCTCGCCAGCTGCTGCAGGGCAGCAGGGTTGCATGTCATCATGCTTGACAATCCATCGCAAGTAAGCCCGTGCAATCCACTTTCACTGGCAGAAAATGGTACCCACAATCCTGTCAGCTGCGGAGCTACAGCAGTCTGGCGCTGTACTTTAGCAGACATCGTGTTATGCGGAATTTGCACACCAGCAACAAGTGGACACAGTTTGGGGCAATCGTTCTACAATGTAACACAGTTTCGTTGCAAGAAACATGTTTCTTGGTGGGTTTTGCTGTTGGGCGGCGCTTGTTGGCGTTCATATTGGGTGCGCGTCAACTTAGCAGGTGCATGAGGCCTATACAACCAGGCGACAACTTTTCCTCTCGGTGTTGAATATACAGCAACTCATAGCTTTCAGATAGGGCTTGCAGTGCAGCTGATTGAAGCCGATTTTTGATGTTAAAAGATGACAAATATTGTCCAAGCCAGCGATTTGACACAAAGGCAGGCAAACAAGTGTGCAAGGCGCCTGTCAGTCTGACCTCAGGCAACAAACCCAGTCCAAAAACGTGCAGCTCTATCGAACTTCGTTGTAGCACTCTGCCCAAATACAGATACCCTTTGCAAAAAGTAGGTCCTCCACGGTGTCTCGATCAAACACGCCTGCAGCAAGCGCCTCATCACTGATCTTCCGATCGCCTGCAGCGTTGCTCAAATGGTCCTCCGCGCTTTTGCGGCGCCACTGCGGAGTGGGGTAGCGTGTGATCTCCGAAACACACTGCCGAGCAGGTAGCTGAAAGGTGTCTCTCGCGCCTGCAATCAATGCCAGCAGCTGCGCCCGCGTCAGCGCCTCAAAGCCGTCGCCGGTCTCCGCTGGTGCCTCGTGGGAGGCCCCCCCCTGTGATGCAGCTGGCACCTCCTCGCCATGCACACTAAGTACATCGCGGGCAGCTTGCTGGCCCAGCTGCTGGGGCGTGCTGCTACGCATGCTGGGGTGCGTGTCCCGATACAGGTCGAACAAGAGGTCCACCCTGTCCTCAGCCACGCCACCGCAACAGACACTGTACAGAGTCAAGAGCCGGACAACAGGAAGTGGCTGGGGGTTGTTTCCAGCATGCGAATCCACTTGAACAGCTTTCATGGAGAACTCTTCCTCGTCTGCTGCCCCCTCCGGCTCGTCGCCTGGTCTCTGGGCTGCATTTTCCGCAGTTTGCAGAGCTTGCTGCTGTGCTTGCATTTCAGCAAAGAAGGCTTCTTCATAGGCTTGCTGCATGAGGACAACAGCTCGTTCCAGATGGTGAGCACCCTTCAGCCCTTCCGGGTGCGACTCTTTCAACGTGTCGTGCAAAACCCAAGCGAACTGAGCGAAAGTAGCGGTGCCTTCCGGGAAATACTCGTGGCAGCGAGACACAACCTTGCAGAAAGCTTCATGCCTGAGAAAAGGTCGACAGGGTCAGTCGCAGACAAAGGTGGCCATCTCGCGACTGCGTACGTTACTTTGTTTTTCGAGCGAAGAGCTGTGACCTCATTCGGGCAAAGGACAGCTTCTGCCGCCAATTGCTCCACCAAAGCATCGTGGGCAATGTTGCCCTCACGAGAGTGCCAAATGTACCCACCAAGCAGAGCGAGGGCACCAACAAGTACAATACCAGAGCCTGGACCAGACTTACCTGCAGTAGCTGCTGCGGGAGCTGCTGCTGCCTCAGCTGTAGCAGTGGCAGACTGCCAGCGTGCCAAAAGCCGCATTCCGGCATGCCTGGGCTGCCATGAGCCCAAACGACCCAAAGCTGACATTCTGAACTGGGCGAGACGTCAAAGCCTCAACACAATGCAACATTATCAGTTCCTATTTCGCCTGCACATGTTTAAACGGAATGCAATAGTAAACAGCCTGATCCTATAACGACACGAACCGTCGCCCCCGAGACCCATGCCCCCCTGGCGAGGATCAATCCTCTTTGGCGGCGCTGAAACCAACAAACTAAGTAAGCGCCAACTTCAGTAAGACTGGATCTTTTGGTCATCTTGCCGCCGATGTTTTGCTGCGTTGTCTGGTTCGACGCTGCGGAGTGCTCTCCTCCGAGACTGGGCACAGGCTGCTGCCTCACCCCAGGGGCCAAAAGCAAGCAATGGCGCATGCTTACAGCTGCGGACTGCACACAACCACGAGCCAGCACCAGTTCCACCCAAGCCTGCACCGCCCCGCAGACACACAGTGCGATGACTGCCGTCGCCACGAGGCTGCTTGGCATGCTTGGGTGGCGCTGACGCACCGGTCCACTCAAAGCCCACCAACTGCCACAAGGCCCGCGTCCACGACGTGTGTCCCCGCTTTGCACGTCACACGCAAGCTGGAGTTACCCCCCCCTGCACCCCCCTGTGCCAGCTGGAAGTCCACCGCACATCCAGCAGGCGCCAACAAGCCACCATTTCCCCCGATCTGGGGGAGCACACCTTGTTGGCCAGCCAGGCGCACTTGCACATTTCGCAGTGTGGCGTCAGTGAACAGCGTCCGGTCGCCCTCAAAGCACTCCAGCTGCCCTGAAGCGCAGGCAATCACACCACACATACTGGTGTTGAAGAGCTGGTTGTATGACCCTGTTGCATACAACGCAGCGAGCTGTGTCGAATTACCCCCCTTGTCCCCCCCTTTCACGACCCCCCTCGTCAGGGCATCCCCCCCCATCAAAGTGACGGAGCACGGTTCAGCTCCCAGAGCATCACTTACAGACGGCTGCTGCGACGGAAACAGTGTGATACTTTCGTTCATCAGGAGTGCACTTGTATTGAACAGCACCATCTGCAAGTGCAAGCAGGGGGGAAGGTGGACTTGGATGAAATGGGGGGCAGTAGCAGCAGCAGCGGGGCCCTGGCAAATGGCCCCGCTCAGCCTTTTGAGTGGGATTCCCACCCCGCCGGCACGTTTCGCGCGCAATTTACGATGATGTGCTCCAAGTGCATCAAGTGCTAGTGGGGAAGCTTCCCGCGTGGGCAGCTGCTCCGGCCAGCTTATCACACAGGAGCGAGGTGCCAGGCCTGTGTTGTACCAGGCTAAGCCTGAGACATCCAGGGGCGTGCCGTGCTTGTCACGAGTGGACATGACCATTGTGGAAACAGCTGAATCGTTGAAGGTATCTCGGAGGGGCGGTGCTGTGGACCCTTTGGTGGTGCAAAGCACGGCGCCACCACTGGCCGCCGCCTTGGCTCTGCCTAGGTGCCAGATGGAAGAACCGGAGTTGAAGCCGCCAGTGCCAGCAGAGGCAGCCACCACATGTGTAGCAGCTGATGCCAGGGACTGCTTTAAGGCTGCCCAGCCCATCTGGGCTTGAGTGGCCATGAGCAGGGGGGGCACATTCACCCACCAACTGCTGACGGCGACGATGTCCACAGAAGCATTGTGCAGCAAGCTGCCACCAGGTGACGCATTCAGCAAGTCAAAGCACAGTATCATGCCGGCTGTGCGCCCATCTGGCAGCTGAAAGGTGTTGCGCTGGGCCAGCGGGCCAGGGGTGAAGAAGGAGTCACCATACAGGTGCTGCTTGTGATACATGGCTGCAACCGCGCCATCAGGGGCAATGGCAAGCAGGGAATTGTACAGCAGTACTGAGGGCTGGGCTGGGTCCAAGTCTGTGGAGTTCGGCGTGGTGGGGACGCTTAGCAGCAGGTAGGTGGAGCGCGACTTTGCCCAGCACTGAGCCAAGTGAACCACAGAAGCCAATTGTGTGCGTGCTGGCTGCATGTCAGAACAGGTGGGCACACTTGAAGGGAAATTTGCCCACTGCTGTGCAAACGCTTGGATGTGCTGTCGTGACGGCAAATAGGGAGATGTGAGTGAGAACTCGGGGAGAACGATGAAGTTTGGCGCCAGCGCCATCTGCCCAATTGCACTATCCAAGACCCCCTGCACTGCAATCCAGTTCTGAAGGAGTATTTCATCCGCTTGCTCTCGTGAGGGCGGGAGTGGGCGTGTGTCTGCATCGAAATGAATTACCGCATTGCGTGTGATTGCGTGTGGGTGGTGCGTGCAGTGAAGCACCTACAAGTTGTGGCTGGGCTGACTTCTGCGGCCAAGGGTGCAAACCTCCACGCTACAAAGCCAGAAGATGTGCAGCATGCAAGACCTAGTGCGAATATGAGCACTAGGTGCAGCCTCATCTCTATCCGTCGTCGCATGGGCAAAGATAAATCTTGACGCCCACGCTAGACAGAGATGCACAGCACAAGGGGAGAAAGGTGCACGGTTTGAGACAAATGTGGACAAACACTGTGCCAAACCATCAATGTTGGATGGAGCTGCTGCTTTCTGGCACTTGGCAGGAGCCGAGATGAGCTGCCGTTGCGCAAGCACCCCTTCGAAACGACAGGAGCACTGATTATATCCCCCGCAGCTCTTCATATGGACTTGGCTGGTGTGTCTTCCAGCTCAGATTCTTTTTATTTATTGGAATGTGTGATTGTACTGCTTAGACCAAAGGCAAGCCATTGCGTGGTCCGAGTGCACGCGGGCGGATTATTCTTGGCTTTGTATGCATCAGTGTGCTTCCTGACGGCCAGACGCTCCACACTGCCCAAACTTTAATCAGGGGTCACTTTTGGCAGTGAACTTCAATCAAGGAACTGCTTGACTGAGCAGTCAGGTGTCAGCCTCCTGTTCAAAACAACTATTCGCAAATCAGCCCAGACTCCGTCGCGCTGGATACTACTTTCTGTGGTGCAGCCAGTTCCTTCACCACAAAACAGGCATGCCTTCACACTATGCCGCTGATCCTCAGCACATCGCTGGGTCTGACCTGCGCGGGGCAATGGCTCTGGCGATTTTTGCGGACAACGGAATCGGATTTCTCCCCTCCGTTGATATTGCCCGCTGTAGACAACTGTCGTCTGTCTTCAAAGCATACAGCAGCACAAATGCAATCTGGCGAGAAGTTTATGTGCGGGACTTCGGGGTGCCATCTTCAGATCTGCAGCGCATGATGCACTTAGCTATGCACAGCAGTCGTCGGCTGTTTGGCTCAAGAAACGCCCAAAACAGCGGAGCGGGCACAGAACCGGGAGCGGTTCGCGGAGGTAGCGCCAGCGCGCCCCCCACACTCCCACGGGACGCCCACGCACCAGTTCCAGGCCAAGCAGGCTTTTCCAGGCCAGATGGTACATATATTATTCAGGTGGGGTCCAGGTCTGGCATGCAAACATCCACTGCAGCAGCTGCTGCTCGAGGCGGCGGCAGCGCATCTCAAGGCTATGCAGGCTTGTACGGGCATCAAAGTACACCGCTCCCCATCGGGTCCTCAGCACAGCAACATAATGCAGGGAGCAGTAGGGCCGATCCCCGCGGGCCCAAGCAACAGCAGGCAAGCGCAGCTGCACCAATGTACCCGACCTCGGTGCCTGCAACCAGTGGTTGGCCGGCGCCAGCAAATGGCTACGCATACATGAATGTGTACGCTGGGTCAAACACACCATATGTGTATGCTCAGCAGGTGCCAGAAAGTGTTCCAGTCAGGACACAGGAGCGCATGTTATCAGAGGCCCTCGGTGGCAGTGGCTCCAAGCACAAGCACGACCCTGATGCGTGGCGTGCAGCGTATCGGTCGACCTACCTGCAAAAACTCCACTTCAACCAGTTGCCTGTGTGGCTGTTGGTTCAGCGCCACGAGGCGGCGTTGTTGCGACGGCGGCGGCGCGGTAGCGCGGGACAATCTGGAACCGGCCCCCCTGGCCACCCCCCTGCATACCCCCTGGGCCCACTCCCACACTTTGATTTGCCAAGTACGGATTCACAGGGCGGAACACCGGCCGCGGAGCAAGAGGAGGCCCCAGATGCTTCTGGAAGTCCCCCCGTTGAAGCTTCATATGCCCCCCCCCCCGTGTCGAGCTCCAAATCGACAGCTGATAAACTCAAAGCAGCCGCCCTGCTGTGTGTAGCTGGGCTGTTTAGTGTCTCTGCGGTGCTTTTGGCAGCTCGTAATGACTGCCTGGACGAATTCCCGGCGGTGTGGGCTGGGCCAGGGTTGGGGCTGGTTGATGCAAAAGCACGCGAGGAGTGCAGCGGAAACCTCGGGCCCCATGGTGCGTGGCTTTCGTGCTTTGCTGGGTGTGCCATGTTCAGCGCTGTGGCGCTGTCGCTTTTCTCAGCAGACCACGTATTTCACGAGGAGTGGCACGAGCGCAGGCGTACTCAGCTGCTGACAGTGGCCACGGTATCGCTAGCTGTGCTGCTGCAAATTTTGCTGCTTGATTTCAAGAATGCCAATGTGCTGGACATTGCATGGGGCACGGCGCTGCTTCCGCTGTGGATCATGATGGGAGTGGCAGCAATGTTGACTTGCTATGCGCACTACCGGCTGTATCGCAAGGGGCTCTACCCATTCACTTTGTTAGCGCCATTTTTGGGCATTGCGGTACCAATGATGGTGATTGCGCAGCGCTTGGACGAGGAGACGGGTCGCTTGGCTGCGCTGGGTCTGAAGTCAGGCGTGGTCGCAACAGGCGTCATCAGCACGGATGACCCGTATGCATTCCCCATGATTGCGTTTTGGATCTTTATTGGGCTGCCCAGCATTCTTGGCACTGCGTTTCTCACAGTGGACGCCGGCACTGGGCAGCTGTCAACCGGCAAGCAAAAGTTGCAAATGGTTGCCCTGCTGCTGGTCGCAACGCTTACCATGCTGCTCAGCTGCAATGTGGCTGCAGCTGACGGACAGGTGCTAAACAGCGACAGCAGCAAGGGACAATCATGGCATGAGGTTCTGTGGCCCCTGTACGTGCTGCCATGGGGGTGTTTGTGTGTTGTTGGACTGTTCTGTTGGTGATTGGTGCTTCGGAGCTGGCCCCAGTCCTTGCTTGAGCATCCATACTCTGTGCCCACATTAGTGTGCCACTGCTCAGGGAGGCTCATGCTCTGGAGCTTTGCGCTGTCTGACGGCCTCTCAGTATGGCAGTCTCCAGCTACGCGGTGTGCCCAGGTGGCTCGCGGTGTGTGCTCGTCCGCCACCCGAGCTGACTCGAGACAGCAGAGCTGCAAAAATGACGAAGTCCAACAGAATGAACTTCAAAATGTATCATTTAGCGCTTGTTCTTTGCTGGAGATTCAGTCCCATCCCGAGTTGAAACGTTGCTCCGCTGATGTCTATAGCGGAGGGCCCTTTGCTCGTACTCGCACATCTGTGCTCCAGGGCTTGCACTCAGCCTGGCGAGCTTCGAATCCACCACCAGACGCTTGCCAACAATTCTCCACGATATCTTGAGGGCCGAGCATAGTGCTCGATCCCTGTGCAGCGCCTGTACCTTCTTTGAGATACCGTAGTGCACGCTGTGTAACTCTCGTGAAACGCGGGTGATTGTCGGCTTCTTTGGAATAGCTCACCATGGGCAACAGGCCCACCACTGCCAAGCGAACGGAGGAATCCGAAAACTATGACGTGCTTGCTGGAGTTGCAGACATGCAGGGTTGGCGTGATGAAATGGAGGTGCGTGCAGTCAGCATAACGGAGACAACTCCCGCCGCCGGCTCCGCAGCGACATGACCTCACGGTTTACGCAGGATGCACACACACTGTGTCCAGCATTACCAAATAAACACAATGCGTCTCTTTTTGCTGTTTTCGATGGCCATGGGGGTGAAAAGGTCGCCCAGGCAGCGTGAGTTACCCCATTCCACTCGCTGCAGCACTGATTGACCAAAACGCTCAGCACGCCGAAGGCTTTCTTTCTTATGCGTGCCCGCTGGTGCATGATGGCTCACGCACTTGTATTTTGCAGCTCAACGCGCATTGTGACGCAGCTCACCATGCACCCTAAATATGCCGGAGCAGATGTCAACGACCCAGACGTTTGGGGAGAAATGTTACGAGACACCTTCCTCGCACTGGACCAGCATTTACTTCACACAGTGTTCAGACGACCATCCTCCGGAAGGCAAACACAACGTAGTATTGAAAGCGATGCTGGGCACACTTCTGATCTTGGCGTTGAAATCGCTTCTGCCGGGGGCAATGGTGCCATGAGTGGTCGCTCCGACGGAAGCGACGCCGCGTGGGGCGACCCTGGCCGCGCCTTCACCCCCATGTCCAATAACGGCCGCACCCCCCCCCATGGACCTGCTGGCCATCCCGCCGCAGCCCCCCCTGATGCCCTACAGCTTGACATTGGCGTGGTGGATGCTTCGGACGGGGGGTCTGCCGACAATTACTTCGCCCATTCAGGGGGCATCAGCGACGACGAAGAGCCGTTTGAACGCTCTGGCGCCACAGCTGTTGCTGCCCTCATTCTGCCCAGCTTCATCGTCACTGCAAACGCTGGAGACAGCCGCTGTGTGTTGTTAAGGGGGGTCCCCCAGGCTGGACTGGGGCACCCAGACGGTGTCACTGGGAACTCAAGCACCGCCACTGCCTTGCCCCTGAGTGAGGACCACAAGCCATTCCTGCCAGAAGAGGAAGCCCGCATCCAGGCGGCTGGCGGTGCTGTCATGCGGGGCCGTGTAAACGGTGAGCTGGCTGTGTCCCGCGCCCTGGGAGACTTCACCTACAAAGACCGCCCAGACTTGCCAGCCGAAGCCCAAAAGGTCACTGCCCTGGCTGACATCAGGGTGTTTGCCCGCACCAAGTGCGACACCAGCGACGACTCCGCGCGAGCCCCCCCCAACACCCCCCGGGCCGGGCAACCAGGGGGGGGTCAAGTGGACATGGCGCTCATTCTGGCCTGCGACGGGATCTGGGATGTGATGGACAACCACGAAGTAGCGGACTATGTCGCCCTCAGGCTGGGTAGGGGCAGGCGGAACATGCCTGTTCTTGCTGGGAGCCTCGTGGACTACTGCTTGCACAAGGACTCCAAGGACAACATGACTGCCATGGTGGTCACGTTCAAAGATTTCTTGGAGGCACTAGACGAAGCAACTGCAGGCTTGCCCAAGGGCCCGCCTGGTGGACACCCGCCCCCAGCATCCAAAGTAGGGGGGGGCGAAACCAGCGAAGACGGAGATGAGGAGAAAGGTGATGTGTACGATGGCAATTCGTACCCCCCTACCCCCCCCTTGTATGACTTCGGTGCTGACTCAGACACAGATGATGAGTTTATGCTGCAGTCTCAGATGTCTGGTCTGGACCGTTCGGGGTCAGGGGGGGGGGGGTACCCATCTGACTTCCCCTCCCTTGAACTGGAGGGGGCTGGAGGGGGCGACGATTTGGACGCACTGACCCCACTCGACTCCACCCCCTGCGAGCGGGAGGAGGAGGGGGGCGACCCGCTGGCACAGACCCACAGGTGGAAGCCTGGGGATAGCTCCCTGGCCTCAATGGTCAAAGCTGCCAAGTCCGTCCTGGCCACGGGAGCCTCATCTCGCAGTGCTACACACGACGGGGCGTTTGGGGGGGTGCGGAAACGGGGACCAGGGGGGCTCAGGCCGCCAAGGGGGGGGCCTACAGTGAAGGCCCCGCCAGGCATGAACATGTCAGCTTCCTGGAGCCTCGACGATGATATTGATGCCGGAACACCACGTGGAAATGGAACACCTTTGAATGGCTCTGTTTCGGATTTGAGTGCCACCGGTGGCACCGGCGGCCTCCGCAGCCGTGCTAGCAGCAGTAGTGGCACCTTTGTCTCTCGCAGCTCAGACGCTCTATCGCCTATCCATGATGACGGGGGGGGAGGAGGGGGGGCCTTTCAGAACACGCACTTTCGCCCGTCCTCCAAAAGGGGTCGAGGGGGGCCAGAGCCCAACCAGCGGCCGTCACAAATCGCGCGAGGTGGGCCCACTCCTGGGCGTGGGGGTGACGATGATGCCCTTGGCTTTTCAGCTTCACTTATGCGGGTGGGGGGCACCGGCAGCCCTGAGAAGCCTGCAAGGGGATGGAGGGGGGGGGCGTCTGCCGCTCTCACACAAGCCATGCAAAGCTTGGGCAGCACTGACTCGCACACGTTTGATTTGACCGGCGACGATATGCACCTGCGCACTTCAGGTGATGACCTGCATCGTTCAGATGATGGGCTTGTGGATACCCCTGTGGACAGGCCGCTGTCCTCTGTATCGTCCGATTCAGACTCAGCCGGCACCACACAGCATGGCCGCAGTATGGGGTTCTCAGGGTTTGGTCGTCGGGGCTCTCAGGGGGGTGCAGGGGCCATCCACGACCCCTCCCCCATGTCGCGCACTCAAAAAATCACAATGGCGCACCACAGGACCAAGACGCCGGCAGCCCACACGAGTTCAAACCATGGCGTTGGTGTCCAGACACACGGCCAGCACCATACCAAGGCGGTCACAGTGCGACCAGCTCCGCTGTCTGCCCCCTCGCCAGCTGACTCCGTCTCACAGCCCTTGGGCGCTGCCAGCATCGCAAGCTCTGCTGCATCAGCCGAAAGCGTCAAGCACCGAGTAAGGCGGCAAGGTGGTGGCTCGCAGGAATCAACCCCCCCCTCAGCTTCGCAAGAGGGGGGTGTTGGGACCGCAGGGGTGGAGCCTGTCCCCAAGCACCCACACCATGTGCAGCGCAGGCCATCCAGTTTCTCAGTTGGGGGGGGGGCAGAGGATTCAAGCAGCGAGGGTCTAGCTGCAAACAACAGCCCACCCCCTCGGCACCCCAATAGGCCCCCCCACGGCCCACAACACGCCAAGTATGAAGGGGCAGAGGACAACGCCCCAAAGCCAAACCTGCACATCCGGGTGCACCCACGGCTGAGTGCCGCCAGCGAGCAGGTGTCCGGTGGAAGCGACCCCGGCAGTGCTCCTGCAGTGGTTACCGCCTCCCAGACGCCATACTTGGAGTTCAGCAGTCCAGAGAAGGCTGGGCACGGGCGGCGGCCCAGTGATGCGGACATACAAGATGTGCTGTCTAGGTATGGCGTGACGCCGAAAGTGGAGGCACGCCGGGCGGCGCACTCCAGGCGAGGAAGTCGGAACGGAACACCCATGAATAAGACACTTGGGAACACATCTCGGAACAGTGGGGGGGTGGACTCCAGCTTTGGGGGCAACAGCGCTGGCGTGCACAGCGGACACGCATCCACACTGAGCACACCGCAGAACAAGAACACAGCAGGCGGTCCTGCTGCTAACCGTACTGCTAGCCTCGGTGGGCGAAACTTCCCCAACAGCGAGGGGGGTGACCCGAAGCGGCACTTTTCGTTCTCAGGCTCCGTCACGCCCTCTCTCAGTGCTCGGCGGCAAGCAGCTGCAGCTGAGTTCAACAACACCAAATGGGCCCTGCATCAGCGCCAGGGGGCGTCCAAGGTTTCCACATCAGTGGCTGCGGACCACCCAGCGGTGGCAGCGGCCCCAGGGCATCGCCGGGGCTCATCGGCGTCAGCGCGGCCTTCCAGACGCAGCAGTGAGGATGAGGGGGGGGATTTTGCGCTTGAGGGGGGGGTCAACCCACCCCAGTCACCGCTGACCACCCCTGCACCCGCTCCTGGCGACTCCTCGCCCTCAGACCAGCCCGTACACAATGCACCATCGGCACTAGGCGGTAGCAGGGGGGGGTCTTTCATCTCCGGTGGGGGCGGCCTTCGAGCGCACTCGCTGCAGCCAGCGGCTGCCAGAGGGAATCACCAGCTGCGGGGGCAGTTGCCCTCGGGGGCAGCTACCCTTGCCCCGGTGCGTCCGGTGTTTGGGGGGGGCAATTCAGCGGCTGCCCGGCCGTATGAGCCCATTCAGCGAAGGGACCCCAAGGCAAGTATAAATGCCCCCCGCCTTATTGATCGGTCTTTCTCCCCCAGTGGCCCAATCCTCAGTGGGATGGCACCCCACCCCTACACCACCCGGCGAGCGGCCAAATTCAACCGCGACACAAACCAATGGGGGGTCACTTCTGGGTTACACCCCTCATATGACGAGGACACAGATAAGCACGACAACGCCAGGAGGCACCTGGGCCCAGTGCGTGGTGTGGTGGGCGGGGGCAACTCCCCCCCCCACCTGGCCAACGAGGGGGTGGTGCACGGGGGCTCCACTTTCGGTATTCAGCGCACGGGCTCGTCGACAATAGAAACAACACAGTTGCGGCGATCAACCCTTGGTGGCCGCGAGAAAGCGAAGCTGCAGCGCTCC
>Ga0307982_1001517_pt1 | contig 18908 bp, 17 predicted proteins | sample OrgLakmetagen989_FD_201847 | JGI IMG/M metagenome (GOLD analysis project Ga0307982, IMG submission 201847) | Saline water microbial communities from Organic Lake, Antarctica - #989 | ecosystem: Environmental > Aquatic > Non-marine Saline and Alkaline > Saline | place: Antarctica: Organic Lake... | reverse complement strand
GACCCCACCCGTGGCTGTGGCAGCAGGCAGCGTTGCCCTGAAACCCGCCCGAGTTGTAAGAGGGTCCAGGAGGCGATCGTTGCAACAAGGGCACAAGACGAGTGTGGCTGTGGGGATGTCGCGATTTGCCTGCGCGATGTCATCACAGCTCACGTGGTGGTAGCGAGTCACCGGGATTCCTAACGATTCGAAGTGGTGCAGGAGTGCTTGTGAGGCGGCTGGCGACATGTCCTCACTTGCGGTGCCTTTGAGGAATCTTACAGGTGGGTGCATGACATAAGCGTGGCCGTCGTACGCCAGGATCATTCGCGTGCAGGCTCCATCCGCTGCAGGATCGTAGAATGGGCTTTCCACCACCTGGACGGAGACTTGGCCCGACGACGACGCGCACACGAAGATGAGCCGATACGTTTCGAACAGATACGGTAGGAGGTATCGGGTGAGGAATAGATCATGGGAACCGTGGCGTTTGAAGTCATGCGCCACTCGCCGAAGGTGCAATTCGTGTTCTGAGATGAAGTCCCTCGTGGGTGGCAGACACTGCTCGCGCCTGAGTGCATCCTCGTGTAGGGCCTTCCATAAATCCGCAGCTGCAGTGCCCGCCACTTCCGCGAGCGCTTTGATCACACATTGCCCCTCCAATTTTGATCCATCAAGGAAGTCGGTGACGTGCCCTGGGTCGCTTGCGATGAACGTTTCGCTGCCCAAGGCCACCCGGAGTGCGCCATCGGCGTGCGGAAATGCGAGAAAGATGGGATTCCCGGATTTGCCCTGCGAAGCAGAAGCAGTCAGCTGGTAGGCACTGCCACGGGCATGACGTGTTGGGGGCCGCAGTGCGGCCGCGGCTTCGGCTGCGCCTGGCAGAGTCGAGCGCGCCAAGTGATCCAGGCCAATCGCGAGTAGCGTCTCCGGCTCGCCCAGTGTTCGACCCTTGTCTAACTGCTGGCATGCCACCGCGTACACCAAAGCACGGTGGTTAGCGTCGGCCTGTGCCAAGTCGGGCATGTACGCGTCAAAAGGAAAGAAAAAACAAGTGCTGTGGCAAGCTGAACGGGTTTTCACTCTACTAACGAGCAACGTCAGCACGACTCCTTTGCGTTCGCTGGCTCTAAGCCTTTGCTCTCCGCTACCGAGTCCTCTTCGCGCGATTGCTGCTCAGCAAATCTGTCCGCGTGTGCCTCCGTCTCGCAACCAATGTAGAGTATCCTCGTGTTCTGCCGTCGAACGCCGCTGCTGACCACCTTTTTCAGCTCCCCACCCGGCTCACTCGTCAACCGAAATAATCCGTCTTCAATCCGCAGGAAAAACATCATATTAGGGGGCAAGCCGAAATCGCAATTTTACACTCAAGAAGAGCATAAAACGGAATGGAGCTGACGGCGTGGGAGGTGCCTACTAGGCAAATCTGAATCGTATGACTACCAAACGTCGGTACGAGCGTTAGGAATTAGCACTTCATAACTCTGGAGATGACATATTTTTTAAAGTGACAGCTAGATGGACACTGAAGTCCGCGAGAAGACAGTGAGGAAGGTGCCAGGTGCATCTAGCGCCAAGAAGACAGTGTCCCTTGGCTCCATAGACTCCTCGTTTGCAGCAAACCCTCTAGCGGTGCGGCGCTCCTTGAATCAAGGCACAGCCAAAAGTGCGCGGAAGGGAGCTAAAGCGGGGCGCTCGCCAGCTCATAAGCCTTTGCCTCTCGAGAAGCCTTTACCACCGAAGCTGTTGTACAAACTACAGGCCGACCTTGCAGCCCTGACGGGGTCCTCTACATCGAACGTTTACGGTGGTAGCCATGAATTCAGTGGTAGCGGTGCAGATTCCAGCGGTCTAACGGTGTCCCCCCGCTCAGGGCGCCCGTTGCCCGCGGGTTGGACGGCTCACCTCTCGGGCGGGCAAGTGTACTATTACCACGCGCCGTCGAAGCACACCCAGTGGGAGACGCCAGGCCCTGACGACGACTTCTCGGGGGTGCGCAGCGGCCACGTGAAGCTACCTCGGGAAGCGCACGCCTCGCCTGGCCGCTGGGCGCTCGAAGGTGGGCCGGGGCTTTCGGTCTTATCGGACGACAAGAGCGACGATGGTGGCAGCACCGACGGGAGCACGAGCACCACGAGCAGCACCGCCAGCAGAGGTGTCGAGAACTTGTCCACTCATGTACGCAACGAGTTAGGAGACGGCGTGAGCGATGGTTCCGCAGCCTCGACCGCTTCTGTGCGTCCCCAAAGCAGTGGTGCAGCTCCAGTGCTGGGTACTACTAGTGTTGCTAGGGACACTGGCTGCAACGATCTCAGCTCAGGTATTGAAAGTGGCAGTCGCCCAGACAGTCAACCAAGTAGTCGCCCTGGAAGTCGTCCAGGCAGTCACTCAACAAGCCGCCGAGGTGAGCACCAAAGAGGCCAATCGGGTCACTTCACTGACAATAACGGCAGTGGTGGTCTCGGTAGTGGCGGTCTTGCCAACGGTAGCAGCCTGAAGTCGTTACCGCCGCTTTCGCCTTTGGGGCACTCAAGAGTACGCGATCGCCGCGTGCTGGAGGGAAGCACTTCCACGGTGGACAGTGCCTCTGCTGCTACCGCTCCCACTGCTACTGCTGCTGTTGGCACAGTGGGAGGCCATTCAGTGAAGAAACACCGAGGAAGCGGAACCACCAGCAGCATCATTAGCGGAAAGAAGAAGAAAGCCTCTTTGGTGCTCCCGACCTTACCGTCGTTTTACGAGCTGGAAGCGTCCCGTCGGAAGGACGCGGCAGCTGCAGCCCGCGCCGACGCCCTCGCCCATGGGCGCCCCCCACCCGCCTTAAGCGTGGTGGAGATGGCGGCCGCCAAGAGCCGGCACAATGGGATGGAAGCCGCCCTGTACGCGTTCGAGGGCACTCAACCTGAGCCGGCCCCCGTGCTGGAGAAAGGGCCCGTGGGACCAAGTTTCTACGGGAGCGTGGAGCGCCGCAACCCCAGGAGATTGCCGTCCACGGCAGTCGCTTTTTGGCAGGCGCACGCGGCGTCGGCTCCGGTGCCCACTGCGCTGGGTCTAAGCTCGCGCAGTTTTCAGCTCCCGGAACGCGATGAGTTTACGCACGACCACCCTGCGGACAACGCTACTTCCAGTGTGGTGTCGGCCGCTGCGGACGCCCGTGCGCGCTCCATCATGGACTCTCGGGCCGTGCTAGCGGGCGCCAATCCCCGAGTGCCGCTCTTATTCGATGAGCCTGAAGACCGCGCAGCTGTGGCAACAGCGGCAGCAGCAATCGATGCCGAAAACGATGACGAAACTTGCTTCACAGCTACTACTTTGTCAGCACAGGAACCAGCAGTTGGAGAAGACGACCGCCGCGCACTCCGTCTGGTGTCTCTGCACGGTGACGTGGAGCTGTGGGGAGATGAAGGCCGCTCGCAATTGGCTCGGCCCTTCGTGCCGGCAATGATAGCAGGGCTCATGAGCGAGGGCCAAACTTGTTCTTCCTCGTCTCCTTCTTCATCTCCCAATGGGGCTGAAAAAGGCACGTATGGTGCCAGAGAAGTTAGCACACCGATAACAGCGTCTACAACCACTATTTTGAGCGACAGCGGTGAGCAACGGGACAAGGCTCTGCTGGCTGCGGCGAGTTTGAGCGCGAGCGCGGGCGCAGGTCCAGACTGGGCCGAAGTGATGCTCGCAGCGCCGGCTTTCCGGTAACAAAGTTGGACGCAATTTCGAGCATTACGTAATGCCTTTTCAAACTTACGAGTATAGTCTTGTGTTATTCGCGAATGCATGTATTGTGCCAGTGTGATCGTGTGCAACCCTTTTTTCCTTTTCTTGCGTAGTGTTTTAGTGTTTTAGTGTTTTGAACTGCCTTGCGCTGTATAACCCAAATCCAACTTTCCTTTTTTGTATTTCCGCAGCTTCGGCCTCTCCCCCGGAGAAGAGCTCGCGGAGCTAGATGCTACTCGTGCAGCACTCGCCCGCCGGGATAATGCGACTACCTTGACTACATTCGGAGACGGAACGGGCAGCAAACGACCACGCGAAGGAAGGAGAGGTTTTGACTCGCCGAGAGGCACAGTCGGGCAGACGGGCTTAGGTGGCGCAGTGGACTCTGCAGAGCCTTCACCGCGTGACGACGATGATGATGACGTCAATAAGGGGGCGCTCGCGTTTACAACTCATGCGTTGCCGTCATCAACACCGTCGCCGCCGTTTTTCCCACCAGAACAACACCAGCAAACTCAAGACCACGAGGGCGCCGCCGTGTCAGACCACTTGTTGGATGCGAGCGAGCTGGTTCGAGGCGCCCGGCTCTTTGCGTGGTCTGCGGATGCCCACGAAGCAGCGTGGGTGGTGCAGCGGGTGTGGCGCAAGCGGCAACTCCGCCGCGGCGAAGCCCAAACCCTGATAAGACGGGGGTTTGCGGGCGCGGCGGAGCGGGCGGCTTACAGGGACGCGCGCGCGGATGCGTTGCGCGCTGCCACGGTCTTGCGCCATGCTCTGGTATGCGTGTGGGAAATTTTGCGTGGAGAGATGCACCGCGCTGCTTGCTTGATTTAGTTTGTTGTGATAAGTGCATGAGATGTCTTTGGGCAAAATGCCTTTCCTCATTTCTTATGCCTTTTCACTTCTGTGCGCTACTTTCGTCCATGCGCACGTGTGTGTGTTTGCTTACTTCTGTATTCAATCGGACATCACCACTACAGGGGATCTATGTGCGCAAGCGGCGAAGTGCTCAAGGCGTTAAATGGCGCGCCGTAGTGAAGCTTCAAGCCATGGCGCGGGCCAAAGCAGCTGCTCTCCGGGCCTCGAAATTAGCCCAAAATCGAGCGATGCAAGCTGCCTTGCTCATTGGCACGATGCTAAGGGCTCGAGCCAAATTGAGGCGCAAGAAGCAGAAGCGCGACGAACTGATTCTTAAAACCACGGTTTATTTGCAGGCTTGGGTCCGCGCGCGGCGGTGGCGCAAAGAACTCCAGCTCATGAAGCTGGCGCAGAAATGGTTCGCCCACGTGTGGCGCCAGTTCTTTGATCGTAAATACTTACGGCCTCTGGTCGCCCTGCAGCGGTGGGCGAGAGCGGCTACCTACGGGAAACACGCCCGGGTTGTCCAAACTTATGTGCTGCGGCCGTGGCTGGCGCGGCAGCGTGCCAGTCGGCAGAGGGCAGAAGTGGACCGAATTGAAGCGATCCGGCGGACTGAAGAGGACGTGCACGTGGGGCAAGCAATCTTAGTCGCAGTGGGCGCAATCTGCGATGCCCATGCGGGCAAAGGGGCATTCCAGGGCGTCATGGTAAGAGGCAAATTTAAAGGAAGTATTCACATGATATATAATAGCATGCGGTAGTTCAAACGAAATACCAGGCTAATTTTCAGGTGTTCTAGTATATCTTTGCGGGAGTTCTTTCACGGCTCCGTTTCTCTTCCGTGTATATGTGTGCGTATTGCTTGCTTCTCCTTCCGTTTGCGAACCATATTAGGACAAGCGCAGTGGCAAGCGGGCTCGGCGAGATCTAGACCGACTCTTGCGCCTTCGAGAGAAAGAGCTGAAGATCCGGCACCGCGCTGCCATCGAGGCACAGCAACTGCCACTTGGCAAAGAGGGGTCTAAAAACACCAACAATGCTGCGGCGATGGCCACACCAGCTGCCAAATTGCGCAAGGAAGTCCGGGCCCTCTTGGTGCTGGGCTGTGCCGACGGCCGAGAAGCCGAGGGCCCGAACGGAAAAGCCGTGAAAGCGAAACTCAAAGAAGCGAAAAAAGCTGCGGATGTTGCGAGAAAGGCCAAAGACAAGAAACGCAAAGAAAAAGTCAAGGCGGCTAAGGCCAAGAAAAAAGCTGACCGAAAGGCCAAAGCGGCAGCGTACAAGGCGGCAGTGGCCAAAGCCAAGAAAGCCAACAAACCGCTGCCGGAGCCCGAAGACCATGACTCAGACAGCGACGACGATGGATTGGCGAAAGAGCCGACGGAACTGCAGCCCAACGACGAGAAGTTCAGGTGGGCGACTCCTTTTACGCTCGAAGGCCCGCCGCCGCTGCCGCCGCTGACGGAAGAAGACGTAGACAATGCCACCGAACAATTCCTTGAGGATAGGTTGCGAAAAGAGGTGGGTGTAGTTTTTTTTTTTTTCTTGTTTTGCTTCATATTGTGTAAAGCCCTTGATTGGCTGTATACTCTTTTTTTTTTTGCACGGTCGCTGCCTCAATGTATTTAACACGAATACAAACAAAAGACAGCAATATTTTCCGAGTCCTATCGTTGCTGAATTTCTTTGTGTTCCCTGTTCATTCAGATGGTTGTCTACGACAAGAAGTTGAAGGCCTTTGAAAACCACTATGCGAAAGATCCAGCATTGCGCGACTCCCTGGCTGCAGCAGCCCTTGCTTCCAAGAAGAAGAAAAAGAAGAATCTCGAGGGTGGCGATGAGGTCGACAAGTATGCTCATCCAGGCCCACTCCCTCCACTGCCGAAGCTCACGAGCGAAGAAAAGGCCAACACCAAGCGCCAGAAAGCCGACTTGAAGAAAGCTTGGAAAGCCTACGAAAAAGCCCATGCGTCGTTTCGGGACGCTGCCTTGGGCAACATGAAGGGCGCGGCGAAAGTGAAGGAATGCGGCGCCGTAGACATTCACGCCTTGCGATTCGTGGTTGGCAGTTTGGGCTGCACCGAGGTGGGTTATAAGGGCGCTATTTTTTTTAAAGATGGAAAGAGAATTAAGAAGGAAATTAGGGAAGTATAATTGAATACTAGTTGTTGATTCATCATCGATTGCGTACTTTTGTTGAATTAGTTACACCATCCAGTGTTTATCTTTCATCTGCCTTCTCATTTTGAAATTGCATATGCATTACAGGTCACTGACGTGGAGTTGCTGGAAGTCATGCACAGTTACTTTCCCGTATATCAATATACGGACAAGGAAAAGCAGGACGAAACCAAGCTGCTGGCCACTCGCGCCAACATGCAAGTGAAGCGAGACAAAGAGCACGCCATGGCAGAGGAAGTGCTCGTGGGCTTCCTCGAAGATACGGTGTGATTTTGAGGCATGATTTTTCTTCACTTTGGCTCTGTCTCCTCGTGTGCATAGAGTAGCTTCAGCAGTGCACTTACAGGATCTTACATCTACTATTTGCTTTAAAACTTCAATGCATGCATTGGTGGGTGGCTTTCTCCTCATTGGTGAATGATTTAAAAAAATGTACAGGTGGAATGGTGCGTGATTGACTACAGCGTCAATACTTTAGGCGATGAAGCGGACAAAGCATGGGTTGAAGCGAGAAAAGAAGAGCGTGATACTAGTGAAGCGTGTATGAAATGGATGGTAGAGACAATAGAAAAATGCACACAAGATGAGATTGACGCTGCTCGCATTCAATTAAAAAGAGAGGTAGCAAAAACACTGGTTGATCTCTGCACTACCATCGTAGAATCGCTCGCCCCAGATGAAGCCCGCGCAGAAGAAGTCGCATGGGTCGAAGCCCAGGAGAAAGGCGCGATTGCGATGCAGACGGTAATGAGAGGCAAAGCGGCGAGAACAAAGAAAGCAGCGCTAGTGGAAGCACGTGAGAAGCAGCGCCTAGCTGACAAAATGCGACAAGAGTTGCTTGGAGAAGTCGAGAACGATGCAAAAGCTACCGATGAAATTGGGGATACGGCTGCTGCTTCGGAGAATGCACGAGAAGGTGAAGAAAGAGGGAATGCGGAAGTTGAAAATGAGTCTATCGAGGTTACTCCAGATACAGAAGGCAACACCCAAAGCAATGACAATGTTGTTGAGGGCATTGGTGCTACGGACGGTAGTGCTTCTGATCCAGTGAAGGAAGACGGAGCTGGCGAGAACATTGCGACAGTTGCTGTGCCTGCCGCGGAAGAAGGGAATCCTAGTGCTGGAGAAGCAGATGCCAAGGATACGGATGGCGCAGATGAACCTGTGGCTTCTCTTGATGGTGATGGTGATGACGCAGCTGCTGCTGTTGTGGCTTCAAGCGATGGTGCTGGCGCACTCGAAGACAGCGCTGTTGAGGAGGACGAAGAAGGCGTTGCCGCAGTTGCTGAAACATCCCTCGATAATGCCGATGAGAGTATGAGTGAAGTCAACAAGAACGACGTTGATGTACCATATCAGGGCAAATCGCGGCCATTTGTGAACGAGCGAGGGTGCGTAAATGGAAGACTTTACCTTGTGCTCGTTCTTCTTCCATTCCAATACTCTTAATAGATTCCTGTTCTCTCGGCAATTTTACTTAATCTGTACCTCTCTCGTTTCATAACACAGTGCGTGAATTCCTTAGAGATGTGTGCGTGCCTCATTTCTTAACTGCCACTCTCTTCTACTATACAGGTACGTGGCCTTGGACGAACGGCTCATTTTAGCGATCGAGCAGCTGGTAACACGCCACCGCAGTGGGCACCCGCACCAAGATCACAACCACAACAACCACACAACCAGTGGACATTCCTCTTCTCGTGCTGCTCATGCGACTTCTGGAGTAGGAACTTCAGTGGCTGTTGCCACTCCGGCAAAAGAAAGCTTTCATTTGATGCCAAAAGCCGCCACTGACGCGCTGTCCAAAGCTACAGCAACCCCTTTTGCGTTAAGAGCTCAATTGGGAGATCAACTCGGCAAGCTTGGGCACCAACTGTGGACCAATTTGACTCAAAACGTGTACCACGATGCTGCAAGGTCGGTTGATGACTATTGTTGAATTTTCCGATTGTACAACACTTTCTATGCGTGCGTCATTTTCACGAGCACATGTATTAGCCCACCGCGTACCGCCAGCACCTGATCTCCTTTTATTTTTGTTACTATAATTGTCGTAGTTTATTTTTCCTCTGTTCAGGTACGAGCATTTGCGCATTACTCGGGACGCCGCCTTCGTGAAAGCCACCCTTGCTTTCCGCAACCGCCGCCCCGCCCGCTGGAGCTGCGACGTGTGCCTTAACGCTTTCCCCCTGTATGCCGACTTGCGCGCCCACGAGAAGTTGAAGTGCTGCTGCCGCCGCGCCCCCAGCTTAGGGCCCGACTCTACACCGCAAGCCGTGGATGCTTGGAATTTGGTGGTGAAAGGTTTGAAACCTCCTAAACCCAAGTTCAAGGGTTACGGCCACCACCATAAACACGATGACGATGACGATAATGATGAGCATGCTCATCAAGGCGGCAAGGAAGGGGGTCATCATGGTAGCAAGGACAAGGACAAGAAGGATGCTGATGCCACAGCCTCAGACGCTGGTAAAGAGGATGGCGATGAGGATGGCAGCGGCAGTGGCAGTGGTTCAAGTAGCGAAGGCAGTGAGAGTGACGATGACGATGACGGTGATGACAAGGAAGGCGGAGGCTTCGGCGCCCTCGCTGCAATTGGTGGCAAGAGCAAGACGAGCTGGTTTGGCGGCATGGCGGCGGCCGCTACAGGGAAGAAGGGAGGTAAGAAAGGAGATAAGAAGAAGCAAGAGCGTGCACTTCATTTCTGGGACCCCAGCGGAGGGCTGGCATTACACCCCAAGGCACTGGGTGGAGCTGACCGCCCTTACTTCTCGGGCCTGCACCCGCCGCCGAGCCCAGACACCGAGGATTTCTTTTAAACTCGCCCTGTAATCCGGATCTTCCTGGCGTTGATCCAGAATTGCAGTCACAAGGTATAAGCATAAGCTGGACTTCTCTTGACTTTTGACGTGGAATATTCGAAATTCATTGTTTATGTCTAGAGAAAGCCAAACAACCAGAAGACTTAGAACTACTCTAGAAGCCGGGCCTTCCTAGCTATTGCTATTCAAACCAATGTCGCTCCGTATCTCCGATTGACCTTGGACGGCAATGGCTATATAGTGTATGGGTGCCTTTCCTTTGGTTTTCTATAATATTTGGTCGCTTTTTTTGTCTTTTTGACCACAGTGCGGCGACATCGGCTGCAAAAGATACTCGCGTGCTCTTGTTTAGCTATAAGTTAGAAGATCTTTCAGTTACTCCACAATTACAGGGGCCAGTTTAAACTGTTAAACTACCCAGGGGCTAGGGGCATGGGCCATAACTCATGCGTATCCGGGCGGATTGGTCTGAAACTTCGCATGAGCCTTAAGTAATACCTTATTTCTCTCCCATTCGCATGAAAGGCACATGAAATTTCGTCTTCACGTTCATTTTTTTGATCAAGCGCAAATAAGTGCCCCCCCGAGACAAAATTTGGCTGCACGTCCGTTTTTGTTGCCAACACGAATATGGTCACCAAGAGAGCCAAATGGCACCTAGAGAGGCCAGTAAGGTCGCATTACTTAGGAAATCAGATGCATTAAACAGCGCGGCAAAAATATTTGGGTCAAAAGATGATGCTCTTTTTCTATATGGCATTTTCCTGAGTCTGGATCCTAAAAAATCACAGTGATTTCATTTGAATTAGGAATTTCAACTTTTCTTTGGCACAATCGAGGCTTAGCTCTCTGAAATTTCGCGTGTGCTTTAAGAACCACTATATCTCTCTTGCATTCGCATGAAAGGCACATGAAAGGGGCTCTTGGTATTTTTTTTCCGGTTGGGCGACGACAATTTTGGTATAAAATTAGCAACCAATGGTTAGTTTAAACTGGCCCCTGTACGTATTTGCGAGGCGAGCTTGCTACTGTAGACGCTGTAAGAAATAGTAGTCAGTCTATGTGCTGACCCAAACAAGTCCTCAAATCAGGGAAACTTCTTGCAACTTATAAACGGCCTTGCTCAATAGCGCTCACTTCGTCTCAAGTCTAAATTCCGTGCTCAAAGGGTTAGAATTCATCCGTCCAATGAAAGGGCCAGTACATGTTCAGCTGGTGAGGCTAGCGTGGTGTTTTCTTGGAATGGCGGCGCCAACTTATGGCTCAATGCTAGCACCATGGCCGGTGTCCTCCACGTACAACTCGGTAGACCTCAATGCGTCGGTAGCTTTCATGATTGAATACATGGGCGCTGAAGTGATTACTCCAAATCTCACGGCGGCTACGGCCGGCTGCGATTCTGCGATGCAATGGGTACTCTACGGCCTTTCTTTATTCGCACGATGCTGCTATGTATGCCTCATCGCGCGAGATTCGATCAAGTGCAATTGCTCCTTAATACTAGATTGAGCGTTTTGGGTTTATACTTAACATGACAGCACTGCCTCTGATGCTACTATAAACTACTGATGTGCCATGACAGGTTAAGCTTCCTGGAAGTGGCTACGAATTTCACTTCATCTCCACGCCTAGCTTGTCTGCAGGGAGCAATTTCACGTTTGCCGACTACAAAGTGCTCGCAGAAAGTTACTACGGGAATTTGAGCGAGACGAATGCGTCGTCTTACGATCAGTTTATGGACCACCACGTGGGCATGGTTACCGACGGTAAGAATAGGTGTTATGATTTTAGTTGTAGTTGCAATACTAGCAATGAAGTTGACGTGATATGACTATGATTTAGCATGATACTGCAATGAAATATCCAAATCTACCTTGATGCTAGAAACTGCCGATGAGGTATATCGTACAAGTAGTAGCAACGGTGCTGCACTTGGAATAGCTAGAAACTGCCGATGAGGTATAACGTACAATTCTTCTTATTACATTACTTGCGTGTCTTGCACCCACGCCTGATGTGTCTCATTTGGTTTAGATATGACTCCGTTCTATTCGGCACTCCTTGCTGACCGGGTTCCATTCTTCATGGTTAGTGAAATTTGTTACCTACTGAAATATTTTAGTAGCTATCGCAAATCTCTTCAATTGTAACATTTTCATTGAACGTAGGTTTCTCCCCTCTTCGCCCACATTCGAATGCCGTGCTAAGCTCTATCTTTCAATACCAAGTTGTTGCTGAACATTCTTTCCTATCGCTCAGGTGGGCCAGTACCCGTCGTTCTTCGATTTGTTTGTGGAAATTCCTGGCACGGGCACCATTCTCGAGCTGACCTCAACGCGACTAGACAACCCAAACGTGACCATATCCGAGTGGGTTTATCTTCGCTTTTATATACACAACGAAATGCAATTATTCATTCTTTCCTTTTTTGAAAGCGTGTTGGAGGATTTTTTTTAACTTTGTTCTCATCGTTTTCTTTCTCTTACTGTATCATTTCACTCCAACTCGAAGGTGGGACATCTGCCAAAACAAAGACAACCATCACTTGATCGATCAGCTTGCTTCCCAGCCGAAGAAGGCAGCGACCAAGAAGCAAAGCAGCAGTGCTTTTCCCGTACTGAATTGGCGCAAAACCACGTTGGCCAGCCCGTACCCCGCGGCGGCAGAAGCGGCGTCGATTCGCTTCTTGGGCGCTCACCACATCGAACAAGGCCACCCAGGGGTAAGTAGGTTGTAAATACAGCGGTGGAATACTGTAGCCAAAATTCCTTTGTTTTGAAATCACCATATCAACAGTCTCTGCTTTATTTCCCCAGGCTTCATCTTGCATGTTTCCATTCTATTTGTTTGGTTCATTTAACTCACTCATGTGAATTATAAAAAGTCATGTGGCACCGCTACTGCATGTGCTGACAACGGTAGGTGTGGGTGAAGCAATGCGCTAAAATAGCGTGGTCCGAGCTCAACTCAACCGGCCCAGCGGGCATTCCTTACCAGTTTCATTTCGTGGATGGTTACAGCTACCCACCTTTTCCTCCGGTGCGTGGGTGATTGTGCACACATACGAACAAATGAACCGTTTGTGCTAAATTTCGGACCCTTTAGACATCCGTTTAGCTCTTCGTTCGACTCCTATGCTTTTGTAATTCACATTTTTTATTTGATTGTAACAACGTCAAAGTACTCTCGGCTTATTCGTGCTCTCTCTGTCTCCAGTTTGCAACGATTAATTCTGCCTGTTTGTCTTTCATTCCTTGCACATATTCTGCTGTGTCATTGTGATAGGCTCTGGATATTGTGGGCCTTGCTCAGCTTCAAGAAGCAGCGCGGAACTTCACTACAGGGAAGGGCGGAAGTGGTTCTTGGGACGAATGGGCCAATGACCGCACGTCGCTGTGGGTTCATGATTTGAGCCCGTACTTGGACGCCCTGACGCAAGCAGAAACAGAAGCCAAACTCGTCGCACGTCGTGAAGAGAACAAGGCCGATTCCAGCAGTACTGACGCCTACTTTGTGCCCACTTGGATCACGCGCTTCGACGGCGCTGTGTACTCGCTTGTTCTGGACATGACTCCGGTACGCACTGGCGACTTAAACAATAGAATAAGTGGCTGTTTTTTTTGTCGTTCCAACCCTTATATCTTTATTTTGCGTTGGCTGTGCCTTTACGTTTTTGCTGTGCTTTGTTTTTGCCTGTGCCTGTGCCTATCCTTTGGATATTGTTTATAAAGGTGGCTGGTCATGTCATTGAACTTCTCTCAGACACTTTCCCCATTGGGCAATACCCAACTCCGGAATCCTGGAATTTTTGCTAAATTCCCGAATGCACGGCCTTTGCTTCGGCCTTTGTAGATGATTATCGTCTTGCGGTACAGCTTTTCGAGTACCCTCCGAATTCTTCGTGGATATCGCCTTGGATATTTTAACCAGCTGATATCTGATAGTACAAAAGGGCTGCCATCCAAATTTTTCGAAGGAAAGTCGGATTTTCAGCTCCTTCCATTTCCAATCCGCGATTCGGCTACGCCCTTTCAAAACTCCAAGCACTTAAGTAAAATCCTAATTGGCCCAAACCACCACAAGCACTGTGGTGCGTAGCGAATTTGATATTATAGTATTAATAGATTAGATTAGGTTAGATTAGATTACACTCCCCAGTAATAAAGAAACAACAACAAAAGGCATGAACCTGCATTTCGATGAATCCCCCAGAACAAGTCGATAATGATGATAACAATCACAAAAGCAATAACGAAGTTCGCTTGGAGTAAAAAAGGGCTAGATGAACTTTCTACTGCTACTGGCAATACAACGCCATCTCCAGAATTCTTATTACAGCCCCTGCGTTTCCAGGTACTTTCACTGGCTATGACAGCTCCCCCTTGAAGGCATACTTCACAGGAACATCAACCCGAGAGCTCGAGAAATCCACCGAGGCCTTAACTGACACCTAAATTTGCATATAATTGCAGAGAAACACACACAAAAAAAAAGAGCCTCAGGTAAGTGTTGAATCAAGACGAGCCCGAATCATCGATTTCTCGGAAGCAAAATGTATCGCCTTTCCCATTCTATTGTATCGTAAATGAAAACAAACACGTCAAGTATAGATGCACCCAATCTACTACTGTACCTGGCTGCCCGGCGCCACTTTGAGCGGCCGTTCGCTCGCGAGGGCTACCACCGTGGTCCAGTGGCTCTTTTGCGCTTCGCCGTTAGGGCCGCGGGACTCCACCACTAGGGGCGCCTGCGTTTGATTGGTTGAGTGGTGTTATGGCAACATGAATGTTGAAAGACAGGACAACATGATGGATTAGATGGTAGGAAGTGAGAGCGAAAAAAAAAGAAAAGCAAGAAAGCGACTGGACAAGCAACGAAATGGATGTCACTTCAAATCCATTTGGGCAATCACACTCTTCCCCATTTATCCCTTTCTCGCATTATTACAGCTCTTTTACTTTAATCGTCACTGTATTTATCCGCTCTTTTACCGCGCCCGACGCAGGGGTGGTGAGAACCAAATCGTCTCCTACAGTGCCGTCATCCCCCACGTCCAGCACCAGCTTCGGCCACAGGGCTAGACCCGAGAAAGCTTGCGCTGCTTCTAGCCCAAGTGCCTTGGCCGCGTCCGCTCCCGAGATCTTGCTCGGTTTGGGGTAACGTGCCAGGACCGCAGCCTCAGCGACACCGGTGGCATCGGCCAGAAAAGTCTATGTTATTGTCATGGTCAAGCAAGGAAGGAAGTGATTGTCTCAAGGTGAGAGTCAGCAAGAATGAAATGTAGATCACCAAGGGGCAAGATTGGTCTGCAAAAAAAATGTATACATGCAGATAGATAGGCTTTTATTCGCAGCTTCGTGCTGGAACAAAAGTGCTTTTCTTCCTTCTTCTTATTTTTTTGCACGCTCCCAATTCGCCCAGTTTCTCTTCTTTACGGGTGAGCCTACCTGTTCGAATTGGGCAGCGGCTGCATTGATCCGTTTGTCACTCAAGGTAAAGACCAGAGGGTTTCCACTGGGAGTTGTGACAGATTTCTTGGTGTCAAGGGCACTGAAAAATGCAGGGTCGTAGAGTTTGATGTCTTCGAAGAGCTGCGGTTCCGCCAACAGTTGCACCTATAGAAGACCATTAGAGCGGAGCGAAACACTGATGTTTTACGAAAGAAATTGAATACATTCAAGACCAAAATGCGAATTGCCGTTGTAGTTAAAGATCCAAGAAGGCATATTTTTACACCGCAATACACAAACAAACTGTGTGCCTTGAGATTCACACTTGCTCACCGAGTTGTCCCGGCAGTTGAGGCGGACCGGTTCCCCGTTGAGCTTGAGCCAGTCCACCTCGGGGGGTGCCAAGAGCAAGTGAGGGGCATACGCCATGGGGGCGCACCTAATATAAATAGAATAGTTACACATTTGAGATGAGATCGCACAAACTAGAAGAAAGAAGAACGAGCCTAGCAGCAGATGGAAACGTGTGAAGTTAGGGTTCGGAGAACTACGGCAAGCAATAAGTGACAGCGAAATACACTCCCAAGAAACTTGTTAGCACGCACCATGTTTGCACGCGCGCTGGAATGTACGAGTTTTGGTCGTTGGGGTTCTTGACGTGGCGCAAGCGTGCGTCGGCAATGGTGGCCACGATGCCTTCTTCAGAAGCGACCGAACCAACCACCTCAGCAAGCACTAAGTCCACCTTACGAACAATTGATGAAATTGGCCAAAAGCAAACTTGTGAAACAGAGAAGAAGAAATAATTCTTTACATCAGTAAACGAGACAGGAACTTCAATTTTCTAAATGTTGGTTAAGAAATGACATCAATCTAAAAGGACACATCTAGGCGCATCATATCAGAGGCTTCGCTTCACTTTCTGTTTTTTCTACCTTCTCCGGGAGAGTTATGGCAGTAGAGAGCCCTTCGATGATTTCCACTGTGCCTGGTTTCACGTCCCTGGCCGCTGCCACCGCTTTTCGGGCCAGGGCCGCCACTTCCGGGTTCGACTCAATCGCGTAAACCTACGAGGCGGTGATGGGTAAGCAAAAGCAGAAATAGCCGTATTGATGTGGTGGGATCTACATCGGTCCAGCAGAGGAAGAGACACTAGCAAACGAGTTGACGTCTCTCTGAACATAAGGTAGAACACGCGTAGTCTACCCCAATTTCTCAAGTTTCCCATGATACACACGCCTGCGACTTCCTATGATACTACCCACCCACCTTTTCAGCGCCAGCTCGAGCCGCAATGAGCGCCAGCAGCGCAATTGGGCCCGTGCCGAGGTCCATCGCCACCACGCCGCGGGGCCCTTTGTGGGCTTGGATGCGCCGCACAATGGCTTGCCGGAACTTGGGCGTGCGGCGCGGGTCGTTGACCTGGGGAAAGGGTGAGTACACATGTGGTCAGCGCTAGGAGTGTACGCAAGAAACGAGAATAGACCAGACAGGAAGGCCTTCTATTTTCACCAAACAAAATGCTCCGATAAGTGAAGGTACAAAGAACCAATAATCAGTACCAAAGCACATGGACTAGCTATATGACGTCTGAATCCATACCATGGCCGTGTAAGCTTCAGCGTTGAATGAAATGAATGCTTCATCGGTAAATCCATCCACCTTTCAGAAGTACACACACGAAGATATAGATAAGGCTGAGTAAAAGAAAGATTCGTCAGTACTCATCTCATCAATGCTAAGAAACGTTACCGCGGACCACGCTGCTGAAAAATTTTTCCCATCAGTGGCGCCGTTGACAAGAGGGGGTTTTGCATCTACAGCGTCATCTGCCGCTCGTGCTGGGTCTTGCAATCCTACGAGGGCAGTTGCAACAGAAGCACCTTCTAGAAAGCCACGCCGACTGTTCTGAAGCATCACATCCGACACTTCGTCCTCGTTCTCTCTGTGCAAGGCATGTCGTCGAGACAGCGGCAAGTCTGCTAGCTCTTTACGCCACTGTGCACGTGCTCCCATCACATGTGCCCGAGAGGTCCAAGCATCGCTACAGTCTAGAACAAACGCTAACGTCAATAATCTTAACGTGATATGCACTGCAGTAAACATTATCCGCAACCAGCTTTAGAGTTGAAGTTGAAAAATAACACAGTCGTGCTATGAATAGGGTGCACGCAAGCTAGCTTTAGCGCTACTTAGGTTAGCTTCACTTGTAAATTGAAAGCTCTTATGTCGCAACGTCGCAACAGCTCAACTCGAACACGTACTTACTTATTACGTGGCTACAGGGTATATGTAGCTCGAACATCGAGAACCGGGCACTGGAACTCTACTATCAGGCAACCAGGGCTTCGACGTTAGCCGAGGCTTGCATCGTTTTGGCCTCTGGAATTGGCGGCTGATTCAAGCAAGATATGAGTAAGTAAACTCTTTGGACCCCCCATTCCACACTATAGGAAATGAGCAAAGAGCAAACGGCCAAGGCAAAGTAGCAACGAAGTTATTTGGTTTTTGGTTTTTGGCAGCGGCGAGCGGTGGCCACCGCAGTACCGCGTACCGCAGTAGCGGCTACAGTGGCGGAGTTGCTCAGTTCCTTTTAAAAATTGATGCTTCAAGGGCCGCTATTATGTGGAATGCTAGTTCGCAACCATGCGCCTTCATCTCCATCAATTACCAATTGCCCCTCCCCCGCTCCCCCACCCTACACTGCCTACTGTCAACTGTCTAATGTGTCTTCTGTCTTCTGTTCCCTATACTATACTTCTATATGCCTATCCAAATTCGTACTTATGTCTTTCTGTAAGGAGTTCAGAATATCAAAATTACTCCAGAGCCACTGTGTCGGCTTCTTAATCGCCAATCCGCTCAAACAAAGGATAATAGAAAGCCCGGTCTAGTAAAGGGAAAATCCAATCCCAAGAAGCGCGCGCGCAGTAAATCCTGGTCATGAATATCCCACCCACAATCCTCCTCCACTACATGCCTCTATCAAACACGACCTTCATCATGCATAGCGACAAATTCAACTGGGATGCACTCGTTACAACCAAGCCAACTTCCAAGTTGCTCCTGCCCCCGTCGCTAATCATGTGACAACAGAACGAGAGTATGCAGCGCCTTCGTAAGCAGGGAATTAGTAGTGAAAGTGCTTCGCTGCTTTGGTTTTAGTCAATTTCCTCTTGCGCCGCGCAATGTGGGAGCATGGCCGACTCCCGTGGTTAGCCTAAGTCCACATGAGACACAAACCGATCGAAGGTTTTATCAACTCTAAAGAAAGTGAGAACCAAAAACCGAAGGGCTCATTTGTGCAAAGGGGTTTAGAAATTGAGCTTTACCTTTTTTGGTCTCCTTGCATTACGATTCATCAATCTCACTGGTGCAAAGGGAACTAGAGCCGGAGCATGCACATGTGGCACCGGTGCAAGCTTCCGCATCGCAAACAGGGGCGATGACACTGTGAAGTGGTTGAGATAACTAGGAGGTGTGCTGTGCATCGCAGCGCGCGGCGTCACCGTCGTAATAAATCGGGGGGCTAAATTCACGAAGGCTCGCAGCATATTTCTAGTCGTACTGTGCACTTGGCCCTTCAAGTACTTCGCTGTGAGGCTACGACGATGACTAATAAGACACTGAAGCAGTGGGCATTGGGGTTGTGTTGGTTGGTTCGGTTGGTGAACGAAAAAAAAAAAAAAAGTCCTCGTATATTTACGCAACAAGTCTCCAGATTCTAAAATCTCGTATTCTGACGAATGAACACAAATAAATGAAAAATCTATACTTTGAGACAGGCCCCGAAGGGCCGGAATTAGAAGACTAACAGGTAGAGAAGAAAAGCAAAGCAGCGCAAACAAGACCTAAGAAGCTAATCAGGCGCACATGCCCGAGTGGCCATGGAAGTGATGGT
>Ga0307982_1001512_pt1 | contig 18921 bp, 19 predicted proteins | sample OrgLakmetagen989_FD_201847 | JGI IMG/M metagenome (GOLD analysis project Ga0307982, IMG submission 201847) | Saline water microbial communities from Organic Lake, Antarctica - #989 | ecosystem: Environmental > Aquatic > Non-marine Saline and Alkaline > Saline | place: Antarctica: Organic Lake... | reverse complement strand
TAGCGGGCAGTCTGCAATACTTAATAGATGACCACACTGAATTCTATGTGCCGAGTGGACTCGGAACGAGCTGCGGAATAGCCTTATTTTCATTCGCGAGCCACTGCATCATTCCTGAAATTTACGCTTCGACCAAAGACAAGTGGTGAGAATGTTTTAAAACTGAGCTACTGTTTTACTACATGTGTGACTTTTGTTCCCATTCTTTCATTTCAGGTCCTTTCTCGTCGCTCTCGACCACGCATTCATGTGCGTTCTCGTGCTCTTCGTAGCAATCGGTAGCGCTGGTTATCTTGCCTACGGTGATGCAGTGGCGCAGCAATTCACGCTAGATCTCAGTGGAGGCGTCGCAGACTTGGCCTGTCTAGCGATAAGCTTAAACGTTGCCTTCAGCTTTGGGCTTTTTATGGCACCCTCATGCAAACTACTTGAAACAGCTATCGAGGGTACAATCGCAAAATGCCGTGCCTTTTGCACTCCAGTCACGCCCCAGGGATATTCCAAAGCATCGGATTCCACTATGGCTGATGATAAGTCTCACGAAGGGAAAGCACAAACTGAGGAAGGAGGCACCGAATCGCAGCAGCCGGAAGAAGCACAACCATGGCTCTTTCTAAGGCTCCTCGTGGTAGTAAGCGCGACAGTGATCGCAGTTCGGTTTCCAAACTTTGCTCTCGTGCTTTCCCTCATCGGGTGCATATGCGACATGACAATCTGCTTCATTCTTCCAGCAGTGATGCACATCATCATCGTGCGGCATGCTTGGGCTTCTGCTCAATGTAATGGCGAGAAGCAGGAAGAAAAAGCAGCAGGAGGCCGTGAAGTTCGAGCGTCGTCGCGAACTTCACTCGACTCTGAGGAACACACCTCAAGCTTCGATAGAAGAGGGCTGAGCGAGATGAGCACTTGGCAGCTTATTATCCTTGTGGTGGGCGACGTAGCTCTCGTGGTTCTAGGCGTTGTTGGTATGGTTGTTGGAATTGGGTCAAATCTAAGCTGAGTGTGGTTTCCTTTGGCTCGCATACTCCTCACAGGCCCCGAAGGGCCAGGGCAAGAATAAGAAGGCTAACAGGCAGTTTTTTTTGTAAGGCAAGTTTGAAGTCAACCCTTTGTGAGCTCATTTGTGCTATGTGCCAACCGCCCGATAATACCAACGCCCTTCGGAATTTTTGAGACGCCGATTAGAACAATAGGCAAATCGGCACCCTATGAATTATGTGCGAGGTGGAGTTGTTGTTGTGGCTTTTGACTTCAAACAGGCCAGAGCCAAAAGCCAAAGCAAACAAAGATCTAAGTCAAATGTCAAAGGCCAGCTAACAGCTAATTCTGAGCTATTGGCTTTTCGTTATTTGGATTTGCCTTAGCTCGAAGTCGAATTGAGCCCTGATACCGTAGAGAATTCGGGGGGAACTACGTGCTACCGTGCTACGTGGATACGTGGCCCCTCGCTCGTATGAACACACCAATCTCAGCGGGTGTATATGCATCGCTACGCTAGTAAGTAGGTGCTGGTGTCAGCAATGTGCATCAATTCTCTGTTCTCTACTTTCAGCACTGAAGGTGCGGCGCGCGCTGCGCTTCTTCTTGCATCTCCCACGTCTGTAATCCTCAATATACAGCAGGTAGATAAGAGATAAGTACAGTGCCGGTACGTGCATGTTGATGTGCGTATTGAGGTAAAAAATATTGCTTATTTTAGGAATTTTCCGTCCGTTTTCAGACGTTGGTTGGAGCCTTTGACTCCGTGACTCCGTCTGCTCTATAGTAGCGTGCCAGGAACGCTACTGATAGGCACATATCATGAGCTTCAGTGAACATATGCAGTTTTCAGAAGTTTCTTAGACCCGAGATAGTGCCTATTTTATATAAATTTTCGGTTGTGTCTGAGGTTGAGTATGGTGTGGCCAGTCTCTCACCTAACGCGCATGCAACGGACGGTCCTGGCACTGATCCTGGCGACCGCAGCGCGAGCTCAAACGCCCACGCCTGTTCCACTTCCACTACCAACTACGCTGCCTATCCCTACTCCTACCAGTCTGCCTATTCCTGCACCTACCAAACTACCTATCCCTGCTCCTACGAAACTACCAATTCCTACGCCTACCAGTCTTCCCATTCCTACACCGACCAATCTTCCCATTCCTACGCCTACTAGTTTGCCTATTCCTGTGCCTACCAAGCTTCCAATCCCTGCACCTACCAAACTGCCTATACCAACGCCGACTCTCTCGCCTACTCCGGTCCCAACGTACAAGCCCACCCTTTCGCCTACTCCAGTTCCGACGTATGAGCCTTCGGCTCCATCGCCGCAGCCTACTCCGCCGCCCACACCGGTGCCTACGCCGCTTCCTACTCCCCTGCCTACGATAGTCCCTAGCCTTCAACCATCTCCTGTTCCCACGCCAACGCCCACGCCACTGCCGACACCTGCACCGACTTCAACGCCGACTCCTGTGCCTTCTAATCAGCCAACCCCACTCCCGTCTCCTGTGCCCACATTGGAGCCTACGCCTGCGCCTACGCTCATACCAACGCCAGCCCCTACTCCTCTGCCCTCGCCGGTACCTACGCCGGTGCCCACTTTGATGCCAACGCCAGCTCCTACTCCCATTCCATCGCCCGTGCCTACACCGGCGCCCACTCCATTGCCTACGCCTGTGCCTTCGCCTGTGCCTTCGCTAATTCCAACTCCTGTGCCCACTCTGTCACCTACCCCGGTGCCTACGCCTTTGCCTACCAAATTTCCCACCCCGAGCCCTACCCCAGCTCCAACGAGCGTGCCAACCTACTTGCCGTCGAGACAGCCCTCACGCGCGCCATCATCTCTGCCGACGCTCCCACCGTCGGGTCTCCCCACCTTGCCGCCCACACCACTGCCATCCACGTCGTTCCCTTCTTCAGCGCCGACCATGACCAACAACCCTACCCCCTCTCCTACGCCGCGGCCGTCGCACACTCCAACCTCGTTGCCAACCCCACGGCCCACTCGCACCCCTACTTTACACCCCACTCCCTACCCCACGAAACCGCCGACGCCGTCGCCCACTCGCACCCCATCCCTGCCTCCGACCCGGCGGCCCACTCCACAGCCTTCCTTGCCGCCCACTCCCAAGCCCACTACGCTACCCTCACCGCGGCCAACGCACGCGCCGACGTTGCCACCTACTGATCGACCAACCCCTTTACCTTCGGAGCAACCCTCGCCGTCGCCTTCCGCGACCCCAAGCTCTGTGCCCACCTTGCAACCTACTACCAAAGACACCAGCCGCGTGACCGTGATTGTCGTGATTACGGCGTCGTCAGAGCTTCCCACTGCTGCAGACCAAGCATCGATTGAGAGCGCTGCTGCCACCGCCGTGGGCGTAGAGACTTCCGCAGTGCGTAACTTTGCGGTATCCTCGACCGCCCTCAACCGCCGCCTTGACAATCGCCATCCAGCAGCGCAATTGACGAACAAGAAGTACCATCGCCAATTGACGACGTCGTGGTCTTGGGACATTAGTTTCGTGGTAGAAGGTCAGCTCACGGCGGTAGGGGCTGCCACGGCAGCTGACTGGGCCTCCACTGTCAACACGGCTCTAACCGACGGGACTTTTGCCACGGCTGTAGTGGCTAGCGTGGCCAGTGCTGACGCTGTCTCTACTCCCTCCACGCAGGTGAACACCAGAACCCCCTCCTCTTTGCCTACGGAGGTGCCTACGCCCAACCCCACTCCAGTGCCAACGCCCGTGCCCACTGACTCGCCGCCGCCCACGCCGGCGCCTTCAACTCGCCCCAACAAATTCATTTGGAAGGTATCACCACTTCGGAGGCATATGCGTGCTTGATTTCGGATTATGGCCTCTTTTGTCCTGTAAATTGGTTGTGCTTGTGATTCCATTATGGTTATCAAACATTTTTCTTTTTCCACGTAGAGAAAGGGAGGTACCCGTATTTGTTCTCATCCTCTGATAACCAAACCTAATCATCCATTACCCTAATATCTCTCTGGCTCTTTCTTCTTCCCCTCAACAGCCGGACAACATTTCCATCGCCATTTCTGCACGGCACACTGGGCCGTATCGTTTGTCGGAACTCAACACAGATGCTGCCGCTGCTTTTGATGCCAGTGTCAGTGACAACAAGGCACCTCGCTTCGGGCCTCTGAGCAATGCGGCAGAAGCCGGGAACGTGACTCTAGTGCTGTCCGCAGCGCACAAGGTGCTCCCCGCCGAGCATCCAGGGTGGGGGCACTGGGCCTTGAGTTTGAACAATGGCACGGAAATGACGCGATGCCTGGACTGGCACGCTACTGAAGACCAGATTGAAGCTGCGCTGAACGTGCTGCCGTCGGTGGTTGCGCAAAGCGCCCTCAGTGGCAGTGGTGACCGTGTAGTAGTGCGCCGGAGTGGCGGCGGCGCTGGTAGTGAAGGCGGGTACGGGTACACGATCCAGCTCTCGATGCGCTCGCCCAATGGCTCAGCTTGGCTCGCTTCGCCCTCTGCGGGGGTGAAAGTGCGGCGCTCCTCTGTAGTGGCCATGAACGACTGGGCGCCTGCAGCGTCGGAATCTTTGAAACAACAGCAACAGGCGCGTCGACAAAAGGGAGATGATGGAAGCGGCGCGGACTACGTTCTGCGAAGTGGCTACGGCGACGGCACTCACCCGCTCAACGGGGGGCCCAATGCGCAATTCGCAGTTCCCTGCGACCCGGTGTGGACCTGGGGCGAATGGGACGACCCTTCTCAGTGGACTTACGACGAAAGCGGCGGCAGTCGAAGCGCAACGCAAGCGCCTGGCGCCACTGTGGTTCGCACCGCGGCTGCTACTGCTGCAGCTGACGCTGACCACGTTGAGAACGATGACGACAATGCTAGTGATGCCAATGACAGCGGATGGCATGCCGGCGGGCGCGCTGGACCAGGCGGAGTCGTAGTGGCGGACGAAGACCAAGAGAAAGCGCTGGACATGGTGCTGATCCCAAGAGGCAGTGGCTTCGTGCAGCTCGGGCGTAGCGTGGCCGTGCGGGGCCTGGAGATGCGAGGAGGTACCTTAGCCACCATGCACAGCGGTTGCCCGAGTGGGTGGGCGAAGCCATCGCAAGTGTCTTCGCCATCGTCGTCGTCGTCTTCCTCGGATGGTGTGGCTGACCGCCAAACGAAATGCTACGCGGCCTTCCGAGGCCCTCCTGCGTATGCAGCAGGCGCTACCTCAGATCGAGGAGGAGGAAGTGCAGGCGACGGCCCATACGGCAGCGGATACGGGTTCGGCCGCAGCGAAGCAGACTTCAGCCCCGCGGGCGGCTACGACCAGAGCCGAGGCCTGAGCCGAGCCAACGCGGAAGCGACCTGCGCGGCCATTGCGCCCGGCGCGGCGGGGTATCTGGTGCGGATCGAGTCCTTGGCGGAGAACGAGTTGGTCCGAGGCTTGTGCCAAGGCCTCGCCTGGCGCCCTCGAGAATCAGGGCCGGGCGACGCTCGGGCTGACCTCGCAGGCCGCGCGGGCGGTGACGGCAGCGGTGGCCGCGGCAGCATCGGTGGCAGAAAGTCAGCTGGTGGTGGTGGGGGTACCATGCATGGATCTGACGAAGCTGGCAACCATCAGGGCGACGGAAGCGGCCGCAGCGCCGGAGTACGTGGAGATTTCACCGCTGCCGTGTTAGGCGACGACGGTTCGCCTGCCATCAGCCAAGCGAGAGACCCGACCTGCTGGATTGGCTTAGCGCTAGAACAGAAACCCGGCTGGAGTGGTGCTGGCAAGGGTTACGGCAATGGCGCCGCCTCTAGGAGGGATAGCTTGAACGCACAGAACCGTCAAGGTGGCAGCAGCGCCAGTCACCATGGAGCATCCGGAGAACATCAACAAGGTTATTGGCGCTGGCCAGACGAGCACGAAGTGAGTGACGTCACGTGGAGAGCGTGGGCCCGCGGGGAGCCCGACAACGCCACCTCAGAAATGGGTGGGGAAGCTTGCGCTGCCATGGGACCGAGCCTGTATAGCATAGAAAGGCAACACATGGTAAATGTCGGCGGGTTTTGGTCGGTTTGGTGTATGCATGTGTCTGAAGACCGCTGGAACATACTTCTTGCCCGTCATTATTTGCGTTGATCTTGACTGGGTCTGCTCTTAATGCTATTATTTCGCACTTTTTTTCTCTCTTGTGTTTGATGAATATCTTCGTCCCCTCATTTCTTGGCAGGGCCTCTGGCACGACGAGCGTTGCTCAAACCGCTTTGCGTTTGTGTGCGAGCGCTTCGCTGTCAGCGTCGGCCATACTCTCGTGGTCGGCCCCAAAGGATTCGACTGGCGAGGCGGCGCGGTCACCGGTGGAGGCACCTTACAAGTGCTTGGCCCTACAGCCGTGCACGCGGGTTTCGGTGGGGGCTATCGATCTGGTGACGGCGGCGGTGATTTCGATGTCAGCAGCTCTCGGTGGGCGTCTAGTCGCGACGACGACTATGATGATGACGACAATAGTGGTAGCGGTGAAGGCTGGAGCAGTGGGAGTGGGTGGGCTGTAGGTGGCCTCAGCGCAGGCGGAGGCTGGATCCAGCGGCATGGCGTCATGGGCCCTTCTATAGGCGACGGCGCCTCTGTAGAAGCATGGGGCGGTGCGGCGTTTCAAGCCAATGCAGTGGTCGAAGGCGGCGACGGCGCGTCGTTCAACGTGCTCTCGGCTGATTCTGCACCGGGCAGCGATTCGTCATCTGCTTCGTCGTTTTCGTCGTCGTCGTCATCATTGGGCAGTGACTACGGGGCCGATTTCTACGGGCGTTTACCCTCAGGATCACCATGGGCTCTTTGGCGCTTGCTCGACAACTACGATGACGATTATGCCTCTAGCATGAGCTCTTGGCCGGATTGGGCCACTGCTGCCGGGCACGGTCTCATGAACAGCACGGGGCGCGGGCTCCTTACTTTGGGAGCCAACGTCACCCTTCGCACCACTCGAGGAGAGCATGCACCGTGGGAAGCACCGCCGCCACCACCCACCGAGGGGCACTCCGAAGCGAGCCGGATTGCCATCGCCGCTCGGGCGAAACGCAGCAGTGCTTTAGGAAGGCAAGCCCGCGCACGCTCGATGAGCGTAGCGGTGCCCTCGACAGAACCGCTTGAATTGTCCCCCCTACGAGGCGTGTCGGTGGATGGCAGTGGCCACGTGAGAGTAGCCCTGCCCGTGGCTGGCTCGGGAAGAAGGCCGAAATTGGTGAACCGTGGTGTGGTGCTCTTCGCACCTGACTATGCCGCCACCGGTGGCGGTGGCAACAGCAGTGCTAGCAGCTCCAGCAGCAGCAGCAGCAGCAACTACACTTCTAACGAAGAAAGCCACTGGCAAGGTGGGCCAGCACTGGTAGAATGGTTTTACGAGGCCAGCGGCACTGGCGAAGGAAGCACTGTAAGCGGTTTAGGCGCTAGCTTGCAACACCGCAACGCAGTCTTCAACTTCACGCACGCCTCTGCCAACCGCACTGGCACGCTTGTCGTCTCGTCCACCACGCATTCCTTGGTGCTTGCGGGAGGTGGCCTCGCGACCGGCGGTGCTGCATTGGTGGTTGCCAGTGGCATGTTATCTGAAGAGGAAGACGATTCTTCAAGCAGATACTTTGGCGGCTCTATCTCTTCGAATGATGTTGATGATGAAACAGGATTAGACCATACCGTAGGCGTAGTCCTCGCCAACTATTCGATGGTGCTAGCTGCCCCACCAACTTTCCTCCTGCGAGTGAGCGCCGAGCGGCAAGTGGTGGACGAAGAACGGTCCGCTTCTACGGTGGCAGATGACCTCTCAGCACAGCGCTACGACCGCAGCCGCTACAGCAACGGTGGCAGTGGCTACAACCAGTACCCTGACCCCACTGGCGGTTTACCTAAGAGGCATTACGGCGTGAACGGCACCTATCGCCTTGCCGTGCGTATCCCCGCTACCTCTGCAGCGGCCTCCTCCACCGTCAGCAGTCATACGGAGGAGCCTTGGGATGAAACCGTATGTTTACCGTATCACGCCTCGGCCGACGAGGTTGAAGCCGCGTTGGAATCCCTCCCTGTAGTGCAAGCCTTGGGTGGCTTGACGATCACCCGCGATGGCCACGAGGGTGACCCCAGGTGGGGGTTTGGGTACGCCTACAGGGTGGTCTTTGACGCGGCCGAGGCCCGAGCCAACGGGGGGCTCCGAGGCCCACCTCGCACTGCTGGTGGCGACGCGAGTGGCAGAAGTGGCAGTGGCACCACCAGAGGGGCGTGGGCGTGGGATTTACAAGGAGGGATCATGCGCCCAGGCCCTTCTACTGCAGCAGCAGCAGCAGCAGCAGCAGCAGCGAAGTTTGCATCGGGCTATGCCACTACAGCCTCAGTCAACGGTTCATCCACTGACGCAGCACGAGTTTATGACCCGCAGAGCCCAGCCCACGGTGACGGAGCATCCCTGTGGATAGCGTGCCAAGGCTCGAGCACTGCTTGTGGTTGTTCAGAAGTGCTCGCGAATTTACCGATGACGTCAGGAGGGCCCGCCACGCGTCACGGTTGCCGGCACGCGCACAATTCGTCTCTGGAAAACCCGAACCAGTGCACCATTACACCCCGGCTCACGGTAGCGCTGCTGCACAGTGGCGGGGAGGCATGGATTGGCGACGGGGTTGCTAGGGTGGACCAGTACAGTACTAGAAACAGAGACAATTCGAACAACGCGTCACAGCCTTCTGCTATGCCCACTTCGAAGCCAACCACAGCCAATGAATACTCCAATGATGATGATGATGACAACTACAACAACTCCAGCAGCAGTCACAGCAACAGTAATAATGGCACGAAATGGATTGCGCCACCAGCCATTACTGTAGTAGGTGGCGCGCATCGACTCCCGTCTGCCTTGGGCGGTGGTGTTGGTTTATCCGTGTGGAGCGGTGAAGCTCATGTGTTGACAAGCAATTTCTCCGCTGCCTTCGTTGCTATTGGCCGCCCAAACGTTTCCTCGTCAGCAGCAGCAGGAGCTGTTGGGGCCTCCCTGGACAGTGCTCTGTTTGGCTCACCTTACGGTTCAAGAGCTTTGGATGGAAGTGTGGCTTATCAAGGGTCGGCGGACTGGAACGAGGACGGGTGGGCTGATGGTGCTTATTCTTCGCAAGCCAGGCGGTCTGGCGGTGCTAATGGCACATTTGGACTAGCTGCCTATGGTGGTGGTCTTGGCGGTGGTGGTTTATTGGTATGTGGCGGTGCTGGTTTTGTTGGTTTGGACAGTGCACAGCTGCTGTATGAACCAGGAGACCGCAAAGGGCGCAGCTCTCTGAAGCCGAGTGTGTTCTTCGGGTCAGTGCGAGGAGGTCTTGCTATTGGGCACGGTGGAGAGCTCCGCATCGCAACCAACAACCATGCCGCCTCTGGATTCACCGCACGCAAGGTACAGACTGCTTCATTACCATTTTACCATCGTTTAGTTGACGCTCTTCCTTCCATTCTCACGCGATTTTGATTTCGATAAATTACTGAATGTACAAGTATCCTTTCAGGTTCCTTTCATTCTCTCTCATTCTCGAACACACACTCACTGACTGCCCCTTTCCTCATCGCCTCTTTTGACACTCCTTTCCCTGCTGTATATGCTCATGTACCATCTTATTCGCAGGTGGCGCTGAGCTCAGGCGCTCTTCTTTCGGGATGGGCGACCACCACTGCTACTCGTAGCCTGGTGATCGACGGGCACGGCCCCAAGAGGCTTCGCACCGCTGCTAAACTGGTCTGTGGCGTGCACTGTGAAGGTGCCTGGCGCAGCAGTGGCCCTGTGTGGCTAAGCGAGGGAGCCGCTATCCTCAACCGTGGTAGGCTCGTTCTAACTTCTCGAGCACCTGAAGACAACGGATGGTTTGATTCCAGAGGCCATGGCTACAGGGCTTCGGGCTGGGAATACGGGGGCGTGGGCTACGGCGGCAGTGGCACGGGCAATGACACTGCGAGCTCGAGCTTTATGCCGAACCACTTGTTTCAGGCCTACGGGGCTGGGAACGGGTATGGCGGCGGCAGCGATGGGTACGGCGGCGGAGGGCGAATGGGAGTGCCTACGCTAGGCGATGTGGACATGGGCTACGCTGCGTCACGGCAAGGGTGGGCCCCGGGAGAGCAGTGGGTGGAGGAGAGCGAGAGAAAGCAACACCCGTACGAGGACTTACAGAGGAGCGCGTCGTCTTTCAGTGGGCGGTGGTACACCAACCCTGTATGTGGCCCGCACTGCGCTCGCGCGCCCTTCCTGATCAACACCTTGACCGGGACCATTGTGGTCAAAGGTGGAGGAAGGCCGAGAATAGGGCTCTTCGTGCGACAGCTGGGGGTGGTAGAAGTGGCGGTAGGCTCGAGGCTCACATTGAGTGGCGGAGGTGATGGCGACGGGACCTGGAACGTGGGTGGGAATCTGCGAATAAGCGGTGGAACTTTCCTCATGGATGGGTCAGCCACGATCTTGACCGGCTTAAACACCAATGTGACTATTAATAACACTGAAGCACCGACACTGGCACCGACAATGGCACCGTCCACAGCTGCCTTTCTGTTCAACAACAGCAATCACACCGTCAACGCATCGACGACCAAATCAAGCAATTATGCAGCACTGCCAACGATGACCCACACTTTTATCAACGCCTCAAGCAGCGCGACTAGCGATACCTACGAAATTATTGTGATGGTCAACGGTAGTGTGGAAGTGACCGGTGGCGGAGCGCATCAACTCGCAGACGTCTTCGACGGACCTCGCCTCGTTATTCTCGGCGGCAAAGTGGAAGTGCGAAGCCGGTACCACGACTTGAAAGGTGGACTCACGGTGCACGACGGAGAGCTTGCTTACACCGTGGCCACTGCGCGAGTGTTCTGGGGCCGCGGGGGCGCTAACAGTGAAGAGTCCGCTGCTCTGCATGCTTTACAGGGAGGTGGAAACCGTGCGTTACTAGTGCAAGATCGAGATGCTGACTCCCCCAACGTAACGTTCACGGGTGGTACCATCTACTTCGTTGAAGTGTTGCCATTGGCGGCGGCGCACCCCACTCACTTCCACAACGGCGTCAAAAATGCAGATCGCACCTTCGTGACTTGCGCCGCAGAGCTCCACTGGTCGGGCGGTACTCTCAGAGGCAACGCCGAAGTGGGCGCTCGCACCGGCCTTCGTCTGGGAGAAGCCAGGTCGCCTCTCGCGGTGGCCACGCCCTGGGCCAATGGGGAGTCCGCGTTTGCAGACCAAACCCAGGGAAGGTCTGCAACTGAAGCGGCGGCGCGCTTGGCGGGTGCGCAGAGCTTGAATGCAGCCACTGGCTCCTCGATGGGCGGTGTCGGTAGCGAGCATTACAAAGCCGCCCACACGGGGGAGTCACCTACCGCACAACTGCCTCTCTATGCGCGACCACCCATGCGTCTAGAAGCGCTTTTAACCCTGGTGAGCTACGGGCGCACCCGGTGGTTTGAGGGTGACGTCACGACCGCTGGGGGCGCAAGCTTAGTTGAAGCTGGCGTAGTGTGGATGGAGAACCCGGGAGGCCACACCGCCAGAGTGCTAGTGGAGCCCGTACCTGGCAGCGAAGCCCGCAGAGCCAGTTTGGTGTCGGTGTGGGAGGACAACGAAGCCAGCATGCACCAAGACTTCGGGGGCTTCGCCTGAAGGACACGAACTGACATAAGCTCGAAGCCCGAGTGTTATATGTTGGGAATTCAGGTGTAAATGTGGAGCGCCCTCTCTTGCGTAAACGACTAATTTCCGAATTTCGAGTATGTTCACCACCGTATTCTATTATAGAAAATTATATGTAATTCATTTTTCAATACATGACCAAGCATCAAGCATGACAGCATGAGCTCAAAGCCGATGGCAATAAAAACCAAAATCCATATCTGCCTGGATAAGGTCTCCTAGTATCCAGTATCAAGTCCGTTGCTCTACATCTCTGACTGTTGGCCTAAAAACTTGGGCCTTCGGGCCTATGTTAAAAGCCCATGGCCAACCAACAACCAACCACCCATCACCCACGCACGCGACTGGGCTGCTGTTGTTGTTTTGGCGCGAGCCGTATGAGTTCCATTCTGAGCAATAACACGAACACTTAGCGGTGACATCGGATTAGACTTCCCCTTTTAAGACCTTTTGTGTTTACTTCCATCGGCTTGGTTTAAGTATTTTTATTTTACTTCGCGGAACCAAAAGAGCTGCGTTCGTTAGATCGCAACATAGGGTTTCTAACCTCTGGCATGTGCTGAGACGCGCATTTTTTTCATATTATTAGCTATCTTCCAGAATTCTTCTGAGCATTCCTTCTCAGTTGTGATTCAATGAAGTCGTTCAAAACTTCTGATGTCTCGCTGGCTTCCTCAATGATCTTATATTCGTCGCCGTCAAGTCCTAGCACTGGACCGTTACCACACTTCCCAGGGCAACCCATTTCTGTGGCTTTAATTCCTGCTGAGCGAAGTCTCTCTAAGGTATCGAAGGCTCCCTGCTGTTCACACGATAAATCAGTGCACACATTGACTTTGATAGGTTTGGCATATAACTGCAAGTGCCGCCTTGTCTTGGCAATCTTGAGTTGAAATCCTGACGAAGGTATGAATAACGAAATGGCTACAAATATTCTTATTATTGCCATCGAAATAAACTTATAGTGTAGCATCCGAAGAGTGGCTAGAGATAGTCTGTGAATTCTCAATGAGATCTCCTTACTCTAGCTTATCAGAACTTTTCAGCTACTACAGCTAGAAACTGCGTTTTGTTCGGCAGTGTTCAAGAGAGCTTCGGCTATCTTAAAAGGCAACCTCGAGAGATTTGAAAGGTTGAAATTGTCAAAGTAGTAGTAAAAACGTCAAAATTCTCGTCTTGCAACTACTTGGTTTAGAGAGGCAATTTGACAAGAGGGCTAAATGCAAGTCAGCACCCAGCAATATTACACCATCATACATCATACCATCATCCTCAAAAATCTCAGGATGTTTCATCATCTCAGAATACCAGAAGGAGCAACGAACTCTCGCAGAAGACTACTACTGATCGCAGAAGAATGTTGAAAAAGCCGAACGAAATCGATCGTTTGGTCAGAAACATGGCACCGTAACTGTATGACTCGACGGCCGCCGGGTGCAGAGATGAGAGCATGGATGACAGATGACGCTATCCTCTCACCGCTCGCATACAAAAGCAACAACAAGATTGGCGCTTGGGGTAGCAAATAGCACTTGATTTTAATTTTATCTACTCAGGCTGTAGAAGTCATCGGGTATTTTCTAAGATTCATACTCCTTGAGACCGCATCAATGTGGAAAGCAAGAGACGCCGAAGCGGGTAATGTATTATCGCCACTTACTCCCCATGCCCAAGGTCAAGATATGGATCGCGATGAGCGTGCCGAGCCCAATGAAGCCATACTGCCACACACATGCGAGGCTCTCCGGTGTGCGTGCTTACCTTGCCTCACTTGTGCTTCCGTGGCACCCATTATATGCTGCTGGCAATGCACACCACGCGGCCACCCCACATGGACAGTGCCGTTCGAAGCTGCCATAACCGTCCTACGCACTGCTACGGCAAATCTCGCGCGGTCTTATTGTGTGCTGCGATGCTTAACGGACCCACCCGTGGGCGTCGTGCCGACCTGGCTGCCGACGATTCCTCGCAACGTTGGCTGCAAGGCCAACACCGTTGCCCCACACGAAGGCTCGTGGTTTTGGCCTGCCTCAGGGCCGCGAACGTCGTGTTGGTGCTGCTGCCCCGGCTACCCAGGCCACCCGCAGCGGCAAGCAAACCTTCAGCGAGCGCCGCGGGTCATCCTCTATTTCCACGGTGGCGCTTTTGCGCTTTGCTCGTCGAAGACGCACCGCGGGCTCATCATGAAGCTCGTGCACGAGACGGGCGCCACTGTGCTCTGCCCCGACTACCGAAGGCCGCCTGAGCACCCGTGGCCAACGCCAGTCAAAGACTGCCTGGAGACCTACACCTGGCTACTGAACCACGGAAACGTCGATCCGCACAAAATCATCTTTGCAGGCGATAGCGCGGGAGGAGGCCTGGTCCTCGCCGTGTTGAGCGCCGCGAAAGCTGCTGGCTTGCCTTTACCAAGCGGTGGCGTGCTGTGGAGCCCCTGGGTGGATTTGACGGACTCTTGTTCGGGGTCCTGGACCTCTAACCAGCGCACTGATTTCATCCCACGGGATTTGGCGGCCAAAATTGCGTTGGACTATGCGGGCACCAATACTTTAGCCGCGGTGTCGCCTGGGAACGTAGACCTCACGGGTTTCCCGCCACTTTTGATTGAAGTGGGGGAGTGCGAGTGCTTGCACGACCAAGTGGTCAAATTTGCGCACCGTGCCAGTGGGTTGGGCGTCAGCGTAGACCTGCATGTGGCGCCAGGGATGGTGCACGTGTTTCCACTTTTCGCGGCTTTTGCTGGCGCAGACGCGGAGCCGAACAAAGTTTTCAAGCGCCTTGGATGGTTTATCGACACGTTATTAGCGGCCAACAGCGAGACGAGCACTCGTTTCAGAGGTCAACTTGCGAGCGAAGCGAAATCCAAATAGAGAGCCGCAGCAGACGAGAAGGCTGCGAAAGATTTGATGAAGAGAGATTTGAGAAGACCGAAGGTGGAAATGTGATCTTCCAGCTGTAAATACTTCAAAGATTTCTGTTGAGAGCCCGTCGGCGAAGGAGGCGCTGAGTATTGTTATGGACTAGAAAGATGATTATGAGTAAGAAGTAACAAGAACACACAATAAACAAAACACAGCACCTCTAAACTCTGGATCATGAATCTTAATAATAAATGGATATGCCTACTATCTGGCTTCACCAGGAGCTGATACATAGGGCTGCTATCTACTTACCCCAATCCACAATCCGGGCTCGAGTTCCCGAAATGCGTGGTTCGCTCTAGACTATTAAGCCCAAAGAAGCCGTAATCAATTTAGCAGGTCCATGAAGCAGTGAAGCACCCTCTTGGCACTTGGCGTCTTGAATATTTTAATGTACTCTTTTGATGTGCTAAATAGAAGAAGGAAAAACAGCGGCTGCAGCGGCTGTGCTATCCTGCCGCGTGTCGTCATGCTTTTTGGCTGTGCTGTCTTAAGGAAGGCGGTTTTTCTTTGGCAACTTTTTGAGACACCGCACGATTGCCACTCGAGACACTTCCAAGCTTGCACGCCTGCGCGCCATGGTACTCGGTGGTGAGCATGTCCACACATTCAAAGGACTCGCCGGTCGCTTCCGAACACTCCTTCGGGGGTTTCATCGAGTTCCCGTACCCAAACAAGCGCATGATGAGCCGCCCCTGGTCGTGCTGCTCGATGGTCCGTAAAATTACGCAGGCGTGCTCGGGAAAGGCTTTGAACGCGTCGTGCACCTGCATGTGAAGATAGACATTCGTGGCGGAAAATACATGGTTGTATGTGAAAGATGATGAGATGAGCGGAGAGGAAAAGAGATACGAATACCCACTATAGTAGGTGAGCATGGCATTCTTATCAGTAGCATGTTCAAGAATCACAACTATTAACATGACACTACATGAAAAGCAAGGAGAAGCGTGCGTAAATGAAAACTGGTGAATGGGGTAGTGGTGTAAATCTAAACGACTATCGTAAATAAACCCCAACGGCCACACTTACCGTAAAATTGGCCGGAGGGCGGTGCACTAATGGATGGTCGGCCAATTTGGTGGCACACGCTAGCCGCTGCTCGTCCACCGACTCCACCCCCAAGAACTCGAGCACTTCCCTCATGGCATTCAACGGGTCTACGGTGAGCCTTTCAAACAGCAAAATCTTCAGAGGCATGACTTGAGCCAACTGCAAGTGGGCGGTGATGTACTGCAGCCACCGGCAAGCCATGCATTTCGACCACCCTTTGAAGCTGTTTTGCTCCATTGGCGTCAGTCTAGTCACCGCAGCAACGTGGCCTCCTCCGCCCCGGCTCCCCGCTTCCACGTTCAGCCGGCGCTGAAATTCCGACCATAGAGCCGGAATGGGGTGCCGCACTAAGAGCACTACTTTGGCGGGCCGGTAATTGTCCACGTATCTGGTAAAAGAGGAAGATGAAAGAAGGTGAGGCAAAAGAGGTGAAGAGGGAGATAGAAAGAGTAAGGGAGCGGTTGAAACAATCAAAGTAGTTGTTCGAATGTGAAGTGGGAGAAAGAAGGAAGACCGAGTCCGCGGCAGTTAAAGAGGGAAGGGATGAAGACCACGACAATGCACTTACTGGGAAGGAAACACGTGTGCCTTCCACGCAATCACTTCATGCGTGCGCACTCCTTCCGCCGGCAGCACTGGCATCAGGGTGATGTCGTTGTAAATGCTCCCTGTATAGCGGCCCGAAGCGTACTCGAGCAGCATCCGAGACCAGGTGTTGCCACTGCCCGGAAAGGAGGCCAATACCGCTCCAGACGCGCGATCTTTCACCACTGCTTCCTGCCCTTCTTCCACCTAAAGGAGTGTGCCACGCCCACGCGAAAGGTATGTTAGTATGGGCATACATGTGTGCAAGATGAATAAGTACATAAGGTGTTCACAAACAGAGCGTTTCAAAAGGTGTAAAAGCGGCAAGTAGCTGCACAAAAAAGAATCTGATCGCCCTCACTTATGTACGATTTAAAGCCTCACCTTGCGCTTCATGTAACCTCTTCCGGGGGCGTCACTGTTCACTACTGGTTGCTTTCCTGCCTGCCCCCCACTAGACGATGAAGCTGCGCCCTCCACCAGGGCCGACGGCAGGAACGCGCGACTCTTGAACGCGTCGCAACTGCCTTTGCTGTGAGCGTCGTGCCGCTTGCAACGGCTCGCCCGCGTGCCGTCCACCACGTGCCACCAACGCTGCACGACTCCGCTGGTAACCTATTTGGAGACGATAAAAGAAGACGTTAATTTTCCTCTAAGATGAATGGACAGTGCGAGGAGTGAAGCAAGCGGCTTTGAAGAATAGAAAAAGGGATCGAGGAGGAAATGTGGCCGTTACCTCAGCCCACAAGCAGCTTGCCACTAGGCCGCATTTTTCCAAAATCAGAAACCTCTCAGCATCTGTAAACAGATCTTCTGACTCCAGAAACCTCGTAGCCAGTGCTAGTCGATCTCGTGTCTCTGCTTGAGCGGCAGCGTCACCTTCGCTTGCGTCATCATCGTCGCCGTCCTCGTTTACATTGTTGTGGTTGCCACTACTACTGCTACTGCTTGATTGTTGCATAGATGCTTGTGATAGTTTTGCCTTCTGCGCTACTTTATCGGTGGTTAAACCGATGTCGTCGACTTTTTTGGCCGCATCGCACGCGGGCCCCAGCCTCACAATTTGGTCGCGGTATTGCTTCCAGGGCTTGCTTCGGTTGCTGTTGCTGTAAAAGAGATCTTCGATCGAGTCCTCAGAGTTGAGGCCATAGTACATCGTCATCGCTTTGCACACCTTTTTGGCAAGAGGAATAGCAGCAGCACAGTACCCATGCAATTGTTGAGTAAAATGAAGCAAGAATTTTGCAAAATCATGCTAAAAGAGGGTGATTGCGAGAAAAAAAAAATCAAGTGAAAGCGCAAAAAATATACTTTGAAGAGTAAGGAATTCAGAAAGACTTTAAACCAAATAACTTCAACGTCATGATTGGAACCGTGTCATTCAAAAAATAGATCATGGAAATTTGATAGAAGAGTAGTTCTTCCACTTCAATAGTCGTAAAAACAACTCACGGGGTCTTTCACGCCTTCGGGCATCTTTTTCTTGGCCTTCAAACCACCCGCTTTGTTCGCCTCGCGGCCGGACCCGCCCGCGCTGGTCCACGTTTTCAAGTCCTGCAGCTCATTCTCTAATTTGGTACCACTCGAAGACAGGCGCAGCTTGAGGCCCGTTTTGCGCGCTTCGCTGAAGATATCCCTGGCGTGCATCGTCATGCTGGATGGTGATTGGGCGTTGGCAATTCGCAGCCGATCATCCAGCACCTGGTATTTTTTTTGGTTATATTAGGGCGCAAGGAACGTACGACAAAAAGAAAGGAGAATAAATACAATATTGAGCGCCGGTGCCTTCAATATTGTATCTTCTACTCTAGCGCCATCTACGCGAAAATACCCCCTCTCACCGTTAAGCTCAAGGCTTGCAAGAGGGCATTAGCTGAGAGCGCACCACCACTGCTGGAGCCTTCTCCCTGCGCTGCTCTTGCGACTCCTGTTGTTAAAAGGCTACGGCTGTTCTTGTTGCCTTTCCTGACTGACGGACTTCCTCCTCCCCCTCCTCTTGACTCTTTTGCTTCTTCGCTGCTGCTCATGGTGGTGGTGTCTTCATGCCTCAGCTGACCTTCGGCATATACTACCAATTCCACAACATCCTGAGAAAAGAGCTGAAACACCGGCCGTTCGGGCCACACCACCACTGCTGGTGCTTGCCCACCATGTATACCACCACCCGCAGAAGAGGGGGAGCTTTTCCTGCCCAAGTCCCCGCCCTGGCAGTCGTGCGTGGCCCACAGAAAGCGCTCTGGAGGGCGGAAGTGCAACTCGTCAGCGATGCGCTCTAAGCAGACCATCGCAAACCTGACAAGAGTACACAGGCAGAGCACAATCGACGAGACGGATAGGCAATAAAGTTTTAAAATGGCAAAACGAAAGGAACAGAAGGTGGGGAAGTAAAGCATAAGCAAGGACACTTTTAAATTGTAGTTTAACCTGAGGTACAAGCGATGACACGAAGTCTATACGGGTGCCCAAAAATGATAGTATACACGGGCGCGTTTTTTTTAGTACTCAAAAGCACAACGTATTTACCCAGAGCCAGGCGATTGATCCACTGCATGTGAACTGCTGCTGCTACTGCTGCTGCTGCTAGTGGGTGGGCGCAGGGTAGGGCGAGGGCTCGAATAGCCCAGGTCTAGAAAGAGCCAAAACCGAAACTCGGTGTGTTTCACCGTCCACGCCATCGCCCAGCTTCGCACCTAGTTGACAACACGGGGGAGAAAAGAA
>Ga0307982_1001511_pt1 | contig 18921 bp, 16 predicted proteins | sample OrgLakmetagen989_FD_201847 | JGI IMG/M metagenome (GOLD analysis project Ga0307982, IMG submission 201847) | Saline water microbial communities from Organic Lake, Antarctica - #989 | ecosystem: Environmental > Aquatic > Non-marine Saline and Alkaline > Saline | place: Antarctica: Organic Lake... | reverse complement strand
TTATTATTTGTCCCGGGGTTCAATTCTTCATTAAACAGTTCATTAGCCACCTTGGCCCAGTTTCTTACGCTTGGAGGTTACCCAGAGAATCTACTGCCTTTTTGTTTCCAATGGCCTGGACTTACTGTATTGTCTTTCTTGAAAGCTCGGGGAAATGCCCAATCATCACGCCTTCAAAAGCACATGATGGACTTCTTGCTTCAATTACAAGACATGGGTTTTGAGAAAGTGCACCTTATTGGGCATTCAATGGGTGCAAGAGTGCTGATTTCACTCCTTCGTGCTCATTCGAATTCGTTTACTGGCTCACTCAAGTTTGGAGCACTTCTTTTTCCAAATCCTGAGGCCGATTTGGTCACGTTTGTTAAGTCAAGCAAGATTTTAGAAGCTATGGTGGAAAGCATTACCATTTATTCAGATCAGGGTGACAGTGCCTTGAGTTGGGCTCAAACAATCAATTCAATTTACCCACCAAAAGAATGCAAAGAATTAGGGATGGACAACAATTGTCCTTCTTTAGGCAAGGTCAAAACGGTGCTCCGACGTGATCACTGTGCTATAAGCAGGAACTTGATGTTGGAAGAGAGTTCTCCGTTGAGCAGTAATCTGATATCTCCCTTTGGAAATGATTCGCTTTATGTTGGGGAGGATGGAGAGGAGTTGATCAATTGCGATATCATCGACACATCTCTTGTCAAAGAAAGGACAGATAAAAGCCGGCATAGTTATTTCCACCTTTCTCGTGAGCTGCTTGAAGATACACGTGAAATTCTTGTGACTGGTAGAAGGGCAAATGTGCGCAAATCAAGGCTTGTCTTGCACGAAGGAAATTTATTTGGCTGGCTTCAAGCACCCCCTTGATGGATTGGTGGCACTGTTGAGGAGTACCCTGATGCGATGGATTCATGTCTGGATATTGTTCATAGTTCGGAGTTTTCATGTCGCCTTAATCTTTGTTCTTTGTGCTCCAAAACGGCCCAAAAACGGCCATACCTGCTGTTGAATTTCTCGGCCACCCAGGACTTAAGGCCGTTGCCGAGCTGCTATGCAACTATATAAGGTATTTAGGAACGCATAGATGTGCGCGTTAATAAAGACCTCACTCAGCCTCACTCCCACTCCCGTTTCTTGTGGCTGTGGCTTATTCGACTTAATTCGGCCTTCTCAATTTCGAAAAAAAAAAACAAATAAAGAAGTATTATAATTTACAAATGCAACTACGCGAATTGCGAATTATATAATATCATACACAGGGGGCTATAATTCTGGGCTAGTTCTTTAAACTTCAAGGAGCAAGGAGCGAAAAGGCCGTTAGTGAACTAAATACAAATACAAGCAAGAAGCACAGATCTTCGGATTTGCACTCATCCGATTTCGGGGTTGGTTTTTAGAGCTCTGTATTGTGCATATAACCTCCATACTGGCTCCGCTGTTGGTGTCGGATTGCACGGCATTCCGCTGGGCCTCATGCCATAAAAGTGCGTCCTCTTTTCTTTCCACCAGCACCACCTTGATCTCGACCATGCCACGTGATTTTCTGTTTCAACGCCGGGTATCCTCACTTGAATCGACGCCTTTTTTTTGTCCCGCGAAGGAGCACGCTTGACACGGTATAGAGGCTGGCAGCGCAGAGCAAAGAAACAGATCCCAAACGGCCGCCTCACCGAGCAAAACACGCCCATCGCGCGATTTCCGCCTTTTCCTTTGCTTCACTGCCCACCCACCTGAGTGCTCACCAACAGCTTCTTCTACTGCATGCCTTACTGTATATCATCTCCAGCTCCCTTCTTCTCTCGGTTCACGCATAGCAAGCCTATGCGTGCCTAAAATGCTGCTTCACCGCAAATAATTTGGCATGCTACGTACGCAGCTCCAGCTCCTCCTTTCCGTGTGTGTGTGTGTCTTTACAGCGGCCTCCAATGAAACTTCTTCTAGAAACCACCGTACGACGACTGGCTGGCAGTGCTGGAGAGGCCGTCCTGGCTGCCCGGGCCCCGAGACCCACCCACCGTGTAATGGCCGCCGCGGAAGTCGCCCGCCTCGCTCATCGAATCCTACACAATACATTAGAAAGACAAAAAAGAAAGTTCAAGAAATCTTCGTCGAATTTAACGCTGGCATGAATGAGGCTATCACACGATTTGATAGAAGACACTCGAGTTGGAATTGAGTGAATTGGAACAACAAAAATACTGAGAACAAAAATAAGGATGTGGAGGAAAATGCCAACATACCTGCGACATGCCCGACGCGAAGCTCAAACGGTCCGACTGCAGGCCGGATGCACCGCCGTACGACCCCCCACCGTAGCTCCCCTGTGACATGCCGCTCTGCGACCCACCGAAGCTTCCTTGGGAGTGAATCCCGCCCCCGCCCAGGCTTTGCGACTGGCTGATGGGCGCGGGGGCCCCGAAGCCCTGCTGGTAGCCGTAGTAGTCCCCCATGGGAGGCGCCCCGGGCATCGGCATGGGAGGAGGCAGGCCCCCACCGGGCCCCATCGGCATTGGCGGCATCATGCCCCCACCCCCACCTCCAGGTGGGGGTGGTCCGCCGCCGCCGTAGCGCGAGTCGAAGCGGCTGTCCATGGGGCCCGGCTGGCGGTTGTTGTTTTGGTCTCGGTTGCGGTTGTTGTTGCTGTGGTGGTAGCTGGGGTCCCTTAGACCGTGCCGGGAGCGCCCGTCCCGGGGCCGCGGAAACGACACCATGGACTGCGCCAAGTTGTTCAGAGGGCCCTCCACCAGGCATTCCCGGTCCTTGAAGTGGTTCAGCAGCGAGTTCCAGAGCGGGTCTTTGGCCAAAATCTTGGGGTTGCCGATAACAATCACCCCGTACCGGGCGCGGGTCAAGGCCACGTTCAAACGGCGCGGGTCCGACAGAAACCCAATCCCCTGGTGCTCGTTACTCCGGACGCAGCTCAAAATGATGAAGTCCTTCTCGCGCCCCTGAAAGGAGTCCACCGAGGCCACTTCCACGCTGGCGTACAGCTCCGCCCTGGCCGACCCCACCCGGGCCATGTGCGAGACCACGTAGGCGCGCTGGCCTTCGTACGGGGTGATCACCCCCACTTGCGCGGGCACCACCCCCCCTTTCAGCATGGTGGTCACGATCTTCTCCACGCAGCCCGCTTCGGTGCGGTTCAAGTACGAGGTCCCGCTGCCGCTGATTTCTTCAAAACCATGGCTGATGTAGAAGAACATGGGCCGCGCGGGGGTCGGCCAGGGAAAGTCCACGTTGGTCAAGGTTTTCTCCGCTTCGGTGGCGCCGTTCTGCAGGCTGCCCTCGTAGAACGCGTTGGAGGGGAACTCCGACAGGCACGGGTGCATGCGGTACTGCACTTCCAGCCGAATGGGGCGGTGGCCCAGCGCAATCAAGCGCTCAAACAAGCTCGTGGTGAGGCCTGCTTTGGAGGCTTTCTTGCACATGATCACGGGCCCCAGCTGGCATTGGTCCCCCACCATCACCAGTTGCTTGGCGCCCATCGCAATGGGAATCAACGCTTCCGCCTCAATCGCTTGCGTGGCCTCGTCAATCAGCACCTGCCGGAACCGCAGCTTGGCCAACCGCGGGTCCCCGGCCCCGACACACGTGCAGCAAATCACGTCGGCGTGGTGCAAGATTTCGCGCTCCGCTTGGGCGCGCAAGCCGCGGTACTTCTTTTCGTCTTTTTCCAGCAACTCGCCCAGTTCTTGCTTGAGCAAGTGCAGCTTCCGCAGCGCTTCGTGGCCACTGCCCGGGGTGAGGGCCAGCTCCGTGACCATGTTGTGGAGGCTGAGCTTCACGGTGTCGGTCTCGATGGCTTCGCGCGACTTGGCGACGATGCGCACCACTTTCAGGCCGGTTTCGTGGATTTTGAAACAGAGCTGCGGGGAGGAAGACGTCAGAGAAAAAGGGGACAAGGCAAAGGGAAAGAGGCATACGTCAAAGTCAAAAGGGCGCAAAATAAATAAGGATTATGCCATGGCTGGAGTAATGCGCTTTTTCTCTCTTATTTTTCTTTGAATCTACTTTAGAGCGATCAAAAAAAAAAAAAACGGCAGATTTCTGGAAGTCGTGTTGTTTGAATGCCAAGGCCAATGGCAGCAGCAGCCGCCGCCGCCACGCGGGCGCCAAGGTCCGTAAAGTTGCTGGCTCACCTGGTCCACGGCCACGTTGCTGGGGGCGCACACCAGCACTTGCCCCACGTCCTGCTTCGCCAAGTGGTAGACCAAGCTCGCCGAAGTCACCGTTTTGCCGGTGCCCGGCGGGCCCTGAATCAGGCTCAAGGGCCGCTGCAGCACCGCCTTCACCGCGCAAAACTGCGAGTGGTTGAGCTCCGGCAAGTTGGGCGCGGAGAAGTGCTTGGGCAGATTCACCCGAAGGGTTTGCGGCTCCACGTCGTGGCCCAGGAGCTGACAGGAAGAAAATTATGACGCACCACAGAGAAAGGAGAAGAATGTGAGGAAATCACGGGAACGTTGCAGACTGCGCATAAACCGTCGTTCAAAGACAAGAAAGCGCACCGAGAAGTCCAATTATGAGGTAAGAGAAATCAAGTAGTAGCACTCGGACGTTCAAGCGCGCGTCACACCAAAGAGAAAGAGCAAGGTACGGGGAAGTGCCTTGTCATGGAAGACAACCGTTTTGAGTCATCGCGCATCCTCCACAAACCAAAACACGCGTCACCCCAACTCGTTACCTGGTGGTAGAGGAAGCCGCTCACGGAGGTGTCGTCGACGGCAAAAGTCTTGAGGGCGTGCTGCATGCGGTCGAAGCTCACCGACTTCCACACCAGCTCCACCACGTACCCGTCGGTGATTTCCGTGGGGGCTTTCCCGCCGCCGCGGAGCTCCAGCACCACCTGTAGTTTTCAAATGACGGAGAGCATCACGCAGTGAACGTTTGTGAAGCGATGCTGATTCAGGTAACGAAGAAGCGACCGGAGATGGGACAATTCCCTTTCACTCTCTCTTTCTCATTCACCGCGCACACACGTACGCAAAAAACTCGTACTTCTCCGTCGAAGAGGCGCAGAATCACCCCTTGAGCTTGCCATTCTTGCCCGTACAGACTCGCCGTGGGCGCGTCCAACTTCAAGAGCAGCTCTTCGCCGGCATTGAGGCGCAAGTCTTCGGCCGCCGCTTCCTTGAACCGAAACGTAGCCACCGACCGCTTGTTCAGACCCATCTCCCACCGCACGGAGACCCCTTCTTGCTTCAAAGACTCTTTTTGCTTGCGGTCGTAGTCGGCCTCCAGCTTGACCTGCATTGTGTTTTTTCAAGTAGGAAGGTAAAGAAAAAAAGAGCCAACAATCACGCATGCATAGAGACTGGAGCGGTGCAGTTTCGAATGAGGCGTGCATCAGACAGCTCTCGCTTCGAGAAATATCAAAAAAGAACGCTCTGTTCCCCTTGCCTCTCTACTCGTCCTCTCCATCGCTCACCAGTGGTGCGAGCACGTTTTGGAAGTGGTAGCCGTCTTCGTAGCGCGCCAGGGTCGGTTGGGCTTCGTCGTCGACGCCCGGCTTGTCCACGTCCTCCAGGGTGGCGTTGGGGTCGTCTTGCCACAGCTCCTCGAGCTTGTTGATGGCCGCCGTGGGCACGTGCCGCGCGTGCCGGGTCTGCTCTTCGGTGGGCACCTTGAAAAAGAAGAGGAAAGAGGAGAAGGGGAAGAAGGAGAAACGGGAGCCAGAAATGTAATGTAAAGGCGCCAAAAAAGCAGGAGAAAAAAAGAATAGGGGCAAATTTACGGGGAATTCGGAGTAGGCCAAGGGGCGTGAGAAACGACACCAGCTTGTTTTACACCACACACCTTGACGAGCCAGGGGAGCAGGCGGCGGTCTTGAATGAGCGGCAGCCACTCAGCCAGGTCCCAACCCATTTCCTTCAGTGCCCCCACCTGCGATGGAAATAAGAAGATGCCAGAGACATGGCGCATTCGTCAAAAGTAAAACAATAAGTTGGGGATGGAGCGCAGCGCTCGTTTTAAAAAAGAGCGAAGACGACAGGAAACGGAGGAATAGGAGCTCAGGAACGAAGAAAGGATAGCAGAGATTGACGAAGCAGAAATTGAAAGAAATAGCCCCAGCTTCCTCGATGAGAAATGCACCACACGCGCGCGCGCTCACCGTTTCAACGCAGACCCGGCAGAGCACCACCACCACGCTGTCAGCTTTCGCGGGCACGAACCCGAGCAAGAACAAGTTGCAGGCCCCGCAGTTGTAGCACTCCAGCTGAGATTCTCCGAGCAGAGACTCTTCGTGCAGGCTCACCTGCATTGGAAAGGAGAGGTAAACAACGTAGTGCACAAAAACAACAGGGTTAGTGGCAGAAGTCAATGTTGTATGTCGGGAGTCTTCTCCTTCGTCCTTGGGGCTATTTCTTCTAATTCTAACTGGGCACGGCAGAGAGAAAACACATGAATTCAACCGTGCATTTTTTCGGTTTCACCTGCTTATAGCCGCCGCGCACCAAGTGGTGCACAATGTGGCTCCCCGAAGTGCCTCCAGTGGCGTTGCAGAACCACTTGCCGTCTTCCACGCACTTGACCACGCAGGTCGGGTCGCAAATCCCGCAGAAGGAACACGCCCACGGAGGCAAAGCGCCCGCCTCGAGCTCTTCGCCGTTTTCGTCGAACGCGAGCGCCTCGTCGCCAAGCTGCATGACGCCGCCTCCGAGAACGCCGCTGCCATCGTCGTTGCTTCCGGAGCCACCAAGCCCTGCTCCCCCTCCATTTCCTGTAGGGTCCTCTAGATTCAAGCCCTCGGCAAAAGCACCCGAGAGTTGCTCGTCAGTACTGAGACCACCGTTGCTGGAGTCAAGACCATTGCCGACATCGTAAGCCCCGGCCTGGAGGCCACCGTCACCCTGAGAGAGGTCGTCGACACCAGCGCCATAACCCTGCGAGGCGCCCTCAAAACCGCCCATACCGGGCCCTTGGGACGCCCCGTACTCGGACTGCGTCGCCTGCGTGTTGAAGTCCAAAAAGTCAAAACCATCGCCGCTCATGCCACCGACGGCCGTGCCCTGAGTCTGCTGCGTGTTTGCATCGAGATAGGCGAACTCGTCCGCCTACAAAACCAAATAGACACGAATGGATCACAGAATACAAGAATGAATGCAAATTATTAGGTCTAGGTGGAGAGTACTTCATTAGTCGTAGAAGAGGTATTGGCACGCGTGTCATGCTTGCTACAATTACTACAATCGCAAAGAACTTACCATTTCGACGTAGAGTTTTATCCTCGGGCCTGCCTGGTGGCATACAATACCAGCACCAAAGAGGCAGGACTCGCTCGAGGAGGCAGGCAGCAGGTTACGTGTCGTCCTTTTTCCCATCACCCCCTCGTGGGGAAATCTCTGAAGTACGCACGCTGCAACTTCCCCTTCGTTCTCATAAGTAGCTGGGAATCTGGAAAGCTGGTAGGTACCATGAATATTTGAACAGAAAGCCAAACTCCGGCTCTCGTGCGAAAGCTTTACATCTGTACTCATCCAACATAGAATCCGTTCACCATTGAATTACTACCTGAGCTCAACTTCAACTCGGTAAAGACTGTCACAATTCGAACCGACCGAATCTTCTGGAGCTGTTCTTGCGAAATTAATTGCACAACTACGTACAGGGTTTTCAAGGAACTAATTCTGTCTGGGTCTTCTTTTCTCTGCATCTTCGCTCACTCAACGATGCTTGTGTAGCGTGGTGACAGGAATCAAGTCATCGGCAGCTTCCGTGCCAATTTTCTACTGACTGTTTTTCGAAGGTAATGATTGATGAATGGTTTCATACTTCTGCGGCCTTAGTTTCATTGTTTGGTGTGAAAGCCTTAGCGTATTTGTTTGAGGAAATCACCCCCAAATATCCCGCCGGCGTTTGTCGAACCACTGCATCTCTTCACAGGAACAATTCCCACTCTCGAGCTACTTCTAAGAGAGCCTATTTTTGAGTCAGAATCGACTGAAAGATGGTGTTCTTTGTTGCTGGACGGACAGCTGTCAACATGGGCACGCCACCCTTTGTGGCCACAGCTACAGCGAAGAAGCAGCAGATGATGGGCCTACAAACCTCCTCCTCGGAGAAGCGAAGCTTGTATCGGCACAGCCGCATCTCCGGGTTTTCGGCTGTCCGACCGGCGAGGTCTGGTAGTTTTAGTGATTTTAGCAGCTCGGGCTCCTCACTTTCGTCGTCTTCTGGTGCAGCTGTTCACCACGTCATCGCCGGTATTTCGTCGGCCGCCGCAACCGCCGTCGGAGTGGCGACGGCGAGTGCTGCGTCAGCGTCACAGGCAGAGTCGTCCGCGGCGCAGGACCCACTCTCCGTAGAAGCTTTGAGAGCCAGCCGTCGTTTTGACCTCTTAGCGAGCAGTAGCGACTCGTTTTCTTCCCGCAGCGATGGCAGCATGAGCCCCATCTCGCGGAGTCGGCGATTCGACTGGCTGGTCGAGGCGGCGTCCGTGGATGGCAGCGACGAGGAGCTAGATTTAGACCACCACGATGGAAGCCAAGAACTTATGAGCGGTGAGCCTGAAGGCAGTAGTGGTTCAGCAGTTTTCGATGTTCAGAACCGCCGAGATGATGCCGGTGTCCCGACGGGTGCTAGTAATGCGGCAGCGCTCGCCGACAGTGGCAATGACACTGAGGATATGGTGGCAGGGACTGCGCGCGACAGTGAAATAGGTGAATGCACAGACCCTTCCTTGGAGGAAGTTCTACCCTCAGTACCTCGGCAAGCTAAGGCAACATCTCCGAACGAGGCCTCGTCGACGGTTGTTCCAGGCGAACACGTGGCGTCTTCAGAAGGCTCAGGAACCCGCCAAGCTGGAGTCGATCAATCGAGCAGCAGAGGTGGCAACGCAAGCACAAAGGCGAGCGAGAGCAGCCAGTTTGCCTCGACGAAACCTCGCAGTTCTAGTGATGGCGGTAAAAATGCCTTCGAGTACGGCAGCGGGCGATTCTTCTCAGCCGGTGACTACGAAGACCGTCCTCGCTCTCCAGGAGGCTCCGACGAGGCCGCTAAAAGCAACGACGACGACGACGAAGACGACTGGAAACCCGTGCTTGGTCGCCGCGAAGCTGCCGCGGAGAAGAAAAAAGAAGCTGCTGCTGCCAAGCGCCGGCAACAAGAGGCAGCGGCGGCTGTCCGTTCGCAAGCCAAAGCATCAGCTACTCCAACGCCGCCACGAGCCAGCGCACCGGCAGCGAAACTTGAATCACAAGAGGTTCAGGAACTGGCAGCAGCGGCTTTGGCATCACAGTTACAAGGGGATGATAGAGTCAGTGACGAAGGTGAAGATGATGACGGAGACGAGGTGTCAGCGGAATCGGCTGCGACTTCAGCAAATGCTGCTGCGGCCGTGGGACGAGAGCAATGTGGCGAAGTGAACGATGAGAACGGCACCAGGAGCAGCAGTGGCACGCTGAAGACGTCAACGCGTCCTGTGGCCTTGTCGGTAGCCAAGAAGGACGCTGCCGCCGCTTCAAGTGCTGTTGAACCTAACGGTGCTACTGCAGCAGCTGCTTCCGAGTCTGCAGGCACAACAGAGCCGACTCGCCCGGCCCTTCGCAACCTACCTCAGCCCACGACTAGCGGGGCAGGAAGCAACGAAGGTCCGCGAACAGCGAAGGCTTCCGCAAAAGTATCGTCCAAGGCCTCGTCAAGAGGCCAAGCAGGTGCTGGTTCAGGAGCGGCTGCTGCAGGTGGATCCGAGAAGGGCACGCAGCGGCAGGGGCGCCATGGCGACGCAGCAGCGCACTATTCCTCCTCGAGTGGAGCAGGCTTCACGAACGGCAACGGCTACAACGAGTTGAGCCACTATCCCAGTGACTTGGACGCGTTCGCGGCCGCTCAGCAGCAGCAACAGCAACACGTGGCCAACGTGGCAGCCGCCCTCACCACGGACATCACCGACTTCGTGGCGTGGGTGGACGCGCAACGCGCTGCGCAAGCCTCCGCTCGCAAAGAGAACATGACGCGCGTGCGCGCCGCTGCAGTCGCAGCCCTAGGCTGCTCTGACAGCCACAGTGGTGATGGCCACGCTAGCAATGTTAATGCACTCGATGAAGCCAGTCACGAGTTCGAAGAAAAAGTAGACACGAGTGCCGCGACTGCTGGGTTGCATCCTAGTAGAAGAGATAGCAGCAGCAACAATGAAGCAGCAGCAGCCAATGAGACCGCAGAAGATGATGATGACTTCGCTTTAGTCGAGTATGGGTCCACAGCGCTGGGATTAAGTTTACCAGATAGTGACCTCGACTTAGTGCTGGTGCTATCCCCACATGCCGCACATCAACTCGCCAATCAAACTTCAGCGGTGACAACGGCGTCCTCGTCATCGTCTTCGACACCTCCAGAGCTCCATGCCGGAGCTAGTAGCAATAAGAGTAGTTCAGCAGATGGCACGCCGAGCGATGCAGCGAATAGGCAAGCAGCAGTTGCTGCAGCGGAGACCGCAACGCCGCCGGAAACAACGCCGGAGCCTCCGCCAGCTCTCATGAAAGCCCCTACTAGTAGCACCCCTGGCACTCCAGAACGAGCGCCATTCACTCCTGCTGCCAACCTAGACTTAGACGAAGACCCCACTGCATGGCCGGCTGAGGTGCGGCGTGCCGTGCAGCTAGCGTGCTTGGACCGCGTCGCCGAGCAGCTGGCCACGCAGGATTGGGTTACCAATTTGTCGGTAGTGCGCACTGCGGGGGTGCCGGTGGTGCGCTTCCTCGGGATGGGTGGGTTGCGCTTAGACCTGAGCGCAGACCTTCGCACGCTTCACGCTGATCAAAACGACCTAAACGTAAACGTCTACAGCGCGATGGACAGTGTTCCCAACGAGTCGAAGAAGAACGACGCCCCACTTTTGGGAGCATCTTCGCAGCAGCAGGTGACGGTGCCTGGCGCTCACCGCCGTCTCGGGCACCAAGGGCTGCGCACCAAAGCTTACGTTGCAGGGCGCCTCGGTTTAGCGGACGCGAACACTTCTAGCCATAGCCACAGCGACGGCGCTGGTTTGTCAAGAAGGAGACGGAGCCCATCAGGCACTCGCCGCCGTCGCCGACCGCCTTCGCGGGGCCACCCTAGCTTGCGGGCCTTGACGCTCGTAGTAAAGCAGCTGTTGGCGGACCACGGCCTCAGCGACAAAGCCAGCGGTGGCCTCAGCGGCTACGGGTGCTTCCTCGTGGTGGACTGCTTCTTGGTGTGGCACGCGCGCACGATGCGCCAGCTGCAGAGGGGCGAACAGCCGGGTTGGCTGGGCGATGACGTGGCCTCCGATTCCGACGATGACTTTCACGATGATGGCAACGGGCAAAGCGACGGAGAACAGGAAGCCTGCAGTCTAGGGTGGCTGCTGTTGGCATTTCTGGAACAGCACGCGACCTTGGTGGACTGCCGTCGGCTTGCGTTCACGCCGCGGGGCTACGTGCGGCGCACGGATGGGGACACCGAAGAGCTGCCGCCGGCTATGGTGGTCGCGGACCCTGCCGCAGCGGCAGCCGGAGGCCACAAGCAGAGCGCGGGTAACGTGGCGAGGGGGCTGTACCGGCTCTCACATTTGGAGGGTGTTTTGGGACTTGCGTGGCAGTGCCTGGGCCGCGGCGATGGCCTCGCGGCGGTGCTGACGTCAAGGCCTGTGCCGCAGTGCCGCCATCTGCAATGAAGCCCCCTCTGCTGGCCGCTTCTCCTGCAGCTGCCACGTGATTTTGCTACTTCTGAGCAACCCGCAAAGCGGTTACGCAGTGATTTACTGCGGATTCATTTTTGAACTCACATGAGAAACGCGTCTAATACCTATTGTCTTCCTTTTTGAATTTTCCGATGTGATAATCGTCTTATTAAAAAATGCTATATGAACCCCGAGCCAGGCTTCCAGTCCGGCCCGTGGAACTCTGCAGACGCCGATTAGATGGCACCCTGTCTGTTAGCTACTAAATCCAGTCCCCCCTCGGGGGGCTCAGAAAAAAAATGTGGGTGGGAACTCTTCTGTCTTCTTCTCTGCATGATTCTCATGGCGTGGAGGGGCGTGCCACTTTGGACCGCTAGCACCACTTCCGTGGTCACTCTGGCCTGTGTGCCTGATAGACATTCCTCCTAGTTCCGGTTTCTTTGTATTCTCTGTTTGCCTGTTAGCTGTTAGCCGCCTAATTCCGGCCCCTCGGCCCTCGGGGCCTGTGTCAAAAAATCGGGTTTTCGGCGGGTGATTGACATGGCGGGGTTTTCGACTGAACCATTCGAACTTCCTCTAAGCACCTTGGTTTTTGTTTCAGTGCACATGCGGAGGTCACTCAGAGCTTCTCACACTATTCGCCTCGGCTTCTCACTGCTTATGACGGTATGACGCTCACGGCTCCATCGCTCCATGGGCTTAAAAGTATATATTCGTAAAATATTAGGGCAAACACGAAGCATTTTTCGCACCAACAGGATAGGAGATCAACAAGAAGGATTTGTTGAAAATGGCTGCCGTGGGGCCGTCAAAGACCACGCAGCACGATGGCTTCGTCACCATCGAGGTATGATATACAGTCTGGAGCTCCTCTTTTGTGTCTACGAGGGGCCGTGCCTTGTATCATTACAGCTACTAATTGTTTCGGCTTCAATGCTGTTGCCAACAGGTGCCAACAAATGGATCATATGGGATCATCCTCGATCCAGGTAAGATTCATGTCATAGCCCCTCCAATACACTCGTTAGTTTTGTTCATTGACGGCTTTCACGCTGAGCTATATTTGCTAGAGTTGATTGCGGTGAATGCAACTTCAGCTACGCCTCTGTGGTAGATCTTTTTCTGCCTTCCTCACGGTGCTGTGGCTGCTGTGCAAGGGCTTTTTGTACGCGTGGCAGCAGGGGTACAAATCGTAGTAGTGGTGTGTGCGCCAAGGGGATTTCATACGAAGACAGTGAATCATAATGGTCGGGATATGAAGAGGCTTCTAACAATTCATTGCCTTTTTTCTGGCTTGCGTGTATTTTAATAAAAATTGCGTGTGTGCATGCCTTGTATTTTTACGTGTCGGCAGGATTGAACGGCAAATGCGCAACCATCAAGCGATGGGAGAAGTTACCCGACGGTAAGTTTGGTCCTATCCAAGTGCACGGCGGCGTGCGGCTCAACGATGTGGTGCTGCGAGTGAATGACGTGGACCTGACTACCTTACCATTCGCTCAGGTGCCAGCTGTACACACATTCTCGGTGCAGGAGGAGATCTTTAGGCTTATTGGGTTCGATGAAGGAACACGGATAGGGTTTGCTGCCTTATGTAGGCGTAGCGTACGAATTTTACCGCCCAGTTTTTCGAGGCCAAAAGCTAATTCTTTTTCGCTCGCTCTCTCTCGCTCTCCCATTCCCTCCTCTTAAGGCGAAGTCTGTGATTTCCGACACCAATTTATTGCGCAAAGTGATCACTTTCGGTTCCCCCGCCAAGTACCACGAAATCCTCAACAAGAAAGCCGGTGGCAGCTTAGGAGGTGGCGACTTTGGCAGCGGCGCTGGCAGTGGTGGGAAAGACTTCATTTCGTCGGTATATATATGCATTTGCAAACTCAAACACGCTCGTGCAGGCGATCTTAGGGAGAGGAAGAGTAGGAGGCGGGGGGGGCGCGATTCTTACGTGACATGGATTGCACTTGTATCTGCTGCAGTACCTTTGCGCAAAGTCGCTTCAATTGATTGGATTGCAGCAGTCTTAAGTGCGCTTTCCATGGGAAGGACAAAACCCGGCGCTCTCTATCCTGTCTTCAAGTCTTCGATTTGGCTATTAGCTTGCTGTGTCATCTCTTTCAAATCAAACCACCACCAACTCCTTCAACAACCGCAGGTGCGGCAGGCGCGCATCAACAAAGAAAGTGGTTCCGACGGCCCCATAGCTGAGTTCGAAGTGGTCTGCAAGCTTCGCGTGGTGACCAACAAGGTCCAGAAAGAGTCCACCCTCAAGTGGTCGGTGTGGCACCGCTACAGCGACTTCGCAGCGCTCAACGCTCAACTCACCAAGGAGCTCGGGTGAGTGGGCCCGCGAATGTCATTTGAGAAACGGATTTTTTCTAGATGTGAAAGAAGTCGTGAATACTAAGCGAATGGGAGCGTTAGAGTCTTAAACGCACGCGCACTTTCCTCGTCGTAGTTATGCTCTCACTCGTGTGCCTGTTTCTTTTTCTGACCATCACAGATGGCAGTTGAAAGACGTAAAGTTCCCCCCCAAACGATCTTTGGTGCTCAACAAGCTCAACGTGGCTTTCATTGAATCGCGCCGCGCTGCCCTTGAGAATTGGTGGCAGGCGCTGCTAGCGCTCGATCGCATCGCTGAATTCAACAAGCACTATGCGAGCCAGCCTCTCAAGGTAGGGCAAAGCAACACATCCTTCACTTGCAGTGATGTTCCTGCACGCGACATCAATGCATGTTTCATGAATGAGCCTTTCTTTTCTTTTGGATTCAACTAAAGTTTAATTCCTTTCTCTCGTCTCTATTTAATGTGCTGCCTTCTTATTTGCCTGTGATTATTCCAATAGGACTTCCTGGAGGTATCCTCGGTCATGGCCGCCAACAAAAGCGCCAACGGCGGCGAATTCCGGGACGACGACGAGTACGTCCCTGGTGCTTCTGGGGCAGACGGTGGCAGCAACAATGGCACTGGCGGAGGCAGCAGCAGCAACAGCAGCAGAAACAGCAGCCGGCGGCAGAGCCAGGGCGGCAACCGCCTCGCCCCGGGCACCAGCCGCCGAAGCTCCCTGGTCAGCGAACGGATGCGGCAAAGCACCGCGGCGCCCGTGCGCAACAGCGTGGACCCCCGCGCGTCGTCCTACAGGGGGAAATCACCGCTCGGAGGTGGCAATGGCAACAGCAACAGCGGTGGGGGTGGGGGGGGTGCCGCTACACCGCCACCGGCAGCTGCCGCGCCCAAAGCGGCCACCCCTGCGATTCCCGACGAATACGTCAAGTTCTTCAAGATGCTGAAGATGCACATTCCGCGCGGCGCGGTGGAGATGAAAATGCAAGCAGAAGGCTTCGACCCGAAGGTCCTCGACCAATACAGCGACGGCGACGAGGATGGCGGCGGCGGCAGTGCAGCGCCTGCTCCACCGCCACCGGCAGCTGTAAAGGCTGCGCCGGCGCCACCACCCGCGCCAGCACCTGGAAAGTTACCGTCAAAACCCAGCGGCGGTCGAGCCAATCTCCTAGCGGACATCGCGAAGCGGCGAATTGAGTAAAGGATGAGGAGATAAATGGCAAAACTTCTCCCTGGATGCCTCGCCTGCTTTTCTCTGCTCTTCGCAGCTTTTGATAGTTGTGTTGTTATTTCGGAGTGCACTGCTACGTTGGAACGAAATAGGTGGCATCGCTCCAGCTGCATCATCTGGTTTGTCTACTTCTCATCCTTCAAAATTAGGCTTGCCACTAGTCAACCAGGACTCGCCCAAAATATTTTCTCTCGTGTACGCAGCTATCGCCCACGAGGCCGCCCCGAATGAACTTCCCTCTGCATAGGACTCATTCGCGACGAAAACTGCCATATTCTCTTCTTCTCTTCAATCCCTGGAACGAATATGCGGCCGTGCATATTTTGTTCCCTCCAGCGCACAACCGCGTGCGCAACTTCAATTTCCTTCCCAAGACCCTTACGTGCTAATTTACGAATCGAATTGACTGAAAATTTGACCACATTTCAGCAATCGAACGCGACGTTGCATTCTACCGTCTGTAGAGCACCACCGCAGGGTGCGTGACTACGAGCCCATACATGTTGATCTGGAAGGACTGGGAAGTGACCACGAATCATTAACGAGGTAGGAAACAGGCATCGCCAACAACAGGAACCCTCCCTGTATAGCTCTGCAGCTCCTAAAGGAGCCCACAAACCGAACTCGAACTCGAACTAATACAAACCCAAATGGCACAGAAGCCAATGCTGCGGGCAGAAGTGTACGCGCATGCGATGCGCGCAAGTCAACAACAGGAACCCTCACTGTATAGCTCTGCAGCTCCTAAAGGAGCCTACAAACCTCACTGCTCACATATCGACACAAGCTCGCACTTCGGATTTATGTGCTGAACCTTGGTGAACTTGATCCCATCTCGATTTTTCTTTGGCTTGAAATATGAATGGAGAATGGGCTTATAATGGTACTTGATAGCAGTACACTGTCATAGTGGAATTGGAATTGCGAATTGGTATGTTAATAAATGATATATAATAATTTTCTGAGCCCCCCCCCCGAAGGGGGACTGGATTTAGTAACTAAATTTTGATAAACGTTCTTGGAGATATCGCGGTAAATCGCTCTCGATTCTGCTTTTAAATCAGGTAGAAATCCCTGCTCAAAGCGAGAGCCCTGAGCTTCAGCTAACTCAGCTAACTCTGAGTGAGTAACTCGTATCGCGCATCTAAAAATCAGCTCGCAGCTCGCAGCTCGACGTTTCAGTTTCATTACTTATTTCTGATAATGTATATATTAGGGTCGGTCGTAAAAATCAATGGGCCTTCCTTCCCAACAACAATGAGAAAGAAGAAACGAAGAAAAAAATTCGTTCAGAGCGGAATGGGCATTCAGAATAGGCGCCTGACGCAAGCGTAGGCGTTACCTGGACTATTTTTGCGTTTTGTCGATACACAGAAATTGGATTTATACTCGTACTACATCTTACTAGCATCTTTCATACCTCTTCAAGCATTGGAATATTTCGTGCAACTGTTTCAATATCACGCTAACGAGTGTGACGGCACTGAGCGCTTTATGGAGGCAGTAAGCGACGACACTGGCGCCTTCGACGCGAGATACTTGAAGGATGGCTCTGATGAGCTCGAGCACGATGTCTTCGAAACGCGCATAGCGTGTGATGTCTTTGCGCGTAGTCTTAAGAGCCAGTTTGATTCCTTCAGCCAAGAGCTGAACGAGTTGCGCGAGTTACGAGACATGTATTTGCCGCCTGCTACGGTGAGTCAAGGAAGCTCTGCCGGACGCGTGACAGCAGGAGAATGTACGAATAAGAATATGAATGTGGTAAGCAGATCTATGGCCGCCCAGCACCATGCGACGCCGGTAGATGGGGTAGTCACTGAAGCGGGAATTCGAGTAATGCCGCCAGTAATGGAAGCACACGAGGTGGTATCCAATAGCCTCAGTTACAACAGCGTGCCCCGAAGGTCAACTGGAATTGTGGCAGACATTGTGAATTTCAATTGCTACCTCATCAAAACAGTGGAGGAGGGCCTCCGCGGTACCGGGCAGCACGCAATTTATCCAGTGGATAAACGCTCGGAGCACAGCCTTCAGGATGAGAGCCTAGTGCTTCAGGCTCGCTGGCGACCCCACGGCCTTAGCAAATTCTCTTTCTGGCATGGTGTGCCAATGTGCGCTTCGAATCATATTGATGGCCATTGGGCAGGTGCCTTTCACTTCGTCTGTAAGGTACCCAAATATAGTACTGAGCTGCGCGAAATCGACATCCAGGCAGCGTACAATCCGATTCGTCATTCAACTACTACTGGTGGTACTCCTATTGTACTTGCGCGTCCACTCTCCTTTAATTATGGCTCACTTCCCCGCACGTGGTTCAACCCGGCTGAAGACTATTTTGGCATGGGCAAAGGCTGTAACGATGTCCTGGACTGCATTGAAGTGGGCTTGCAAGTAATTCATGTCGGCGTTGTTCGGCGCGTTAAAATTCTAGGTGTCCTGGCCCTTTCATCTCGACGTGATGACCATAAGGGGGAGAAAATTTCTCTCGATTCAAGGTCTAATGCAAATATAAATGGCGAGATTGACGGCGAAGTTGGCGACGGCCGCACTCGAGGGGCTAGTCTTGAGTCTGGATTTAAGCTCGTGGTAATTGACGAAACGGACCGCTGGGCCTCTGAATTAGATACGATACAGGATTTGGAAGCCTTGCGGCCGGGAAGTCTAGAGCGCATTCGTCTGTGGTTCTTAAATGAAAACAAACGTACTGGACCTAGCAACACTGAATCTTCAATGGTTACATCATTGTCCTCTCAGAAGTGCACCTCTATTTCTCTTGTATCAAAAGGAATTAGCTCATCCGACAAGCAAGCCGCGCCCGAAGTAGGTATGAAAACACAAGGCAATACCAACGGTGCCGCTACTTCAGTCAAGGTACATTCGAAGGCTGTAGCTGAATCTGGAGCAGCCTCAAAGGATGCTCTTGTCGTGGGAGAGGAACCAAACGCGGCGGCGGCTGTCCAAAAGGCTGACGCCGTTGCTGCAGCGGTTGAAGCTGCGGCTGTCGCGTCGATGGAACCTACGCCACTGTTTGGGCCACTCCGTGAGGAATTCAAAGCGTGTGGACTTACGATGCAGGGCGAGGTGCGGCACCGCCGCCAAGTCGACGACTTGGGAAATGCCGTGGAGACCTTACTTACGGATCGGGCTGCAGGTTTGCAGACCAAGAAGAGCTCAAAAGGCAGGAGCAAAGAGCCAGCAGATCCTCCCCAGGCCGCATTCAACCTGTCAGAGCTGTTGCAGTTTTTGCCAGAGGATGTGCTGGAAGCTTCGCTTGCGAATGAATTTTGGGGTGGCTTGATGGACCTGCAAGAAGCTGGAGAGAAGGTCGAAAAACAGGTCGCCCAGGAGCTGACACAGCAGCAATCTTGGGAGTCAAGGTTGGCTAACCGTCTCGCCATTGCTGCGGCGCGGCCTGGATCAGGATTCGAAATTGCATTCCCAAGCAGTCCACCGACGGCAACTCCAGAGTATTTACAGGGCTTTCGCGCGCACCTTCGCGAGAAAGAGTTGCCAGACGTCAGCGACAATCGAACTAGTCAAGGACAGCACTTGAGCTCAAATTGCTTTTACGGTAAAGCAGTTGCAGCAGCAGTAGTGCAGCAGGCACACAATGGGTGGCGGGCTGTATTGCGTGCGCACTACCCGCAACATCCGATGTGTACAGAGGGCTATCCTTCTCTGCTAGAGGCCCAAGCTGACCTGTGTGCTGAAGCAGGAGCC
>Ga0307982_1001509_pt1 | contig 18939 bp, 20 predicted proteins | sample OrgLakmetagen989_FD_201847 | JGI IMG/M metagenome (GOLD analysis project Ga0307982, IMG submission 201847) | Saline water microbial communities from Organic Lake, Antarctica - #989 | ecosystem: Environmental > Aquatic > Non-marine Saline and Alkaline > Saline | place: Antarctica: Organic Lake... | reverse complement strand
GACTCAACGAGGGGTCTGCCCTGAAGACGCTGCCTCAAACACTACTATTTCAACGACCAGACCAGCTTCGATAAAAACGCAGGAAGCAATTTTCAATCAAATCAAAAAATGTTCACTCGAACCCCCCTGTATGCCCAGTCCGGGGGGTCTAACAAATTGTAATTCCACCAGAATACCATTTGGCCTCCATCAGCAGCGCTCTAGTCCATAAGCGAAACCGAAGAATTGCCCGTCGGTCTTTTTTCTTTTTGGTGCGGCTACCGACGCAACAATTAACATATAAATATAACATTAATAAATAACAATTCGCCGATATCCGATACCCGATTTGCGACTTGGACATGGACATGGCAGGCACAGAGAAAAAAATGACGGGCCCCAAAGTATCCGAATTCGGAATTAGAAGACCAGCAGAAAGAAATACGGGGCAGTGCCGCTTAGAAAAATGCCACTGGCAGAGGGGCAATCAGGAAAGCGGCATAGGGGGTATGGGTAAGGGCAGTGCGTGTGGCAAGAAGAATTTTCCAAGGTTTGGTTCATAGATTTCTTTCAAAGTTTTTTTCCTGGAATGGATTTAAATGCTATACCCGATTTTCTATCTTAGCGTAGGCCAAATCAAGTTTAATTAATCATATAGTTCATTGAAATCAAAATAGGAAGGCCGGAATAAAAGGGATATTTCTTTCTAGTCCTCCATTACAGGGGCATGAAGAAGGGCATTCGGGCTCCTTGATTTTCTCTATCGGAGATGGCGATCAGGGTTACCGAACTACACGGCTCACGAAGGCCAACTCCGGGAATGTCCTTATCATTCTGGGGAGGAGGGTGTTGGTGTGGTTGATTACAGCAGGCACTTCCATAAACGACTATATGTGGCCCTGGCCAATTCCTACCTATATAGTTGTGTTAACGTCGTAGACCCGGATCGGCTTCTGTGTCATTTGTGTTCCAATCGGAGTTCGCGCAGATGCCGATAAACCGGGTACTGCGGTAAGCCCGTACGGTTATTTGGCCTCCCTTCAAACTGAAGGCGATAACCGAGATGCCCCATAGTTGCCGGCCGCTCACTTGGGTTGTTTTTAACTTTAATGCCATGAGCCATGGGCGATGAGACCTGAGCTAATGAGCCATGAGATCGAGATCTGAGCACAGGGAAGAGGTACGGAATTTTTAGCCCAGCAGTGCAGACCCATTTCTAAGAGGAGGGCCAAATTTAAAGCATTTCAGAAATTTTTAGTGTCGTCAGCCGTCAGCAACATCAAATTGGAGGAGAGATAGCGGTAGCGGTGTAAATAGCGGTGAGTTGCGGAGATGACCACTTGTCAGTGACATAGGCGTGGATCAACTGCCGTGGACATCCCATCGGGTCATAGTTAAGCTCAATCATTCTTTTTTCGCATACATTCCAGGTTTGCTAGGCCACCCAGACAGTACAAGATGGCTATGGTGTCTCGCTTGGCTGTGTTGAAAGCTTTGAAGCAACGTCCTTCGGCGCCGCTCAACCGAGGGTTCGTCTCAACCGGCAAGCACATCACTGCAGGTGGAAGCAGTGGCCATGGTGCAAACAAGCTCTGGCTACTCGGTGCTGGAAGTGGCGCTGCTGCTGTTATGGCAGCCGCAGTAGCAGGAGCCTCCGCGCAGGCACAAGCCTCTGTCGTCAGCAGCAGCGCCGTTGATAGCGCCGTGAGCGTGAGTGAAAGCGAGCGTTCTCTCGCCAATCTGATGCGTGCTCTAGAGTCCTCTTCAGCTCAATCGGCTGGCGAGGCTGCTGACGAAGCAACCCAGGCCGAGAAAGAAGACGACCAGGTTGAGGTAACATCGGCAGCAATTGAAGAGGATGAGGTCGCTGCGGAGGCAAGCGACGAAGACGCCACGGCTGAAGAGACCTCTGAGGACGCGGCTGGCACTGAGGACGAAGAAGCTACTGCCAACGACGAGCAAAGCTGCGGCGCTGGAGAGGAAAGCAGCAGTGGGGCTTGCCCTCTAGCGTCCTCGCCAGCGGCGGCCGCCGGCGAGCCCATGGCGCAAGGGCCGGGGATGCGCGTCAACGTGGACCTTGATCCAGAACTGGTGGAGTCGCTGCCCCTCATGCCGCTGAGCGAGGTGCCACGATGACAAGCTTCGTATTCTTTTTCTTTTTGTTTCCTAGTATGTTTTGTCTTCTTCTGGGGTACATGTGCATGTGATGCAAGTTATTGATAGGTAGTCACGTGTCGGGATTTCTTTTGGCTGTTTTGTGCGCTGCACTCCAGCGTTGCTCATTCATTGCTTGCATTGAACTGCTTACTTTACAAAAAAAAATATCTTTCGAATGAAGGTGCGGGCCGCGGACGGTCTCAAGGGAGACAAGCTGTACGCGACCTACGAAGGCGTTGTGTATGACGTCACTTCGTTCGCCGAAGAGCACCCCGGTGGCTGCGGCCTGCTGCGCACCGCAGCGGGACTGGACTTGGGCCATTTCTTTGCCAATTACACGGTGCGATGAAAAAAAATTAGGAAGATCCTTATCTTTCGTCTTTGTATGCACTAGTTTCATTGTCCCTTTTTCCGCCCTCTTCTCCCACTTTGCTCCAAATTCCAAACCCACCTTCTCTTACCTACCTACCCCCCTCACTATTTCACTTTCCGCCTTTTTTTAAAAAATATAGATTCACGGTCAATCGGACAAGGCGGCGCGGTGGCTGGCCCCTCTCGCCATTGGCCGTTTGACCCCCGAAGACCGTGCCGAAGCCGAGGCCAGCACCAACGCCGAAGCCCACGTCAGCAAACGCATGGCGCTGATTGGCAAGGCCCGCACCAAGGTAAGCATGCACATGGTGCTACATGTAACTCGAATATTTACAACGTAGAAGTTTAGGTGTGCATCACTTGGGAGGATATATACCTGTAGCGTTGTGCGGTTAGTTGCATGTGTTTGGGGGCGGCAATACTACCGTATCATGGTTGTCAACTGTCATCATCCGTACCTGTATTCTCATCTCATCGAGCTTTTTTTTGTATACCTATGCATCTGCTGCTGTGGTGGTAACAGGTTTTGGCCGTGGCGATTAGCCTGCCTTTCTGGATGTTGTTGCGTTCGATTGTGCGGGCCGTCGGTTCCGTGGTGCCTGCTCTAGCGAGGGCTATGGCACGGGCGCTGCCGGTAAGTTAAAGATGAGATGAAGCTGTTTTTTTCTTGTCTTAAGTTTCCTCTTTACTTCGCATCTTTCCAGCATTGTCTCGAATTCTTTTGTTTTCTCCTTCACTTACAGCATTATCTCTATCTATCCGCCTTCATTCCTTTTCTCTTCCTCTTACAACCTTCTCGGTGTCTCGCACTGTCATCTCCCTCATCTCATCTCCCCGCCTCTCGTCTCACCAATTATAATCTCTCTCATCTCACACTTTCCATCTCCCTTTCTCTCACTCTCTCCAATTTCCTTCAGGTCACGGTGCCCGGCTACTCGGTGGGTGCGGAACCCCTTGACGCAGCGCAACTCATTGAGACCACAGGTGAAGCCCCTTCGGTGGCGGTGATTGGCGGAGGCATTGCTGGCTGCGGTGCGGCCTGGTGCTTGCAGCGGAGCGGCTTTCAGGTTAGGGTGGCGTTGTTGTATAAAGATGGTTGGAAGGGGTGGCGACGTGTTTCATGGCTCAAAATGTGTTATTTTTGAACTTTAGATTTCAGAGCGTTTGGCTTTTTTTCTACCTCGTTGTTTCTTCTGCTTGCTTTATAAGTTTTCTTCAAACATTTTTGTGCCCTCTTCTTTGTGCTTATCGCATCTCACGAACCTCTGGTTCCCAACATGTGTCCTTCCTTACTTACTAACTTCCTTGCTTACTTCACTGACACCTCAGGTGAGCCTTTTCGAAGCGCGGCCTCAAGTTTCGGGCAACGCTCGCACCTTCGACTGGAATTTCAGCGACTGCGCCCAACCCGTGAAAGACATGGTCAAGTCCTGCGTCTCAGTTACCGCCTGGCCCCCCATGTACTACAAGAACTACATGGCGCTGCTCGACGACTTGAAAATTGAAACCGTGCCCATGCCCCTCTCGTGGTTCCTCAACTCCAAGGTATTCATGTGCTCATACCTTAAATAGGTTGAGGTTGTTGTAAAAGAGTGTGTCTGTTGCCCTACTAGACTCTCCTCGCACACTCTTTTGTAGGTTGAGGTTGTTGAGATGGAGTGTTTCTGTTGCCCTATTATTAGACTCTTCTCGTCGGCAGTTTCTCATCTCGTCCTGTTGCCATCTCTCGGCAGTGGCTCTGTCTTTCTTCTGTCCTTCGTTGTTCTTTTTCGTATATTGTGTCAGCATGATCGCTCTATTCTCGCCTTCCCTCCCGTCCTCCCTCCCTCCGTCACTCTTCTCTCCCTCCTTCTCGCACCCTCTCACCTCCCTTCCTCCCCTCCCATCTTTCCATCGTCATCGTCACCAATAGGTCCCCGGTGCCGAAGGCTCTCTCTGGGCAGCAGACCCCACGGTCTACCCGGGCTCGCTGCGCGAAGTGTTCAAGAAAGACTTCGCGGTGTACGGCGCCGTGGAGCGGTTTGCAAGGGCTACGGGGAACTTCTTCACTCTGCAGTGGGCGCCCTGGAAGGTAGAGATGTGAGGAGTCGTAACTGTTTTGTGCTTTCCAAGGAATGGACATGTCGCACACCGTGCAGTTACTCATCCTTTCTCTTATTCCTTTCCTAACATCCTTTCACATCTATTTTGCTCCTCTCTTTCTCTCTTTCTCTCTTGCCGTGATGCCTCATTCATTCTCTCTCTCGTTCTATTATATTCTTCAGTCTGGCGACACGCCGAGCATGTACAACTCCCACACGGGTTTGGGCCTCTTGAACCCGTTGAACGTGGTCCCCCTGTACTCCCTCTTCAAAATGGCAGGCGGCTCCGACCTCTGGTGAGTGCTCAAAAGCGCACGTTATTCGTCTTCGAATACATGTAAATATATATTGACGACCGCACGAACATCGCAAGGCGAATGCTTTTCAAACCTCCCTCTATGCTCTCAAGGTTGATGTTTCGCCTTTCATGGCCAACACTTGTCATCTCTTCCGTCTTTTCCATCCATCTACACCTCCTCATCCATCTTCATGCCTCTTCACTCCTCTTATCATTCACCCCTCCACCTATCAATTCATTGAACCAATCAGGTGGGATGTGGTGTTCACCCCCCACTACACTGCTTCTTTCCTGGTGGACGAACTTCGGCCCTTTCCCGCCGTGTTTGGGCCCCTCATTGAAGCGCAAATTCCGTTGAACCCCATTCCGGGCGAAAACGTGTGGAACGGTAAGAAAGTTGAGTTGAGATAATTGTCGTCTTGGAGGTGCTCATGTGTGTTATTCGTTCGGAGAGAACTGAGACAGAAGCTTCGAATACATGTAGAGCTGCTTGGTTGTGAATGATTGCTTCTGTACATCCTTTCAACCTTGTTTTTCACCTCTCAGTGGTCACACACGTGTTTTATAAAATCGACTCCTTTGCTACTACTTCCTAACTCAAACCACAGGTTCCTCGGAAAAGTCCCCGAACGATTGCCACATCACTACATGTGTCACTTGGAAGGACGCGGGTGTGGGCATTCGCGCTGTCTTTTCCAAAATGGTACGCGAGGGCGAAATGAAAGGGCTGGGATAATGTACGGTTGGGAAGAGTGTCGAAAATATGAAATATGAAAACAAAGGAGTTCACGCATGTTTGAAACCAAGAATTTGTGTATTTTTATTTTCTCTTGCGTTCGTCATGTACTCGTCTTCAAGTGTTCGCTGTAGTTCTTCTTTTTCTTTTATTCCTCGCTTTTCTTTTTCTTTTCTTCTTCTGCGAATGAATGTCCTCGAACCCAGATGGAGAAGATCAAGCTTTCCGAAGGTCTGCGTGTGCGCGAAGTGCAAGTGCTGCCCAACGGCAAAAAGCGGGTTTACGACGAGCACGACGGTACATTACTAATCACACACAACACGCTGTAGTACATTGGAAACCTTACGAGAAGATATTAACCGTAAGCAACGATTCTTCCCTGTAATGCTTTTTTTTTTTTTCGTTGCACGAAGTCTCAATTCATCTCCTCATTCATCCAATCACAGGCTTCGTGGATGTGGATCGCGTGATCTTTGCGTGCCCTGCCAACGCGGTGGGGAACATCCTCAAGGAACACACGTCGCTGGAAGAGGTGTGCGCATGGCACATTTCTTCCGTTGATTGTTGTTTTTGGTTGAATTGGGCACGCTATTCGTGCGTCGCTAACTGTAGTAAATGGCCCTCTCACTCTGTTCATGCATTGCGGTTGAAGTTGACGTGTTGGCAAGCTTTCATTTTGACGTTGATAACACGCTTGTTTCTTCTCTTTTCGATGCCATCTGGTCAATAATTCGTCTACCATGCTCCTTCGTTGTATGCCTTGGCATAATCGCTGCTCGCGCCCTAACTTATCATCGTGCTTGATCATACGTACTTGCATTTGCTTTCCCCCTTTGATGAATACCCGCCCAAACAGGCGATCTACACCACCCCGGTGTATGCCGACGACTACCACCCAACGACGGGGCACATGCACGCGGTGATGCACAGCGACCCAACAGTGATTGCGCCCGAGTTCCGGGAGCAGTGCCTAACCCGCGCCAGCAACTACGTGGAGGTACTGCTAGAGGGATGATTACAGAAATAACAACAAAGGGAAAGAGATACGAATGCACACCATTATAAGATCAACCGAGGAAGTAAAGAGCAAGGAGTGTTTTTTTTTCTTTCGAGTAGTGAGGAATTCGTCGAAAACACGGAAAGGAAGTCAGCCTGCAGACACGGTAGGTTATATTCAGTAGATTTAAAAAAAATAACCCTTATATTAACACCTAGCACACGCAGGTGACGCGCATGACCAACGGCGAGATCAACATCGAGAACCAGTACAACTTCGGAGTGCAAACGCCGGGCCCTGGGGTCTACAACTTGCCACTGGAACAGAAGCCGGTCATGCTCATCAGCCACGCTCTGGGCGAAGGCAAATCGATTGACCCAGAGAAGGTGGGTCTTGTGAGGAGGGAGCGAAAGCAACAAATAAAAATAACATGGTTAGACGGCGAATTGAAAAAATGTAGGACAGGATTGTTTTACGGAAATATCTTCGTCAGCAGTGGGAGTCTATTTATCATCTCTTCCTGTTGTCGCTTCCGCCCCCTCCAATTATCATTCACTGCCGCGTCTGTTTCTTTTGATGTGAAAACCACTCGCCTCTACGCCCTCCTTTCCCTCTCTGTCTAGATTCGCCATACGCACAACCACCTCATGTTTTCCCCAACCCCTAACTAACTTCTTTTCTATTTTCCCATGTAACTTTGAAAAATTCTATAAAAAAAAAAGGTGCGCGGCACGGGCAACCACGCGCGCGCCCACCCCCTGTACTCGGGCTGGAACGTGATGGCTCAGCTTTCCCTGCGCCTGGTCCAAGGTCGCAACGGGGTCTACTACTGCAGGTAACAAATTTGCTAATACATTCCAAAGGTATGAAAAAATAAGGAGGCGTGCTCCCACTTTTAGTCAATAATATAGCGAAACATACTCTCGTAGTCTTCCAGATTCCATTGATGCCCATTGAAGTATATTGTGTTTTGCTATGAAAACAATGGTAGGGTGTTTTCACTCCAGCCTTTGCTTTTCTTGAATTTCTTTGTCTCCTCGTCATATGTTCGTCCTCATGCTTTTCTGTCTCCATTCTTACGCTTGCTTCTTGCCTTTTTGTTGTTGTATTTGAACAGCAACTGGACCACCCCTGGCAACTGCCACGACATGTCTCTGCTCTCGGGCTTCGCTGCCGCGCACGCCGTTGGGGCTGCGTACCCGTTTCCCGAAAACAAGGAAGCGCGCAAGGACTTTGACCGCCTTCGTGACCTCATGGGCATCTAATACAGTGGTGCACACTCTAAAAATGATGGTACATGGGAATGATGATGGTGATGATGTTGGACGTTCGTGGGTGATGATGAAATGTGGAACGTGGCTGGGGACTTCAGGACAGCCGAAAAAAAAATCGAAGCGCCTATATTTGTAACTGAAGAGTGAATGGATTCTGAGGAGACCTAAAAGGCGTGTCCCTCTTATTCGAATCCTGCGAATTGAAGGACATGAATTGAGAGGGCACGCAGCACGCATCCTCGTGTACTTACTGCGCCCCCTCCCCTCTTGCCTCTGAAGCCTCTAAAGCCATTCTTTGTCCCGATTCCACAAGACCCAAACACCCAACGCACTTGAGGAGACATGAGGACTGGATAGTGGTTAGTGGCACAGGAACCATTCCCTCTCCGTAAGGGATACTTAAAGAAAAGCTAAATACGGCGCAATAGTCGGCATATAGTTCATAGTTCATAAAAAATGATCTATACGGCTTAATCCAGCTAACACATGGCCAATACGAGAACAGATGGGCTGCCTTAAGGCCTTTGATTTCATGAAAAGGGGGGGGGGGGCTCCATACCAAGAAGTTCAGCATAGACCTGATAAACCATGTGCCCCGCGCACCCACTTTCCCTCCCGAAAAAAAAGGGCAAACGCCCAATTGCGTTCCTCATTGAACCCTACTGGCACAGATCCGCCAAGCGCGAGACTCAAACTATGACGGAGAAAACGAAGGCGAAAAAGGCTGTCATAGCACACACAAGGAGCGCGAAAGTCCTACGGCCGTACCGGGCATCAATCAGGCCTACCAGTTCCCAAAAAGAAGACCTATCAGCCATAGCCTCCTCTTCCGATCTATTCATAGTTTCTGGCGTAGTTGTAGTTGTTGCGCCATCGCCTCCACCTGAAGAAGCAGTCCCCACACAGCGACGTTTGAGACCATTATTTTGTGCCACTGTTACTGCTGCAGGTGGCATTTGAGACCCACCTTGAACGTCCCCTGAAGGCACATCTGCCTCCTTATCCTTCGCTTCACTTGAAGACTTGTCAGCTGTTGCTGCAGTGGCTGCAGTTGTTGCTGTAGTTTCAAGTTCTTTCGTCCACGCAGTCAAGAGGCGACTGCACTCGACGCGATCTGCGTCGTTGTCGCATGATTTAGCTGCGGTGTCATCTGCGGGAGCAGCAGCCGTACTAGAAGTAGCAGCACCAGCACCAGCACCAGCAGCTTTGTCGTGCTCAACGAAGAGCGTCTGAGCACGTGTCAAGTGAGCCACTGCGTCCGGTAAACGGCCACTGCGATGCGCTAACACGCCACGTGCTAACAAACAGCCTGCTGCATCTCGAGGAAGCTTCAAGTCGGTGTAAGCCGTTCCTGCTGCCTCCAGTAGAGTGTCCGCCCCTTGAAGACCCTCAACTACTCCTTCGATAAAATCCACTCCGCCTACACCGGCACCACGGCTATTGCTGCTGCTTGAAGTTGAGGCTGCAGGCCTTACGGAACTAGCGCGATCGTCTCGCGCAGCACAAGCCACTGCCACGGCCCACCGATGCTGGTTGTCAGCTACGTGCTTTCGGTGCACAGGAGACTGGCTTTGTAAAGCAATGATGGACAAAGCTTGGTGAAGTCGCTGGTGTGTTGCAGCCAACTCGTGCGGAGCAAACTGCCACAGAAAAGTGCACCAATGCAAACATTCCACTTCTTTGCTGATGAGGTAAGCAGCACGCCTCGAAGGTTTTGCGCTTATCGGCTCGGCACTCAAAGGCTGGCGGCGGCGCTGCTGCTGGCCGTTGGTGCTACCAGAGGTCATGCTGAACAGGTCTTTGGCTTCTTTGTAATATTCAGCAGCTAAGGTTAAGCATTCGGCGGCACTAAGGTGTCTTTGCTGCCGGTCAACTTCGCTCTCTTTTGTGCTTGAGCCATCAGTGGTTCCTCCAGCAGCTCCAGTCCAACTTGTATCTTCCGTTCGCCTGTCGCGTTGCATCAATCCTCCTGCCATTTCTCGGTCTTGATCGTTGAGAAAAGCCTCGTGCGCGGCCTGCTGCAGGGCCTGAGCTCCTCTTAGCGGCTCGCCGCACGCACGCAATCGCTGCGCTGCTGTCTTCCATGCATTCACTGCGTTTGCTACCAAGGCAGTACTGGTATGGCCTGGCTGAAAGCGAGGCGTTGATTGACGCAAGCTCAGCATCGTCAGAGACGCAAGGTTCAATTCAGCTGCTGCGACTCGGAGTTCAGCTTTGCCGGCTACACTGTGGCCGTAGCGGTCACGTGCTAAGTGCTCCAAAGCACGCTTGTTTGGTTGTGAAGAGAGTGTAGATGCTGAAGGAGATTCCTGCGATGGAGAAAGCGGCTGATGAACACGAGGTGGCAGTGTCGTTCCATTGGGTTTTATCCCTCGAGCCACTGCCAAGAAGTCGGACAACGCACTGAGCGCAGATTGAGCATGCATCATGGCTGAGGTGGCGTCGCCTAGTCCAGCATAAGCATCCGCTAGCAATTCTTCTAGATCAGCACGTAAAGCACTGGTGCCTTTAGCGCTTCCTTCTTGATTCAGTACTGCTCCTCCTTCTTCTCCAAACGCCAATGCATCCCGGGCTTGCAACAAGAATGTTACTGCTTCTGCCCGAGAAGAGCGCCCTGCTAAAATCCTCTTCTTTTGTGCTTCTTTCGCAGCTGCCACTGCTGCTGGGTTACGCTCGTCTCCTGCATTCTCTCCGCCCTCTTCTTCTTCTTCACAACTACCCTCACCATTACCATGAACATGACTGCTACGCTCATCGTCTGAATCAACCTCAGGTTCCGCAGTTTGCAGAAGTGCGCGGCCCAGGTCCACCAAGACTCCAACGCGCACGGTTGCGCTACCTGGAGGTGCCGTGCTGTTATCACTGTTGCTGCTGCTGTTGTCATTGCTGCTGCCACTACTGCCGTTACTGTTGCCTATCGCTATGTTGACAGAGCGCAAAGCGTCCCGCAAGCATGCCACTGCATCAACCCGTGCTGCGTTGCGATCGTGCGCAAAGCCTCGCTCCCTCAGAGGCCCTTTCACTTGCAGACCTTTCAGTTCTGCAGCTTGCCGCTGCAGCCGCGCTCGCGTTAACCACACCCTGAGCGCTACTTCAGTGCTTTGCCATGGTGGTAACGACGACGACGATGGTGTCTCCGACGTAGGCGCGGGTGATATTTTACCATCTGAAGAAGCATAAGGAGGAGATGGAGTCCACGCAGCTGCCGTGGTGTCTCTTGGCATCCCAGAGATTTCACGCAAAGCTTGATCAGCAGCACCCAAGCCTTCTCGCAGCTCCTCGAGGGCTGCTTTCAGCCTTCGCTCGTCGGCGACTACGCGGTGCACGCCTGTAGGGCTCACCTGGATGCCTGGCATGGTCAAAGCGCCAGGAGGAGCTAAGGCAGCTGCTGAACTCGGTGGTGGTGGTGGTGGTGGTGGTGGCACAGCCTGCGCGGCTAACGCCTGTGCCAAGAGGCCAGCCACCGCTGCTCGCCCCGCAGCATCGCCTGCTGCAGTAGCCATGCGTTTCGCGTCTTTCAAGTGACGTTCTGCTGAGGCCCAATCCCCACGTGCTTTGCACTCGGACGCTTCTGCCAAAGCCGTTGTCACTGCTTTACGTGACGCTGCATCCTTGCTGGCTTGATGCGCAGCACTCTGTAGCGCTAAGCGCCGTTGTGCTGCAGCTTCTGCCGTGGCTGCTTCCGCCGCCAGTGTCTCTGCGGGGAGTGCTGCCGCAGGAGACTCTACTGGTGGTAGTGGCAGCGGCGCTGGCGGAGAAGCAGGCCCTGCTGGTACTAGTGTAGTATTCGCGGCTGCAGGAGCTGTAGCAGCTGCTGCCTGAGGAGTACTAGATGCATCAGCTGTATCATTTGCTGCCGTCTTATCGTAATCTGCAGCATTATCGTCGTTATTTGCTGGTGTTGCATCAACAGTGTCACCTGTCGTTGTAGCTTTGGCATCGGAAGCGGTACCGCTACTGTTGGGCTTGTTCTGGCGTGCAACCGCTTCCATCGCCTTGCGCCACGTGTGCGCGAGCTCCGGCATCTCTTTCGCAGGGTCGCTCATGCCCGCTGCTTCGGCTGCCGAAAACCCTTTTCGTAAAGCTTCGGCAGCTGCAGCCGGCCGACCAAGCCCTTGCCACAGCACGTGGGCTTGGAACTCGAGCGCCTTGGGGAGCGCTGGCGCGAGAGCCAGAGCCCTTTCGCAATGCTTGTTCGCTTGTGCCCACGCCGCAAGCTGAATGCTGGCCGCGGCAATGTTCATGTGGCAAGACAGTTTCAAGTCCGCGTCACGGGCTGCAGCGGCTGAATCGGTTGCTGAATTTGGCAGCGCTGCCAACGCACCTTCGTACAGTCGAATGGCTTCGGTGAAACCGTCACGCGTGGTAGGGTCCAAACGGCGGCCTAGCACCGTGTTAAAAACCACGTCAGCCTCGGCTTTGCGCCGTTGTGCCACCGAGGTGGTGGCGTCTGGTGCCGAAACATGGGTTTTCGAGGGTCGGGCCTCCGCCGAGCTCTTATTAGCCTTCGGGGCAGCATTGTTGCCATCGTCGTCAGAATCAGAGTCGCTGTTTAAAGAGGCCCATTTGTCGTAGTTGATTCCAGGCATTGCTATGAAGCGACCTTGGTACTGCAGTGCACCTAGCGTATCGGCTAGAATAACGTTGCAATGCCCAAGTCCCTATTTTTCGAGCGCGTCTTGCTTTTGGCGCCCTTATCCTTTTTGCATCTCGGATGATCTGATGATGATGAAGACGATGATGATGATGATGATTCAACATATTATTTCGAAGTATTATACTAGTGCTATTCTTTTTTGCACCAATCAGCTAAATCGATGTTAACATCTCAGATCCCAGCGAGCTCATCCCGCTGATAAGCTAGTCTCTGTAGCCTACTGAAGCTTCGAGCTAATAGCGAGCGAAGTGCTGCTAGGACTGCGATGCTCAACGCCTTGCTGATAGACGACAATAGTGATGAAGAGGGTGGCGGCACGCAAGGCGAATTTCACAGCCCAACGTACCACGACGGCCGTCGTTCTTGGGAGGTTGGAGTTCACTGAAAATCCTAGGCATCACCGCGACATCTTTTTGTAGTCTTGTATCCTACTCTAAGCAGAGGAATAGCCTTGTGAGCTTCGTAGATCGATGATCATTTTTCGCTCCATCTTGCAATGAAATTTGTTAAATTCTTCATTTGGTGCCTCTATTTAGGTACGAGAAGAGCGCTTCGTGTCGAACTCACTGATGGACCACAGCGATCACGGCGCCTCTCACAAAGCTCAGCCCGATTTCTTCGGCCAGCGCAACACACGCACCCAGAGGCTATCGGACTTGAGCGAAGGCAGCAACAATGAGTGAGTTAAATTTAGCCTCTAGTACTAATGTTCTCCCTGGCATCATAATCACCATCGTGACGAGGCTACCTTCCTGAAAAGGGATTCGATCTTAAGATCTTTGCAGTACTGCAGATCAGTAGACAAAGTACGCGGTGAGAATCCATGTTGAAGAGCGATTCGATGAAAGCCTCTCTCTCTCTCTACTCTACTCTACTCTATGATAATTGCCTCGGAACATGTTTGCCAATTTCTGTCTTGTGCCACGTAGGTACCGTGGGATTTACGCGATCGGCAATTTGCTGGGCCTGCCACCGGACCCCCGGATAGCGGCTCGCAAACTCCGCCGGAAGCGGTGCCGAATCGCGGCAGTGTGCACTACCTGCACGGCGCTGATAGTGGGCATGTTTCTCGCGTTTGGCATGCCGCTGGTGAGTCTTTACTCGTTCTGTAGATGTGTGTTCCTGACAGAGAGAAGCGCTGTAGGGTTGTTGTTGTCGCCGTCTTTGTGCATTGAATACGAAAAAAGGGGGAGAAGAAAGAAAATTCGAGCCCTATGATTTTGCACCTGTTTTATCGTTTACATTCACCTTTGAATTGAGATTTTTATCAAAAACTCAATGAATATAAACATGGCACCACAGGTAACTCAGTCGTATTTGAATTCTGCGACGTTTGAGTTCGTGACGCCTTTGAATTTAACGTCGTGGACGCATGACAGTTTTGCGTTGAGCGCCACGGCCCAAGTTGAAGTGTCGAGCCTCATCGATGCGACCATGAGCACTGACGACAACAGCATTACTAAGGTATTTTGAAAAGCAAAAGGCAGCACTTTGAAAAGGCAGCACTTTACCGTATCCGCAGCCTTATGAGCTGTCGTTGGTCACTCGCCTCGCTTCAGACTTTGCGTTTCCTCTACTTGACGTTCTGTTTTTACCCTACCATTTTCCGTTTGAGTAACTTGATCTTTCTCTTCTTGCACGAACTGATTACGTTCCCACCTCTGTGTGCTCTGTTTCTCGTGTCTTTTGAACGTATAGTTGAGCTTTTTAGAGAGTGATAGCAACACCTGGAAAGAATTCGGTTCAGTAAAGTTGCCCTCTTTATTTGTGCCAAGAGGCTCCAAACAGAAACTGCCGATGCATTTCGACGAATCAGTGACAACCGTAACCGATTCGTCAAATTGGTACGACAAGAATTCTTCTTCTTCTCCGTCGTCGTCTTTCTCTGTCTCGCTGCGTGCTTCTGCTTGTGAGATTCTTTTCATTGCCGATCATGGCCTCTATTACAACACTTCTCGTCTATTAACTATTGTTTGTGTATGATTGTGTGTCTGCATGAATGAATGGTATATATACATGTATATATTAGGAACGACTTCGTGCGCGAAACGGTCAATTCCGAGTCGTTTCAGCTTAAATTTACGGGAACGGTGCAGCTGAAGCTCAACGGGTGGCTGAGCTGGAGTTTCTTAGTGTATCACCACCGCGATCTTTCCAAGGTAAGTAAAAATGCTTTTAAAAAGGAGAGATTAAAGTGACTACGTGTGCACTTAAATGTACTCTTACAAAGAATACTGATCCTTGGTTACCTCCTCCCATTCTTTTCTCGCCCCCCCCCCATAGACGGTGACCCTCAAAGGCATGGACGGTCTCCCCAGCGTGCTTCTTCAACAATACAACGCGGTACCGTAAAAGCACCACCGTATACGAGTGGTGCTCGTTGTTTGAACGATGTACATGTACTCAACTACTCTTCATCGTGTGCTAGAAGATGCGCCCTATGCATCGTGTGTTCTTTTTACCTCGGCATCTCACGTGTGTGTATTGCTCAATTGGGATTTTGAATGACAGTTGCCCGCCCCTGGTAGCGGCCCTGAAGGGCTAAAGTCGCTCCCACTGCAAAGAGCGACCGTGAAAATCTACAACCCGTCTGACTTGACAATTGACTCCTTGGGGATTCTATGCGCTGACACTCAGTGAGTCTCCCTTTGAAACTTGTTTTTTTGAATTTATTCTCTCTCACGCGCTCATTCGTATTACGAATCTTTTTAAAGAGATGGTTTCATTTTTTCTCTCCTTCTTCGTCTTCTCCTCGTTTTGTTTGTACTGCTTTACTTCTCCTTTTGTTTTTATTTTTTACGCCTTCTTCCTCATTTTTATTCTTTCTTTCCTTCTTCAGGTACAAAGGGGTCTCGATGGGTTTCACACGCTCGTTAAGCAATGTAACCGTTGTTAGCGGGCAAGAATCCGTAGTTATTCTAGAAGGCCCCTTAAAACCGCAAAACATTACTTACTTCAACACTCTCATGAGCCGGTAACCATTTATGCCCATTCTTTATGGACAAATACGACTTATAAAGCTTCTCTTTGTCGCTGTAGTTCATTTACTTTCAAATTCTTTGGCATCTATTTCTTGAGTGCACACGTCCAAAGATGTGTGCTTGCTTAACCTTTGACTGTATTTCTGACTCCAATTCTCACGCTTCTTTTGTTTCGCTGCCTTCACTCACACTCTTACATGCGCACCCACGCACGCATGTATACATGTACAGGTTCTTAACGGGCGCGCACTCGCCAATGGCGTTCGTGCTCACCAATCATTCGTTTGTGCCCAACGTCACCGAGGCGACGATGCAATACGCTCCGAGCAATTGGCAAGAAGGTGGGAGGCCCTTTTGCTTCCGAGTAGTTTTTCTCTACGGGTTGTTCTCCCTCGCACACACTTCCTTGCTCCGTGTGTCTTTCTCTCTATTTTTCTTGTCTTTCGAAAAAATCACGCATTCGCCCTAATATATACACGAAAAGGTGAAATCGTGACGTGGCCTGCTTCCACGCAACCGCTGTTCGCGCCTGGGCTCACTAATATAATCGCCGCAATGGACTTGAAATGGCCGAACAACCACCGGGTAATGAAGTCAACAACTTTCGTGTGAAACGAGAATATCCTTCAAAAATGAAATAGATTGATTTTTGAGAGTCAATCATAAAGAAAAAGAAATGTCGACATTCATTCTTTTCTCTAACTCTCCATTTGTAAAAACTGTCGTGTGAATGAATCTTTTCGGGTATACGTCTATTAAAAAAAAAATCGACAAATATGTTACCGCACATGTATACACCTATTTTCACACTCAGGTAAACATGACTACGGAGACCATCATCGATTTGAACGACGAATCGGTTTTCAAAGACAACGAGCACCCTGAGATGGGCATTGCCGTGCCGCTGTGGGTGGGGTTTCAAAACCCGTTCAGTACGGTGGTTGTGCTCACGGCGTCTGACTTCAACGTCTATTGGCCGAGCGACCAGGTGGTGACGATTTTCGCCTTGAATTTTTACTCATTTTTGTGTGTGTATAGATATCTAAGAGGTATTCAGAGGGGATATGAAAAATACGCAGCAAAATGAATTGAAGCTATCCTCGAGTGGCGCTTCTAAAGTAGGCGACCACATACGTATGTGTGTACATGCGAAGCAAAAAGTAGCGGCGATTCTTGGTTTTTGCTTTTCGCTTTTTATTTATTTTTCTAAGCGGATAGATATCCTCACCTCACTACAAACTCTAGAAAGAGCTTTTCAAAGGAAGTTAAATCTGGGAAGCAAAATGCATTGATTCTGCTTTCTACTGGCGGTTTTGTGCTAGGCGACGTGAATGATACAGCCTTCTTCTTCTTCTTTTTCTTCTTCTTCTTTTCTCTTTCCTCTCACGTGTTTCCTTCGGCACAGGTGGCAAGTTACGAAGAAAGGCAAAGCATGAAAACAGCAGCAGCGCTGCCATCACCTTTTCAGAAGAGCGAAGCACCGGGGTCCTCTTCGTCGTCCTCTACGCTTGGGGCAGAGCCGATCACTGACGGCGTCATTGTCGGCCGAGCTTACAATCCGGAAACTTTCATTCCTTTGCCGGTACAGATATGCATCTGTGCTGTGTCACTTTCCTATACCGAGGATTCTGTCTACCCTACCAAGTATATGATTGTGATCACAGAAGTTTGTGAGAGCATTCGATTGTTAAGTCTCTTGAGCCACTCATTCGTTCAAAATCTCTTCTGATGCTAGTGTTTTCTTTCATTTTTGTTCTTTGCGCTTTCTCTCTCCAACGTGCAGCCCAATCGAGTAACTCTGAGCGGTGACAACTACAACACCAGCATGCGCGTCTATGTGCCTACGTCGCCAGCTTCGGTTGCTTTGCTCGGAGCTTTGAACAGATCGGGCTACTCCAACATTGGCATTCAGGGCAACTTTGGTTTGAAAGTCGGCACTTTGGCGCTGCGACTGACGTATTATCAGTCCATGGGCATTCCGAACTGTGCGCTGTCGTACGTGCGCACTCATTCTGGCGGCGGCGCTTGCGGTGAGAAATGAGTGTGCGCTCTCAAGTGTAAATGTGGTCGTTGAGAATGGGAATGTAAATGTGGCGTTTTATTTTTTACTTTGAAATTGCATCACACGAGCAAGGAGCAAAATAAACAAAAGGAAGAGCGGCCTTTCGCCTTGAATATGCTCTATGCTTTGATTTCTACCCTTTGCCCTTTTTAAAGCTCGATTCCTTCGGCATTCCGTTCAGTTTTTTTTTTTTCTGGTCTTTGTTCTGAGTGCCCTCCTGATAAAATTATCTTTTTTAGTGGATTTCTGCGCCCACCCATACATTGGTACTCTGCCTCACCGTGCTTCTTCGTGGTAACAGGAAACCCCAAATCGCAAAACATTAGCGGGTTAGGCACGCCAACCTTGTTGCCGACTCCGCGGCCCTCCATGCTTCCTTCGTATGTGCCCTCGCCTCTGCCGTCGGCAGTGCCTTCCTCGCTTCCGTCGATGCAGCCTTCCAGTGCACCGATTCCAAAGCCTTCTCGGCCGCCGACGCCTAGCCCGACCCCTTTGCCTTCACCAGTGCCTTCGCCTCTGCCAACTGCACCTTCGCCGAAGCCCACGCTTGCGCCTACGTCATCACCCTCGCCTAAACCTACGCTTGATCCTTCGCCTTTACCATCGTACAAGCCTACACCAAATCCATCTCCAGGACCCTTGCCTGTACCTTCCTTGATGCCTGAGCCTATGCCGTCGCCAACTCCAACATTTGAGCCAAAGACGCCTGCACCTTCGCTTGCGCCCTCGACTACCGCACCACGGTTCACGCGGCAGCCCACACTGGTGCCCTCGCTTGAGCCAAAGACGCCTGCACCCTCGCTTGTGCCCTCGACTACCGCACCACGGTTCACGCGGCAGCCCACACTGGTGCCCTCGCTTGAGCCAAAGACGCCTGCACCTTCGCTTGCGCCCTCGACTACCGCACCACGGTTCACGCGGCAGCCCACACTGGTGCCCTCGCTTGAGCCAAAGACGCCTGCACCTTCGTTTGCGCCTTCGACTACCGCACCACGGTTCACGCGGCAGCCCACACTGGTGCCCTCGCTTGAGCCAAAGACGCCTGCACCTTCGCTTGCGCCCTCGACTACCACACCACGGTTCACGCGGCAGCCCACACTGGTGCCCTCGCTTGAGCCAAAGACGCCTGCACCTTCACTTGCGCCCTCGACTACCGCACCACGGTTCACGCGGCAGCCCACACTGGTGCCCTCGCTTGAGCCAAAGACGCCTGCACCTTCGCTTGTGCCCTCGACTACCGCACCACGGTTCACGCGGCAGCCCACACTGGTGCCCTCGCTTGAGCCAAAGACGCCTGCACCTTCGCTTGCGCCCTCGACTACCGCACCACGGTTCACGCGGCAGC
>Ga0307982_1001508_pt1 | contig 18946 bp, 11 predicted proteins | sample OrgLakmetagen989_FD_201847 | JGI IMG/M metagenome (GOLD analysis project Ga0307982, IMG submission 201847) | Saline water microbial communities from Organic Lake, Antarctica - #989 | ecosystem: Environmental > Aquatic > Non-marine Saline and Alkaline > Saline | place: Antarctica: Organic Lake... | reverse complement strand
TCCTTTGTGGAGGCTAGCCGAATTCGGGGCCTGCAGCTCAGGCGCCGGCTAGACAGCACCCTGGGAAGAAACGGCGTGCTGGTTGTGCCAGTGCAGCCCACCACTGCCCAGGCACACAATGTGCCCATGTGGTCGTTTTTGAACGTGGGGTACACTATGCTGTTTAATGCGACGCTGAACCCGGTCACTGTGGTGCCCTGTGGCCTGGACGAGGACGGCTTGCCCTGCGGCATGCAGCTGGTGGGGGCTCGTGGCAGTGATGTGACTACCATTGCGGTGGGTGTTTTGCTTGAAGCCATGCAGCGCGATGACGGCGAGGGCAGTGCGAGTGCATTTGGCTGGGTGCCCCCTAAAGTCTTGACTGATATGCACCCTCCGCCTGCGGGACTGGTACAGCAGTAGATCGCTGCTTGGCCAAATGTATTTGACTCCATCTGCATGTAAGCTAAACTTGGAACTCTTGAAACATAGCCACCATTGCAGCGTCCACAGCACTACACGCCTCTGTGTCGTGGAAGTGCTGCCCAGGTGCTCGTACTATGCACACTCTGCTGCAGCAGCTGCCTGCAGAGTGACACGGGTCTCACTGCATACCCCCATGCCATGCGAGCTGAGCAGCTGCGCCGTAAGCTGATGTTGCCTCGTGATGTCGGCATTCAGTTCAGCTGCCCGTTCTTGTTGGCATCCTGCAGCGTATTGCACAGCTGCTTTTGCCGCCAACAGTGCCCCCGGGACAAACGCTGCCAGTGGAAGCAGCCTCCGCGCCACAACTGACGGAGATCGTGTTCTCCCCCCCAGGGGGGTGCCGGCCCCCGCTGCCGCTGCCTGCGCATCCAACTGCACCTGCACCTGCACCGGCTGGGCGCAATGAGTCGTCCACAGCTGCAGCAGCGCCTTGCACAGTAAAAGCAAGTCGTGAACATCGGATAAGTTCAGGGGCAGAGGTGCCCCGTTGGTCGATGGGTTATCGTCAATCTTGCCCCACCTCGAGTGATCGTCGTCGTCGTCGTCGTGGGGGCTTGGCTTCGAATTCGGCTGATCACCGATCGGCAGCACATCAGCTGATTTGGCACACTCATCGGCTGCAGTGTGTTTCTGGAGCATGGGGTCGCATTTTGTATCCTTTGGGTTGGCCTGTGTTTTGTTGTCTCTGCTTCTGGGCACGACTTCCTGAGGGTTCGGTGCATCGTCGTCGTGCAGCGTGGGGGGTGAAGGGGGGGGGGCTTGAGTCGCACTCGACCTTGCATCCCAAATCTGTCCTCCAGCTGTGGCAATGGAGTTGCAAAAGTACACTTGCAGCAGCTCTCGGAACACTTGAATGTGCGGAAACAGCAGCCCGCCCTGTTCCGCCATGGTGGAAAGGGCGAATTCCACCATGCTGCTTGCAGCTCCACGGGCTACGCGCACACTGCGGACAACATTCACGTCCACAACACCTGTCTGCTCTTGGCACAGCCTGTCCACGTCGGCGGTGGCGTGCTGCAGGATGCTGCAGATGCAGTGCTTCACCCTCGCGACGGAATCACCTGCCTGGCTCCCCACATCCATCGCAAGATTATTCAGGGTAAAAAGGGCTTTTCTGGTAGCTGGGCTGTACCAGTGTGCCCCGTTTGCCAGTCTGACCAGCACGCTGGCGATGCCGGCGGTTGGGCGCGAGAGGGGGCTGCTGCCGGCGCCCCCCGCCAGTTCATCCAAGATGCCTGCGCATGCCATCACTAGTGCTCGCGTCTGCTGCGCTTCTTTAGCGGTCGTGTCTCCGTGTGGGAAGCTGGCAGTTGGAGCAGCGTGCTCCTTCCCCAGGGTGGGCCCACACCCTTCCGCACCGCTCTCAGGGTGCCAAGCCCACGCCCCCCCTGCTGCAGCCTCGGCGATGCGCCCCAGCACACCAGGCGCCAGGCCACCTGGGGCAGCCACGGCTTCAAGGGCTGCAGTGACAGATGTCTCCAGATCCAGCATATGCTGCCCCTGGCGTCGGCATGCGTCCGACCCTCGGCATGCAAGCATGCACCAGTGCACAATCTGGGCGGCCACCACCGCCGCCTCCAGACTGCGGTCCCCGAGGGATTGGTGCCAGCTGGGTGCGGGGTGCCTGGTGTCGTGCATTGCGTTGCAGAGCATGCGTAGGGCTGGTATGAGCACCCCTCCAATAAGCTGCACTTGTGCGTAGCTCGGCTTTGCATCTGCGTCAAGGGGGGGGTTCGGGGGGGTCAATGGGGGGTGCATCCTACCATCTTCCCTGCACATAGCCTCTGGCACCTGGGAGCTGCAGCTGTGCTTCAGTATTGTGCGCAGCAGACGCGCCCGTTGCAGAATGAGCTCTGGGCTGCGCTGTGGCGACCCAGCGAGCACAGCGGAAATGCTTGTTCCACCTGGCCCGTGGACATATGGGCCCATGAGGAACGCAGGCGTATGATCAGCACTGTGGCAGTGCTGTGCCAGGACTGCCGTGAATGCAGCTGCCCCTCTGTGGGTGGATGCAAGGCCAAGGGCGATGCGGTGGGCATGAGCTGCACACCGGGGTGTGTTCGTGATCATGTGGTCCCCTTCCTGGAACACTGTGCGCCAGAAGCAGTGAAAGCCCCAATCGGAACACCATGCCTCAGCGACTTGGGCAGAAATGGATTTGTGCCCGAAGAGGGCTGCCCATAGGCGCAGAATCGCCTCGGACGTGCCTGTGTGCGGCCAGTCGTCCTCCAAATGCATGGGCGGCTCGCGGCCATCTTCCTGGTCCCCGCAAAACAAGTGCAAACGCCCGTGCACAAGCGTGGTGTGAGCTGTAAGAGCATGCTCTGCTGATGACTCTGCAGCGAGGACAATCTGCTGTATGTGGTTTGAGAGCACCTCATGTCCTGGATGTGCGCTGCCAATGTCAAACCCCGCCAAGTGTTGCTGAAGCTCTTGGTCACTCAAAATGTCGCCAGGCTGCATCTCACCACCCACTGACTGCAGAAACATTGCCATATGAAGTGTTCATTGGCATCATCAGGGCAGCATCATACCTTTTGTTGCGTAGTTTCAGCCATGGCGCAAGCAAGCCGCTGAGCCAAGAATTGTCGCAGCCCAGTAGAGACGCCCAGCAACAATAAATGCGAGCCTCTGACAAGTCAATGCACGCGGCTGTTATTTAAAACTTGTGGTGGTGAAATTCGAGTCTTGTAATCTTGTTCACCAGGCGCGTACTGACACACGGCAGCTACTCTGAGCCCCCAAGCAATCCTGAGCTTCTCTGGACAAAAGTGGCAGTTCACGGGAGAGACTACTTAGCCCTCAGCATTCCATGTTCAAGTAATGTATCTACCGATAAAGCTTAACAAGTTACATGTTGCTCCTGTCACTGTCTGTCACCCGTTGCAGCGCAAGTCTGCACTTGCGACATTTCTTGGCTCACTTTTCTCTAGGGTGAGCCAGTCAAACATGGCCCAATCCCTCAGCGATCCAGTGGTACGCAGCAGCGCAAAGATAGCGTATTATGTAGTGGATTACCATTAAGTTTATATTTGCAGGACGCAGAAACCTTTCTGAGTTGTCCTGCTGCAGAGCAAGAGCAGATGCTGCAAGCTGCCTTGGCTGCCGTGAGCTCACACGAAGTGCTGCACGGCAGAACGGTCAGGCAGCACTACCAGCGGCTTGTATTTGCAGCAGAGAGCTCAGCTGAGTGGGCGTTGACCTTTTCACACTCGGCGTTGCAACATGGGTGGCTGCAGTGTGGCTGCTCCGAAGCACCTGGGCACCATGCTTTCTCATGACTGACGATTGGGAGCACTCTCCAGGGGACGAAAGCACCCTACGTATGTTCAAAGCCATAATGCAGCACACACAGATGCATGCAGAGACAGCCTGCGCATGGGGGATGTAATTTGCGTTTCACTGTTTATTTCGCGGGGCGTTTCAAAGCCTGCGGGCAAGAACAGCGCAGCACGCCCCCCGGTGTGTGCAACATATCCAGGGCATCTGTTCTGCTATGACAGCCACTGAACCGGGGTCGCTGACCTTGGTACACCCCCTGGCGTCCACGGCGCCCCCTGGAGGGCTGTACGTCTCTTTGCAGAACTTCCTGCCGTATATTATTATTATTATACACCTTTGCGCAGCAGAGCACCAACATGGCTGCTTTGGCGACCCCCCCCCCACGACAAACGGCCCACGAGGTGCTATCTGGGGCCACAGTGGTACAAAATCTCATGCTGCACTGCGCGCTGCCGACCCTGGCTGGAGATGTGTGCTCCGTCGAGGGGGTATGGCACCCCCCCCTAACTACTGAAATCACGCAGGACAGCTGCGAGATGCGGCGTCGACTGAACTTGAACAGCTATCAGCTCGTACAGTCTGTGTTTGTTCCGGCCTTGCGCATGCTGCACAATGCGTTCCTGTTCTCAGCTGAGCAGCCCCCCCTATGGCACCAAGACTTTGGGGGGGCGCCCCTTGAAGCCGCGGCAGTGACTGCGCAGATAGTTTAAAGCTGCTTTCGCGCAGCGGAACGGATTGATAGCGCATTAACCGCTGGAAAGAGCGGTATGCAGCTGGGACGGCCCCTCTTAGAGTGTTTAGGGGTGGTCACTGACGATGCCGGCCTAGCTCCGAAAGTGCTGCAGCAAATTATCGCCGCCTGTGCTCGTGGTGCCTGAGCATTTGTACCAAACATCGAAAAGCATTACACCGCTGCTGCATTGCAGCGTAGTGCAGCTTCCAGCTCAGTCCATGACAGCGTGCGAGACGCAGTGCTTCGAATTTCTGGTGCAGTGCAGGTGACACGGGCACTTGTGAGCGCATGCGTGGGTATCCTGGAGGGTGTTGCTCAAGGTCGTGGGCAAACTGTGATAGATGCATTGAATGGTGGAGTGCACAAGGCACTTGGAGCCATTTGTGACGTTCTGCTGCTGAAAACGGCTGCAACACACTCCCAGGCAGCCTTGACCTCTGATGGGCAGGCTGCAGCTGTTGATGCATGTCGCAACTCTGCGCAGGACTTACTGCACCAACAGCTCAGACATATGGTGGAGTCAGGCAGCATGCCGCAAGTTGCCTTGATTCTGTTTGTGTCTGTGCTGCGCACGTTTTTGTGCAATATCTCTGTGTCTCGTCCCAGCGCAAAACGCACCAGAAGGAGTTGCGTTAGGCGCCCACGACGACGACAGCGACGACGGTGACAGCACTGCACCCAACACAGCAGCGCACACACAAGATGCATCAAGTGGAAAGGAACTGAAACCGAAGACACATCACAAGCCACAGGAGGGAGTGAATTGCAATACAGACAAGGAAATTGACGTTGGGACGAAGCGAGCCCCCCCTGGCCCTGCGGCAGTGGCGGAAATCACCCCCCCTTAAGCCTGCAAGGGCGGCACTGGTGTACAGCATGATGATGATGTAGCAGTGGATGCATCTGGCTCCCACTTTATTCCGCTCAGCGGTGGGCTTATTGCAGGAGTGCTGAGCATTGCTGATCTCATCAGTGCCTTTGTCGTGCAGCACGCCACAGCGAGCACCCAAGGCAATGATGCAGCAGCCAGTACTGCGGCTGGCCTTGGCGGTGGGCGGTGTTGCGTCAACAGCGAAGGTGGCAGTTGAACTTCAGACCCTCTTGCCTCTAGTGCCGTCGGCTGTGCGTGCTGCCCAAGCAAGCATAGGAACACAACACACGCACAGCGAGACACAAAAAAGGATTCTGGTGCAGAAGATGCCGCAGATCAAGCTGGTCTGCAGCACCGTTGCACACAATTCCTGGCGACAGCAGCGGAGCAGCACCCAGCAGCGCTTCATGCCTCGGCTGCTGGCGGCTGCGCGCGCCGGGCGGCACAACTAGCTGCCCACGCCGCAGAGGCGGCACTGGCGCACGGTCTGCTGCCTTGGGATACACATACAATTGCAGTTGCACAGAGCCTTTCCGTGGCTGGTGTGATCGTCCCTGAGGTGACCCCACCGCCCCAAGAATTCGAATGGAGACAGCAGCACAACACAGGACTCCACTCAAGTCCGTGGAGCTGCCAAGCTGGGCGACTGTGCCTTCAAGAGATGGAAATGCATTCAGCTGCAGCCCCAGTACAAAACATAAATCATGATTGTAGCCTGCTGGCCTGCTGCTGCTACTGTAGAACACACCAGCCAGGTGGGCTACTCTAAGCCCGCGTATGCGCTGGCGATGCCCTGCATACCGCGCTGAGCAGTTACAATCTGCACCGAAGTGACAACCCCCCGCGTGGGCTGGGCAGGGGGTAGAGATGTGCCCCCCCCCCTTCTGCTGCTCCTATGCCCCCCCCCCGCCTTGGCACTAGAGCCACCCCGCGGGCCCTGACGGGAGCCGCGTCGCCTGGGCTGCGACCCCCCCCCACTACCGCGTGGAAGGCCCCCATCAGCTGGCTCACTATTGGGGCTGGAGTTGCCTCCTGTCGCCAGGGGGGGCGTGCTGGACTGGCTCTTGAATGGCGCTGTCACGGCTTGTATTGACACGGTACACCCAGGAGGGGCGTAAGCAAGCAGAGTGAAGCTGCCGATCAGGCCAGCCTTGTATGTACATGGGACGATTGTTACAACTGCTGACTGCTGTGTTTTGTCTGTGGCGGCTGGAGTAAAGTGCAGATCGCTCAAGGGTGCCTGCACGCACACTTGGTGGGCATCTGTAAATGCCGGCTGCTGCAGCAGTCTGGCTCGCAAATCAGTCAAGCTTGAGCTGACGCCTGCAAAGTGCATACAAACAAGCCCGATGGGCAGCTTCCGGTGGCTTGTTGCACTGCTGCGGCCGATTTTGGTGGAATGGCCTGTTTCGATCGCCTGCAACATGGGGGCAGCAACAACTGCGGCAGCTGAAACTTGTGCAGCCAGTACCTCAACAAGGCCGCTTGACACACTGCCAAGTATACTGGGAGAGATGTAGCTGCTGTGATGATTCCGAGGCGCCCCGGGCTTCGCAGCTGATCCAGCGTTGCGCGGCGCTGCCTCGGGTGCTCCTCGCTGTATTGCAGCCTTGGCCTCGCCCAAAGCAGCCTTTGGAAGCCGGGGGTCTTGCGAAAGAATAAACACACACTTGACAACTTCCACTGCTGTCAGTGTGGATGCTGCAGCCGTAATTGTCAGAGCAAAGTGCGGGTTCTTGTGGAATGTCACGCTGGCAGCCGACGGGGGCCCCCCCGCTGATGCCTTACTCCACCCACCACGCTCAACTGCAATGTGGCCTTGCGCTTCTTCTGCCCAGCTGACGGGAGATAGCATACTTGAGGCGAGGTTTGCATCGCCTTGTGCGCTTCCGAGCAACGCAGCATGCACCGCTGCAGCGGGCACAAAGCCCGCCCTGCCAGTGGTGGGGCTGGCAGTGGATTCCGAATTCCCGCCCACAAGCTGCACGATTTGTGGCGGCACCAGCTCTGCAGCAGTCTGTGCTGTGTCTACGTCTTCACTCACAGCAGTGAGGTCCAGTTGGCGGGGCCCGTCGCCGCTGCGGGCGGTGTAGTGCAGGGACGCCAAATCCGAGGAACCGTTCAGCGCCGCGAAATCAGGAATAAACGGTTGGGCCATGGACATGGTTTCGCTGGTCCCTAGCCCCGAGTCAGCACTTGTGATCTTGGACTGCAGCTCATGTGGTGTGCTGGTGCATACATCCAGCTCGCCATCTTCGCTGGAAGCTTCGGCCTGTTGGGGGGTACTGCTTGTAAGCAGAAGGCGGGGGGCGGCAGTTGGCAGCACAGCAGCACTGCTAACGGCAGATTCCCAGTGGGCATCCAGTGCCGCCTTGCCGGTTGCATTCACTGGAACAAGGGTAAGCGAAACCCAGAACGGAGACACCTGCCCCGGGAAAAACGTGCTGGGCACGACCAGCAGCGAGAGTTCCTTCCCAGATGTGGGAGAGAGTAATTGGCCCAGTTGTCCAGCGTGTGGCTCCGCCATGGCCCCACTGCCGGAGGCGGATGATGCTAAGCCGAGCTCCACACTGGCCTCTCGTTTATTCCAATAGCTGCTTTTTGCAACGACAGTGTACCAGCCGTTACAGAGCGCCTGTGGCCCCATGCTGCCCGGTTTGGGCAACACCACTGCCACGCCTACCTGGGGGTATTGAATTGCAGATGATTCGTCCCCGAAGGCTGCAAGTGTTTCGCCCAGGGCCGTGGGACTGCCGCCAGTCGACATGGCTGCAGCAGCACCCGCGGCAGTTCCGGCAGCAGCAGGCGAAACCACGGATACTGCACCGGCCACAAGCCTAGGTAGGCTGGTCGCATGTGTTGGTGTCTCACTGGGGGGCTCTTGTGCCAGCTCTGCGCCTGTGGGCTTCCCATGACTGGCCCCGCGCCGAGCGTCAGGCTGGTGTACTGTAACGAAGGCACGCACTACGTGAGGAATCAGCCTGACCAGCGCAGCCGGCAGCTGCAGGGAGAAGACTGGGTTGAGTGTCCATGTGGGGAAGGTGCTGCAGCCCCCCGCAGAGTGCTTCCCCCAGGTTCCTGGCAGAGAGCGCTGTCGAGCTCCCTCTGACGGGACACACAGGTACAGGCGGTTGAAATGGGCTAAGAAGGCAGACCATGTCACCCAAAATGTTCCACTTTGGCTGGAAACATGCTGTGTACTGTCTGTGGGGTGCAGGATGCCTTCGGCTGAGCGAAGTTTGCCATTTTGCAAAGCTTCGTCGGCAGCTGCGACCAGCTTGTCACTCCAGCCTACAAACGGCTGCAGTCCCTTGGACGCCTGTCTGCGGGCCTGTCCCAGCGCATGCTTGCCCCAGGGATTTCGCAATTGCAGCAGCTGCTGCCCGTGGGCGTGCAGTGAGCCCAGCACGCTGTAAGCATGGTTGATGGCCAGTCCATGAAGACTGGTGCGCGCCTGCTCTTGCTTCGCATCGCACACATGAGCAGCTCCAGACAGCCACGCATCAACTCCAGCGCGCTGCAGCTGCTGCCAGAGGTGCCCTGATTGCAGCCATTCTTGCTTCACCCGTACATCGTCCAGATTGTAGTCGAGGACTGGTGTGCCTTGCAGCTCATGCAAGCATTCAGACAAGCTGCCTCCAATCAGCTGACCATAACCGCCATGCAACTTTGCAAACGCCTTTTCAAGCAGGGGAAGCCAAAAGCACGACGAATCTTGCATATGTGCAAATGCACAGCGGCCTGTTTTTGTACAGGGCAATCTGTCGTCCACTTCCACAATGACTTGCGCGCAGTCGACGTGGAAGCGAAACGCCACTCGACCACTCGCTGGATCCCACGGCACAGCAATGAGAGAGCGAATGCCGCCAGGAATTGCCGCCAAAAGACTTGCTGCTGCCACAAAGAAGCAATTGCCCAAACTGCCTTGTCGAGCCTGGTGCACATGGGTTGGGTCGGCTGCGTCGGCAGCGAAGAATTCAGGACTTGACTTTGTCGTGCTTTGGTGCTGAAGCCTACGCAGTGAGTCACCAGGCCGCAGCCAGCAATCCACCAGCGAGCGCAAATCTTTGTCAAGTTCTGCATTCAGTGTTGAGCTTGGGGTGAAACTTGGATCTTCCCACAAGTTAGGCGCCGATCTTGCCATGACGACCTCACAGAAATATCTTGCAGCCCGATCAGAAGTTTCTGCTGGATGCGCAGCTAAACCTGATCAAAGAGGATATGGAGGAAGGTCAAAATACCAAAAATGCCAAGGTTTAACAAAGTTTGTGCCTGTGGGTTGTAAAGTGCTATTTGCCGCCTCATGCAGCAACACCGACGACGGGCAACACGAGCAGCAGCTCCTCCCGTTAGTACTATGAAGGTTCTGCCGTGTGCGCATGCACAAGCACGTATGCACCCAATTGAGCCAGCATTTTCAGTCCAAAAAGAAGATGATACATCTCCCCACAAGGCTTGTTTTCATGAAGCAGCTGCGCTTGGCAGGACATGCACGGGTGAACCCCCTCTTACTAGATTCTGGATTCGTGCACTACAACGCGCATTGGTCTCCAGTTCAATATACACTACTCTTGCCTTGTCCTGAAGGTCGTTGTAAACTATTCGAACTGCTTCTGAAGTGCTGCATTTGCTTGCCATAATTTCCCTTCTGCAGTCAACTTGGCTCGTGAACTCAGATAGTACCGATACAATGGACAGACAAGAAGAAGAACAAGCACGATGTAGGCGAAGTGAGTTTCCGCTGGTTGAGATGCAGGCCGCCGTGGCTTGTGTGCTTGAAAAGGCAGAGGAGGGAGCACGACTCCTGGCATCGAAACTCCGCACAGAGACTGTCTCTGCCGCATCCCTGTGCGGTCGAGTTCTGCGAGAAGATGTCCAGTCAGCTGTTGCTCATCCTCCATTTCGTGCCTCAATTTTTGATGGATATGCAATCGGTAACGGCAGTGATGCCTCTTTGCCATTGTCAGTGCGTGCATACGCGGCAGCCGGCGATGTGCCTGAGCAGCAGCAGCAGCTGCAGGCTGGAGATGCAGCCTGGGTGACCACAGGGGCCCCCGTTCCACCAGGATCCCACTGCGTTGTGAAGGTGGAGGACACGCAGTACACCCCCCCCACCCAAGCCGCCGCTGGGGCCCCGGAAACAGAAGGGGACGCCCCCCACATCACAATCAACGGCCCCCTCCCGCCTGCTGGAGATGGTATCCGCGAGCCAGGCAGCGACATTGTGCCAGGCAGCATCGTACTTGCAGCTGGAACTACGCTCTCGGCCTCAGATGTGGGTGTGGCAGCCGCGGCGGGGCATGGCAGCCTTGCCGTGCGGCCGAAGGTGCGAGTGGGAGTTTTGTCCACAGGCTCCGAGCTGCAGGATGCGCACGCTAGTGGCAGCGGCAGCACTTTGAATAGCGGCAAAATCTTCGACAGCAATCGCGTTGTACTGCTGCAGCTTGTGCGCGACGCTGGGTGTGACGCAGTGGACCTGGGCATTGTGGGGGACACGCAAGGCGCCACACAAGATGCCATTCGCGAGGCCATGGGCCGCTGCGATGTGCTACTGACATCCGGGGGGGTGTCTATGGGAGACAAGGATTTCGTGAAGCAATCTGTGAAGGCGCTGGCGACGGTTCACTTCGGACGGCTGTTCATGAAGCCAGGCAAGCCGACAGTATTCGCAACCGCCAGCATGCCGCCACCCGGTGCAGCTGCACCCGACGCTACAGCCGCTGCACATAACTGCATGATATTTGCACTGCCTGGGAACCCTGTTTCCACGTGGGTGACGTTTCACCTGCTGGTGCTGCCTGCGCTGCGGGTGCTGAGTGGGGGGGCGGCTACCAAGGAAGCGGCCCTGCCCCCCGTGACCCGTGTGACGTCACTGTCTGCGCTGCGGCTGGATAAAGAACGTCCTGAATTTCATCGTGTGCAGCTGCACTGCATCAGCAGCGCTGTAATTACACACCGCAGGCCCCAAACGGGCGAGCAGTTGGCTGGGGCAGCTTCTAACGGCTCAGCCCTGCAGCACTCTTCTTGGTGGGGAAGTGGGAAAGCAGCATCCATAACTGTGCATACGATCGCCCCAGGTCTGGATGTGTGTGCTGGTGACATTGTGGCTGTTTCCACGGGCATGCAGCGCTCCTCCAGATTGCAATCCACTATCGGGGCTGCGGGGCTGCTTGTGCTGCCGCCCGCCTCCGCCTCCAGAAAGCGCATTGAAATTGGTGAGCAAGTGCCCTGCATTATGCTGTGTGCACCCACTGTGCTGAACAATGTGGCCCAAGCGTCTCTATTCGACACTGCAGCCAAGACTATCAAGTCAGGTGCAGCGCAGGCAAGTGTCTGTGGGTGTGGGGCCGTGCACACAGAAAACCAACCAGAACACGCAGAGGCGTCCACACACGCTGCACATCATGTCTCACAGTCCAGTGGCGGCCAGTCACGCAGGCCCCCAGTGGAGTTTGTGCTTGCTGTGGTCACGGTGTCTGACCGCGCCTCAGCCGGTGAGTATGAAGACAAATCAGGCCCGGCGGCACTGAGGGAGCTGGGGGCTCTGGGCACACTACAAGCAGTGCATACCACCACCGTGGTGGTAAGTGATGAGCCGAGCCAGCTGCTGCCGGCTGTGCAGGCGCTTGAAGCAGAACACGCCGGGAGTCTGCACTCAGCGCTGCCGCTGCTGATTGTGACATCTGGTGGAACCGGCTTCACGACTCGAGATCGCACGCCTGAGACACTGGGACCGTTGGTGGAAAAGCACGCCCCAGGATTGGTGCATATCTTGATGCAGTCGGGGCTGCAGCACACACCGCTAGCGATCCTGTCACGCCCAATTGCTGGCGTGACGTTTTGGGGCAGCCTGCTGGTGACTCTGCCAGGCAAGCCAAAGGCGGTCGTGGAGGGCATTCACGCACTGGCGCCAGTACTTGCGCATGCACTCAAGTTGATCGCTGGCTGAAGACGGGTGTGTGTATAGCGCATGGCACCTGGAAGCTCCTGAAAGTTCGTGAGGGGGGGCTAGAAGCAGCGCCGTGCCGGGTTCGGTTTTGAGGGGGCTTTCCCCGTGATTTTGGCGCATTTTTCCAGTGCTTCTGCATCGAGAAATATGTGAAAAGTGACTTTCGGTGCGCGGGACTAGCTTGCTTGCCTCAGCAAAGCAGACAGAGTGCGGATTTCGAAAGCCCGTACTGCTCAAGGAAGCACTTAGCGGGCCAGTCTGTGAAGCTCACTGGGAGATACAAGAGCAACCATTTCGTGCTGAAAGGTCTCTCATGGCCCATACAAAGAAACTTCAATGCAGCATGTTTAGTCTTGGTGGCTTCCTCGCTGCTTCCCTGCTGCTGGGCTGTGCTGCGGCAGCGATCACTATCTCCGTATATACTGCCAGCAGGGCCACTGGTGCAGACAGATCGGCACCAAATGGTGGAAGCGTGAGGCAGCCAATTGGGCTCATTTCTTTGGTTCTTTGTGCTGCATTTGGCGTGCTGGGTGTAAGCCTCCTGTCGAATTCAAGCAGCGCTGAAAGCTCGTCGCGGTGTGACTGCTCTTGCTCAATTTCCAAGGGCTGTGGTTATCTTTGGCGGCCTTCAAAAGGCAGCTTGTTCATTTACTTGAATCCATACACCCATCATAGGGAGTTTCAACGTGATTTACCTCTGTCGCTGCTGCTGCAAGCTATTGGCCTGTTTTGGCTGTGCTCATCCATTGTGCTCGTGTTCTACTCGCTTGCTTGGCTGCAGCCTGCCTACCGCAGCCAATCAGCTGAAGAGAGGCACTGGGATATAGCTGTGTATGGTTATTCTCCAAATCAGTTGCTATTTTATGGTTTTCCTTGGGTTTTGCACACTGCTGAGGCTGTGGGGCTGCGACGCGACGCAAATGAAGCCAAAGTTGGCAAGTGCGTGCTGGAGCAAGCTGGGTGTTGCGTTGGCCTGGATGTGAGGAAAAACTGTTTTCTGAGAATATTTACACCGTGGTATCTGCCTGCATTGTTTGCATTGCTATTTCGAGCCCTTCGTGTTGTTACAGTTCGGTGGCAGCACGAAGCAGCAGGACCGGTGGGCGACGCATTGCCGCTTTTTTCGGGCATTGTGCTAGTGGCACTCATAGTGACACGAATTGTAACTTTCAAGAGCACATTACTGACCACTGCTTTGTCCAAGCTCGCAGGGCTCACGTATTTGGCAGGGACAGTGCTCTGCCTAATCGGGCTTCTTGCTTTGCCAGCCGATGATGGCCTCAGCACCATGATGTTCATCACGGGCACATACTATGGATACTTCGTGCCCATTCACCTCTGGGTGTTGGTGTTGCAGACCCAAGCGGCTGAAAATAATGCCATGGGCATGTTCGTGCGTTACCTTTCGCACGAAATCCGCGTGCCGGCTAACGTAAGCTTGCTTGCCCTCGGCGAAGCACAAGCTGCTATTCGGAGTGTAACGCGACGCAACGAATGGCAGCGACGGGCTGATGCAGCGTCTGATAAAGGGCCCCTTGTGTCAGGCGTGGTGCCTGGCAAAGCGCCTGTCCTAAGTCAGATGGTCGCTTCCCCAGGCGCCACATTTCCAAACAGCGATGGGGCTGCGGAGCTTGGCTGCAAGACTGTCCATACAGCGTCCAATCTTCAGCCTGTTACTACGCAATTGCCTACTTTGAGGCATACAAGTGGTACCATTGATCCTGTCGTCGCTGTGCTGGCTGTCGTCAAGCCTGCCGAGGAAACAGCAGGTGGAGGGACGGCCCGCCTGCGAGACGGGGCGAATCCAGATCTGCAGCCAAAGTATCAAAATGCTAAATTGGCGGTGAAAAGCAGGCATGATGCGGATTTTGAAGACCTCGGCGTTGCAGAGGAGAACACAAAGGACGCCTTGCTTGCACTTCAAGGTATGAAGCAGCTGCTGGACCGTACCCTGGACCTGGCGCGGTTTGAGTCGGGCATGCAGTCACTGGACGAACAGGTATTCCACATGGGACGCTTCTTGGGCGGATTATACCGTGAGAGCCTTCTTGGCTTTAAAGCAGCTGGAGTGAAGCTTGTGTGGCGGCCGCATGGTACAGGTGCGCTGACCGTGCACCATGCTCCTCAGCATGACGAGCTGCTGCCACGGCAAAGCCTCCCAAGTGATCCAACCGAGGTAAATCAGCACCCGTTTGTGGTGCAAATGGATTCTCCTGTGCCCATTGGCCCCGCTGCCCCCCTGCCCCTGGTGCCCCTGCATTGTGCTGAGTCCCCTGGGCTGTGGGTGCGAGGCGACCCCCTGCGCCTGAGGCAGAGCATCATGAACATCCTGCACAACGCCAGTAAATACACCCCGAGAGGGTCTGACGTGTTTGTGGACATTCAGCTGCTGGAGGGGGGGGGTGTATTCAGTGCAAGGGGGGCTTCCGGTGGCGCCTCCCGACGTCGATTTGCGTGGTGCGGTGCTTGCTGCTGCTCAACGAAACGCACCCAGCGCACTGGACTGCCGACACAGCTGCAGTCAGCGCCACACTCGCCAGCTGTCGGCAGTGCGGACGACTCTTCGCTGGGGGGGGGGAGCCCCTCGAGGTCGCTGCCTCTGCCCCACGCCCCGCACACGACAAGTGTTGGCGAGACAGGAACAGGCGTTTGTACCGTCCAGAACATTCCGACAGAGTGCATGCTGGTGGTGGCAGTGCGTGACACGGGCCGCGGCATGACGCCTGCTGAGCAGCGGGGCATCTTCACGCCGTTTTCCCGCCTGCACAGTGCACAGGAGGGCACGGGGCTGGGGCTGAATATCGCCCGCAAAGCCATGCGCACACACGGGGGAGACGTGGAGGTGCGCTCTGAGGGACTGGGGAAGGGGTGTACCTTTACGGTGAGTGCAGTGCTACAGCACAGCTCGCCTCCAAGTCGACACAGTACTGGCAGCAGCAATCTTGGGCTGGGCAGCACGCGCAGGCAGGTGCAGATGCATCAGACAAACAGCGTGGGAAGCGAGGGCTGGACACCGATGGGCACGCATACCGGGGGGGCAGCAAGTAGCATTGGAAGTGGTACTGTGGGTGAGGTTGAGTGGCAGACTGGCACTTTGAGCGTTTTGGGCACCGAGGCTCGGGCCCTCGTGGGGGGCATTTGTGTGCTGGTGGTGGATGACGATGCTGCGACACGCAAGGTGCTATCACGCATACTGAAGCGCCATTGCGCTCCTGGCACCTGTGTGTTAACAGCTGCTGATGGGAAAGCTGCGGTGGATCTGATCGAAGCTGCGTCCAAGCCTGGAGCATTTGAAAGCGGGCTTGTGCTGCCAACCCACATTACCATGGACAATCAAATGCCCGTGATGACGGGGGTGGTTGCCACACGGGAACTTCGTGCTGCCGGATACGATGGGCGCATTGTGGGGGTGAGTGGCAACGCCACACGTGTCGGAAATGACGAGGATGGGTTTTTGGCCGCTGGTGCTGACGCTGTGTTGAGCAAGCCTGTCAGCTTTGAGAAGCTGCAAGAGGCACTCATGCTGTCGCCGTAGTCTTGTCTATAAAATGCACTTGGGTGTGTCGTCTTTCCTTGTAATTGCGAGCTCAAACAGGCAACCTTAGCTGGTAGCCCCCACTTGGCCAAATACCTGTGTACAGGGCTGCACAGGTGAACATGTACAGGGGTGGAGTTGCCGGCGGCGGCGGCGGCTGGGGCCACACACGAGCTAGTAGAAGAGCTACTGCTGAATAAACAAAAGGATGAAGCATAGTTGCACTCTCTGATTTGCCCAGCCTCTCCCCTGCAGCAGCGTGAGTCCCCAAAAGTTAGGCGAAGACTGTCGAGGGGGGCGTCCCATTCGCCCCTTGAGCCGACAGAGTTGGTCGACACATATGTCTGGACGTGATTGACCATACCAAATGCTGCATGGTGTGAAAAAAGGCACACTTTTCACAGCAAGTCGATTGGGTAGAGTTCCAAAGGAGCAATCAGGATGGACATCTGGTCAGTGGACGCAGCAGGCCTAGATGAGGCTCACGGCAGGCAGCTGCAAAGCAGCACGCTGCCGGGAGAGTTTGACGACAGTGGCACACGAGTAATGACACTAGGTGCTGGTACATTCATTGTGCTGCTGTTCGCATTCTTTGCGGTGCTGATTTGTATCGTAGGCACGGCAACACCAAACCCCAAGTACGACAGCGTTGTGAACTGTCTTCGGTGTAAGCCACGACTTTGTGCTTTCGTGCAGAGTCATAGCATTCGGGGCGACAATGATGGTTGCATTTGTTGCATTAATTTTAGTCCTTCTTCCGCGAAAGACTGCAGGAGAAACAGAAGCGAATCCGCCGGTTGGTGCCTTGCCCTGCTGCCGTTACTGGATCTCCTTGCCACCTACATCCATGCACAGATCACACAAACCTTCACAATTGGGACAGGATTCATGGTTATGTGGGAAATTCTGGCTATCTTGCTGGCAGTTTCGCTGTTTGTGTTTTTTGAGTTCGGCAATTATGTGCAGGCAACGCCCGTACAGTCCGGGTGACAAACCCTCCCCACACATTTCTGCAACCGCCAGCCACTGCACCCTCATGGTAAACCCCGAGATTCACACCAATAGGGCCTCTGCGGCGGCCAAGTCCCCAAATGTCGCCCGCAGCGCTGCTTCAGCGTTGCTCCGTTCATGCCCCACGGACATCAGCTGTGCCACCTGCAGCTCGCGTTCCCCTTCCGCCTGCTGCAGGGCAGCCAGGGAGGCGCCGCTCACGGCTGCAGCGGCACCAGCAGCACTGCTGCCCTGCCATGGCTTGCTACGCTTGGGCTTTCCCTGTGTGCTGGAGCCCCCCCCTGCACCCCCTGCTGAGCCCGAGTCATCAAGGAGCCCCCCCTGCACAGCCCTCAACATCTCATGCATGAACTTCAAAGACAGCTCTGTGTAATTGCGCAGCTCAGTGATGAACGCGAGCAGCTCCACGCGTTTCTGTTCTGGGTCATCCATGGCCAGATAGTCGTCCACCTCCGTGCGAAGCTCAAGCCGCTCAAGAACACGCTCGTTGTTCAAGCTGAGCTGTTCTTGCATGTGTTCGAAGAGCGCCAGCTCGGATTTGTCGTCACAGTAATACGCAAACACGTGTGTGTGCATGAGTACTCGGCGCCCATCAAGCACAGCGTCCACTGCTTGAAGCAGAACATCCGCATCCCGCAGCGGAACAAACTTGAACTGCACTAGCTCGAAGTGCTGGCGCTTCAGGCGTAGCTTCATTTTCCGTGCGTGCTTGCGCGCTGTGTCGTGGTTGTGGTAGGGTGTGAAGTGGGCCATGAAGCGGTCGAGCAGCATGGCGGCTTTTTCCTGTGTGGCGACCAATGATTGAGGGGGCTTGCACTGGCTGTGATTCTTGTAGTCTCCCAAGCACAACCAGCAGAACTGGTGGCCTGCGGAAAAAATACACAGTGTGAGGAGCTCTGCAGCAATGCGTGCGCTATACAATTGTGTGCTGCTGCCACTCACCGCATCCCCCTGTGCCTCTTCGACAGGTCATGTGATTGCAGCCCTGGTTCTTTTCAATGTTCACGTGGCACTTAGGGCAAGGCTTGGTGTTGGCGTGTATCCAGGTGATGTTCTCGCCTTCGTCTGTGTTCTTCTTGACCCATGCACGCAGCTGCGAACAGGTCGACGGCTGGTGCCCTTCGGCTCCACACGAGCTGCAGAACACCGTCTTGCACTTGGAACACTGAAGATCGTGGGGCTGTAGAGCAGCAACGTGCACTACTTGGTCACAGTCTGCTCCCACACACTGCACCAGGTGCCTGTCGCCCTGGATAAATGCTGCCAAGGCATACGCCGTGTACCGTTTGAACTCCGCTGGCGATAGGTACTCCTTGAACATGCGAGACCGAACACGCTCATTGCAACCTGATGCAAAACACCGTGTGAGCACCATGCTGGGTCCCCTTGATGCGCTCTCAGCCATGTGCTCCCTCCAGCCTACTTTTGACATCCAGTGCCCGCAAGGCAATGCATCTGCCTGCTCCCAAGGCACTTCGTCATCCAAGGTGCATGGACACTCCTCCAGCTGCAATGCAATAAGAAAAACACCAGATTATTTTGGGTGGAAGAGGTCGCCCATGCGCGCAAGCACGAGTAACAGGCACGTGGCGCAGACAAGAAAGTGCGCGGGCACAGACACGCCAGCGATTACTCACAAATGGTTGGCCGGCTGGAGGTGAAGGAGGGCAGGCCCCGGCTGTTACACCAGCTGATTTCCGCAACTGTATTCAAAATGTTCGGTAGAGCCAGACCCGCTGCATGCATGAATCTGGCACAGCTGAGCAGCTGTGGTCCAGCACAGGAAATGTCGTACCTCAGCTTCTGAATCTAGAAACTTTGCCTGTACAAGCTCGTCGTCCCACCGCAAGAATTCAAGGAATAATCGACATTCTTCCTTGGGAATCGATAGAATGCTATGCACATGATCCACTTTCTGTGCAGTGCAGGTGTTGACAAACACAGAAGCGACAGCAGCTTTCATCAGTAGTCTACTTGCGAGCTGCATTATGCTTGTGACGTCTGAGGGGCACATCTGCCCTGTGATCTGCCTGGAAAGGGAAGGGGGATTCGCGGGTTCAACATCTACATGAGATGCTGTGGCTGCCTCATCGTCGCTGG
>Ga0307982_1001507_pt1 | contig 18947 bp, 18 predicted proteins | sample OrgLakmetagen989_FD_201847 | JGI IMG/M metagenome (GOLD analysis project Ga0307982, IMG submission 201847) | Saline water microbial communities from Organic Lake, Antarctica - #989 | ecosystem: Environmental > Aquatic > Non-marine Saline and Alkaline > Saline | place: Antarctica: Organic Lake... | reverse complement strand
ATGAACAGGTCCCGAATATGAACAATCTCTCGAGACATCTATGAACGATGTCTCGAGAGATCACATGGTGGACCTGAGGGGACTCGAACCCCTGACCCCCTGCATGCCATGCAGGTGCGCTACCAGCTGCGCCACAGGCCCAATGTCGAACGACTTCTTAGCCTACTACAGGCTCAGCTCTGGCTCGGGGTTGCGAACCTGCTCCTCGGATGTGGGCAGTTCGACAACCGGGCAGTCTCGCCACAGACGTTCCAGTTGATAAAAGAGACGCTCTTCTTCGTGGAAGACGTGAACAATGATGTGGCCAAAGTCGAGCAGAATCCAACGGCCTTCCGTATGGCCTTCTTTACGCAGGGATGAGTACCCAGCTTCGGTGAGCCGATCGTCCACTTCGTTGGCAATGGACTGGACCATACGCTCACTGCGTCCGGTGGCCATCACAAAAACATCGGTCAGAGGCATATGCTCGGACACATCCAAGGCCACAATGTCGGTGGCGAACTTATCACTCGCTGCGATTGCCGCAAGAACCGCTAGGTCATGCGCTGTTGTACTGGCACTCATGGTGCCTCCCCTCGGGCCACTTAGGCCAACACGTCCGTCATCATTGCCAAAATGAGCAGTGCCACAGCGGCAACACCCAGCACGGAGGCTCCCAGGGCTGTGACAACAGCCGTCGTTCCCCATCGTGTCTTACGAACCATCAAAATGTCTGAATTGTCCCCTTTGCCCGACACCGCGTGGACGGCCCGCATAGGTTGGGATATCCCGGCACTGTCGCCGGTGGCGTAGGCATCCATCGAGTCATCCTCGTCGGCGTCTTCGCGAAAGGCAGGCCTCGTCCCCGAGATGACGAAATGAGTGGGCACAGTGATTTGGCCCGTCACCAGAATTTCCCCCGTTGCGCCAAGCGGCCCCGAGAGATCGACCTGGGGGCTGATGGGCAAAATGAGCGAAGTGGTCGTGAGTAACGCATCACCCACTGTTCTGGTGGGAATCGGGTCAAGAGGATCCTCTCCCACAGGAACAGGTGACGAGCTGACCACCGCGGGAAAAGCAAACACGGGGGGAAGCGGGGCCTGATCTGACAGATTCTGAGGGTCGCGAGGCGACACGAGGAGTGGCTGGGTGGGTTCGCGAGGGCTCGGCGCCTCGGGGACCTGGGGCCAGACCACGGCAGGCGCGGGCGTCGGGGCCAAGCCAGAGGCCACGCCCTCCTCGCCGTGCTCCAGTGCGCGGCGTTCCCTACGCGTCGGGGCCAAGCCAGAGGCCACGCCCTCCTCGCCGTGCTCCAGTGCGCGGCGTTCCCTGCGCGACAGGGCTGCCACCGGGGGCGCGGGGGGCACAGGGGGAGCTGGGGGTGTGGGCGGGGCAGGAGCCGGCGGCGCCTGGGGAAGTGAACCGACAGCGGGCGTGCTCTGCTCGAAGGCCTCGGCAGGGTCGGCGGCCACAGGGCCAGGATTCTCCGGTGTGGCCGGGGGGACCTGCGCTTGCTGTTCTTCCATGAGGCGGCGTTCGCGCCGCGTCAAAAGCTGGCCAGTTACTGCGTTATTCATTTTTTACCCCGATATAAACGATGCTTGGCAATGTACTGCACCACACCATCGGGTACCAAATACCAGACCGGGTGGCCATCGCGGACTCGCTGGCGACAGTCGGTGGAGGAGATGGCAAGAGCGGGAACTTCCAAGAGAGTGACCGTCTCCGGTGGCATCGGGCCAACACTCAGTTCGTGACCCGGCCTCGAGACGCCCACAAAGTGGGCAAGCGAGGTGAGCGAGGCCGAGTCTTTCCACGAAATAAACTTAGCGATAGCGTCCGCACCGGTGATGAAGAACATCTCTGCATCCGGGTATTCCGCGCGCATGTCCTTGAGTGTGTCAACGGTGTAGGTGGTGCCTGGGCGATCAATATCCACCCTACTCACCCGAAATCGTGGGTTGGAAGCGGTGGCGACCACCGCCATCAAATAGCGGTGCTCCCCCTGTGACACGTCAGGCTTATCAGCCGGCTGTCCAGTAGGAACAAACACCACTTCATCCAAATTGAGAGCGACCTGTGCTTCACTGGCGGCCACCAAGTGGCCATGGTGAATGGGGTCAAAAGTGCCGCCCATAATCCCAATGCGCGGGCGACGCGTGTCGGTCACAAAAACCTAGTGCTGGCCTGCGTTGGACGTGCTCGCTCCAGTCTTTTGACGGTGACGGTTTGCCACATCGCGGTAACTAAACATCACCACACCCAGGAATCCAAAGATGCCAAGAGTGATCAAACCGAAAAAGACGGGGGGGAAAATCAATTCGTTGACTATTTCACCCGCAGCGATGACGACCTCGACCATCTGAGACACCTTTCCTAGAGCGTGCCCCTAATCTACCCGGTTTAGCTTGATGCTAGGGGCGAACCTGACCGGAGCCTCGAACAATCCACTTGGTGCTGGTCAGCTCCGGAAGTCCCATCGGTCCCCTGGCGTGAAGTTTTTGCGTAGAAATGCCGACCTCTGCCCCAAAACCGAATTCTCCGCCATCGGTGAAGCGAGTGGAGGCGTTTACCATCACGGAGGCCGAATCGACCTCTTGCAGAAAACGCTCGGCGTGTGACATATTCGTCGTCAGAATCGCCTCGGTGTGGTGGGTCGAATAGGTGTGGATATGTTCTAGGGCCTCATCCAAAGAGTCCACAACCTTGATGGCCACATCCAGGGACAGGTACTCCCTGCCCCAATCATCCTCCTTGGCTGCCACAGCATCCGGTATCAGGCCACACACTCGGGGATCCCCGTGAATAGTGACCCCTGAGTCACGAAGGCGCCCCGCCACACCGGGGAGGATGGCCTCCATCGCGCCCGAATGAATCAGCACCGTCTCCACCGCATTACAGACACTGGGTCGCTGAACTTTTGCGTTGTGAATAATCTCGATCGCCTGTGCCACATCTGCCGATTCATCGACAAAGATATGAACCACACCGGAGCCCGTTTCGATAACGGGCACCGTGGAGGTGGTGACCACGGTTTCTATCAGGGCGGCGGACCCCCGGGGAACAAGGACATCAATCAGACCGCGACCAGTCATCAGGGCCTGCGCACCCTCTCGACCAAAATCATCAACAGAGGTGACGGCTTCGCCGGGGAGACCCACACCCTGGAGGGCATCGTGCATGAGACCCACTAGCACCGTGTTGGTGCTCTCGGCAGCAGAACCACCCCGAAGCGCCACAGCGTTCCCACTTTTTAGGGCGAGAGCGGCAATGTCGATGGTGACGTTGGGTCGGGCTTCATAAATGGCGCCCACCACCCCAAAGGGCACTCGCACCTGGGTCACCATCAGCCCGTTTGGCAGCGTCATCCCGCGCACCACATCGCCAATGGGGTCCGGCAGAGCCCGGATGTCTTCCACCGCACCAGCAAGACCCGCCACCCGCTCCGGGGTGAGCCGCAGACGATCTTGCAAACCTTCCGACATTCCCTCGTTCACACCGCGCGCAATATCCCTGGCATTCGCTGCAATGATCTCGTCCACATTGTCACGCAGCGCCTGGCTGATTGCCGCGAGAGCGGCATCTCTGGTGGCAGCAGAAGATCTCTGGAGGGCACGGGAGGCACGTTTGGTGGCGCGCAATCGTTCGATGGCTCCGGGGTGGGGGCTGGCTGTCATGTTCGCTAGTGTACGGCGGGAGCAAACCAGGTGCCGGTGATGTGACCCTCGATGACAGAGGACAGTGCGGAGGTTGCCGCCAGCAGGGTGGGAATTCCTGCACCGGTTGCCATTCGTGCCGCGCTGACCTTGGTCACAGCACCACCCGTTCCCACACTGTTCACCATCGATTCTCCAAGCTCAACACCCCGAAGAGGGTCGCCGTAGGCGACCGTGTCGATGCGCTGTGCCCGAGGATCCACCGGTGGGTGAGTGTAGAGGGCATCGACATCGCTCAGCAGCACCAAGAGGTCTGCCGACACCAGTTCGGCCACCAGAGCAGCAAGGCGATCATTGTCGCCAAAACGAATCTCTTGGGTCGCGACCGTATCGTTTTCGTTCACAATGGGAATAATTCGCAGGCTCAGCAGGCGCTCCATGGTGCGAAGAGCGTTGGTACGGTGGGTGTCGTTGTCGATGTCGCCCACCGTCAACAACACCTGCCCGGAAATGATCGAAAACTTTTCCAGCAGAGACTGATAGCGAGACATCAGAAGGTTTTGGCCGACGGCGGCGGCGGCTTGCTGCGTGGCAAGGTCGTGGGGTCGATCGGTCAGCTTCAAAAACGGTGTCCCAATAGCAATGGCACCGGAGGACACCAACACGACCTCCGTGCCGGCAAGGTGCCAGCGGGCCAGGGCATCCACCAAGCCAGAAATTTGATGCTCACGTCCACCACTGATGGACGAAGAGCCCACCTTCACCACGACTCGACCGACGCTGTGGGCGGTCTCCCTAGTCGTCATCACGGAAGAACCCTGCTTCCCCCTCATCAGACAGGTCCTGCCTGGCCTTCGCCTTCGCATCCATTCGTTCGTGATATGTCGCTTTACGTTGCGCTCTGGTGGCGCGGGAGCGCTCATCCAGGCGCGGATCAGTGCCGCGAGGTGCCGTCATCAGCTCGGCAGCGCTGGAGAGCGTGGGTTCCCAATCAAACACTTGGCCTCTGCCCCCTCCGATAATCACCGCACACCCGGGTGTGGCACCGGCGGTGAAGAGAGCATCGTCAATGCCGAGCTTCACAAGGCGATCGGCCAGATATCCCACCGCTTCGTCGTTGGTGAAGTCAGTTTGTTCCACCCACCGTTCGGGTTTGTTACCGATAATGCGAAAGAGCGGCGCATCGGTGCTGCCGTCAGCTTTGACCACGAAATCAGGTTCGTTGACTGCTCGGGGACGAACAACAATGCGCTCCGGGGTGAGAGCTGCTTTCGCAAGCGCTGCCCGATGAAGTCCGATAATTCTCGCCACTTCATACAGGAACGGCTCCATCCCCGCACCGCTCACCGCACTGACCGAAAATACTCGGTACCCGCGAGCTTCAATATCGGGCTTCACAATCTCGGCAAGGTCGGCGCCGTCTGGGACATCCACTTTGTTGAGGATCACCAGCTGTGGGCGGTCAGTCAGGGGGATGCTGTCTGGCCCGAGGGGATAGTTGCGGAGCTCATGCAAAATGGCATCGAGATCGCTCAGCGGGTCGCGGCCCGGATCCAGGGTCGCACAGTCCAACACGTGCACCAAAACGCTGCATCTCTCCACATGGCGCAAGAATTCGTGCCCCAAGCCTTTGCCTTCGCTTGCCCCAGGAATTAGCCCCGGAACGTCCGCCATCGTGAAACGAATTCCTCCGGCATCCACCACCCCCAGGTTGGGATGCAGGGTGGTAAAGGGGTAGTCGGCAATTTTGGGGCGGGCTTTAGACACCGCGGCAATCACACTGGATTTGCCGGCACTGGGGAACCCCACCAGAGCAACATCAGCCACTGTTTTGAGCTCGAGGTGTATTTCTCCCTCGAATCCGTGGGTTCCCAGAAGCGCAAAACCGGGTGCTTTACGTGCAGTACTCGCAAGAGACTCATTGCCAAGCCCCCCACGACCGCCCGTAGCCACTACCAGGGTCATCCCGGCGCGATCCATGTCGACAACCAGGTCGCCGTTAGGTTTTGTCACCACTGTTCCTACCGGAACAGGCAACGTCACGTCGGGCGCACTCTTACCGTGTTTGGAGTCTCCGAGACCGGGAGAGCCGTTCTCACTTACTCGGTGGGGACGGTGGTGATAATCCAACAGCGTGGTTACTTGAGGGTCTGTGACCAAAATAACGTCGCCGCCATGCCCACCGTTACCGCCATTGGGGCCACCGAGGGGTTTGAACTTTTCTCGGTGAACCGACACGCAGCCGTGGCCACCGTGGCCTGCAGACAGATGGAGCACAACCTGATCAACAAATGTTGTCATGTCTGCCCGTTTCCTCTCCCTCTCATCCCCTCAATGAATGAAGGGCGAGCCGAAGCTCGCCCTCGCATCACAAAACTGTCGTGTTTACAGCGCGGGGTCCACTACTGCGACCACTTTGCGGCCGCCTTTGGAACCAAACTGAACCGAACCCGCTGCGAGAGCAAAAAGAGTGTCGTCGTTGCCGCGACCCACGTTGGCCCCGGGGTGGAAGTGGGTTCCACGCTGGCGGACGATAATCTCTCCCGCTTTGACCACCTGACCACCGAAGCGCTTCACGCCCAGGTACTGAGCGTTAGAGTCGCGACCGTTCCTGGTCGAAGACGCACCCTTTTTATGAGCCATGACTAAACCTCTTACTTTTTCGTGATGTCGGTGATTTTAAGCTTGGTCAATTCAGCGCGGAAACCTTGGCGCTTCTTGTACCCCGTCTTGTTCTTGTATTTCTGAATGACGATTTTGGGGCCGCGAAGGTCTCCCATGAATTCTGCCGTCACCGTGACTTTGTCGAGCTCCGCTTTGTCGTGGATGACCGCGTCACCATCGACGAACAACACGGGAGCAAGGCTCACGGCGTTCTTGGCGTCGGGAGCAATTCGATCGACGGTAATGATCGAACCGATTTCAACTTTTTCTTGACGCCCACCTGCGCGCACGACCGCATAAACCACGATGAAAACCTGCCTTGTTACTGAAGAAAACGAGGGTGCCCTGGGATAAACGTAGGACTACTGCACCGGTAGCCAAGACTAGACCATCCGGGAGTTTGGAGCAACTGGCTCAGCCAACATCTCTCACCAGATAAAAGAATGTCCTAGAAATTCATCAACCACCGTGTTGGTGGCCACATCGATGACACGAACAACAGTGCCCACAGCGACCTGTCGGGCGGAAAGCCCCACATATCCAAGAGGTGTGGAGGCGGTGTTGTGCTCGACGAGCACATACTGGCCATTGGGTGAAAGCCTGATAGCTCCCACGCTTTCCGGGGAGCTCAAACTGCCCGTCAACACCTGGTGAACACCGGAGCCATCATCACGAGTGACCACCATGAAGGGGTTACCCCCATCGATTCCTGGCAGCACCACGCGTTGCACCGTGGTGCCATCTGGCGCGACGGTGGTCTTTTCATGGCTGAGGGTAAACCCATTCACTTCGCCAAGCGGAACGCGGGTGAGCTCGCCGGTGCGAAGGTTTTGTATCACCGTCCCCAACCCATCGACATAGACCAGGGATGTTCCCACAGCGTCAAACCCCCACACTTCGGTGGCTGAACCCAGCGGTACGACATCGGTAGTCAGCGGATCAAACCTCAAAAGACCCTGGTCCTTGAGCCATATGACCACATCTCCGCCTACGGCAGAGACGACAACATTTCTGGCAGAGACGGGGTCCCCATCGACGCCGAGCACCACTTCGGGCGCGCGGCTGCCGAGCATGTCAATCAGGGCCACCGTCCCCCGGACTTCGCCGGGTTGCCCCACCGCAAGATTCACCATCACAACCACGCTCGTCCCCCAGGGAGCAGATGCCAGGGACAGGATTTCCACACCGGGAGGAAACCCGATGATCTCTACGAGCCCGGATTGTGGATCAAGCAGTTCCAGCACCGTGTCATCCGATACTTCTCGAAGCACCGCCATGACGGCTCCCACCCGGGTGAAGCCCACAATTCCCGGTGCTTCATAGAGGATCTCGGGAGAGCGCCGTGGTGCAACGGCGCGCACCAGAGCAGTATTTTGCCCTGCCTCAGAGATATAGAAGAAATCGAGGGCACCGGTGGTGAATTCGGTGGACCAGGTTGACCCGGGCCCAAAGTTTCGAGGCTGCACATCCCCCACCGTGATGCGATATGTCTCCTCTGCTCGCAGAGGTTCCACAAAAGTGAGGCGAAGGGTGAGCCCGATCGTTTCCACCTCAAACTGTGCGTCCGGGGTGATCTCCAGCTGGCTGGTCACAATCGGTGTGAGCGCCCGGTCAGCGCGCAGGGTGACGGTCACGCCACCCCTTGTTACCAGTCCCTGGGTGTCGGCACTGACACTTCGCAGCTGGGGCCCATGCAAGACCGTGAGTGTGGCAACAACTCCGACCAACACAAGCAGAGTGGCGAGCACCACTGCCACGGTCGTGCGATAGGTGCGATACGACGCGGCAGCCCCGGAATCAGAAAAGGTAAGGCTCACGCGGCACCTCCGTCTTGCCAATCTCTGTGGGCACAACGGCTAACCCTTCGCTCAGCCCCAAAAGCCCCGCGCTCTGGAAACCACCACCCACAAGAACCCAGTCATCCACGGCGAAGTCTTCCTGCCAGCCCGGCAAAAAGACCGAGATACTGACCGGTTGGGCATCCACGGCGCAACAGGTCACCACGAAACGGGTGAGCAAAAACACATCGCGTTCATCGCTCGCCGAAACAGTGCCCACCGCATTCACCGTCTTACCCCGATAAAAGGCCGGGTCTTGATTCTGGGATATCAGGCTTGCCCAATCGCGAACTGTCAACAAGGCAAAGGCTTCCCTGCTCAGGCCGGTGGGTGCCTGCATCTCCGTGTTGAGAGCACCCTCATTGAACGCTCGGTTCGTGGCGGTAAAGCTGCTGAGTGTGGTGGGGGGTAAGAGAATCGCCAGAACAACAAATCCAGTCACGAGCAGGGCTGAAAATTTCTCGATCGTGCGGGTGCTCTGGCGGTGCTGATGTTTCCCGGTGGGGGGGTGATCCTCTCCCCGATAAAAGACGCTGGCCACTACGGCCAGCCCCACGGCGATAATGCCCATACTGATGGTGAAGATGTTGTAGCGCGGGTGGATATAGAACGCCAAGGTGCCATCAAAAGCCAACGTCAAACTCAGCACCGCAAGAGCAACAATTGCGAAAGCCCCGCGGAACCGCAACAGATTAGACCACACTGTTCATCACCGTCCCCAGCAGCAAGCTTGCGAGTCCCACCACGGCGGCAAGCAGGCCGATAGTCCTCATGGTGTACGTGGTGCGCAGCAGCGCCACCATTTTCACATCAATGAGCGGCCCAAACACTAAAAAGGCGACAATCGAGCCCGGCAGAAATGTTTGGGCAAAAGGCAAAATATAGAACGCATCAACACTGGCGCACACAGAAATAACAAAAGCCAGTGCCATGAGCGCAAGAACGCTGATCAGCGGGTCGCTTCCCAACGCCAGCAGTGTCTCTCTGGGCACCCCCACTTGAATGGCGCCGGCAATCAGGGCTCCCACGGTCAACGCGGGCATCAGGGCGGTGGATTCACTGATGAATAGCGAACTGACCTGCTCCCATTTGCTCGTACTTTTTTCGGCAGGCGCCACCTTGCATTCCCTCGCAAAGCGAGTGGTGAGGAGCTTTTCGGGATCAGGATGTCTGGAGAGAAGCCACCCCAGCAGGTTGGCAATGACATAGCCCCCCACAATCCGGGCCACCAAAATGCCATTGTCGAAGCCAAAGGCTTGATAGGTGGTGACGATTGTTATCGGATTCACTATGGGTGCAGCAAGAAGGAAGGTGAGGGAATCCCCCACGCTGTATCCACGGCCCATGAGCCCCCGGGCCAGGGGAACATTCCCACACTCACAAACCGGCAGCACTATTCCAAAGAGGGACACGATCGCCCTCCTCGCAAAGGGGTTTGCCGGAAGCCAGCTGTGTAACCAGGAGGGAGGAATAAACACTTGGACCACAATGGCCAACGAAATTCCCAACACAATAAACGGCAACGATTCGACCAAAAGAGCGAGGGACAGGGTAAAAAGATCCTGCAGCTGCCCGCGAAAAGGTTCCAGGTTCTGATTCGACCACGACCGGAGTGCGATCACGGCGATTAGCCCCGCAAGCAGCAAAGGTGGAGCCCACTTGCGCATACCCCAGGATACCAAAACCCCGGGGACTCGAAACTACCGGCTGGTCGCCCGTCGGCGGCGCTTCGATTCGCCCGGTGCGGGCGCTTCGGGAAGTGCCGCTAAGACAGAGTCCAAAATGTTGATGTCTGGGGCGCCCTGACTCTTCGCTGGCTTCGTCGTGCTTGTGCCAGTGGACGTGGCGGTGGACGTGGCAGTGGACGTGGCAGTGGGCATGGCAGTGGACGTGGCAGTGGACGTGGCAGTGGACGTGGCAGTGGACGTGGCAGTGGACGTAGCAGCGGGCTTGTCCGCGTCCTTCGCTGTGCCAGAGGATGAAGTGTGATTGACCGTGCTTTTGGCGATCTGCGCAATCGCGTTTCTGGCATCATCCGTGATTTGGTGTGGTTCAACAATGGGTTGCTGGTGGGAGGACCCCTTCTTGCGTTTCCCCCCAGAATTTTCCTGCTTGGACTTGGAGACCGGTTCTTGGTGAACCACCACTCCACGCCCCTGGCAGGCATCGCAGGCTTCGCTGAACGTTTCCAGAAGTCCCAGGCCCAGTTTCTTTCTCGTCATCTGCACGAGACCCAAACTGGTTACTTCGGCAACCTGGTGCTTGGTGCGATCGCGACTGAGGCACTCCATCAAACGCTGCACGACAAGATCCCGGTTAGATTCCAGCACCATGTCGATGAAGTCGATGACGATAATGCCACCGATATCGCGCAACCGAAGCTGGCGAACAATTTCTTCGGCCGACTCAATGTTGTTCTTGGTGACGGTTTCTTCCAGGTTTCCCCCGGAGCCCACAAACTTCCCCGTATTCACATCGACCACGGTCATCGCTTCGGTGCGATCAATCACCAGTGAGCCTCCACTGGGCAACCACACTTTGCGCTCCAGGGCTTTGGCGATGCCCTCGCTCACTCGATAGTCCACGAACGGATCCGACTCGGTGGAGTAGGCCTCCATGCGAGCAATCAGATCGGGGGCGACCCCGCCGAGGTAGTGCTCAATCGTGGAATACGCGGCCTCGCCGGAAATGACCAGTTTGTGGAAGTCTTCGTTGAAGACATCGCGAATGATTTTGACTAACAGGTCAGGTTCGGAGTGCAGCAGTTCGGGGGCTTGAGCTTTTTCGGTCAGAGCACTCAGTGTGTCCCACTGTTTTTGCAACCGTTCCACGTCACCGGTGAGCTGCTCTTCGGTGGCTCCCTCCGCAGCGGTGCGGACAATCACACCGGCTGTTTCGGGAAGGATGGCCTTCAAAATGGCTTTCAGGCGGCTTCGTTCCGTGTCGGGCAGTTTCCTGGAAATCCCGTTCATGGCTCCACCGGGGACATAGACGAGGTAGCGACCGGGCAAACTAATTTGGCTGGTCAGTCGGGCACCTTTGTGGCCCACCGGGTCTTTGGTGACCTGGACAAGAACACTGTCGCCGGTTTTGAGCGCCAGCTCAATGCGTCGCGGGCCAGAGGTTTCGCCATCGCTGGCTGCTTCCCAGTCGACCTCACCGGAATAGAGGACAGCATTTCTGCCACGACCAATATCCACAAACGCTGCCTCCATGCTGGGAAGAACGTTTTGCACACGACCGAGATAGACGTTGCCAATCAGGCTGGACTCTTCCGAGCGCGTCACATAGTGCTCGACCACGACGTTGTCTTCCAGCACGGCGATCTGGGTGCGATCGGTTCGTTCACGAACCACCATGACGCGGTCAACGCTTTCGCGCCTGGCCAAGAATTCTGACTCGGTCACGCTTTGGCGGCGACGGGAACCGTCACGCCCGTCACGGCGACGCTGGCGTTTGGCTTCTAAGCGGGTCGACCCGCGAACTTTCTGGGGCGTTTGAGAATCACTGGAGGAAGACTTGGCCTTCTTCTCTTCCACTGGCTGGGGCGGACGATTCGCACGGCTGCGACGTCGCACCGTCGAGTCTCCCTCGCTCTGGACCGGTGGCGGGGTAAATGCAGGAAGCAGGGCGGGGTCTGGGGCCTGAAATACGAGGTACCTGGTCGCGAGCGCACGGGGTTTTTCCGGCGCTGCCGTCTTCTCCTGTGCAACGACCGCTGCAGCGGGAGAAGATTTCTTTGCCGGTGCCCTTTTCGCGGGAGTTTTCTTCGCGGAGGCTTCCTGTCCCGGCGCCTTGTCTCCCCCAGCGTCTGAAGACGCCTCCGGGGCTTTCTTCGCTTTCCTCACAACGGCGGGCTTTGAGGCAACTGCCGTGTTTTTTTCGGGCTCAGGTGTGTCGTCTTTTTTTCTTGTCACCATTGCTGGTGCACTCCTTACACAGTTCCTGGCATCACTGGCCGGAACTCCATCACGCTTTGGCAACGCGGACCCGGAGGTCGCATTGATAAAACTCGGTTATGTGGGGGTATCCCCGTTATTCAGGTCCATGACCCGAGAAATCTTGTGTGCTTATCGATAGCGGGAACCAACAGGCAATTCCCAGTATCGCACATCCCGCCAATATTTAGGGGGTGAAGTGTCATAATCAGGGGATGAACTATCCCACCAGACGATCTACCGCGATGGCGCTGTACCTGCTTCTTAGCGGTATCGGAGCCTGGTTTTCCTCATTTACCTTAGCCCGCGAGGGGTATCAACTTGCGTTGACCGGTGCGGCACCAAGCTGTGATGTGAACCCGTTCTTCTCCTGCGGCAGTGTGATGCAAAGCGCACAGGCCAGCGTCTTTTTCGATACCCCCAACCAACTTTTTGGTGTTGCAGGGTATGCGATGGTGGCCATTATTGGTGCGGCAATGCTGTCTGGCGCCACCTTCAAACGGCCTTTTTGGATTCTGCTGCTTCTCGGGCTGCTGGGTTCGTACGGGTGGCTGATGTGGATGTTTATTCAGGCTGTCTTTGTGATTGGCTACCTGTGCCTCTATTGCATGGTGGTCTGGGCGATACACATCCCGCTGTGGTGGATTATTCTGCCGTGGGCTCTCAAGCACGGCATCGTCAGTTCCTCACCGGGGCTCAAAAAGTTTGGTGCCGCCTGGCTTCCCTACAGTTGGATTCTGATTGTCATCAACTACGCCGTAATTGGCCTGGCGATATTGATCCAGTTCCCGGCGCTCTTTTCGCTCTAGCGATCAAACCAAAGCGCCAGTTCCCGTGTTGCGGACTCGGGCGAATCACTGGCATGAATCAAGTTTTGCTGCACCGCGGCGCCCCAGTCGCGTCCGAGATCACCGCGAATGGTGCCAGGGGCAGCGACAGTGGGGTCTGTCTGGCCACAGAGCGAACGGATGCCGTCAATCACGCGGTTGCCCGCAAACCGAATTGCCACCACGGGGCCTGACTCCATGAACGTCACCAACGGTTCATAAAAAGGCTTGCCAAGGTGCTCCGCGTAGTGGGCAGCGAGCAGGTCACGGTCGGGTTCCACCATGCGAATATCGACTAGCTGGTAGCCCTTTGCTTCGATGCGGGACAAAATTTCCCCGGTGAGGTTGCGGGCAACGCCGTCTGGCTTCACCAACACCAGTGTTTCTTCAATTGCGGTCATGTCTCGTATCTCCTTGTGTGTGAGCGAATGCGATGGTGAGCCTAGTCGCTGGCGGTAGCCTGGCCCCGGTCAAGCATGGGGCCACGAATCGCCCCAAAAACCCAAAAAGCGACCACGACCGCAGCGGAGAGCCCAATGGCCACATCCCAGACAAACGACGCCAACAGGGCCACCTGAACGACGTGGCCGAGAATGCGCCCGGCGCTGTATCGCACGAGGCGATAGACAACAACCAGCACAACCAGCACGAGTGCCCCGCCCAGAGCAACCTGGCCTCCGCTATAGAGGCCCAAACCATTGAGAGTCAGTGCGCCAAAGAACACCACAATGATTTCCAGGCTGAGCGCAATCTGGAGCAGTGATTCGGTAGCCGTCTTGACACGTTTTTGCCTGGCCATCAGCGTCCTTTCACCTGGGCCACTTCGGCCACCAACGTTACCGAACCGGTGACGAGAACCCCGCCGTCAAACCCGGCGAGGTCTTCTGCCCGAGCAAGAGCTTCCTCCGCACTCGCGCGCGAATCCACCCGATCGGGACCCGCGATTTCTGCAATGGCGTCGGCGAGGTCGGCCACTCCCACAGCACGGTCTGACTGAGACTGGGTGACTACAAAATGGTCCACCACCGGGTCGAGCGCTTCCACAATTCCGGCGATGTCTTTGTGCTGCAATACCCCAATGACACAGATCAGCCGATCAAAAGCGAAAGAGGTCATCACCGCGCGACACAGCGCTTCTGCGCCGTGAGGATTATGGGCAGCATCAAGAATGACGGTGGGATTGGCGGATATCACCTCGAGGCGACCGGGGCTTGAGGCAAGCGCCATTCCCTCTTCCACCACTTCGCGGGGAAGCATCGCGTCCCCATTGCCCAGAAAAGACTCAACCGCGGCGAGTGCGAGCGCAGCGTTTTCTGCCTGATAATCACCGAGTAGGGGCAACACCAGGTTGGGGTAGTGGCCGGAGATGCCCGCAATGCTGATCACCTGGCCACCCACACCTGACTCCACTTCGGTGAGGTGGAAATCTCGGCCCAAAACCTTCAGCGTTGCCTCATCACGCTCACAGGCTGCCAAAATTTCGTCGAACGCGTCGTCTTTTTGGTACCCACTGACCACGCGCGATGCGGGTTTGATAATGCCCGCTTTTGTCCTGGCGATAGCACCAATGGTGTCACCCAAAAATTCCATGTGATCAAGCGCTATCGGGGTCAACACCGCCACGTCGGCATCGGCGACGTTGGTGGAGTCCCACTCACCGCCCATGCCTGCCTCAATCACCGCAACATCCACGGGGGCATCGGCAAACACAGCGAAAGTGAGCACCGTGACGGCTTCAAAAAAAGTCAGTGGCGCTTCGGAGTTAGCTACAAGTTCCGCATCCACTATGGCGATAAAAGGTTCAACATCAGCCCAGTTATCGGCAAGCATTCGATCAGAAATCACCTGCCCATCAATCACAATGCGCTCGTTGAGGGCCTTGAGGTGGGGGGAGGTCATCAATCCCGTCCGCAGGCCTAACGCTCGAAGCAGGCTTTCCGCAATGCGGGCAGTGGATGTTTTGCCATTAGTTCCGGCAACATGAATCACCCCGTACATGCGTTGGGGATCGCCGAGAAGTTCGGTGACTCGTCTGGTGGCATGGAGGCGAGGCTCGGGTGAGGCTTCAGACCCTCTGGCCATCAGAGCGTGCATCACTTCGCGGGCTGCTGCGGCATCGGAGGCCGCAGTGGATGCCGCAGTGGATGCGGGCTGATCAGACATCACGTCTCGAGACTGCCACGGTTATCTGAGAATCATCTCCCACCGACAATGATCCCCGTGACGGGTCGGGATCTGTCAGCGTGAGGGACACCGCCAGTGTCTCTTCACACACCAGCTCTTCGTTCTTCTCCAAGGCCTCCCTGGCTCTCTGATCCACTCCCACGACCAGGTCGATGCGATCAGAGACTTTCAAGCCTTCGGCTTTGCGCTGCTGTTGAATCCAGCGAATTGCATCCCTGGCAATACCCTCCAACTCTTGGACTTCGCTCACCGTGGTGTCAAGCAACACAAACCCGCCATCGGGAAGAAACTGCACCGCCGTGTCGGCGTGGGTGGAGGTGAGCTCGAGAAGGTATTCGCCCTCGAGCAGCTCGGTGTCACCCACGGTCACCACGCCCTCCTCGATACGCCAGTTACCCTCTTTCGCTGCCGCGAGGATCCCCTGCACGGCACCACCGAGTCGTGGGCCAAGCACTCGGGACTGGGGCAACAGCTTGCGACCAATCCCAAAGTCTCCAATCGCTCCTTCGTCAAGCTCCACACAGCTCACCTGTTCCACATTGAGCTCTTCTGCAACGATCGAGGCGTAGGGTTCGAGATCGGTGGCCCCCCGACTCACAATGGTCAAGCGAGTCAGCGGCAATCGCACCCTTCGGTGGTGAGCTTTTCGAAGGGCCAAGCCCGCCGAGGCAACATCGCGGACCCGATCCATTGATGCCACCAAGGAAGCATCACCGGGGAACCCCTCAGGCGTGGGCCAATCGGTGAGATGGACGCTTTCTTGGCCGGTCACACCCCGCCACACTTCTTCGGTAATCAAGGGCGCCAGGGGGGCTGCCAGACGAGACAGCGTTTCTATCACCGTAAACAGGGTGTCAAGGGCATCAGTATCGAGGCCATCCCAGAAGCGATCCCGACTGCGCCTGACATACCAATTGGTCAGCACGTCAGCGAAAGTGCGCAGCGCTTGCGCTGCCATTGGTGAATCGAGTGCCTCAAACTGTGTGGTGGTGTCCTCGATCAGGTCGCGCATTTTTGCCAGAATGTAGCGATCGAGCACATGGGTCGAATCGGTCCGCCACGTGGGCTGATGGTCACCGATATAGAGGCTCAAAAAGTAATACGTGCTCCAGTAGGGCAGCAGAAACTGGCGAACGCTTTCCCGAATTCCTTCTTCGGTGACCACAAGATTGCCGCCACGGATCACGGAGCTTGACATCAAAAACCACCGCATGGCGTCGGCACCATCGCGGTCAAACACTTCGGAAACATCGGGATAGTTGCGCAAGCTTTTGGACATTTTTTGACCATCGGAGCCCAACACAATGCCGTGAGAAATTACGTGGGAAAAGGCGGGCCGGTCAAAGAGCGCTGTGGAGAGGACATGCATGGTGTAAAACCAGCCGCGGGTTTGACCGATGTATTCGACGATGAAATCTGCGGGGTTGTGGGAGTCAAACCAGTCCTGGTTTTCAAACGGGTAGTGCACCTGCGCAAAAGGCATCGAACCGGAATCAAACCACACATCCAACACATCGGGGATTCGACGCATCATCGATTTCCCACTGGGGTCATCGGGGTTTGCCCGCACCAGCTCATCGATCACGGGACGGTGCAAGTCCGTTGGCCTCACACCAAAGTCGGCTTCGAGCTCATCCAAAGACCCGTAGACGTCGACCCTCGGGAAGTCAGGGTTGTCACTTTTCCACACCGGGATCGGAGAACCCCAGTAGCGGTTTCTCGAAATCGACCAATCCCTGGCGTTGGCAAGCCATTTACCAAACTGGCCATCTTTCACGTTGCCGGGGACCCAGGTGATGTCCTGGTTGAGTTCCACCATGCGGTCGCGAATTTCCGTCACACGCACAAACCAACTCGACACCGCCTTATAGATCAACGGCGTGCGACAACGCCAACAGTGCGGGTAAGAGTGGTCATAGGAGCGCTCCGCAAAAAGCCGGCCTGAGTCGCGAAGCAGTGCCGTCAAAGGTTTGTTGGCGTCAAACACTTGCAGACCGGCAACGTCGCTCACCTGGTCTAAGAAACGCCCGGCATCATCCACGGAAATGATGACGGGGATGCCCGCTTTGGCACAAATTATTTGGTCATCTTCACCGTAGGCAGGTGCTTGGTGAACAATGCCGGTGCCTTCACCGGTAGCCACATAGTCGGCCACCAAAATCTGCCAGGCGTTGTGCATACCCCAGGCATCCACATCCTGGTAGTAGTCAAAAACGGTGGCGTACGAGATTCCGCCGAGCTCTGTGCCAAGGAGCGTCCGCTCCACAGAGGCCTCTGCCTCGGCCGCCTCGGCATACCCCAACTCTTTGCGGTAGTTCCCAATGGTGTCCTTGGCCATCAGATACTGGGCTCCCGGATGAACAGCGTGTGGCCCTGCCGGGACAACGGCGTAGGTAATCTCTGGCCCCACAGCAAGCGCAGCGTTGGTGGGTAGCGTCCAGGGTGTGGTGGTCCAGGCCAGAGCGAAAACGCCCTCCAGCCCCAGCTCTGCAGCGGCGTCACCCTCCAAGGGGAAGGTGACCGTGACCGACTGATCTTGACGCGGTTTATAGACGTCGTCGTCCATTCGCAACTCGTGATTACTCAGCGGTGTTTGGTCTCTCCAGCAGTAAGGCAACACGCGGTAGCCCTCATAGGCGAGCCCTTTTTTGTGCAGGGTAGCGAAAGCCCAGATCACGCTTTCCATAAAGGTCATATCAAGCGTTTTGTAGTCGTTGTCAAAATCGACCCAGCGGGCCTGCCTGGTGACGTACTCTTGCCACTCGTCCGTGTAGCGCAGGACAGAGTCTTTTGCCGCCTGATTGAAGGCGGCAATGCCCATCTCTTCAATCTGGCTTTTATCGGTAATACCTAGTTGGCGTTCCGCTTCAAGCTCTGCGGGCAAACCGTGGGTGTCCCAGCCGAAACGGCGGTGAACCTGTTTGCCCCGCATGGTGTGAAAGCGGGGGAAAACATCTTTGGCGTAGCCGGTCAGCAGGTGCCCGTAGTGGGGCAACCCGTTGGCAAAGGGTGGGCCGTCATAAAACACCCACTCGGGGCAGCCCTCCCGGGCTTCCACCGATTTTTTGAACGTGTCGCCAGCTTTCCAGTCGTTCAAGACCTCGCGCTCAATGGCGGGAAAAGACGGGCTTGGCTCGAGGGAAGCCTCCGGGCGATGGCGTGGGAAACCCATGAGTTCTCCTGAGTGAGTGGTGGATAGTTGTGCGAGGACGCCGGGTTACCCCTGCGCGGTACCACCCCGCTTGCCGCAGTAAATCACTGCAACCACTCTTGTCAGGCGATAACGGCCCCACCCGACCGGTTCTACTAGGACTTGCGGCCCGTTCTTCCGGCAGCTCCTCGGTGATAGCCGATTCAACGCTGTTATCCCCCAGTGTAGGACAGCTTGGCGAGGGTATCGGCATCCACAATGCTTCCCACCCGGGTCAGTTCCCCGCCCAGATAAGTCGAAAGCTCTGTGCGCGCAGATCCTGCCCCCACCCACCCCACCCCGGCGCCAACCAGGGCAGAGGTCACCACCCACACGTCGGGGGGCGACACACCGGAGCGTGCAACGAGGGTGGCCAGTGTGCCCACCCGTGCGCCCCCTTCGCGGGCGAGATCCCCGCCCACACGCATCGCCTCTGATTGCGTGGCAATCAGGGGAACTCGATCCAGGGTGTAGCGCTTTGCGGCGCGAAACACTGCTTCCCCAAGCTCCATCCCCGAGGCAAGAAATAGTTGGAGATCCGCGAGCGCGCGATCCACGTCCACCCACAACACGCTGGCCTTGGAGGGAAAATAGTTAAAAAAAGTCGCCCTGCTCACTCCAGCCCGGCCCGCGATGTCATCGACTGTGGTGGCATCAACACCCTGCTCGAA
>Ga0307982_1001506_pt1 | contig 18953 bp, 6 predicted proteins | sample OrgLakmetagen989_FD_201847 | JGI IMG/M metagenome (GOLD analysis project Ga0307982, IMG submission 201847) | Saline water microbial communities from Organic Lake, Antarctica - #989 | ecosystem: Environmental > Aquatic > Non-marine Saline and Alkaline > Saline | place: Antarctica: Organic Lake... | reverse complement strand
AAAAATGGTAAAATTATAGATAATAAATTATCTACACAATCATTACCTACTGTTGATAATATAAATTCTTTTTTATTTAATAGACCAAATAAAGATGCTGGTTTTATATCATATATAAATGATGTTCGCTTTTATAAATGTACATTACAACATCATGATATACAAAATCTTTATAATTCTACTTTATTTAATTATAATTCTAAATTAATACAAAATAACAATAAAGATTTAACATTATCTAAATATTCTATTAATAATTCTGAAATAAATAATAAACTGTTATTTAATACTCCATTTCACAATAAATTGTTATTACATATAAATTCTTCTAATTTATCAATAGATGATGAATTTATAACTGATTATTCAGGTTATGCACACCAACCTAGAATAACTAATATAAATAATATTTTTTTAGAAGAAACAAAAACTATAATAGATAATACAAGTATTAGTTTTAATGGAAATGATAATTATTTAATTTGTGATGGTAATAGTAAATATAGTTATAAATTTAGTGGTATAGATGGTAATACATCTAGAACTTATACTACATGGTTTAATTTATCTAATTTATCTAATAATCAATCATTAATATCATTTGGTAAACCATATTTAAATGATGATATAATTTCAAATGGTGATAATACAATTGATAATGGTTGTTTTCATTTGTATATAAATACTGATGGAAAATTAGTATTAAAGTATGATTATATGAAATTTATATTTGAAAATGTATTTATAATTAATAAATGGTATTATATCACTTTAACTTTTAATAATAATAATGATTTAAATAATACAAATAATTTTAGTAATTCAGATAATTTAGGTAATATAAAAAATAATAGTAATTCTATTAATGTTAGTAATAAATATAATATTGTAAGTTATTATGGTTTAAAAAAAGATGATATAAATGTAAGTGTTAATAAAAAAATAGAATCTAGATTAATAAGAAATAATATATATAAATCTTCATATAATAATTTAGATACAGATGATAATTTATTTATACATTTAGCTATGAATAATATTATAACATCTTCTGGAAATAAATATATTAAAAATATAGGCTCTTCTATATATAATGGTTTTATACCTGAAAATATACCATTGACAGGATTAGATCCATTTAATAAGAAAATATTAAATATTAATCAATCTGTATCAAATGAAAAATTAGAAATAGAAAAAATAAATGGTACAGATATAGAAAATGGTTTTACATTTTCATGTTGGATTAAGTTTACAGGTTCTAGTATAACAGTAAGTAGTAGAATAATAAATTCATCTGGTAATGATAGAATATTATTTTTTTTAGATCCAAGTAATAATGGTATTAAAATTGAATATTTTAAATCTGGTAATATATTACTTTTAAAATCTACTGCTAATTATATGGAAATAAATAAATGGATATTTGTATCTATAACAATTGAACAAAGTAATACAAATACTATAAAATATTTATTATATAAAAATGGTAAAAATGTAGATACTCAATCTGTAACTGGAACATTATTTTCAACTGATTTAGGTTTAACAGAAATATGTAATACAAATAATAATAGACCTTTTATAGGTTTAATATATGATATACGTTTTTATTCTAGAATATTAAATTTAGAAGAAATAACAACCCTTTACAAAAGAAATACATATATTTTAAATTCTTATTCAAATAATACTAAAGATACAAAAAATGTTAATTGTTTAAAAATAGGATATTATACTGATGATTTTATAACAATGAATTATAATGGTTATATGAATGATATAAGATTATATAATCGTAGTTTAACTATAAATGAATTAACTTATATATGGAATAATGGGTTAGGTAGTTATAATAATGGAAGTAATTTAAAAAATAGTGTAATGTTAGAATATATTTCAAACGATGGTATATTAACATTAAATAATAGAATATTAAATCAAATATCATCTGAATATAGTTATGATACTAATTTTAATAAAATAGATGATAAATTATTTTTGTGGTATCCAATGGATACAGGTTATGGTTCAATAGTATATGATAGAAGTAATAATGGATTTAATGGTATATTAAGTAGTGGTGCTAAATATGAAAATTTAGATTTTCCAAATAAATATAATATATCATCTTGTTGTGTTTTCGATGGTAATGATGATTTTATAGATATTCCAGATATAGCAAGTAGTTTTTTTGTTAATGGTTTAAGTTTTACAGGGTGGGTATATTTTAATAATTCAAAAAATTGGGCAAAAATATTTGATTTCGGAACAGGTCAATCTAGTAATAATATTATACTAGATAGAAATGATAATAGTTCTGGGATTAGATTTTTAACTTATAATGGTAATAGTTCTGCAAGTATAGTATTTAATAATTATATAGATAATAATGTTTGGTTATTTATATCATTAACATCTATATCTGGAAATACTAAAATATATAAAAATGGCGAATTATTCAATACTAGTTCTATTACTTATACTTTACAAAATATTACTAGAACAGGTAATTTTATAGGTAAATCAAATTGGACTGGAAGTGATAGATTTGATGGTAAATTATCAGATTTTCGTTTTTATTCTGGTATATTATCACCATATGAAATTAGAAAACAATATCTAGATAAAGTTAATGAAGGATTTGTAAATAGAATAACTAAAACAGATACTACATCATTACAAATTATGGATTATCCACATAATATTATAGAAAATTCAAATAGAATATCTGGTATTTTAACTTTAGATAATTTATATAATATATCAGATACTGAAGATAAATTAAGTTATAATTCATGGATATATTCAAAATATTCATCTAGAGGAACAATATTATCTAATAAATGTGAAAAAAGATTTACAAATGGTGATTTTAAATTTGGATTAGAAACAATACAATATGATAAATTATTTATATGGATTAATTGTGATAATGGAGAACTAAATAATACAAATAATCAATATACAACTATAAATAATTCAGGAAATAGTAATATAACATTAACACCAATAAATGGTATTAGTATATCTAGTAATAATACTATATTTAGAAATAATGTAATAAATTTTGACGGTTCAGATGAATATATAGAAATAAGTAATGTAAAAGGTAATAAGTTTAATAATGGTTTTACATGTAATTTTTGGGTTTATTTTGATAATTCAAAAAATTGGGTTAAATTATTTGATTTTGGAACAGGTATATCTACAAATAATATACTATTAGATAGAAATTCAAATACATCAGGAATTAGATTACAAGTATTTAATAGTGGTAGTTCAGTTATTATATATTTTAATAATTTTATAGATGATAATAAATGGATACATTTATCATTAACATCTAAATCAGGTGATACAAAATTATATAAAAATGGTATTTTATTTGATACTAGTACTACAACATATATATTACCAGATATTATTAGAACAAAAAATTTAATAGGATATGCAAATAGAATATCAAATGAACAATTTGATGGTAAAATGTTTGATATACGTTTTTATTCAACAATATTAACAGCAGAAGAAATAAATGATATATATAATAGAAACGAGTATTTAACATTTGAATATTATAATTATAGAAATAATATACAAAATGATAAATTATTTATTTTTTTAGAAGAAGAAGATAATAATAATATAATAAATTCAGGTGTGAGTGATATATCCTTGAGTTTAATAAATGGTGTATCTATTGAAAATAATATTATATTATTTGATGGAGCAAATGATAATTTAGAATTAGGTGATATATCAGGCGATTATTTTGTAAATGGTTTTACATTTTGTGGATGGGTAAAATCAAATACACTAACTGCATTTGAAAGAATATATCAATTTAGTACAAATGGACAACAAAATGCTATTATTTTATCATATAATTCAGTAACAAAAAAAATAAATTCTATTATATTAAATAGCACTGGTTCTAATGTATATAATTTAGAAAGTAATTTTAACTTTGAAGATAAGTTAAATGAATGGATACATATTACATTAACAATTAAATATGAAAATAATAAATATTATAAATCATTATATTTAAATTCTATATTAGATAATAGTGGTATATCAGAAGAAACTAATTATGATATAACTAATTTATCTAGAGATGATAATCATATAGGTTTTGGTGATATACATTATTTTGATGGAGAAATGTTTGATATACGTTATTATTCAACAATATTAACAGATTTAGAAATAGTAAGTATATATAATATAAATATTAATTTATCATTTGATTATAAAAATACAAATACTAGTATAATTCCATTATCTTTAAATAAATGGTTTCATATAAGTTTTAATTATTCTAATTTAGATAATTGTATAGAATTATATCAAAATAATAAAATAGTATTCACAAATAATATACACTATTTACCATCTTTAAATACTAAAATTTTAATATTAGGATCACAACAATTAGATAATAAATATATAAATGTGTATCAAGGCTTAATAAACGATATAAATATTAAACCAGATATTATTTACACTGAAATATTAACAAGTAATTATAATATTGATAATAAATGTATATTAGATTTAAAAATAAATAATAATATGAATAATTTCCCTTTATCATTAGAGTTATCAGATAGTAATAAATTAATAAATTATTATGTATATGATGCAAGTTATTATATAGATTATTCAATTAATAATTTAAATACCAATTCTGATGCAAATATAAATATTTATTCACATGTAATAAAAAATATAAATATTTCTAGTATAGATTTAATAAATAATAATAATTTTTTATATGAAACAATTAAGTTTAATGGTTCTAGTGATTATATAGAATTAGAAGGTTCATTAACAACAAATCCAATATATAATTATAATGTATCATTTTGGATATATCCAGATGGAAGTAAAACATCTGGTAATGGTTATATAATAAATAAATGGGATAATGATAATAATATTGATATATTAGAAATATTTTATAATTATAGTAATAATGAATTAAATATTAAGATATTAGTATTAGGTAATCAATATTTAACAGTTGAAAATAAATTAGATGTAAATAAATGGTCTTTTGTATCTATAAATTATATAAATAAAGAGGGTTGTTATTTATATATAAATGGTAATCTAGAGTCATTTAATCATTCTATATATGAAATAAATGATTTAATTTATAATTCTTCTGGAAATACTAGATATTATATCCAAAAACTAAATATAGGAATGAAGGAAAACAATAATTATTTTAAAGGTTATTTACATAATATTCAAGTTTATAATGGAATATTAAATGATTCTACTATATTAGAAAAATATAATAAAATTAAATTAAATAATTCTAGTGTAATTATAAATAATAATTATATACAAAATAAAAATTCATATAATAATGTAGATAATGTAGATAATTCGGATAATATAAATCCTAGAATAGATTTATATCAAAGTAATAAGATTTTAGATATAAATCCAACTCTTATTAAAAATATAAATCAGTTAGATAATTCATTAGAGGATAATTATATTATTAATAATTCATTTGATAATCAATTAATAAATGTTAAAAATAAATTAAAATGTATAGTATCATCTGGTATAAATTCAACTAGTAATTCTATATATCTAGATAATACACTTATTACTAATAATTCATATTTATTTATAGAGAATTTTGTATCTACAAAAGATTTAACAAGTAATATTACTATATCTACATGGTTTAAATATACATCTTCATTACCTGACTATCAAACAATATTTAGATATGGTTCAATAGGTGAGATAGGTTATGGATTACAACTACATAATGATAAATTAGAATTTTCAGATAATACTTCAAATATATTATTTAATCCAGAAATTACATTAAATGTAAATGAATGGTATAATTTAACTTATATAAATGATAAGGATGTAAGTGTTAACAAATTTTATTTAAATGGTGTAGAAAAATTATTTGTTAATGATGATTTCATATTAAATAATGATAATTTCACATTTGTAATAGGTTGTTCTTTATTAGAAAGTTTAGATACGGATAATAAAATTATGATAGAAAGTAATAAATTAACAGGTTATATACAGGATTTTAGATTATATAATAAAGTATTGAATGATAATGAAATTAAATTATTAGTAATGAATAATGAGATAGATGAAGAATTTAATGTATCTAGAAGAATAAATAAGTATAATAGATATAATGTTGAAGAATTAAGTATAAATAATATTAATTTAACATTAATGGATGCAAATAATGTAAATTTTATGGATAATATTTATATGTCAAAATATTCTATGGATGAAAATAATGTATTAGATTGTGTATTACCTGTTATATCTAGAGATAATTTATTAGTTCATTATAATTCAGATGGTAAAAATTATATATCATCTGATAATATAATTATAGATAGTAATAATATTCATAAAAGTAAATATTTATATAATAATTCATTTATAACTGATAAATATCATGATAATATTACATATAATGGTGAATTAAATAATATTATAATAGATAATGAATTAGGTGGAAAAATAAATAATACAAGTTTATTTTTCAATGGTATAAATTCTAATTTAATAGTTAATAAAGGTGCTAATTTAAATATGAATTCAGGTAATGAATGGAGTATATCAACTTGGATATATCCAAAATATGAGAATAATATTTTAAATACTAGTAGAGAAAAATCTGTAATATGGTTTAAATCAAATAATGGTTTATTTTCAACTGGTTCTATAATGAATTCATTAGATTTAACAACAAGTAATTTATTAGTAGATATAAATACAAGTAATGAATTATTAAAAATAGATACAAATATTAATATTCCTGATAATAAATGGTCATTGATAACAACTACATTTGGTAATATAAATAATTTATCTAGTAATATATTTACTCAATATGTAAATGATATAAAAGTATATGAAAGTTCAATATCAAATATAGTAATAACTTCACCATCAGATTTGGATGTAATATATTTTAGTGATGTAGGAAGTAATGTTTTTTATGGTAATATGGATAATATGATGATTTGGAATACTAAATTATTAGATGGTGAAATTAGTCGTTTATATAATTGTAAATTAACTAGTTATCCTGTAAATTATTGGATTGCTAGTAATAATAATTTATCTATAAAATCAATATTAAATATAAAAAATATATTAGAATCTGATGTATTAGTTAATGATTTAGGAATAGGAAATGATATAAAATTATTTGCAAGTAATATAAATATAATACATAATTTAGATTTATCATTAAATAATGAAATAAATAAATCGGTGTTAAATGATACAATATTTAAATTTAGTGATAATAATTATATGATGAGTAATATAAATAGAAATCAAAAAGATAATGCAAGAACAATAATATTTAGGTTATATATAGAAGAATTACCAACTGTTAATAATATGGTTATATATGACTTATTTAATAATGTGTTGTCTAATAAATTTAAAATTATGTTAAATACCAATAATAAAATAGAAGTTGTAATAGGTAAAAATTCTATAACATCTTTATCAAATATAAGTATAAATAAATGGTATAGTATATGTGTGGTAATATTGCCTAAATCATTTTATTCAGTATTAGGTAATGGAATAGATAAAAATATTAGAATATTTATAAATGGTGTTTATGATACAAATATATTAGATTATAATGAAAACATAATAAATGAAAAAATAAATTTATTAAAATCTACGTATTATATAATATGGGAAATAATAAATAATAGAGGTGATTTATTAACACAAGCAAATGAATTTAGATTATATACAGATGATAGTAAAACAACATTTATAACTCCAATAAATGTAAATGATTATACAAATACTAATCCATCAAATCAAGATGAAAGTAAAATAATAGATAATAATACAACAAGCACAAAATGGTTAGCTAGATTTTCAACAGTTATCTTATATTTTGAAATGTCAAATACTCAACCTATACCTAGATATTATTCATATTTTACAGGTGGTGATTTTTCAGGTAGAGATCCTATAACATGGGATTTAAGATTATTAAATAATACTACTAGTTTAAATACAAATTCAAATTATAATGATTATTTAGAATTAGATAAACCAAAAACTATATTATTGGATAAAGTAGTAAATGCGAATATTACTACAAGTAGAAATACAGAAACACCATTATTTTCATTAAATTATAATAATAGATTATTTATAGATAATATAAATTTATCAAATAGTATATTTATAGGTTGTGATATAAATATAGAGAATAATTTTATAGGATTTTTAGATGATATAAGAATATATAATTGTGCTTTATCAATTGATGAAATTGTAAATATTTATAACACTTCACGTAATTATAAACTTGTTAAATTTCCTTAAGTTAATTAATTATTTTTTTTTGTAATTTATGTTTTTGTGTTTCTAGATGATTTATAAAACTCTAGATTAATAATTTTATTTTTAATAATAATTATTTTGTGTTTCTAGATGATTTATAAAACTCTAGATTAAGATTTTATTTTTAGTAATTTTAATTTTTTGTTTCTAGATGATTTATAAAACTCTAGATTAATAATTTTATTTTTAATAATAATTATTTTTTGTTTCTAGATGATTTATAAAACTCTAGATTAATAATTTTATTTTTAATAATAATTATTTTTTGTTTCTAGATGATTTAATAAACTCTAGATTAATAATTTATTTTTAGTAATTTTAATTTTTGTTTCTAGATGATTTATAAAACTCTAGATTAATAATTTATTTTTAATAATTTTATTTTTTTGTTTCTAGATGATTTATAAAACTCTAGATTAATAATTTATTTTTAATAATTTTATTTTTTTGTTTCTAGATGATTTAATAAACTCTAGATTAATAATTTATTTTTAGTAATTTTAATTTTTGTTTCTAGATGATTTATAAAACTCTAGATTAATAATTTATTTTTATATTTAATGTTTTTATTTTTAATTTTAATTTTTTGTTTCTAGATGATTTATAAAACTCTAGATTAATAATTTATTTTTAATAATTTTATTTTTTTGTTTCTAGATGATTTATAAAACTCTAGATTAATAATTTATTTTTAATAATTTTATTTTTTTGTTTCTAGATGATTTAATAAACTCTAGATTAATATTTTATTTTTAGTAATTTTATTTTTTGTTTCTAGATGATTTAATAAACTCTAGATTAATAATTTTATTTTTAATTTTAATTTTTTGTTTCTAGATGATTTATAAAACTCTAGATTAATAATTTTATTTTTAATAATAATTATTTTTTGTTTCTAGATGATTTATAAAACTCTAGATTAATAATTTTATTTTTAATAATAATTATTTTTTGTTTCTAGATGATTTATAAAACTCTAGATTATGATTTTATTTTTAATAATAATTATTTTTTGTTTCTAGAAGATTTATAAAACTCTAGATTAATAATTTATTTTTAGTAATTTTATTTTTTTTTATCTAGATGATTTAATAAACTCTAGATTAATTTTTATTTTTTATCTAGATGATTTAATAAACTCCAGATTAATTTTTAGTTTTGTATCTAGATGATTTATAAAACTCTAGATTAATTTTTAGTTTTGTATCTAGATGATTTATAAAACTCTAGATTAATTTTTAGTTTTGTATCTAGATGATTTATAAAACTCTAGATTAATTTTTTATTTTTTATTTCTAGATGATTTAATAAACTATAGATTAATAATTTATTTTAAGTAATTTATTTTTTTGTTTCTAGATGATTTAATAAACTCTAGATTAATTTTTTATTTTTTGTTTCTAGATGATTTAATAAACTCTAGATTAATAATTTATTTTAAGTAATTTATTTTTTTGTTTCTAGATGATTTAATAAACTCTAGATTAATTTTTTATTTAAAAATGTAAAAATTATTAAAAATGTAAAAAAAATAAAACATTATTGTTTTAAAAATGTTAATAAATATTGAAATGAGTTACAACAATATTCATAATATAATCTTATATTCATATCATAACTAGTTAATGAAAATGAAGGATTAATTTCTACAATCGACCATTTATATTCTAATTCATTATTTTCATTAATAAATTCTGTTAATGCTACATCTATAATACAATATTTATTTGTATTTAATTTTAATATTTTATCTAAAAAATTTTTAGTAGGTGTTATATTACTAAATTCTAGATTTGAAAATAAATAACTAGTAGAATTTATAATACTATATATTTTAAAATCTTTTATATATAATCTATATTCATTTACAAATTTAATTAATTCACTTATATAAATTTGTGGATTAGATTCTATAGTATTATTTATTGTTAAATTATTAATTTCATTTAATAAAAATTGATAATCTTTTCATTTTTAACTATATGTGCTTCAAATAATTTATTATTTTCAAATGGTTTTACAAAATATGGATATGGATAGTTATCTATATTACTTAAATCTTTTAAATATATAGATTCTATATTTCTATTATAATATAAAGCAAATGATTGTGGATAACAAGACGGTATTAATTTATTTATATGTAAAGAATTTATAATATATTTATTTATTAATAATTGTATAATAGATGTATCACAAAATAATACTTCACATTTATATATATCTTTTATATCTAAATTTAATATATCATTTCTAGATAATGTTTTAACATTAAATTGATTTATATATTCTAATAAATCTATATCATCATGTTCATTCCATGTATCTTGAATTATTACTGTTTTATCTGACATTATTTTTATTTTTTTTTTATTTTTTTTTTGTAATTAATTTTAAATATACTTATTTTTTTTTAGTAATTTGATTATTTTATTAAATATTTTAAATTTTAAATAATTATAAATAATAATATAATATTATAATAATTAGTAAAATGAGTAATAGATTTATAAATCGTAAATATTGTATTATTACAAGAGATGAAATAATTACCTTACCTATTGATTTTACAAAAATAATGGAATCTAATATATCAAGTTTAAGATTTTCTCCTGATTGCAATAAAACATTTATTAAATATGAAGGAGAACAACCTAAATTTTTAAAAGGTAAAACTGAATATACACATAATGAAATATTACAAATATTAAATAGTAATAATTGGTGTCCTTCTAATATTAAAAAAATATATACTGATACAAATGATACAAATGATACAAATGATACAACTGATACAAATGATAATGAAAATACAAATGATAATGAAAATACAAATGATACAAATGATACAACTGATACAAATGATACAAATGATACAAATGATACAAATGATACAAATGATACAAATGATACAACTGATACAAATGATAATGAAAATACAAATGATACAACTGATACAAATGATAATGAAAATACAAATGATAATGAAAATACAAATGATAATGAAAATACAAATGATACAAATGATACAAATGATACAAATGATAATGAAAATACAAATGATACAAATGATACAAATGATAATGAAAATACAAATGATACAAATGATACAAATGATACAAATGATAATGAAAATACAAATAATACAAATGATACAAATGATACAACTGATACAAATGATAATGAAAATACAAATGATAATGAAAATACAAATGATAATGAAAATACAAATGATAATGAAAATACAAATGATACAAATGATAATGAAAATACAAATGATACAAATGATACAAATGATACAAATGATACAAATGATACAAATGATAATGAAAATACAAATGATAATGAAAATACAAATGATACAAATGATAATGAAAATACAAATGATACAAATGATACAAATGATACAAATGATACAAATGATACAAATGATAATGAAAATTAAAATAATGATAATTAAGTTATATAAATATAAATATTTATATAATATAAAAAATGAATAAAAAAATAAATAATAAATCTCATAAATCTAGTAAATTTTATAAATCTCATAAATCTCATAAATCTAGTAAATCTTATAAATCTAGTAAATCTAGTAAATCTAGTAAATCCAGTAATCTTTTAAAAAAAACACAATTAGGTGGTAATATAAATACAGTAGAAAATATTATTAATATATCTTTTTATAAAGGAATTATATATGGGATTTGTGTATTTATTTTAATTTCTTTTTCATTATATGGTATTACACATTTATTTAATAATACTAATAATACTAATAATACTAATAATACTAATAATACTAATGAAAATACAAATAATAATGAAACAAAAACTACTGAAAATATAACTACTACTAATGATAATTATATTAGATATACTTTATATAATGATCCATATAATTATTTTTATTATAATTTTCCATATTTTACAAATGGATATTACAATAATGGATATTATAACAATAGATATTATAATAAAACTAAAGATGTACATCATTATCATCATAATATTGCATCACAAACTAAAACTACTAATCCAATACCTACACCTACACAAACATCTACACCTACACCTACACAAACATCTACACCTACACCTACACAAACATCTACACCTACACCTACACAAACACACGAACCACCAGTACAAACACCAGCACAAACACCAGCACAAACACCAGCACAAACACCAGAACCACCAGCACAAACACCAGCACAAACACCAGAACCACCAGCACAAACACCAGCACAAACACCAGAACCACCAGCACAAGTGATACCTACTGATCCAGAAGGATTTGAAGTATATAATAAATATAGTGATTATTAATAAATTAAAACAGATAAACCATGTTAAAAGAAGTTAAAAAAAATAAAACATAAAAACATAAAACCATAAAAAAAGTTAAAAAAATAAAAACTAAATTAATTATAAAATTTAAGTTCTGAAATTAAGGCTATTACCTTTTTTTCTACCTCTTAATACCATAAGTATATTAATAATATCTGATAGTAGATTGCCTATTTTTATAACTAATCCGATAGCTTCTTTTGGATAATTAGGAACTTTACATTTTTCAGCATTTTTTCTTAATTTATTATTATATGACATAAGTAATAAACAAAATATAATTAAACCAGGTATACTTACGGCTAATATTCTGGTTGATAAATCACGTATAAACATACTTGCAACAAAAGACCATATAATTAATCCAAAAAGTGAATATCTTAAATATTTATCAAAATCTACAGTTATAAAATTATGACCGTATTTATAACCAATGAAAGCCATTAAAAATGTAAGACCTATAGTAATAGAAATAGCTTGATATAGAACATTAATTTTAAATCCCATCATAATACTGGTAGTTAGAACAAAACCAAATATCATACATGCAAGTGCATAATATGTATTAATTTTAATAAATTCATTTGGGTTTGTTGTTTCTATAAATTTAAACATATAATACATTGTAACTAAAATAAATATTGCAAATATTATTAAAGCAACTAAACCTTTTTGAATAACCATAAACATAATTTGAAATTTTTGTTCTAATAACATACCTAATGCTATATAACAAAATCCTAATATAGTATATAAATATGAATTTAAAACATAATTATCACATACTAAATTACCATTATTATCATAAGCATACTTATTTAATAAAAGTATTATAGGTATAGATGCAAATGAAACAGATATTAAACCATATAATAATGTAAGAGTAGAAATAGGTTTATAAATACTTAATATAACATTTTCAAAAGATTGCGATTTTGGCATTTTTATATTTAATTTATATTTAATTTATATTTATTTTAATATTTATTTTAATATTTATTTTAATATTTATTTTAATATTTATTTTAATATTTATTTTAATTTGTTTGTTTAATTTGTTTGTTTTATTTATTTTAATATTTATTTTAATTTGTTTGTTTTATTTATTTTATTATAAATTAAATTATACATCTAGAACATCTATTATACATCTAGAACATCTATTATACATCTAGAACATCTATTATACATCTAGAACATCTATTATACATCTAGAACATCTATTATACATCTAGAACATCTATTATACATCTATATATTAAGTTATTAAATTCAATAAAAAATTTATTAAATAAATTATTAAATAAATTATTAAATAAATTATTAAATAAATTATGTAATTTATGTATTTATGTAATTTATGTTTTATTATTTAAGTGATTATTTTGATAATCTAGAATTTCTATTTTAATGCGTTCTTTACCCATTTCTACATCACTAAACATTTCTAATAATATATTTTCAGTAGCTAGAACACTATAATTATCGCCTTGATTTTTTTTTAAGCTTTTGCGTATATAATCTTTTAAGTTTGATTTTTTATTTACATATTGTTCTTCTATAAAAAGTTTAACTTCTTCATTATTTAATTGATTAGTATTTAATTCTTTTAATTTTTTATCATAATAATATTTAACGTAAAAAAATAATATATCTTTTACTAAAGTAGGTAGTGTTTTATTTGCTTTATCCATATTTAATGATTTAGATGATAATTTAGATTGTATATTTGACATTACTAATATTAAATATTTTATTTTTAAATTTATAATTTAAAAAAAGAAATTAATTTAGTTAAATATTAATATTATTTTTTTTAATTTCTATTTTAATTTCTATTTTAATTTTATCTTTTGATTTATTTTTGATTTATTTTTGATTTATTTTTGATTTATTTAAATTAATAATTTAATATCTAGATGTATAATAGATGTTCTAGATGTATAATAGATGTTCTAGATGTATAATTATGTTCTAGATGTATAATAGATGTTCTAGATGTATAATAATGTTCTAGATGTATAATAGATGTTCTAGATGTATAATAGATGTTCTAGATGTATAATTATGTTCTAGATGTATAATAATGTTCTAGATGTATAATAGATGTTCTAGATGTATAATAGATGTTCTAGATGTATAATTATGTTCTAGATGTATAATAGATGTTCTAGATGTATAATTAATCTTATAGATGTATAATAATGTTCTAGATGTATAATAGATGTTCTAGATGTATAATAGATGTTCTAGATGTATAATTAATCTTATAGATGTATAATAATGTTCTAGATGTATAATAATGTTCTAGATGTATAATTAATTCTTCTAGATGTATAATAGATGTTCTAGATGTATAATAGATGTTCTAGATGTATAATAATGTTCTAGATGTATAATAATGTTCTAGATGTATAATAATGTTCTAGATGTATAATAGAATAATTTAATTAAAATATATTTATAATTAGTTAAAAATAAATATTTTATTAATATTTAGAATAATAAATAGAATAATAAATTATAATAAAAATAAATTATAATAAAAAGTAAAATTATGGTTTTAAGTAAAACTTATCATTTATACAAATTATTTAATTTATATAAAAATTTAAATGATATTCAAAATTCTGATACATTAATAATTAATTGTAAATCTACACAAACTAAATTAAAAACAATAAGAAATGAAATTTTAGAGGGTGGATGTTTAGAAATTAAATTTGCTCAATGGTTTATATCTAAATTAAAAAGTAATACAGATGAAAATTCAATATCTATAATTAATTATTTTAATGATATTTTCGAACAATGTCCAAGACATTTATTAAAAGATACATTTTTAACTTTCAAAAATGATTTTAATTTAAATATGCAAGACATTATTAAATTAGATTCATTAAAATGTATTGCTAGTGGTAGTGTAGGACAAGTTTATAAAGCTTTATTAATAACACCTTTATATATAATAGATTCTAGTCATAAAAAAATAATTCAAATATTAAAAGATAATAATATAGAAATAGAATATATAATAAATGAAATATGGGTAAATAAAAAAGATATTCCATTTTTTTTGCTAGATATAATTAAAAAAGTAGAATGGGTAGCAATTAAGGTAAAACATCCAAATGTAAATGAAGATGTTAATTATAAAATAGAATGTTTTAATTTATTAAAATATATTCAAACATATCAAAAAATAAAAAATATTTTTGGCTTACATGTTGATTTTAATGATTTTATAGAAAATATTATACAACAAATAGATTTTACTAATGAATATAAAAATTGTAATAAATTTAGAAAAAATTATGCTGGAAATTATTTAAATGAATTTCCTAGAGTTTTATGGTCTTCATATAATATTACTATCAGTGAATATATAACTAGTAAAAATTTAGAAGATATATCAGAATTTTTACAATTAAAATCTACATTAAATTTTGCTTGTTCTATTAGTAAAATGATATTAATTGATAATTTTTGTCATGGTGATGTACATGATAAAAATTGGGGAATTGTAATTTATAATGATGATGAAATACAAAATGAACCTAAATTAATATATTATGATTATGGTATATGTTTTCAAAGTGTAAATAAAGATTTTAATTGTAAATTATGGGAAGATTTCGAAACAACTAATGTAGATAAAATATTAGAAAATGTAAATGAAATGATTATTGGTGATTTTAATAATGAAGATATAAAAATAGAATTAAATGAAATGATAGATCATTTTAAAAATAATTCGCTAGATATAGTTAATTTAATGTTTGGATTAAATAAAATATTAGAAAAACATAATTGTAAATTAAGTAGTATTTTATTAAATTTAGTTCTTATATTAGCATTAATTGATTCAACACTAAAAAAACAGAATTTAATTGGTATTAAAACTGAAATTAGTGAAAATCATTATATTAATTTACGTTCTAAATCATTAGATATGATTTCATATTGTAATTCTAAAAACATATATTCTAAATTAGTTATATATATGAATGAAAAACAAAAACGCTTATCTAAAAATGAAAAATCAAATGATATATTTGCATTTGGTATATCAAATGATTTAGATTTAGATTTACCAGAATAATTCTTCTAGAGGTTTATTTAAAATATAAAATAGAAAATGAAAATAAAATGAAATAATTTATATTTTTCTAGATGTTTATTTAAAATAGAAAATAGAAAATGAAAATAAAATAAAATAATTTATATTCTTCTAAATGTTAATTTAAAATAGAAAATAGAAAATATAAAATGGAAATGAAATAATTTATATTCATCTAGATGTTTATTTAAAATATAAAATAGAAAATGAAAATAAAATGAAATAATTTATATTCATCTAGATGTTTATTTAAAATATAAAATAGAAAATGAAAATAAAATGAAATAATTTATATTCATCTAGAGGTTTATTTAAAATAGAAAATGGAAAATGTAAATAAAATAATTTATATTCATCTAGATGTTTATTTAAAATAGAAAATAGAAAATAAAATGAAATAATTTATATTCATCTAGATGTTTATTTAAAATAGAAAATAGAAAATAAAATGAAATAATTTATATTCATCTAGATGTTAATTTAAAATAGAAAATAAAAAATAAATAAAATAATTTATATTTATCTAGAGGTTTATTTAAAATAGAAAATGGAAAATAAAATGAAATAATTTATATTCATCTAGATGTTTATTTAAAATAGAAAATAGAAAATGAAAATAAAATAAAATAATTTATATTCATCTAGATGTTTATTTAAAATATAAAATAGAAAATGAAAATAAAATAATTTATATTCATCTAGATGTTTATTTAAAATATAAAATAGAAAATGAAAATAAAATGAAATAATTTATATTCTTCTAGATGTTTATTTAAAATATAAAATAGAAAATGAAAATAAAATGAAATAATTTATATTCTCTAGAGGTTTATTTAAAATAGAAAATGAAAATAAAATAAAATAATTTATATTCATCTAGAGGTTTATTTAAAATAGAAAATGAAAATAAAAATGAAATGAAATAATTTATATTCATCTAGATGTTTATTTAAAATAGAAAATAAAAAATAAATAAAATAATTTATATTCTTCTAGATGTTTATTTAAAATATAAAATAGAAAATGAAAAATAAATAAATAAAATAATTTATATTCATCTAGATGTTTATTTAAAATATAAAATAGAAAATGAAAATAAAATAATTTATATTCATCTAGATGTTTATTTAAAATATAAAATAGAAAATGAAAATAAAATGAAATAATTTATATTCATCTAGAGGTTTATTTAAAATAGAAAATGGAAAATGTAAATAAAATAATTTATATTCATCTAGATGTTTATTTAAAATAGAAAATAGAAAATAAAATGAAATAATTTATATTCATCTAGATGTTTATTTAAAATAGAAAATAGAAAATAAAATGAAATAATTTATATTCATCTAGAGGTTTATTTAAAATAGAAAATGGAAAATAAAATGAAATAATTTATATTTATCTAGATGTTTATTTAAAATATAAAATAGAAAATGAAAATGAAATGAAATAATTTATATTCATCTAGAGGTTTATTTAAAATAGAAAATAGAAAATAAAAATAAAATAAAATAATTTATATTCATCTAGAGGTTTATTTAAAATAGAAAATAGAAAATGAAAATAAAATGAAATAATTTATATTCATCTAGATGTTTATTTAAAATAGAAAATGGAAAATGTAAATAAAATAATTTATATTCATCTAGATGTTTATTTAAAATAGAAAATGAAAAATAAAATTAAAAAATTAATTATGACAAATTGGGAATATATCATGATTTAATATTAAATAAACAAATTCGGGCATATTTACTAATATTGACATTAATGAATTAAAATAACATATAGCACCTGGATTATATACACCTCTAATATTATTATTAATTACTTCTTTAATTAAATTTAGATTAGTATTATGTAATTTATTAAAGCATTTAATTGTAGGATCATGCCATAAATCTGTTTTTTTACCATCTTTTAAATTTAGTAATAATGATGTTTTATTATATTTATATATTAAATATTTAATTGTTTTATTTGATAAATATTTATTTACATAATCTATATTATTACCTAAACATTCAATAATTAAATCATCATATACAAAAAATAAATTATTTTTTTTTATTATACTATAATA
>Ga0307982_1001504_pt1 | contig 18962 bp, 19 predicted proteins | sample OrgLakmetagen989_FD_201847 | JGI IMG/M metagenome (GOLD analysis project Ga0307982, IMG submission 201847) | Saline water microbial communities from Organic Lake, Antarctica - #989 | ecosystem: Environmental > Aquatic > Non-marine Saline and Alkaline > Saline | place: Antarctica: Organic Lake... | reverse complement strand
CCGCCTCGAATCCGTCTTGTTGGTCCCCTCCGAGCCGGGTGTCGAGGTCCTTGGCTTTCTTGTGGTAATCTTGGTTGACGCGCACTTGGCGGGCGTTTTGACCTCTGCCAATGGAACTTCGTGTTCCGCACGTCATGAGCTACGCTCGCGCGCCTTCTTCTTTTTTGTTTCTGCGGAGTGCGCGCTACCCACAAATGCCTCGCTTTTTACAATTTTTGCGAGAATTTTGGCCAATGCCCCCCCTCACCCTCATGAAACACACCGCACTTGCTTTACATGCGCAACGCACGCGCATTCCCACTTCTGCCCGCAGCATTGGCTTCTGTGTCATATGGGTTTGTATTAATTCAAGTTTGAGTTCGAGTTCGAGATGCAAGCTATAGGCTATAGGTAGCATGTGATAACACAAAACCCGTAGATAGCACACGATAACATAAGACCCTTACCCAGATAAAAAACCGATGCCTCCGACAAAGGGACAAATCCGTTGCTAGACACGTGTTCCCCCCTCCCGTGGGGTAAATAAAAAGAAAAAATGTCAATGGGGGCGAGTTGGCAAGGCACCGTGTTTGCTTACAAACGATGAGAACAAAGTTTGTGCCTTTCCTTTCTGTTAAGTCCCGATCTATCTAAATCGGGTCTCGGTAAATCTCTTTCATCTTTGATCAGTTGGCATTGGGAATGCTAGTAGTTGACTCCCTGCCACTCGTCCCTCCTCGGCGCCAAGTAAGCCTACTTGGCTCGTCGTGTGCACAGCTGCCAGGCGCGGACGCCGCCTCGCTATCAGCTGTGCTTGAAAGCCGCTCCGCACCTAACTAGTTGCTAGAATAGTGCGTTTTGGCGCACTCAGTAACAGAAGTGCAAACACCAAACTACGTTGATCCAGTCCTCATCATTCGTAAACCTACGTCCCAGGTGCCGGAGTGACATACAGGCAGTTCCGGGTAATAAGGGCGGGGGAATTTGGCTTCAGCCCTTGTTCTCTTCGCTCATCCCTTATTTTTCAGCATGGAACCCTTGTTTTCTTATCAAGTTTCAAGAGGAAAATGCGCCGAGATGAGCAGCGACGATGTCTATCATTTTCTAAACGTAACAAACCTCTTATCACCCGAAACTAAGGTACGATTCACGAAATATGGGGAAAATGTCGGTACTTTTTGATTTGGAACTCCGAATGGCCATCAGCGCGCAGGGAATATATAAAGGCACCGGCGTATGCGCAATGAGAAGGCGCATAAAAGTATGTACGTAGTTTTTATTTCAGCTCGGTTCGCTTTTGTGAGCTCCCCAAAAGTACAAAATGAAAATCACGAAGGCAGTCGGCGAAATCTACGAAATTTATGAAAAAAAAGCTGGATTTCGTCGTATCTTCGCGAGCCAGATTCAACGACTACCTTCTTGTATTGCAATTCACCCTTATCTCTATTAAAAAAGGCCATAATTAGAACCAGACCCTCCCAGAAAATCACCAAATGCGTAGTGGCATCGACTTTCTCATCGGAAATAGTGGTTTATTAGGGTTCTACGGGAGGAAAGGCAGCTCTTGTCGGAAGCGGACTTTCAATTGAGCTCAATCTTCCCTCCTTGGAAGGCTCTCGGTAATATTATAGCCCGGGCCAGAGCCATGCAGTGGCGACTTCCTTCCTTTGGGGGCCCCCTGCAAGGCGAATTTACCCCCTCCCTGTAATAAAAATACCCTCCCTGCAGTGGCAAATCCCCCCTGTAAAGGCGAAAGAAGGGGTCAAGTCTGGGATGCGCGCGAAGATACGTCCAATCGATGCCTCTCGTCGAGCTGCATCCAGCGGCCTATCGTAAACGCTAAAATTCGACAATTCAACCCCATTTTTTATTCTGAGCCCCCCCCGTTTTGCCTGATCATTTTTTCCCCATATTTCGTGAATCGTACCTTCCCTGTATGAGAGGAAGTCATCTCGTCATCTCGGCATTTCGGCATTTCCCACCTCCAGGGCGACAGATTCTCTGTGATATCATTTCGGTGAGAAATTCCAGACGTCAGAAGGATGACACAATGACGTGATGATTCTGTCCCGACATGATTGATGATGTTATTGAGATTTTCCTTCTGCGAAAAGCGAAAAGGATGAGTAAGGCAAATGGCGTCACCGTGCCCGTTGAATCCTCTGTCGTCATGTCTGATGATAACGGGACGCAGTTAGCAGCGAGTCATGGCGCCGTCAGCTCTTATTCGTACGAAGCCGGCGATCGCGTATCGTCGTCGGCCCACGGCAATTCCGAGTATGGAGCAGTCGAAGATTCAACAACACATTTGCCACCATACCAAGAAATCAATGAGCATCGATCAATGCAACAATCTAAAGGGCACATGCCTCATCCATCAGATGTGATGCGACAGTATGGAAATAGCTTTAGCGGAGGAGGTGGCGACTTTGGCGATAGCTACTTATCTCAGGAGCCGATGGTCCCACCTCCCTCGGACATCAGCAGAACCTACCGACCTCCTCCTCCACAGCAACAGTATCCAATGATGTTTAACCAAAGCCCTCTGCAATCTTCGGCAGCGCCCCAGTATGCGTACCCCGTTGGCGTTCCAGTTTTGCACAACTCTCCTCCGATGATGATGATGCAATATTTACCCGGGCAACCAATTCCGCATTACACTGACCTTGAATCTACACACGGTGGCTTGCACATGCCGTGGCAGCAGAAAGCCCATGTGCCAGGCAGGCAAAGCAATCAAAGTGGGGTTCAATTCGATCCAGGGCCTCCGATTCAGTTGACTCCGGATGAGCATGGTCCTGAGGGGTGCAACTTGTTCGTCTTCCACCTACCGAATGTAAGGCTCCCATCCTGTTTTCATTTATAATGCCAACTAAAATCCCGTCATTTTCTTGTGAAATCCCAGAGTTCAGGCAGTAGTCTCATTACCATATCAGAATTGACACATTTCATACGTTTGATTTACTAATTATTATCGGATTGTTGTCGTCAGGAGCTTTCAAATGTTGAGCTTTACTACTCATTTGTTCCATTTGGAACTGTAATTTCGGCAAAGATCATGATAGACAACAGCACGGGTCGGTCCCGTGGGTTCGGTTTTGTAAGTTTTAATCATCAAGCTAGCGCTGGAAATGCGATCCTTCGAATGAATGGCGTGCAAATGGGGAACAAGCGGCTCAAAGTTCAGTTGAAAAAAGAAAAACCAAAAGGGGGGAGGATTGCTCCTGCAGACTACGGATCAGGCCGAGATCATGGTTCAGGAGGAAGGAAAGGTAAAGGAAAAGGTGGTTTCCAACCGGTAACCGCTGCACGCAGGCGTAGTCGTGGTCGTAATCGAGGCCGTAGCACATTAGACCAACAGGCATCAGAGAGAGGTGATGATGCTGAGATTGATGACCCAGCAGACGCTCGGTCAGCTGCCGCAGAAAGTATCAATTATCGCGATGAAGTCGAATTACACCAAGATAATGAAGGCTGCACATCGGAAAAATTCGCTGCTCTGGCTATTGTTGACGATGGTAGCGACCAAGTTGCCCGCGAAAAAAAGTGACGAAAATGATTGACATTTCTAGAGCCCACTTTGCCTTCAATCAACTGCAGGTTTCTTGGTATTGGAATTCGCATCGGCCATCGCATATGGCCCTTTGCTCAATATTTTCTAACTGCGATCCCTATAGTAATTGAAACTTGTTTGACGCGGCTGCCTGGTGTTTTTCAAACCAAAAAGCCGTACAGAAATTACGAATAAGTGGAATATGAAACTATGGAACGCAAAATTGCCTGCGTTATGATTGAACTCGGCACTTCATAACTCATAAGCTTCGTAGGTATCCAGAGCACTGTTATGTACTATGAGTTTCTAGGGTGCTCTAGTGCTATAGTGCTACATGCAAGTGCCAATGCGTAATTCCATAGAAGATTGAAGTGCCAAGTAGCTCGCAGAGAAGCAGGGACGCGGGAGGTGGCCAGGTAACCAGCAGGTAAAGCAACGATAACCGCCGAGTTGAAAGCAAGTAGGTAACTGTAGCACTCGGGAGATACGAGAACAATCCGCTTAAAACTAGCGAACTGGATTTCAAATTTTAGCGACGATTTTTTCTTTCATAACGAAATGTGGCTGAAAAAACACTTCAAATTCTATACCACGTCGTTTTCCAAGCCACTATCACTTGCGTGTGGTCTGACGCCCTTCTGCTGCAATGGCATGCAGTTTGGATTCAACGCGCTCTAACAACACTTGCGCTCCGTTGTCTCCGCCCGCAGCCAATGAGGAAGACGTGTTTGTTAAAGCTTGCTCTTTCGTTTCCTCCGCAGATTGCGGAAGGCGCTGATAGCGCTGAAGTGCGCCTGCGTCAGCGTTGATGCTCAGTTGAAGCTTTCCCTGGTAGCTGGTGACAGCGACGCCGAGCGGGCAACCATTGGGGGGCGGCAAGAACCCAACGATTTGAGTGACAGGATGGCCGAGAAGGTGCACCTATAAGTGATGGATGTCATATGGAGTGATTTAAAGATGATTGAATTTTGAAATGTGTCTCAATCATGTAGATTAAAACCAAGATAAATTGAGATTAAAAAAAAGAGAGACAAATCGAGACTAGACACCGAATTTTACCTCGCTGCTATCCTGCAGCAAAACTGTCTTGCCTACCAGGATATCAAACATACGTACGTACATACCCCATTGTCGGGACCCTTGACGTTCGAGACCGCGAAATCGGCTTGCCCCAAAGTATGGCGCTGGGCGGCGCGCTGCCATCTTACAGGGAAGATGGAACTGCCTGCTGCCAGGACGTACGCCAGGAGCGCTTCTGGAGTGACTTTGCACCTAAGAAGTATGTACCACATATAGAGAACGATTGAGTTAAAAGCCCAACAAAAAGATAATTGAAACACGAAGCGAGAAGTGACATGCTAATATATGAGGACCTAAGAAGCAAGTACAGAAAAGATCTGGCGAAAAAATCACGATTAGAAGGTTATCGCCACATCAAGGAATGGGTGCATAACAAAAAAAATACCAGCCAACGCGGCGAGACACTTCTGACACGAGCGGCGCCATCGAAGCTACGTCCGATGAAGCAGTGCATGTGCTACTAGAAGAAGACGATGAAGGGTGCTTTACGGCCGTGGGGAGGTCAAACAGCAAAGCACCAATTTTGTTGCCCTGCATTGCCTGCACCTGTGCGCTCAGAGGCGCGTCTGGGTCTGGCAGTCGGCCGCTGAGCACTGCCAAAAGGGGCCTCAAATTCACCGGCACAATGGCCGTTACCAGCTGAGGGCCTTTATGCGTAGAAGGCGAAGTCGACGCAGGCTCTTCTTCCATTGTACTGCTGCCAGCCGCTGCAGCACTTAATTTGCTGTTAGTTTTGTCTCGTTGCTCTGCTTCGCTTCCTAACTCGCCAATCGCCGATGCAAATGCAGCCAGCACTGCATCGTTCACGGTGATGTTTTTCTTGCCCATTAGCGCAAGCCCTGCTTTGAGCGAGGCCACATCCACGAGCTCATTGTGATTAGCAGAGGTGGTCGTCGTTGCTTTGCGTATAGAGTTGTCATTCTTGGCATAGGTAGTTGACCAAGCCGCCTGGCGCTGCGTGCTCAAGCGACCTCTCATCCCAAAGGCGCCATTGCTGAGTGATTTGTTTTTAATTAACACGCAATACGCTTTTCAAGCAATTAATGATGGCACGCAGACTTCGTTTTATACGCACCTCCATATCACCCCAATATACAATATCGTACTCCCTCAAACACAATAAAAAGGCACATTGGGAACAAGTACCGCAAGTGCAGCCGTGGTAAGCCTAAAGCATCGGACGAATACAGCAGAGGCCACAGTGCTCGGGTAGCTATCTCCTTTACGACTGTGTCCAGTGTCGCCGTGAAGCTAGAAGCACCAGTGAAAGTGCCATCACCGTTATCAATCATCTCAAAAGGGAGGTTCGCCAGGAGAATGGAGCGGCCGATGAGGCGTGCGTATTTTGCGAGCACCCATGGTACACCAGCCACCTGTTCCAGAAAAAAATAAAAGTATTTCAGAACACGAGTATATCTGCGTGGGCTTTTACTTTCTTTCATATTTTTTAAGGTATTTCGTGTTTGAGTCCACTTTTCACCTGCATGAATAGAGCTGAGAAGGCCTTCGACAGGAATCGCACCATTTTCCCTAGCTTGGACAACAAAGATATCTTTTTGCTGCCCCTGCGCTGCGACTTTCGATTGGATGATTGCTGCGGCGGTGGTGACGTCGGTGGGATTTCAAGGGTAGCACCACCATCATCATTACTGAGAGGGGCAAGCGGCGCAGTCACAGCCGTAATAGTTTGCGTGGAGGCTGGCAGTGCGCCTTTTGCTCCCTGTAGAAGTTCCTTGAATAGATGCTCTCCTTCATCGGTCAAAAGCGTTAAAAGAGCTGCTATACTGATGCCTGTTTTTTTTTAAAATAATGGTGAATCAATCAAAAATGAAACATATATACTTCCAAAAAGTCTCCTGTATTACCATCGGCGAGAGCGTGGTGCACTCGAAGCACAAGGAGGGTTTCCATCTCGTCGAGGTCTGTGTCAGCGCTTCCCTTCTTAAAAGCGCCATTCTTCTTGGCGCTATCTAGGCGTGCAGGCATGGGTTCGGACATCAGCAGTTCCCATTGCGGCAAATGTGGGGGCATGTCAACGGGGGTGTTGGCCACCTGATCGGAAAAAAAAGACAAAAGGACATGCGCAAAGTGAAAGATAAGCTTAGAAAAAAAGGAGCCGCGAAAAATATCCTAATACCCAGGAATTGATGTACATAAGTAAGAAATGAGACACTTTTGACTCAATTGAATGCACTAAAATGACCGCTTTATTACTTGTGCTACGAAGTTTGACAAGCCGCGGTACGACGCCCCTTGAAGGTCACCAGCGCTGCCATCTCCTGAAGCGACAGCTGGAAGGTGCACGTACAGAGGCTTCACGTGTGGTGCGCAATCATACGGTGGCAGCGACGACCACCGGCCATTTTTACTCGGCTCCTGTTTTGGCGACTTCTGCACAGCAGCAGACGATGAGGGCGCGTCCATATCCACCAATTGTGATTGGTCTTTTATGGTGGTAGCAGCTACTCCGTTAAGGGTTAAATCACTGGCTTGATTCAGAACAACCGCGTCTCCGGCACTCGAAAGCACCGGCACAAAGCAAGCGTCCTCGCCACTAGGTGATATTTCGATTTTGCTGCGGAAGCGGTCAGCGCTCACCATTTTGTCGTTGAGTAGTGCCACAACTTGCTCTCGATCCAAGCGCCCCCTAAGTCGCAAGAACGTCATGAAAAGATATTACCCCAATCCAATGGAAATCGAGATTAGTAATTTGCTCCCTATTTACATGAGAAAATAATGTAATCTATGATAGTGATCTTCGAACGTCGGCAAATCTAGCTCTTTACACGTACGTCACGCTGTTAGAGCATCTAATTATTAATAAAACAACGCTTAGACTGACAGCTGTATTTGGTGATCCAATATGGTTCACAGTCACAATTCTTACTTCACGCGCATCAGGTACATGGGCACGCTACGATTTGTTTCTATCTCCGTGAGAAGCGAGGTGCGCCCCAAGGGTGTCAACCGCCGCTGCAACTCGGCAGGCTTCGCTTGCACCACAGCGCCCGATGTAGCACCCGGGCTGCTGGGAGGTGGAGCAGACGACTGACTTTCGCATGATGCGACAACAGCTGGAGCTAGGCCTGCTGCTGCAGGGCCTAATAGGCGCAGCAGCACACTCATCCTCAAATGTGTCGGGAAAGCTTGAACAAACAAGCAAGCGAACTTCAAACAGCATGGTGTCCCCTGCTTCAAACACCACCAACAAGACACTTTACTGTCCGCATTTTATCCCTGTCGTTTCCAACAACCAAGGACCGCCGAAATTCCGGGTTCCGAAGTACTCATTTCCGGATCCGGGTATCCGGGTCGAAAGTGGTAATTTCCGGGGTCCGGGGAAATCCGGGTACCTAAATCGGCTTTTAATTGGCTGAAAATCGCCGACATGAAGGCCATTTCAACGCAGAAACAACACGAAGACGGGAACTCTGAATTCCTCAACGAAATCCGCGCCCCTGGGCGCATTCGAGCACCGAAGGAGTGGGTAGAAATATGGGTATGAAAATTTTGATTTGGCACTTGCGGTAATGGGCCAAAACCCCGCGTTTTAAAGCCTTCATGGCACTACGAGGAGGGTTCGAACGTCAAGAATTAAGTCATTTCCGGAAATCGGATTCGAAAAATCCGGTTCCGGTTTGAGGGGTTATTTCCGGAAAAAAATCCGGCCGGAATTCAGGCGGTCCTTGCCAACAACTGTGTGTTCAGACGAAGCGTTCGTTACGTTGTCGCTCCGACGTTGCTCTTTGCTCAACATTCTTCTCTCGGCCAACAATTGGGCTCTCGAGCTCTCGACTCTCGACCATAATGGCGTTTCATAGAATGTTTATGGAAAAGTAGCAGAGAAATGTAGAGATTTTTGCGTCATTGTCTCCCAGTTCTAAGTCGGCAACGATAGCCGATCGTTTACACGAGAAGTGACATAGACAACCATCGTCAGGCGTAGAGAAACAGCTAGGAAGTAGCGTATCATGTCTGGGCAGGACAAATGGCTGGGCAAGAAAGTATTGCCGAAAACAGTCTTGGGAGCGGTCAGTTAACTCAAACAGGCTATTTCTTCCCCATTTATTCAGTCGATTGATGGGTGGTCTCGCCTTGCTTCTTACTACACTTGCGTGGTGTTGCAATTTCTTCTTCTTCTTCTTCTTCTTCATGTTTTTGATGATCAGCCACTAGGAATGTCCAAAGCCCCGTCGGCAATGGACAACGGAGTATCGACGCAGGCACGCGCGAACAAACTAGTTATGTCTCGGCGGTTGAATGAGAATGCAATGGAAATGCGCACTACGCTGGTGCGTGGTTTCTAATCGAGCTTATCAATCCAATGTCATACAATACTTTGACGTGTAAACTATTTCATTTACTTTACTTTATCTACACCGGTCTACCCAAAAAGCAGCGATTCTCTGTTTCTATTGAAGTTGCTAATACTGCTGCAAATAAACTTTGCGGACTCTTCTTGTTTGGTATCCTAGGTGAAGCGTGCGACGGTGCGCCGAAGCTACAGCCGAAAGAAAGCCCGAAAGAAGAAGGTGCGCCCTATGACCGAAGGCGAAGAAGAGCTTGCGCTGCTGGAACCCCTGGAGTTTGCTTCTCAGGTCCCGCCCCTCGTCTATCGCCTCGTTTGCTGCTGCGGCTCTGTGACGTACTCGGAAATCTCGGGACCGGGCGCGGCAGCAGGACGGCTGTTCCGTATGACCGATTCTCAGCTGCGTGGCTGCAAAAAGTGCTTCGAATCCATCGGTAAGTGTTGAAAGCATGATAGCTAATCGTTTGTATCAAGGTTCCAATTCTAATTGTGTGCTGGATTTTTGATTCGTTCACTATGATTCCTAATTTCTCTCTCACAATATCATTGGCCATTCTGCCCTGTGTACTTAAATCTAACCAGACACTGATGACTCGGGCACCATCACCCAGCACGAATTCTTTGAAATTTTAGACATCGCCGACACTCCCTTCACGCGGTGCGTCGTAGATTTGAATGCGTTTTGCTCTGTCTCCATTCAATTAAAAAAAGAGGAGGGTGGGAAAAGCGCAGGCCCTACCCGGGCATGAATCGCGATATTTTGGGTTATTTCAACCTCATTGCATCTCATCGCCTCACTGCTTTCGTACTTTATGCTTGTGCGTCTACTATTCTTGACCTTCTAATTTGTGGCGACTTGCAGGAACTTGTGCAACAAAATTGTGTTTGATATTGCCGATTCGGACCAGAACAACACTTTGTCGTTTGACGAGTTTGTGCTGGGAGTTTGTGTGGTGTGCACGCTGACAAGAGACCAGCTCCTTTACTTTGTCTTTCGCTGCTTTGACATCGACGACAGGTAATTGCATACATATACCTTTTTCGTCTTCCTTGATTCCTCTTCTTGTATTCCCTTTTCAGTCGTAGATTACACTTTCTTCGTAATCCCCTCACTCATTTGTTACTCAACAAAATATGTATATACATCAGTGGGAGCCTATCGCACAACGAATTCGTAGAAATGTCAGAAGCAATTCAAGAAGCCGGCGGCGGTTTTTTCGACGGCAACTTCAGCCAACTTCTGGAAAAGTTTGATGCCAACGGAGGTGAATTAGATGGATGATTTGAGGTGCAAAATGAAGAGCAGAATGTCGAATTAGTAAACAGATGGCGAACTTGGGTTTGACAACGAATGAACACTCAGAGAATCTTTTACTTCGACTTCGTTTCTTCTTGTTAGATTTTTTTCACTCTACACTGCCATCTCCTCTATCCCTCTTTCATTCTTCTTCCAGACGGCAACGTGGACTTTGGCGAGTTCCTATTGGTCGACACCTATTTCCCGATGGCGTTTTTTCCCGTGTTTCGCATGCAGGATGCCTTACGTCGCAAAACTTTAACGCCCGACATTTGGAACCACCTCATCGCTGAGTATGACCGCACGGAAAGCCGAAGAGCTGCAGAGAGAGACGTGCGCACAGCTTTTGTGCCGCCGAGGCCGTTCGTAGAGAGAATCGCGAAATTGGGCGCCATGAGCCATTTGATTGAGGTGACATGAAAAGATTTTAAAAAAAAATACCGATCTGCTGCACCGATCGAGATTGCTCGAATCTATTGTTTGCTCATTTTATTGTAAACCCACTTTGACCGCATTCTTTCTCACCGCATTCTTTCTTCTGTGCCTTGTATCTAAATCCCAGGAGGGCGGCGTGAATGCGTTACAGTTGAGCCAGCTTTCGGCGGCGAAGAACACTGGTGGCCAAAGCACTCTGCGCACCAACCGGAGTGGGAGTGGGGCCAGCACCGACCGCAGCGACAGTGACTCCGAGATGGGCACCCAGAGGCAAACCGACCGGCCACTGGACTCGTCGAGACAGGTGTGTGATCCCATAGTATATATTGATGGCCATCGTTGTTATTTTGTTACTGATCTGCAGTGCTGAGCTTCCGTTTACAATGCACTAGCTGGTTTATGCGTATATTTGGATCAAAATTCGCACCATACTTTGTGCGCTTCCAAGAAAGTTCATGAATTGGTGTTTTGTTATAGCTTCTTCATACTGGCCTTTTGTGACTCCTTCTAGGTTACTTTCCGCGAAGAAGGGCCCGAGAGCGCGCCGCCCACTGTACACAATCGCATGGACACCGTGCCTGAAGACCAAGAAGAGGACACCGCCAACGCCTCCTCCTCCTCTAATGCTGCGGGCCTGGTGGTGCCCTCCTTTGACCTGGCCAAAATGCCCGTGGGAGGACAAGGACGCGGGTACGAGCGTATTGTCTACATGGCGAATCGAGAATTATGCATTTTGCAGAATTACAACCCAATTTCTTTCCTTTACTTCTATTATTCATTTTCCAAGTAAATATTAGTCGCGAATGCTTTCCCTGTGCATAAGCCTTTTTTTGTCGTATTTTTTTTGCTCATCTTCTAACCACTCCCTTAAACCCCACAGAGAGGCGCCGCAGCTCAGCTCTCGCCCGGGCAGCGACCGAGGCCGCGACACGAGCAGCGCGCGCTTGTCGACAGGTAGAGACGTGCCGGGGCGCGGCAACAACTCCGGCTTTAAAGTCTCTCTGGGCCACGCGCCTTCTTGGCGACCCAACAGCCACTTGTCCCCAGAGCAGGTGAGCAGACGGGGCAGTCTCGCCACCGACGCGAGGTCAGGGCGCCAGCTCACCTCCGAGCCGTGGATCGACGAATCCACGGGGCAAGAGCACGCCGACGACGCGGCTGAGGTGGCGGCCTCACGAGGTGCCATGAAAAAAAAAGGGGGCGTCACAGCTGCGCTGCGGAAATCGATTACCAGGCCAGGCTCTGCGGGCTCTGGCAACGGATCGAGAAGAGGCTCGTTAAGCAAACCAGCAGCAGCCACAGGAACAGCAAACCCTGAAGTCGATGTCGGCGAGGTAGTTTAGTTTCTTTAGGGAGTAGGTTCGTGGTTCGTGTACACCTGTTTTATATACCTTTAAAATTGTTTACTCCGCAGTCGCACAGTCTAAGTCTCAGTGCCCGTGCCTTTCTATTTTTGGCGAAGTACTCAGCTAAATCAGAATTCGAATTGATTAATAAAAGATTAATGCCATTCGCCACCTTCCTTCGAACTCCCGGAATAGCCGCGGTGCCTGTGTGATTTTTGTGTGTGTGGGCATACTGTATATAGAAATATAGCCATATGAAGCGCGAAGTCCTGGCGGGAAACCTTGCATAACGGCGTTCCGACGTAAGCGTCTATAATTCCAAAACTACGAACTTCACCTACAACCCACGGGCCCTGTTGTGCAATCGTGCAGTGCCATCGCACCACGAACCACGAACTACCGAGGTAATCTGATGGTGCTTATCCGAGAGCGCCCCTGCGAAATTAATTCGCTTAAAGAAAAAAAGCCGCGACAGAAGGCGACGGCGCAAATCCTCGTTTCCTTCCCTCTTCCCTCTCTACTTCGGCGCCAGTGCCTGTTTCCCGGCGGCGTTGAAGAGCACAAACGGGTTGTCCGCCTTGGCAAACATGTACCCCCGCCGCGTGAAGCCGTCTTCGTTCTCGTCGACTATTGCACCTGCTTCGCCACCTTGGTCCATCTCGACAGTACTGTTGGCGTTGCTCGAGCTTCGCCGTCGGCCCGGCATCGACGATGGGCTAAACGTGAGGCTAGTTCGGCGGCCCACTGATGCACTAATACTCTGCGTGCCGTTGCCGTCTCCCAAGGTGCTGCTACCTCCGGTTCCTCGCGCTGACATTGACGAGGAGGCAACGGATGAAGCCATGGAATCTTTGCTGCTTTCCCCTGCGCGCTCGTAGCCGTAGTACAGGCGAGTCGGCGGCACCCCAGGGGCTGATTCGCCGCTGCTGTTGATGGACGCACCCGCTCCTCCTCCTCCTCCTCGGGACGGCGACGACTGCGAGCCTTGTGGTTTTGGCGGTGGCGGCGGTAAGAAATACCCTAGGAAATCCTCCTCGTCTTCGTCATCGTCGTAGTCCAACACGCTTTCCTCCGGGACCGGATCTATGCCTCCCGTGGTCTTGGCACTGCCACTCGCATTAGCGGATGTAGCTGAGGCCTCGATGCCAGAAGGGTCAGCGAAATGAGCGCCGAGCTTTCGAAACACTAGATCATCTTGAGGCATACCGAGCGGGCTCTCGGGCTCAAATCCGCGTTCACTGCTGCTGCTATTTGCAGTCGTAGTAGCAGAATTCGTGGTCAGAGGTTGCCGCCGCGCACCACCACTACTTCCAGCCGCTGTTACGCCATCCGCCACAATGGCTGCTGCGGTCGGATGGCCTGGCGAAGCATTGCTGAGCCCCGGCAAGTCCGGTCCATCTGTACTGTAGTAAGCAGGGTGCTGTTGCCCTTCCTGCGGGTCTGGCGACGAACGGGAATAGCTCCTGTGGCGCGGCTGCCACTGACGTGCTTCTAAGCGTTTCCGCTCTTGCGCGAGTTGGGCGGCGACTAGCCGGTCCCTCTGCGCTGCGCGCATCGCGGCTGCCGAGTCCTTGGCCGCCTGTAAGTGCTTGGGTAGCGGTAAAGGAGGGTTCAGCGGCAAGTAAGTGCCCAAGAAAGAGGGCGAGCTGGGCTCCGCATTGACTTCGAGCGCGTCTCGGTCAGCAGCCGCGCGCGCGCGCGCCGTGGCAGAGGAGGTGGCGTGCGCGGCCGCCACGGCTGCTTCGGCGGCCGCGATCTGCGCTTCGTAGGCACCGTATTCGCTGAGGCTGGTGGATAAGTCCGGTAAAAGGTGCACCTCGCCCAGCCAAGCCCCCGGTGCTCCACCCGTATTAGCACCACCACTGCTAGTGTTCGAGGCAGCAGCCACCGCAGCAGCGGCAGCGGCTCCAGCGGCCGCTCCAGCAGCAGCAGCGGCAGCAGCCGCCGCCTCCTCTGGCGTAGCAACAGCATTGGTGGTGCCAGCCTGCTCGTTGACGTCATGTGGCCACGATGTGACGAGCTTCCGGGCGGAAGTTAGCACCGGGTGGTGGGTTTGCGGTTTCGGGGGCGCTGGGGACCGAAGCATGAAGTCGAGGGACTGGTCTGCTGCCAGAGTCTCGTCCTAGAATAGAAAAGAGAGGTACATGTACTGAAGTTGAGTGCGCAGGCAGCCCATAGCTAGAGCTAGTGCTAGAAAAATTCGGAGTGGAAAAGAAACCAAAGAAAGCTTCAAAAGATAAAATTCGGATTTGCTCACAACAAGAGAATAAACAAATTGGTCCTTCTTATATCTTCCCACCTGAAAGAAGGACGTGTACAAGGCAAAAGTTGACGCATCCGTGAGGGCAGTGCGCGCCGCTGCTTGCGTTTCAGAATCCAGCGCAGCTTCATACACCTGATCAGCAGTCTGCGCGCCGGCAAGACCATGCTTGATCTGCCCTAGCACGCCTTCGCAGTTGAGGCCTTGGGCAGCTAGTCCTGCCAGTGCGGTCGCCGCGCGCTGCCCTCCTTGGTTGTGGGATCCCGCTGGGCTAGACGAAGCCGCCGACGAAGGATGAGGCGCAACTGGCGGTGACGATGCCGAATCTCCAGCTGATGGTACAGGTAATGGCTCAGTGGCAGGGAAAGCCCCGCCTCCAGTAGCCGATGCACCAGCCAACGGAGTCGATTCTAGCGACGATGACAGCGGTGGCGTCGTCGTTTGCTCTCGGTCGGTTGTTTTACTTCGAGTGGTGGCGGAGCTCATATCATCCGGAGACTTCCTGCCGGCAGCAGATTCAGGAGTGCCATCTTCCACGACTTCTTGACTGGGGGTTAGGATTCCCGTATTTTCATCGGCTGTAGCCGCCGTTGCAGTGGCAGTATTGGCCTTTGCAGAAGAAGAAGAATAAGACGAAGAAGTACTTCCTGTTGAGGAAGGGCGGTCGTAGTTCGGTAAATGGCCCCTTGCTTTCGCCCACGGGTGCGCGAGCACTGCCAACGGCTCTTCGGTGGCCAGCACCACACTGGTCGCGCGGGTGTCGCGGCCGCAGCCCTTGAACGGGCCGTGCTTGAGGCGCCGCGCGCAATGCGACAAGTCGCTCGACGCGCGGTTGCCCGCGACCGCGTCGTCCGGTAAGCTAGTCTCCCACAAGGCCACTTCGAATTGGCCGCGGGCTTCTGCGTGGAGTGTGCCGCCGAAGTAGCTGTGGACGCAAAAGATAAAGCCGGTAACGGAAAGAGAGTAAGCTGAAGAGAAAAAAGAAGTGTGGATATCCTAAAAGCGAAATTGGACATACATTTCATTTTAATTCCTCGTTTACCTTTCTGGCTGTTGTGCAAACTCGCTGATGGCGGCAAAACGGCGAGATTCGCGCTGTGCGGCAGCCCCTAGTGCTTGAGTGCCCAGAGTGCCCACAAATGAAGAGCTCACGGACACTTCGACGCGGCTCTGCTGCTGAACTTCTGTGAGACCTGAACCTGAGGTCGACACTTCCTCGGTGCTCCCACTTAGGCTGCTGCCGCTCGGGCTTTTGGTTGGGTCTTTTCCAGAGCTTCCCTGACCAGATAGCAAAATGCTGCGCCCCCCAGCAGCGTTGCCGTGCTTGTGCCTGCTGCTGCTGCTGCCGTTGCCACTGCTGCCGTTCGGCGCGTCACCTGAGCCAGCAGGCTGAGACCCCAGAGCACGAGGCTGCGCGCGGTTCAGCAAGAACAAGTCCCGCACCAGCTTGCCAAGGGCCACCGCGCGGTCGGGGCCTTCTTCGTCGTCTTCTACTTCGGCATCACGAAAGGACGCGTGCCGCGGCTCCAGCGGCAAATGCGACGCCGACGACGACGTACCACTGGCAGCTGTGGCGCCGGACGAAAAGTCGCCCGAGAGGACGGGGCCTTCGTCGTTACCACCCAATCCCCCGTCACCACCAGTGCCGTCGCCACCCTCTGGCCCATTGTTGCCGCTGCCCGCGCGCCGCCCCCCCCTGCGACCACCGGGAAATCCCGGAAACCCGCCCCGGCTGCGGTGGCTCACCTCTTGGTTGGCGTGCAACGGCAAGGGCGAGTTGAAGTCGTAGCTGAGGAGCTTGTCGAACTGCGTGAGTTTGTCGGGGCGAAACACCCGGTCGAAACGCCCACTGCAGCCGATAAACCGTTGCTGCTGTGGAGGCGGCGGCTGTGCGACAACCGACGTGGTGTTCGCACCACCTGCCGCAGCAGCACTGTCCGTGCTGTGGTTCAAAGAGCTCTGCTGCGGGCCGAGGCGCATCCAGAGGCGGTTCATGTCGTGCTTGGCCTGCGCGTCTCGCCACCAGTGCTCAATGGCGCGCTGCTGGGCGTGGCACCGCAGCCGCACCCGCACCGCCTGCTCCTGGCTCAAGCGAGGCCGCGCCTTGGGCTGGTCTTGCATTTGGTACGACGACGACGAGGACGAGGACGACGGGCTCCAGGGCTCGTTCTCGTCGAAGTTGCTTCCATCGCTATCGAACGATCGTCGGGCTTCGTCTACACCGCTGCCTTCGCTGCCGTTGCCGTCTTGCTCGTGGTTGTTCTCTTCGTCCAGCTCAGGAATGTCCGTAGCTGCTAGAGATAACCCACTCGTGCTATCAGCAGAGCCCACCAAGGAAGTAGCAGCCGCTGTCGTAGTAGACGAATTGCTGGTCTGTTGCCCTTCACTTCCATCGTCTGCTTCTCCCCCTTCCGTCCCCATTTTCTTCTTCTTGTCTTTGGGCTTCTTCCCAAAAGGCCGCGACAGTGCCTTCATGAAGGACTTCTTCTTTTTCACGCCTTTCTCCGGCACTTCAGCTTGACTAGCTTCTGTCATTGTAGCTGCCTCCGCTGCCCGCGCTGCTGCGGCCTTCTCCGCTTCCAAGGCTGCTCGGGCTTCTGCGGCCTCTGCTTCTGCTGCTGCTTGTGCCGCTTTGGTGGCTGCAGCCTCGAGTGCAGCTTTCTCTTTCTCTTCTTCTGCTCGGGCGTGGGCCTGCGCGTCGTTGAAAGCGCCATCGCCTTCGTTGTGGTACCCGCTCCGGAACTTCTCGGCCTGCTCCACTTGGCTGACTTGGGCCTGACGAGCGGCGCGCACTTGGGCTTGGTGCTCTTCCAACGCCGCAGCTCGAGCAGCGGACCGAGCTGCCACGGCCGCCTCGTGGTAATAGGCTGCGCCTGCCGCAGCGTCAGCCGCTGCTGCCTGGGCCAGGGCCCTCTTGGAGGCTAGTTCAGCCGCCACCGCAACAGCAGCAGCGGAATCTGGAGACGACAAATCGCTGTCGGGGCTGCCTGGGGCCTCATGGTCACCGCTTTGAGTTTTCCGCAATCGCTTTTCTTCTTCTTCTTCGGCACCTTCCCAAGGTTCCTTAAATTGCGACATGGTGAGTTCCACGCCTTTTTGCACATGGAAATTGTGCAAGTAGTAATCGTTGTCGAGATCCCAGAGCGCCACCTAGGGGTAGGCGCAAATACGAAGATGTTCAAGAACAGATATTAGTCGAGCCATTCCTAAGAAACTCTACCATAGAACTTCTAGGTCAAATCGGACTTCTTCTTCCAAGAACCGTAATTTCTTCTGATCAAATCTTTGACGTCTAGGTCATTGTTCTGAACAAGGTCGACTCAAATGCGGGCTACTCACCTCATGCTCGCACACCGCATAATGGCCCAAAAACACGTTCATCGCGTCTTGCTTCAGGCGGTCGGTAAACGCGTTGGAATAGTAGCGGCGAATCGAGGTCAAGAGCTCTTTGTGCTTGCCCCCGCTCCCGCTCGCTTTGCCCGCTAGGTTCAGAGCATTTCCCACGCCATTCGAGCCTGCACTGGCGACTTGCCCCGCGCCTGCAGCCACCTTCTTGTGCGCTTCGGACCCACCGTACTGGAGCGCGATTTGATCTCCTACGGTACTGTAAATGTCCATCAGCACGAGCACTGCTGGAGAGTCACCTTCTAGAGAAGCGTCGTTGACCTGTTAAAGTAACAAGTAATTGATGAGATTCATCGAAGACAAGCAGGAACACGTACGTATGAGATTCAACGAGCCACGTGATACAAGAACTACAAATTACTAAATTGAAGAGACACTCCTACTCTCCTCCACGAACACCTACCAGCCCCATGGCGGCGAGCTGCAGGCCGAGAGCGTGCGCCCCCACGCTGAACTGCGCCACGTTCGTGCGGTCCAGACAATCGATGCAGTTGGTCCGCAGCACGCCTCGCTGCTCCGTCGCGGCCGGCAACCCCCGAGACTGCTTCTCTGTGCGTTGAGGGGTTGGCTTCGATGAGGAGGACGACGACGAGCTGCCGCTGTTTGAAGCTCCAGGGGCTGGTGGAGAGGAGGCTTCATCGCCAGTTGCACCGCTAGTAGCCTCGGTGGCAGTGTCGCTTTCAGCCGTAGCAGCGTCCTTCTTTGCATCAGTGGCAGCATTGCCAACAGCACCGCTTGAAGGAGGAGCTGGTCCCAGCACCTTCCCTGTAGCTGCGTCCACTTGGAAGCGCGGTGCGGACACGAAGAGGCCCGTTTGCGCCGTCGACCAGCACGCCACCTGGTGAAGAGGTCGCCCGAAAGCACAGGGACGGTAAACTTGCAAAGATACAGCGCACAAGCATATGTGGTGCAAGTGTGATGACGCCGTGAGAGGCGGGCTTGCGAGTGTTCAAATGTGCATCGAACGACACTACTGCCACGCTAGAACGACTGAATTATGCGCTTCTGATTTGAACAAGTCACAGCCAGCTCTAGCGCATTCACCTGCCGCAAGCTGGAAAGCACGTTAGGGCCGTGCCTCTGTTTCGACAAATGGTTGAAGTCGAGCGCGCAGTACTGAATCCCGCCACCCGAGTCCTCCGAAGTCATGCTGCTGTTCAAGCACTCGATCGCGGTCTTGTACTCGGAGGACACGATGATTTCGCGCTCTCGCTTCTCGGCGTGCTTGGTTAAATCCAGAACCAGGACGGGGGCTAGTTTTGAAGAAAAGATTAAGAAGAATAGAATATAATAGAAAA
>Ga0307982_1001503_pt1 | contig 18963 bp, 17 predicted proteins | sample OrgLakmetagen989_FD_201847 | JGI IMG/M metagenome (GOLD analysis project Ga0307982, IMG submission 201847) | Saline water microbial communities from Organic Lake, Antarctica - #989 | ecosystem: Environmental > Aquatic > Non-marine Saline and Alkaline > Saline | place: Antarctica: Organic Lake... | reverse complement strand
GTACTTTCGAGCGCCAGGAAGGCGAGAACAGCCCGGTTGCGTGGACGAGGTTTATGGAGGTTGGTGTGGGTCCCAGGGACAGTACAAAATAAAAAGAAGCGTTGCTAGAGCCTTCAAATAGCATGAAATGATGCTTGGCAAGTATTTGTATAGATTGCTAATGAAATGGTTGCGTTCTTAGGCTTTTGAGTCGGAGTAGAGCTACAGCCATTTTGTGTCGAAAAAGCACTCTGTCGACAGTAAAATGGATCCGTTGGGGTTTCGGAAAAGGTCTATCGGACAAGAATCTCAAGATCCGCCATTTCATCAGCTAAAAAATGTACAAACACGAACTCTGTCTAACTTAATTACGTCCCAGTCATCGGAAATAATCAGCAACTCATCATAGTAGCAGAGCTAGTGAGTCGTAACACTTGATTGGAACGCTTCTGAAGTAAATCTTCAAGCAGCTCCGGGCCAGCTACTTTGACTTGACTCCTATCTGTTTCATTAGTCTGTACCAACGAATGCTTCAAAGGACTTACTTTACAATCGGCTGCATAATAGTTAGCTAGTAATGCAAAAGTCTTTTGACTTCACTAGTTGCATCGCCCAGAACTTCTTCACTTATTATATGCTGGGTAACTTGATGCGTTAAACAAAACCATGCTAAGTCCTCCTATTATTCGGCAGAGGCCTATCTGGTCCGCAGCGGTTTTGATATGGATCTTCTGCATCCCTTGCGGCTGTACAAAGCGCGACTTTCGCGCGGTTGCTAGTAAAGAAGAAGGTAGTACAAGTCGTGGAAGCAAAAGTTCTAGAAGTAGGTCTAGCTTCGCTAGGAACAGTGACAGCGATGTACTCAGCAAAGCATGCATGCGCCTGTCGCGCTTAGGCGGCGGTAAGCGGCCTCCTTACATCGCTGTGGTAGCTACAGCGATAGGGGAAGACGCGCCTTGGGTATCACAACTGCCACTTCCTTCAATCTTATACTCACTGGCAGCCAACGCATCCGTTCTCGGCAGCAGCAGCGCGAACAGTGACGAAAATTCCTTGGGTACGCTAGGTGTACCTGCTGCTGCCTTCCTACAGTATATAATCGACTATTACGACTGCCTGCCTGCATGGGCACTTTTCTTGAGTGGCAACGGCCGCACCTCATTCAGTGGCAGCACGCCTCCTGGAAGAGTCGCTGTGGATGGTTCCTTGCGACCGGGCACTGGGGCATCTCACCCTTTGCCGCCTGCCGTGTCCTCAGCCTTGATGGACGTTGAGCGCTTAGACGCTGGCTTCGTTGCTATAGGCCACTACTCTGCTGACGCCTTAGCCGCAACAGCGAGAGATTTCGGTAGCAACAGCTTTGGACGCAGGAGCAGCGGCGGTCGCGATGGCCGTGGCGACGGCAGCCGCGGTGGGCTGGAATTGCACCCTGCCGAAATTGGCTTTGCGTTGCACGCGCCCTCGGGAAGCCACGCCATGAGCTTTGTTTCGCTCGAAGCGCGGCGCCGCGGTTGCCGCTGCGACCATTTCCGCTTGTTGCTGCCGGGGGAACCTTGCGAGCGGCCCTGGGGCTGGCCTCGTGGCGGCGAGTTTTGGGCGAGCGCTACCCGGCTGCGCTTGCGGCCGTTGAGTTTCTGGCGCGCAGAGCTGGTGGCACTCTTGCGAGGCACACGGCCAGAGCACCACGACGGAGCGAGCAGGCCGCAGCAGGGGGACTTCACGACCATGGCAGCGAGCAGCAGCACAGGAGCAGGGATCATGACGGCGGCAGCAGCAGGACCTGGGCCGGTGTTGCATGCTCACGCTGACGACGACGCTGTTGCACCGTTTCCCAACTCACAGCAACAGCATAATGATCAAGCGCGCTCTGCTCGAATAGGTACGCCGTCTTCGTTCCAGGATTCAGCAGGTAGATCAGGGGACTTAAGCTCATTTGGATGGTCAGGAATGGCTTCTTCGACAATGGGCAGTAGTACTAGTAGAGTTGGTGATGGTGCCATTTTTCAACCCTTAGCCTCAAGTTCAGACATCGCAGTGCATCAAAATGGCAAGGCATTAACGTTAAGAAGTCATCGCAACAGCGCCGCTGCAGCAGCACTAGCGAAAGTGGCAGCTGAGAAAAAAGCTCACGATATGGCTGAACTGGCAGCTCGTGGAGCTTGTATGGACACGCTCTGGCACCACTTGTTAGGAGAACCATTGCACCATTATCAGCCCCTGTGCGTACCGAATCGCCTTCTTTCCACTGTTTCTCCTTCTCCTTCCTACTTAACATCTGCACCCTTTTCTGTAATGGCAATACGTTCGATTTGGTGCACGATCCGCCGTGACATTCTTACCCATATACTCTAGTTGAGTGCGCTTGTAACAAATTCTAACCACACGCCTACAACCCGGTGCACACGCCCTGTACCTACCACTATAATAGGTACGAATACTTTGAGGCCATGCCACTGGTGCCTTTTGCCACTCGTTGCAGTGACGCTCGACAGCGGCTCAGTGCGGTGTGCCGCAAACTGAAGACTCCCAACATTGCCCACAATTACCCACTCTTGCTCCCTGCCAATAACAGTGGTGCGAGTCACAACAAAGACTCGCACAGCCATGGCAGCAGCAGCAATATTGCAGCAGCGGCGTTAGAATCTGCCACCTCAGGTGCAGCTTATGGGTCTGTCTGTACTGCACTTCACGGAGATATGTTAGGCGAAGATGTTCTCGTGACGCCCTATCTCGGCAGGTGAGTTATCTTTTATTCAACAAGTTCTGTGTGTACGTTATCGAGCGAGCCTATACTGTTCATTATTTGCTTCCACTTACGTACTTCTTTCAACTTTGAAAACCATTTTTATTATTATGCCCCCCCCCCATTGATCTGCTTGTGATTTCATTTCTTTGCTCTTATTATGCTATGCGTGCATGCATGTGTGTGGATGACCCGCTGTATATCGCAGTACGGTTGAGGCAATGGACCACAGTTGTTGCCGTAAGTGCCGAGAGCACCCGCGGTGCTCATTTTGGGTGCGGGCTACTACGAGCCGCGACTGCTGGCTCCGGGTAGAAAGATAAAGATATATCATTTAATAATTAGCGGAATACTATTCTTTAGCACTTATTATGCTTCTCGTATGTTATACTCTCTTTTTACCTCATTCGAATTTGTACCGTTTTACAGACAAATTTTGTTGGCTACGGCAGCGGTACCAATTTTCGGGGCTCATTCATCTCTGAATTTACTGGTATATTTCTTGCTGATGAGACTTCATTTTCGGCGAGCGGAGCAGTAGCTATGCTCCGTCCAAATAATGTTGCTTTCAACGGTTTTGGCGTCAGTGGCAGTAGTGACAATAAGAATAACTTGGATGAGATGGACTCATCAAGTAGTTCTACGGCTGAGGGAGCTGCGGAGCGCAATGCACGTATTGAAGGACAGCCGCAAAGTTACAAACAAAACAGTGAACTTGTGGACAGTACGAGTGACACCAAAGTCAAGAACGAGCAGAAAAAGAAAAAGAAAGCACCAGCTTGGAAGCAGTGGCAAATGAAAGAGAAATCAAATCATTTCCTTCCTGGATGAATCTATTGGATATTGTTGCGAATGCGACAGCCTCCGTTTGCCCTACTTCAATTGTACTGCTTCCATGTATTGCTCTACTGCGGAATCATGACCTGAGATAGTACGCATCTTCCTCTAGGCATATCGCCGTAGATGACGTCGACGATAGTCACGAAGATACCGGATTTTACTTTTCATAACCAATCAGTGAGAAAAGCTCCACGGGCATGGGTTTGGGTCTAAGGTCGATATACAGGTCCATTTGAAGCAAGCATTCAGCCAGCATTAAAGCGTTCAATTCAAGTGTTGATGTATGTGGGAGGTGTTGTGTTATTGAGGAATTTCCCCTTTGTGGGGGTTCGACTTACCGTATTAACGAGATTTAGAGAGCGGGCGATACGTTCTTACCGGACAATCGACAGGGTGGGCCCTAGTAAACGCGACTTCACGTCGCAGTCTGAGATTAATGTGTGGTAAATATGGGTAAATTAAGCGCAACAATTTGTGTGCCATTTGGTGCAGAAACCGTGGAGAACGATCCATGTACCGTCGGGACGACGAGAAATTACACTGCCGGGACGGGGAACAGGCAGAACACTTGACATCAAGCACCTCCAACATACAACATACTATTCAGTGCCCTAGACATAATTTCCAGCTAGCATAGCAGGCTTATTGCTTGTTGATGTTAATCGGAGGAGTAATCCTGCTGGTTGGCACATTTACAGCCCGATGCCCTGTGGCGAGTTTCTTTTGGCTTTTAGAATAATCCCTCAGCTTGTTGCGCGCCCTTGACTTCCTTATTACTGGAGCGCATGGTCCGGGCTTTAGTGTATTATATGGGTAAGTCGCAAATCGTAAAGTAATAACACTTAAGTCGTCGACTAGACATCTGACATCGCTCGCACTGGAAGTCAAACTCAAGACCAATAACGCAATAGCACAATAGTCGAAGGGCGCCCATACGCCATACGCCAGTTCCTTCACGTGCCGTACACAGCGTTTGTTATTGTATTGGTAAATTCAAGGTGCTCGCGTGTGTTGTGAGGACAAATACAGGTTTCAGCTTTGATTGAAGAAACTTATTAAAGTTTAAGGGAGAAGCGGTCATCGGTGGGTGCTCAACCGAAGGCGACTGAAATGTGGCAGGGAAATTAGCCCTTCATTGCACCCTTCTCTTTTCTTTGAGCGAGATTTTATTCACAAATCAGCAAATCAGTAACGTTGTTTCGTGGTAGGAAACCATTTTTGATATTATAATTACTATGATATCCCTGGATTCTTGTTTGAGGTCAAACCCGAAAGCAAAAAGAGACAACAGAGATGGAAAGATAATCAGGAACAACGGACAAAATTTGGTCCCGCGACTTGCACTTAAAATAAATTACCTATTACTATAAGTATGTAAAAATATGTAAATAATGTGCAAAACAGTAATAGCACTTCCTCTGAGCTTAAGTTCTTCAAAACGGGATAACAAAATGAGCTGAGTATGCAAAACTTTTCCCAGGCACTTTACTTGCGTGGCAAGAGGTTATGTCATTAAGATTCTAAGTTTGATGTCCTACAGAGAACCTGGAGATCTGTAGTATCTGTAGGATTTCTTGACTGTTCTGACGATGTCTGATGAAGTCTGATGTGTGTCGAACAGAATACCGAAGCGCTGCTACGTGGCGGCTAGCAGTGATACCTGAGCATGTAAGATTCAGGTGCACGTCGCAAGTCATCATCGAAGCCACAGGTACCGATGAAGTCTTTTCTGCTCGGTGTCGCCTTGAGCCTCGCTACGTCTACTCAAGGTTTTGTTTTGCCAACTCGTCCACTTGGCTCCTCTAGATTCAAAGCTGCAGCTGGAACAAATGTAAGTTCTTCAGCTCCCAGGAGATGACCTCGTGAATGTATGTTCATACTGTAGATAAGTTGTTGATTTTCTGTTCTCAACCTTTCGATATTTGGCATCGTTCTCGACATCATCACGATTTCTCACTGTCGCCTTGGACTTGTGCTCAGAAAATGTCCCAACTTCGATCATCTGCAATGTTCACGAGCTCTTTGCGCCACGTCCTATCAACTTCGAGCTCCCGCATCTCTGTTTCGAGCATTCGAACCTTGAGCGTTGCAGCGCCCTTGGCGGACAAAGTGGGCTCGGTGCCAGTCAGTGTGTACAATCCTGACGGCGCCAAACGTGTGATTGTGACTAAGCCTTTGCCCGGCGACCGATGGCTCGAATCCCTTATTGATGCCGACGCTCGTGTAGAAGTGTGTGCGCTGGAAGGGCCTGACTATACTATTCTGGACGTTGATACGATTAAGGAATTAATTGGCAACCATTGCAATGGCGCCATCGGCCAACTCACAGAAAACTGGGGCGGTCAGGAAGACAAGCATACAATTTGTCCCACCTAACCCATACATGTCTCATTGCTCATGTCTCAGTACTTTTCCTTAGTTTGTCGCCGACTTTTCTGTGCTCTTGATCCCCTGTGAATATAGTATGTGTCCATTCGTTATCCGTTAAATTGTTTTTCCCAGAGGATTTGCTTGGTGCGCTTGCGGCGGCGGGAGGCCAAGTGTTCTCAAACTATGCCGTTGGTTATGATAACGTCGATATAGATGCCGCAACAAAGCACGGCATTCCTGTTGGCAATACGCCCGGCATTTCAACTCAAACCGTTGCCGAAGCTGCTGCAGGCTTGACTTTGGCTGCCTCACGGCGCTTAGTGGAGGCTGACGCGTTCTTAAGGAGTGGCCACTATCGAGGCTGGCTTCCGAAGTTGTTCTTGGGACACATGCTGCATGGTGGGACGGTGGGCATTGTGGGAGCAGGGCGCATCGGCCAAGCTTATGCAAGGATGATGGTGGAGGGCCACAAGATGAATGTTGTGTACTACAACTTGCATCCCCAGGTGGGTCAGTGACTTCCGTATTGAAACAGCAGCAAATTAAGGTCGGTAAAAAAACTGTGCATCTTTGACAACGTTCACTTGTACGAATGTCTTGACAAAATCCTGCCACTTCAATATATTTGAAATTTTATATAACAACAATCTCCTTAGTATCTTTTCACCACTTTTCTATACGCAGCCGAAGTTCGAGGCCTTCGTTGCGTCCTACAGTGCTTTCCTGGCATCCCATGGTGAGAAGCCTGTGACTTGCACGCGTGCTTCTACAGTAGACGAGCTGCTGCCCATGTGTGACGTGGTGAGCCTGCATACGCCGTTGAACGACGATACGCACCATCTCATCAACGAGGCTCGCCTAAAGACCATGCGGCCAGATGCTGTTTTAATTAATACCGGCCGGGGTGCTTGTATTGACGAAGCTGCACTCGTGAAGCACTTGCAAAGCCAGCCCAATTTTTCATGTGGTTTGGACGTATTTGAACGAGGACCAAAACTTGAAGAAGGGCTAGCCGATTGTGCAAATGCTGTCGTTGTGCCGCATATTGCGTCAGCGAGCTTGTACACCCGCAGTAGCATGGCGACGCTTGCTGCGTGTAACGTCGCCGGCCGACTCCGCAACGATCCTGTTTGGGACAAGCCTAGTGACGTAGAGCCTTTCCTAGTGAACCCTGTGAGCGAGGTGCCACGCTTTTCACCATCGATTGTGAATGCAAACGACCTCGAACTGAAGTGAGGCGAAGCTTATGAAAAAATTCATTAAAAAATTGATTTGTATTTCTTATATCGTGCCTATTGAACATAAATAATGGTTTCCAGTAAAATCCTTTGAATTCCAAGTGTATCGAACACCTGCTGTTCGCCTGCTCGAATTCCTGTGTGACTTTCTTTTCCATAACGTTCAAGAGATTTGTGGACTCTCTTACCTGTTATTTCATAGCCGCTTGATCTGCATCTTTGGAGCCAGTTATATATCTTACACTTATACTTTACAGTTATCAATAGAGGGAGGCTTTGAAATATTGTCTTGGAGAGACGAATAACCCCCTACCATAACAAGTAACAAGAAGAAGCAAGATTTTATGGAGTCCATAACAGTCCATTTATGTCGAAATGGTAATCCCGAGAGTCCAGCTCGTAATCAAGGGATTCCGTTTGTGGTAGTAGAACTAAAGCTTCGATGGAGGGGCGGGGGCTGCTGTTGGGGGCTCGAGTGGGGATGAGTTTCAGGCGACTGGACGAAGCGGGGAAGAGACGGGAAACCCCATGCTAAGGAAGAGCTACAGGGCTAGCAAATACCTAGAATTAATACTTCAACCAGGGCCTCAAGGGGCCGGAAATAAAAAATGCTATCAGCTAGGAATAAAAAACAAAGCAACTCGAACTACTGCAAGAAGCTAATCAGGCACACGTGCCTGAGTGGCCATGGAAGTGACGATAGAGGTCCAAAGTGGCACACTCCTCCGAGCTCTGAAAGTTTTTCTTAGAAGATAAGTTACCGCCTTCAGAGGAAAGAGCCTTTACGAAGTCTCCCAGGCGATCAAAAAGAAGAGTCACTCAATTCCTTGCGCAACTGCGTGACCCCAATTGCGGCCGAAAGTCAAGGAGTACCGTGTACCGTGGGACCGCTGGGGTTGGGGTGTGCATAATTTTGGTTTGACCACCCCGTTGGGGTGTTAGTGTCCGTTGGAAGAAGTTAGTTGGATGAGTTTGAAAGGTTCGTCTTTTTTGAAAGCTACAAAAAAAAAGGCTACATTCCTAAGCCAGGCTTATTGAGCCTGTTCGAACTGCATCTCGCAAGAACAGACCTCGATTGAGAATGAAACGCAGTCGTAACGACGACGCAGGTTCGAATTCATCTTCATGTGCTCATATTTCCATGAGTGGACGGAGCTGGTTGCAACATTCTGAAGACTCATTAAAAGTTAGGATGTGGGACCTAAAGAAAACGCTATGTATATCTTGAATACATATGGGTCGAGCTGTGCACGCGAAAATTATTGCTTAAGTAACACACAATGCTTAATACGTGTTTGCCCTCTTTTGCATGTATACAACCTCAAGCAGGCGGTTCGGGGATTGCGCACATGATGGGACCCAAGGTTATCGGGAATTCCAAGGACCAGACGCTTGCCCAGCGCCACTGCAATTGCAAGAGATCTTACTGTTTGAAACTCTACTGTGACTGCTTCAGTGCTGGAATTTACTGCACACCTACGTGTAATTGCCTTGCGTGCTCTAATAACTTGTCGAAAGAAGCCACACGGCGCGATGCTGTTTCGGTCACTCTTGAGCGCAACCCTAATGCATTTCGGCCTAAAGTTGCCGCTTACGGTGGCCCTGGGAGCTGCGGAAGCAGCGTCAGCAGTGGCGCAGTAGCCATCGCGCGGCACAACCAAGGTTGTCGCTGCAAGAAGTCGAGCTGCCTCAAAAAGTACTGCGAGTGCTTTCAGGGCAACGTGTACTGCGAAACGTCCAAGTGCCGTTGCGTCGACTGCAAGAACCTCCCAGGTAACGCTGCGCGAGCGCTCGTCGCCAACGAGCCAGCAGCCGCAGCAGGTACACATATTTCTGTGGCTTCACCGTATCGAAGCGATGTAGGGCCATCGTCGCAAGGTGATTCGCACTTAGAATCGAACGCCGCTGGGAGCAATGCTAGTTCTTCTTCTTCTTCTTCTTCTTCTTCGTCTTCTTCTTACACTTCCACCTTGGAAGGAGGAAGTTTGGGTTGGCTTGGCGGCACGGGTGGCACTTCTTCAACGGCTAGAATGCTGGTGGCACCTCCTGAAGTGCTGGCACGCGTCTTTGCTATGAGGCACAAGCAGGCCTTTCCGAAATTGAGCAGCTGTGGCGCAGGTGCTGATGATACAGCAGCACCACCGCAGGACTGCCCCAAGTCAAATGATGCGAACGGTCACGTAAATGAGGCAGTGGCGGCAGACAATGGCGGCAACAGTAGCGTGATTATATCTTGCAGTAGCAATAGCAACACAGATAGTGTCAGTGGCAGTAGCAGCACCAGCAATACAACGGTCACGAGTCGAGCTCCAGCACTAGCAGAGTTGCTGAATGCCAGTGCAGTGGAACGCTTATGCCTCGAGTTGGTCGCAGCTGGTGCCGCCGTACCTCCTGCACGAGTCATTAATGGCTCAGTAGCAGCAGGGAACTCTCCTAGAGATGGTGAGTCTGACGTGGCACGCGGCTCTGCCAATCGTCATAAGGCCATGGGCACGGGGGCAACAGGAGCCTTGAAGGCCTCGTCAGAGAGTCATCATTGTAGCCTTGATGCTTCAGCTTGCGAAAGTGCTTACTCGGATGGAGAATTGCCGAGAGTAGAGCCAAAGGTTGACGTCGCTGCTGTTTCCTTGACAGATGTAAATACGGCAACTTTCAGGTCGCCGGTGCTCTGCCACGAGTCCTCTGGAATGGCTACGGCAAGAGACGAATGCGCTGAGGCCGAAAAGGAATGCTCTACTGAAGCAGAGTTGAGCTACGATTCACAGTCAGCTGGAAATTCTCCAGAGGAAAGAAGGTTAGCAGCGCGCTTGCTTGCTCGGCAACAAGAAGCAGCCGTGTTGCAGCATCTGAGCATATTCTTACGTGAGGTCGCTGCTAAAGCAACTAGCAGCTAGCAGCCCAGGCAGACACTGCTCGCCGTCTTTTCACTGACTATTTTCTTTTGGTTTAATGGCGAAACACGCTATCGTCCAAAATTCATCCATCTTTAACAGCAATATTTCCGTGGCCATATGCCGTATGGAATATCGTTCTTGTGAATTTTGTAGTAAGTGAAGTTATACTGCCGACCAGCTGCTCACTACAAATAAGTATCAACTGGCGAAATCTCAAAATGATAATGGAGTTCGACGAATTCGAATTCCTGGGACTTATTAAACCGAGGAACAACTCATTTCGGCAGCAGCGAGCGCTAGAGGTTATAAGAAAAGCAACCAGAAATCGCCAGGCGGTGACACTAACATGAGATAATTATGATATCATTATACTTTTAATGTAATGAAAATGAAGAAGCGAAGAACGCCGAGATGCGGCTCATTGAAGAAATATCGTGTATCATGAACGCAATTTTGACACCTCACTCGTCTAGCGGTGCAGTGAATTCAATGACGCGGACGTTCGTTTTGCTCCAAACATTCACGGGTAGGCTTTCGAGGTCAAGAACGCGCCAATGGAACCCGTGCGTTGACTTGGCCTTTTCGAGGAAACTTGCTTCCTTGTCTGGGTGACGCATCGCAAAGGAGAGCAAAACGCGAGTGGGCTCCTGGCTTTTATGGCCATCACTACTGCTCCTATTGCTGCTATTCCTGCTCCTGCTGCTATTGTTTTCACTTTCGTCAGAATCCCGAAGTCTGCAGAGAGCAGACAGTGTGTCCAGCAGAGAGTCGTGAAGCTCGGACCGGTAAATAATGTCTGCGCCTAAGATCAACGCAGGCCTTTCTTGCTGCAACCTTGGCGGCAGCGACGCACCCCATGGTAACGGAAGCACAGCTACGCTGCCGCCGCGTGCAGACACTGAGAGCGTGTTGCGAGCGAGCGTGCGGCGTGCAAGTCTCACTGTTTCCGGCAAGTCGGTCGCCAGGGTGCGGGCGCCACCGCAAGCAGCAGCGGCCATGGCACCCAGGCACGCAGACCCACAACCTAGCTCCACTACTAAGGGGGTTGCATGAGAGATGCTTTGAGTGCGGGTAGGAATAGGCTCTTGAGCCGTCTGCAGCAATCGTGGGCATTCCCGTAAAGCCAGGTGATGGGCGAGCACAACGGCGGCAGGCCACAAGACACCTCCCACGCCATGCTCCTGGAAGGGAAAGCTCACCACCGTCAGAGTAACCTCAGACCCTGCTTCACGATCTCTACATTTGACCTCGTCATCGTTTTCGCAGGCAGTATTGGTCTTGCCCTCGTTGATCCAGGGTTCTCCACACCGAAGGGTCACCGTGTCTTCCCCGAGAGGCATGTGTTGAGCAACCATCAGAAGCGCCTCCTCTTGATAGGTAACTTCAGGTCGTACCACGAGGGCAGTGCAATCACTAGCCATGACGTAGCAGCTTAATTCTTCGACTTAATATGTTTACCGCGAGTTATTCTGGGATTCTGGGCCATACATCGTGATTACAGTACGTAGCTACTACACTAAGAGTGCCAGTGATTCCGAATGTCTTGAGAAGTCACAGAACCTAGCTAGCCTAGTAGCCGACACGGATCTCTTCCTGAGAATGAAACTAGCGATACGTTCGCTGTGTTTTGGTAATCGAGCCACGCTACCGTGGTCCCGTGCTTGTATTATTTTGACTTGGCTTCTGTAGCTTTTTATCCAATTACTTCACTCCTTCATGTTCACTGTCTCCGCATTCTCCGCACGGCACGACACACGACGCGTGAAAATTGGAGGATTGGGTTATGAATCTAAATCATGTTTTGTTTCGTTGAGTTGTTTGTCTCTCATTCAAGCAAGCAAGAAGGGAGACAACGCCGCTCTTTTACCCACGCACCCACGCACGGACCAAGCCTAGGCGTGCGTCGCGCACTTGAGCACCTTGGCTCGTATAATTCCGCAGCATCGGGCTCGTTGTTGTAAATCATGGCCCTGCCACCTCCCGCGATCATCTTACAGTAAGAATCATCTTTGGGCTCCCGAGCTGCAAACATAAATTTGATCCTCGAGAGACAACAAGTATCACTTTCCTTTGACAAGTTTACCTAGCCCGCGCTGAATAAAATTTTGATCATTTTAAGTGTCATTCAAATGTCATGTCTTTTCACTGGCCCATCGTTCTCTGAAGTGACCAAGAGTACATGTGCGACCGGCTGGCGCCAAACCCGAAGCAAGGGAGCTTTGGCGTAGCACCGCGCGACACACAAGGACCCGATGCCTTTGGGCCTGGCCCGGGCCATTACCACCTGAAAACCTGCGTGGGCGACACGTTTCGGTTTTCGATGCGTGGGCGAGAAACCTTCGGCAACCCAACGGGCAAATCGGACGACCCTACCACGGCTACAGAGCCGGGACCTGGCCAATATCCTAAGGTAGATAGCATGTTCGAGATCGGAACACACCCACGCGTGTCTTTCAGAGCACGCAGAATGAAATTAAATTGTCGGTCTGCAGTCCTGATATTATCGCTGGTCCCGCTGGAATCCCTTGTATCTTTAATTCAGGCTCTAGGTCCACGCATTTCCAATTTCTTTCCTACCTCAGCGTATCTTTACCTTTTACCCACCTTTTTGTTACCTCGTTTGTTTGCTTTTGTCTTTCATGCTAGGCGGGCACCTACTTGCACAGCGCCGAACCTGCTCCACCCAAATTTTCAGTCCCACGCGCAAAGAGGCCCGGCCTCAACAAAGTCGACCGTGGCAACCGCGCGGGGCCAGGCAAACCTCTCATTGCGAGCTGCGGGAAGCAAGTCGAGTCGCGCAAGACCACCGAAGGCTTCGCGACCTTTGGGTCCTCGGTGCGGAAGTCCTTAGATCCCGGTGGGTCAGACGCAGGGCCCGGGGAGTACGAATACAGGGACGGAATGGGCGATCAGATGGACTCGCGCTTCAAGAGTGCGGCGCGCCCCACAATGAAAGGCGTGGGTCGCGACAAGGCTCCCATTGGAAGCCGCTTAAACACCGACCAAGGGCCGGGACCTCAGCAGTATGTGTTACAATCGGCCAACACTGCGTGCATCAAAACCATGACGCGCTCGGCTTACGCCTACGGCAAAACGGCCCCCAACGTGCGCATGTCGGGAAGAACAAAGTTCGGTGACCCGTTTGCCAAGTGGGGATGAATGATGAAAGGGGGGAACTGGCGCTGTCGTTGGCGTGCTCGTGTTCCATGTTCTCGTATTACGTTCTAGTTTCCCACGCGCGCCGTATTACTCTCGAGAGAGCGAAAGAGAGGAGAAGGAAACAAATGGCACTGGCCTACGCCAATCGCGCAGTGCAAGGAGGAAGTAAGTGTAAGTGACTAGCAGCTTCGTCGCTAGCTAATGCCTAATAGTAATAGATAATAAGCAAAGAAGTGCGAATTCGAATTACCCAAATCCAAATTCTACCTTCGGATATGGGGTCATGGCTACTGGCCCTAGATTTTTCACATATCTGCGTGTTAGGCGTGTAGGAGCTCTATACATTATTTGTTATCGTTATGTACGCCATGGGCATTGTGTCGATTGTCCAGAAAGAACTTGTCGCCCGCTCTCATAGAAAGCCAGGAAGGGCCCTAGATTGTAGCTAGCTCAAGGCCGTCTGAAAGCCTGGCTCTGACTCGGGTTCGTTTATTTGGTATTGGTATCGAATACTATCATTACTATCCGAATCACTAGTTTCACTTCAGTTTGAGATGTTCCGCGTTTACAATCGACGGCGAAAAGTGCGGCACCTCGCTCGCAGGGCCGTCTAAGAAGGGCGCTACGTCGTCGGGTTTGTCCCAAACCGGATCGTTGCGGAGCCTGGCAGCGACGTTGCAGGCAGCGAGTGTCGCCATGCCCCCGCGGGTGTACAAGCTCGCTGACGCAATGTGCGGCACGATCACAGCATTGGGGCATTCGGCTAAACCCTCTGCGAGCTTGGGCTCTCGCTCGAACACGTCCAAACCGCACGTGAAAGTTGGCTGGTGTTGCAAGTGCGCCACGAGCGCTGCTTCGTCCACGCAAGGGCCCCGGGCCGTGTTGATAAGCACTGCGTCTGGCCGCATGGCCTTGAGGCGGTCAGCGTTGATGAGGTGGTGCGTCGAGTCGTCCAGCACCGTGTGCAGGCTCACCACGTCACACATGGGTAGCAGCTCGTCTACTGTAGAAGCACGCGTGCAGGTCACAGGCTTTTCCCCGCGGGACACGAGGAAAGCACTGTAGGCCGCTACGAAGGCTTCAAATTCTGGCTGCGGAAAACAAGAACAAATTGAAGTAAAATTTAGACAGACCGAAAGAATAAGGGAAAATCAGAAGTCTAAGGGAAAATCGAGACTCAGACAAGCAGAACTGAATGCGAATGGAAGTATAATTCTTTTGTCACGGTTCTTTTGTTCAGGCAAGTTTTTTTCTTCTGAATGCTCTTCAAGGAGACAGTCACCTACTAGACTACAGTACCTGCGGGTGCAAGTCATAGTACACCACGTTCATCTTGTGGCCCTCGATCATCATCCTAGCGTAGGCTTGGCCAATGCGCCCTGCTCCCACAATGCCCACCGTGCCGCCTTGCAGCAAGTTTCCCACAAACAAGTTCGGAAGCCAGCCCAAGAATTGGCCACCGCGCAAGAACGCGTCAGCTTCCACCAAGCGCCGCGAAGCCGCCAAAGTTAGGCCCGCCGCTACTTCAGCCGTGGTTTCCGTCAAGACCCCAGGCGTGTTGCCCACAGGAATTCCGTGCTTTGTGGCGGCGCTTACGTCCACGTTGTTGTAGCCCACGGCGTAGTTGGAGAACACTCGGCCTCCCGCCGACGCAAGCGCGCCAAACAACTCATCTGCAAACCGAAAGGGTCATCGACAAGTATTATGTCCAGTTTACATTCGGCCAAATGCAAGTGAAGATTGATAATAAGCTTAGTTGAACAGCAGCTGCACAGACTATAGATAATATATAAGATAGAGTAGGACAGCGCGCCTATGATATCTCTGACCGCCCCAGTTTTCCGTGAGTTGGCCGATGGCGCCATCGCATTGGTTGCCGATCAACTCCTTGATAGTAGCCACGTCCAAAATAATGGACTCGGGCCCTTCCAGAGCACACACTTCCACGCGAATGTCAGCATTGAGGAGGCATTCGAGCCAGCGGTCCCCCGGCAGAGGCTTGGTGACGATCACGCGTTTAATGCCGCCGGGATTATACACATTGACAGGCACCGTACCCGCCTTGTCTGGCGTGGGCGCGATGCTCAAGGCGCGATAGCTTGAAAAGCCAATGCGGGGTCGCGTGGCCGAAAGAATGCGGCGAAATGAGGTCGTTGCCATTGCAGATCGAAGGTGGCACAATTTCTGCGCACGAGTTCAAGGGGTTGTGATGATGTGATGATGTCAAGGATTTTTTAGAAGATTGATGTCAAACGTCGAAAAGCTGTCATCTGTCACCGCCGATCTTCCGATCTTTCAGCTTTTAGTAGGTGGTGCGTACAGTACGTACACTTGCTTACAGTAGGAGCAGTCAGTCAGCAGCTCTGCAGCTCTGCAGCACAGTTATGCCAGCATCATTAGAGTTAGAGGTGATGTATTCGACTCAGATTCATTGCTCCATAATCCCTCGCTAGATACAGCATCCGTGCAGCCGTAGCCCTTGATGCTTACTACTATCCGTATTTAGTAGATTGCTTGACACTCTTGAGAACAACGACCTCCATGAAGAGACAAGCATTTGGTGGCCGATGCTTATCTAGCCGCCCAGTAGCATATTATAAACCATTCATTTCCGAAGCTGTGCTACCGTATCGACTGCCCACTGCTACCTGGCGGCGTATCTCGGCGGAGATCGCAACTGTTCTCGCGGTGCTATGCGCTGTAGGCGTGATGATCAACAACAGAAGTTCACCGCACTCAGACGATTTCAAATCAGCGAGCTCCATTGATACAAGCCAGAGCGTACACTTGCAAAGCACAGGAGTAGTCGTCGCGCCAAAATCAGGGCCCGCGCCACCGCACATCGTGTTTATTCTTGCCGACGACTTGGGGCAAAACGACCTGGGCTTCACCTGGGTGCCCGGCAGCGCAGCCGGGCGAATTGAGACGCCACGCATTGACTCCCTCGCTCTTCGCCGCGGCAGCGTGGTGCTCACCCAGTGCTACGCTGCGCCCATGTGCACGCCTACGCGCGCGGCCCTCCTCACGGGGGTGCACCCCACACGCACGGGTTTGCACCATTTCGTGCTGCTGACGTCACAGCCTGCGGGTTTGCCCGCTGACCTTCCGACACTCCCTGGCGAGCTACGGACAAGACATGGCTACAAGACGCATTTGGTTGGGAAATGGCACTTGGGGTTTGCCAAGCGAGCTTGGCTACCGACTCACCGCGGTTTTGACTCTTTCTGGGGCTTCGCAGCGGGCGCGCAAGACTACTGGACCCACGACACGGCAGAATGGCTGGAGGGGCCCAGGCAATTGAATCGGGCGCCCGTGAGTGGCCACACAGGCCACGACTGGTGGCGCGGCGACGCAAGTTTAAGAGACTTCAGCGCAGTCGACGGGCAGCACGGCATGACGCTTGCTTCACGCGAAGCAGGGGCCATAATTGCTCACCATGGAGCACTCGTGCGCGCGCATGATGCTGCGGCAGCAGCAGCAGCAGCAGCAGCAGCAGCAGCAGCAGCAGCAGCAGCAGCTGCGGTTGCAGCTTCCTCTCTTGCCGCTAACACAACCTCACCGTCTTCCTCGTCACTCAGCAGCAGGCCGCCCTTGTTCTTGTACGTGGCTTCTCAGGCGCCGCATGCGCACTTCGTGGGGGCACCGAGCGACGCTTATCGCCGCGCGGACTCGATGCGTGACGCTGCGCTTTTCAGCCCAGCGAGGCGTGAGGTAAATAGTTTAAGAGCAGAGACGTTTGTAGGTGCCTTGCAAAATGATGCGAGTCTAGCCTGTAAGAATCGCTTACTGAATTACCATGGGATGTACGCCCAAATGGCCCAACGTCTTCTATTTCTGCCTACCTCGATTCAAAATGTTTGCGCGCTTGTACACCAGGTCGCGGCCCTCGTAAGCTGCCTCGATTCTTTAGTAGGGGACATCGAAGACAGCTTGCGCGCGGCGGAGCTATGGCGTGACACTTTGCTCGTGTTTGCGGGCGACAACGGCCCCGAAGGCTCACGCCCTCTCCTGGGCCCTGCGGGGTTGTCTGGAGCATCGTCGCACCCTTTGCGGGGCCGGAAGCGCACGGTGTGGGAGGGTGGAGTGCGCGTCACCGCTTTTATGCACTCTCCCAACCCTCTCAGAGTGGCGCGTGCTGGTAGTGGGCCATTTGACACACAAGGCAGCGGTAGTAGCAGCATAGGTAACGACAGCAGCAGCAGTAGTAGTGGTAGTGGTAGTGGCAGTAGTAGTAGCGGAAAAAATGCTAGTAGTGCATTTCTCAACTCTATTGGTGATGAGCGCTTAGGTGTGCGCGGCGAACACATGCTCGGCAACGCGCGCGCTTTCGAAGGCTTGTTTCACTTTGTGGACTGGGCGCCAACGCTGCTCGCAGCCGCTGCTGATCGCCTTAGCGATGATCCGCTTGAAGACGATGCGAGTCGCTGCGGCTCCAGTGCTAATAACAGTGCCAGCAGCATGGGTAGTAACCAAAGCAGCAGCAGCAGCAGCAGCAGCAGTTGCAGCGACAGTGGTTTTAGTGCTGGCAGGAGCAGTGATAGCGGGCGAGTTCGTGATCGCTCATTTAGGGGCGGACCGTTAGGCGCTGCAGGACGATTTTCTGGGCTCCCTTACGACGGCGGAGCTATGGTCGATCCTTTAGGGCAAATCGCGAACGGTGTTAGTGCTTGGGAGGCTCTTGCAGGGCGCAGGAGCTCCCACACTTCACCTCCTCACCGCATCGAGGCGCTGCTCCAATACGACCCAGTGGCTCGCTGCGGTGCTTTGCGCCGCCATAATTTGAAACTCGTGTGGAACGGTCAGTTTTCATGCGTCTGATTGTGTGTTTCGCTATGTGCATGCGTATGCATCTAAGTCTTTGGGCATTACTTTTGTCGTTTTTTTTTTTTTACGACTCCACTATCTTTTCCCTTCACTGAACTTACCTTTTGACTCTCCTCAATGAGATAGTACGTGTTTTACTTTTGATCTCCATCATTATTACAGGGGACTGCGGCAATCCACCTGGCGGCTTCGGCGAATGGGATGCTCCACTTACTACTAGCAACTCGGTGGATCAAGGTAGGAGTGCGAGTAGTAGCACCGGCAATAGAGGCACGGCTGATGACGACCAAGACAACGACGACGACGTGTGGCAGTTGTTTGACTTGACCGTTGATCCAGAGGAGCGGCACGATTTGCTGTCATCTGCTGCCTCTGCTGCTCCTGTGCACTTCGAAGCAGCGCAGGCCATGCGGCGAGCACTAGAAGCACACGGCGCCATGACACAGCCAGCGCTGAGCTGGGTTACAAAGGGCGATGCTCGGGCGTCTCCTCACTTACACGAAGGGCGGTGGGTGAATTGGTTGGACGAGCCTCAAGGAGATTCAGCGCTATAAATGCATTATTTCGGGCTCGCTGCTTGCCGTTGCTTTGCTGCGTAAACAGCAGCTGCATTATAAGCAGCCGGCGGCTAGCAGGCCAATCGAATAATTCAATTGCCGATTCTCTGTTATCTTAGTTCTAAGTACGTCAGGAATACATAAGATCAAAATCTAGTCTAGTCTAGTCTAGTCTAGTCTAGTCTAGTCTAGTTAATACTCTCCCAAATACAAAGAAAGACAAGTACACAGCGGTCACAGAGGCACATACAGAATGCACTTGAGCTGCAAATGCGCTAGCGAATTCGCTCCAGAAGGCCAATTAAGGCTCCAACTGGCGCCTTTCCTCCGAACAAGTCGGCGGGACTGAGTGCTCGTTC
>Ga0307982_1001501_pt1 | contig 18975 bp, 26 predicted proteins | sample OrgLakmetagen989_FD_201847 | JGI IMG/M metagenome (GOLD analysis project Ga0307982, IMG submission 201847) | Saline water microbial communities from Organic Lake, Antarctica - #989 | ecosystem: Environmental > Aquatic > Non-marine Saline and Alkaline > Saline | place: Antarctica: Organic Lake... | reverse complement strand
AACGGCGTTCCTGGGGCCGGACTTGGGGACTGGCTCGAAGTTCATGTAGGTGTGGTTAGAGGCCTCTTCGACGTTAGAGTTCTGGCTGTGTAAAAATACGAGTTCAAGTTCCGTAACCGGCGGCGCCCTGTGCGAGCCTCACCATGTGGCTGCCGAGATGACTCCATAGGGGCCCCCTGGACCCACCAGAATACAGCTAACCCTCGAGCTTACCTGTACCCGAATATTTACTTCTAAGTTCTTCGAGAGGGGGGCGGGGTGAGCTATAATTGGTACCCCTACTGGGCCTGTAGAGGCAATGAGAGGACTGGTGTTCGTAACCATGCAGGGAATGGAGGCGAGGCTGTTACATACCAGTAGGAGCCCTTGAGCCCAGCGCTGATACCCAGCTCAGAATTCATGTACCTACAAAACGCGGCCTTCTAAGACGGGACTCTGTTCGAAGGGCCAAAATTAGAGGGCCAACTGGTTTACGCTACGCGGTCTTCTCGTGGCATAAATATTTTGGGTGGGGGCGCCCGTTGCAGACACAGGGCTGTTGTGGGTACCCAACAAGCACATGGGCGGTCGACCACGAGATCTACCCAACTGCGATGGACTACCAGGACTGCGGGTTGCTATAGATTACGTGAAATTATTCAACTCGCACGAGCCTCGAGGTGCCATAGTTGAAGGCTAAAGGGATGTTATGGCTTGTAGAAGGAGCAATATGCAGCTTATACAAATACCTACACGCGCTTGAATAATGCCTGAACTCGGCATTGGCAAAGACGCCATTTGGCTATAAAAAGTTTCCGGGTAATTTATTCGTGGAGTCGTGCTTTATTCCTTGTGTGGGCTTTTTCTGTCCATTAGCCCTCTATAACCGGCCTCTGGAAGTCCTCGCGAAAAGTTAACGCCTTAAACTCGAACTGGATAAACACGAACCCATTGGAGGGCTGCTGCAGCATTCAATTTTATTCTTCCTTCGGCTGGTCGGCTCGCCGCAACAGTTCCTTATCTATCAACTTTGTAGCTCAGTTTTGGCCGACGAGCAGCTTGCGGGTCACTTCAACTAAGACGCTGGAGAAACGCTTTGTATTGAAGGCATCTCTAAGAAATATGTGGAGTGCCACACTCCCTGAGGAGTATTGATATCTGCAGCACAACTCGAAAGCAAATAATGAGTGTTTCCTGTAATTTTCATGGCAAAGGAAAAAAAGACTTGCAGCAGAAAGTCCTTAAGCCTGTACTCGAATTCAAACTGATACAAACCAAAATACTTTCATGGGGTCATATTGGACCGCGTTGTGACCACTTTTATTGCCACTCGCGCATGTGTACCTGTTTATCTCCTTTTCTGGTAAAAGCTGAATTGCTTTGTATTCCTGTCCATTGGCCCTCTAATTCTGGCCTGGCCCTTCGGGGCGTGTGTCGGAAATACTTTCATTGCCGCTCGGGCATGTGTACCAGATCAGTTTATCCAGCCAGGCCCATGGCGAAATGATTTAAATGTCTGTGCTGAGGGCTGGACCGAAGTCCAGCGAGAAGTTATTTTTGCTGAAATTATCACCTCCGTAAGCAGAAACAGACACAGCAGAGATGTAGGGCTAGTCTCAAGCGCTATTTCAAGAACAGTTCCATTTTAGCGGGGGTTGGAGTTGGAGAATTCAAAGTTTTTGTCCTCTTCAAATATCCTGTTTGTACGATTTGACTTTTTCACGGCGGCACTATCAACGCCGTGATATCAACGCCGTGATAGACTTGCGCGCATTGCGTTCGCGTACACTTCTGCCCGCAGCATTGGCTTCTGTATCAATTAAATTACTGTCAGTCCGAGTTTAAGTTCTTCCGCGCTTCTTCTACGCCCATGATTCTGGACACTGCCGAGGAAAGGTCTGGTCCTTTAGGGAGATGTCGTCAGCTGAATGCATTTCGAAAACACTGCTGTCCACAAAAGAAAAAAAAAGCGTGTGCAGGTCAGGGGATACGAACTCTCGACCATTGAACAAAGAGGCAGGTGCATTGCCTTGTATCCCAGTACATCCCGACTCACTGGAAAATTAGTTAACTTGAAGACGTACAAATTTATATCAAAACTATAAGACCGTACTTTACGGTTCTTTTCCTTTACGTAAACTTCTTTCTCTGGTTCAACCACCGGACCAGAAGGTAGTGATGTCATGTTTCCCTAACATGCGTATGTGATTACAGGAGACAAAACATGGCTTCTAATGCCTCAGGGGCTGCCCGATGGGCCCAATGGCTCATTATCTTATTTCAATTGGTCGCAAAAATTGCAGCGTACGCAATGAATTTGTTGTTCAATTTGACATTACTCTTGACTGAATCATCCCCCATCAACGCCGCCGCGATCCCTCGCAGCGACGAAACCATTGCTTTGACTTCGGCGACTGAGGAAGTCGGCGAGTCCTCGCACGATGAAGGGGATTCGGAAGCATTCTCCTCGCCTTTAAACGATCGAGTGATGACGTGGTGGCGCACTTCACACGTGGAGCTCCGGCGGAAAGAGGCCGCCAGTCGCGGACACCGGCGGGAGACACGGAATTTCGTATTAGACCGACACCACAGCGGTGGCCGGTTACCAACGGTAGCTTCCGGCGAAGCTTTGGACTGCGCAGCATTTTCAGCTGATTTATGCCGTACAAACGCCGCTACCGTGCGGAGTAGCCCTTCGTGCAGTGAGTCTCTCATTGACTTGAGCAGTGACGCAGCTGCTGACGCACTTCTCGACGCACCTTCGAGTTCAAGGCATAGCGCCGCCGGTCCGCACCCTCGCTTGCCAATGAGAGGCAACGAGGAACAGAACAGTGTTGAGAATAGGCAGAGAAGAAGAAAAGGCTGTGGCAGTCCCCTCGGTGTTTTAGACATCGATTCCGTAGGCGCTAGCAGCAGCGCGGAGTCTAGAAGTCCGGAGTCCGGCGGAGAGGCAGACACCAACACTTTGAGACAAAACGATAGAGCCACGAAAGAGCTTTCTTCTGACCCACTTGTGCCAAGTGGAGACGAAGGTGAGCAGCTCGATTGGAGACATTCCTCGGACGAGGAACCGCTTTTCTTCTGAGTTGGGTTGGAATAACTTCATAACAGCGAAAGCGCCTTTATAACTTTCAAGGCAGGGCGAAGTATAATCGTAACTGCTTTGGGCTCCTTGGGAGCGAAGGGCCCGCCAGGACAGGAAAAGGGCAAACGAGGAACGAGGAAGGAAATAAAATAGTGGTGTGTGCGCCTGGGAGCATATAAGGCATAGGGCTAAGGCAGCTTTTAGCTTTTACACCAAACGAGGTTTTTAAATGCTTTCCACTTTCAAAGGACTTTCCGGTGAATTCGCCACATCAGTTATAATACCAGTGTCCCCATTCAATAGAAATAATTCCGTTTCTTCCTCATTCTCGAGTGACTTCACTCTCGAAAGAAGGCAAGCGGTGTGAGGAAAGGGCATCCACTGACTAGTGCCTCCATATCAGCGTTCGTTGCGCCATTTTCAGAGAGATAGCAACTTTCCCCGTCGAATTTCGCCGCAGCTTCCTGAAGAACACCACACGAACAATAAAGACAAATGAGTCTTGAAATGAGTTCAGGGGAATTGTGAAAAGCAAGGACATGGCGCGATCTGGAGTGGCCAAACAAGAGGAGAAAGGAGACGAAAAGAAAAGACAGCAGATAACACGCTGAAATCGAAGCAACTCACCGGGCATTTTCTCTTAAGAATTTCGTGCATGCCTGCGGACACGCAGGCGCACTTTTTGTAGCCTCGGAGGGCTCCCGTCGGCGCGGGCGACGGCACTGGCGTGGGTGCCGGCGACGGTGGCAGAGAAGGCCCTTCTGTTGGCGGCGGCGTTGGACTAGGAGTTGGGGATCCAGAGGGCAAAGGAGAAGGCAGACCCGAGGGCAGAGCAGAAGGCAATGGCGTGGGGAGCGGCGACGGCTCTGGGGTTGGCAGGGGCGTGGGTACTAGGGTGGGCACCGGGGTGGGCGCTGTCGTGGGTACAGGTGACGGTACTTCTGAGGGACGCGGAGAGGGCACTGGCGTGGGCACTGGCGTGGGCAAATGCACATTATCTTGGCTGCATTCCGACGGCAGCACTGTGGTAGAGACGTTCACCGAGACGTAGTCAAAAGTGGCAATGCCCGCAGCGCGCGCGGCCTCCCGCAGAGCTGCAACAAGAGGAGACAAAGCAGTGCTTAGGCTGGCGCTAGTGGTGGTGGCGCTCGCGGTAGTAATGTTGCTGCTGTTGCTGCCAGTGCTACCCTCATCGTTTTCGTCGTAGCTGCTGCTGTCACTATTGCCAAACAAGGCCGTGCTTAAGGTAGACGTGAGGCCGTCGCACACTGCATCGGGATTCTCGTAAGTGGCCGTGGCAGTGGCACCGCTGCTGCTACTGGTGTTAGTGGTGTTCGCAGTGCTGTTGTCAAGGTCAAGATTGAGCTTGTTATCATTGTTGGTGAGGATGGTGGCAGAGGCGGTCGCAGTGCGGCCTCGCAAGTCCCAAATGGCACCGATGCGCACGGTCACAACGAGCCCGCCAATCAAATGCGCCTGCAGACCTCGCCCCGTCCCTGTAGTAGCAGCGCTAGAAGTGGGCTTGCCGGTGGACGCATCAACGGCAGCTGCTCCTACTCCTAGTGGCGGAGAAGCAGCAGCAGCAGAAGAAGAAGAAGAAGAAGAAGAAGCTGGATCTGTGGATAGCTGCGACATGCGGTCAAGACGGCGGCGTTGAAACGACGACACTGCGTCTTCAACGGAAATCACCGACGAAAACTGCACTTCAGCAGGGGGGCCCATGGCAGCGACGACTGCAGCGATGATCAGAGCTTCTTCTGCCTCACTGAACCCGCTCGAGTCCAAAGTGGTGTTGGTGATCTATATAGTACAGCACAAGTAGGAGGAGGCAAATACAAGGAAAAAGAATCACAAATTGCTTTTCATGATACGTCTCATATGGTAGGTGCTTAAGGAAAGCATATGCACTCTAATAGCATACCGTGAAAGTCACGTCCGTTGTCACCAGCGCGATGAAGTCAAAGGTGGGTAGCGGCGACGGCGCCGGTGACGGTTCAGGGCTAGGCAATAGCGTCGGTGACGGCGTAGGCAACAAGGTAGGCACAGGAGATGGCTCTGAACTAGGGATTGCAGTAGGTGTACCCGAAGGCAGCGGTGTCGGCTCTGGGATCGGCAATAAAGTGGGGAGTTCACTGGGGGTGGACGACGGAATCGGAGTGGGCATTGGCGTGGGCACTGGGGTAGGCTCTGCACTGGGCAAAGGAATGGGGAGTAGCGTCGGCACTGGCGTAGGGTTTGGCGTAGGCACGGCGGAGGGCAAGGGCGAAGGCTTAGCTGTAGGAGAAGGCGAAGGCACTAGCGTGGGGGCAGGCGTCACCACTTCACAATCTACTTGGATGTTTACTGCGCTGCCTCTGCTGCTGCTCGTGCTGCTGCTTAAATCGTCTCGATGCATGAGGACAAACACTCGGGTGAGTCCTTCAGCTCCCGTACCTGCTGCGATAGCGCCCATTTTGATGTTCACAGTAGCGCCTTGCACACTGCTACTGACAGTACTAAGAGCAATGTCGTCATCACTACTACTGCTGCTGTTCTCGTTTATCTCTTCGAAACCAGCGCAATCGCCGAGGGTTGAAGACGCGAGCGCATTGGACCGGTAACTGGTGTCGTCATCCCCCACGGAGTAGGGGGTTACCTAAAATTTACGGGGGTATGGAAAAAAATTTACAAAATTTGAAGGGAAAATATAAGACACACGTAGGTCATAGCTTTATTTTGCTACTGTATAATGTTACTCACTTAAAAAAGGCAAAGGAGAGAGAGCCACTTGAGGAATGAATAAAAATTCAATCCACATTCACGCGCAAACATCACGAGGAAAAAAAAACACAAACAGCACCACCACAACCACCACCATGACACTCACTGTGGTTGCGCTCGACGTTTGTTTCTCGCTGTATGCTCTGAGCGCGGCCCAGGGATCGGGGCAAGAAGGCCACACCGTGAGATCGACCTCCACTTGAGTGGATGAACCACATGTAGACACTGCCACTAATGTGGAGACACCCCCCACCTGTGCGCGCGTACAAGTGGTTTTGAGGTAAGAGAAATTGAAACGCGGCATACACGAAAGAAATACAAAGCAGGTATGCTTCATAGAAAGTGTTTCTCATTGCCAGGAAAAGACAAAACAAAAATCCGAGAGTCTTTGATTTTAAGTCGAACAAAAAAAAAGTCCAACAATATCCAAACTCCTCTGAATCCTTCCATCCAACCTCGAGGGAAGCATCTTTCAAGATCGGCACGTCCAATGCAAACACTGCCACTTCGCGTGTGCGGTTGTCAGCGAAGTAGTCGTCGGACACGTTGAACCATAGGACAGTGTCGAGGGACTGGCCACATGTAAGGTTGGTGTAACTGCACAGTATGTATAGCAAAGAAAGAAACGAGGATGGCGAGAAGCAATAAGCATGATATCATTGAGTCCCAAACTTTCGTAGAGTTCGTTGCTTGAGTGAGTAATCGTGTTCACTTTTGACAAATGAAGATCACAAGAGTAAAAGAAAGCAATTTTTGAAACGCGCAAAGCCTTCTCACCCAAATTTGCAGTCGTAAGACGTGGGCACAGGTGTGGGCAGCGGCGACGGAACTTGAGAAGGCCTTGGAGTTGGTACTGGAGTGGGCTTCGGCGTAGGCGAGGAAGAGGGCAAGGGCGTGGGCGCCTGCGAAGGCAGCGGTGTGGGCACATTCGTTGGGTTCGGAGTGGGGCTACTGCTAGGGTTTGAACTTGGCACAGGCGTGGGCAACGGTGAAGGTTCCGGTGTGGGCAGCGGCGTGGGCATCAGGGTAGGCATGGGCGTAGGTATGGGTGTAGGGAGCTGAGTGGGCAGTGGGGTGGGGATCGGGGTGGGCGCAGGTGTTGGCGATGGCGATGGTACCAAGGAAGGTGATGGCGTTGGCACCGGGGTGGGCAATGGCGTGGGGCTTGAAGTTGGCGACGCGCTGGGGTTCATCGAAGGTTCAGCACTAGGAATGGGAGAAGGAGACGGGGTCGGCAAGGGCGACGGAGAAGGAGATGGCAATAGCGTTGGCAGTAAGGTTCGCAACAGCATTGGCACTGGAGATGGCGCATACGTCGGTGACGGTGTTGGCACCCCTGTAGGATTCGGACTTGGCAGTGGAATTGGCATCATTGTAGGCAGGCTAGTTGGAGGCAGAGTGGGCAGGGGAGTTGGCAGTGGGGAAGGGTGCGGTGTTGGCGCTGGCGACGGCAGCGGTGTCGGCTCAGGCCTTGGTGCTAGGCTAGGTACTGGTGTAGGTATTGGCGTGGGCACCGGTGACGGCACGTGCGTTGGAATAGGCGTGGGTTGTAGAGTAGGCACGGGGAATGGCACTGGCGTTGGCACTGGTGTAGGTAGTGGGGTGGGTAATAGTGAGGGCACTGGTGAGGGCACTAGCGTGGGGACAGGTGTAGGCATCGGCGTAGGAATCGGAGTGGGTGTTGCGGATGGCACTGGAGAAGGCGCAGGAGTGGGCACTGGCGAAGGTTGTGGTGTGGGTAATGGCGTAGGCAACGGAGTGGGCAAGGGGGAGGGTACAGAGCTTGGCACATGGGTGGGTGTAGGAGTTGGCAATGGCGTAGGACTGAGCGAAGGAACAGGCGAAGGGCTCTCATCGCACGCCAGAGTCAGTTCGTAGGCACCTGTTTGATGTAAGCAGGTCAAGGTGGAGTTGTCATTGATTAGGATATAGTGAAGCAAACGCACGCAAACAGTCATGATGGTGATCGCGGCAGTCATCATTTGCATGCCATTTCCTTGAGCTACTTCCTAATCACCACCCATGCCCTAATATACATACCCAGAACAAATATCGTTTAATTATGACTCGGCGGGTACATCTTACCGTTCAACCCATCGGCAGCTTCGATGGAGATCCACAGTGTGCCGCGCTCGGGCTGATTCCATACAGCAGTGGCACATGTAGGGTCCTGGTTGTTGGCAAACTGCACCGCTGTAGCGGTGTCGTCAGGGCAGGTGTCGTATACGGAGACCTGGAATACAAACATAAGCAAAACAAGGATATATGAGCAAAGACACAAACCTGAGGAGTACACATCAGGGACACACGCGCACATCTACTTCATCGCGGAGTAGACTTAGATTAAGGATGCGACGATAAAGCTGCTACTAGAGACTTCTCATATGGCAAATCTCTACACAGCAGTATATTGAGTTTTCAACTCATACGATTATGATAAAATGTGATTCGCAAATATTACCGAGGCGTTGATGGCCGTTGTGCCACCGTTTGAAGTTCCTGCCCCGCCCCAGCTGCCACCACAAGTGGTTAACAGCAGCTGCGTGGGCTCAGACACGAACAGCAGAAAGTGCTGGTCTCTGCCTGGCCCTCCGTTCACGTTGGCGATGGTGTTGGCAGTAGAAGTGTCGCCTTGGACCTGTTGAAGGAAAAGACCAAAACATACACGCAAGAATGACTTGGCGCTCGTTTGAAAATAGCATGTAATGATGGCGGAACATGCATGTGTGATGAGTGGATGCGAACGCACAAGCAATAGACGAGACAAGAAAAAGAAGAAGAACTTTGAGAGTACCACAGTAAACAGCGCGCTCAAACAATTACAGTACGAACGTGGGCGCACACGCACATACTACACCACGTGTATTCTTGCGCACATGCACGTAAGTACCATACTACAGTGCATACACTACAACTCCAAGCCCTTTTCACCGTTTGGTCGCAGTAAATCCACTGATAAGCACAGTTCGACTCCCCCGAAGGCATGTGAGTAGGGTGCGAAGTCGGCGCTGGAGACGGCAACAAGAACGGCGATGGAGATGGTACCCACGACGGATGCACTGTCGGGTATCTGCTCGTTTGAAAACAACAATAATCATGAAGATAAAAAGAAGAAAAAGAAGACACAGGGAATATAACACTGTGCTACAATGAACGCATAACAGAAGGCAAGCAAAGCATCTCCACCTCTCAACAAGCTTAACAATAGAGGTATTGAAAATTGTGCGAAGTACTGACTGAGTGACTGACTGCACTAACAATGCAAAGCATACACATTGGAATATTAATTAGGAAGTCAAAGCTTCCAAATATCATGCTGCCACGCACCTTGAGGGCATTAGGGTTGGCGAATTGGAGGGTTTTAGTGAGGGTATTTCCGTAGGCGTGGAAGATGGCAGCGGTGTGGGCTCCGAAGAAGGCGCTAGAGTAGGGACAGGCGAAGGCGAAATCGAAGGGTTAATTGGCTCTCTTGTGGGAGCCAACGAGGGCTCTGGCAATGGCACTGGAGAAGGAGCCAGCGTGGGCTGCAGGCTTGGCTGCAGCGTCGGATGAACCGTAGGGTTCGGTTGAGGCACGTAAGTTGGCAGCGGCGTGGGAAACTCGGAGGGTTTAGAGGACGGTGCCGGCATGGGCACCATCGTAGGAGGTGGTGTGGGTAATGACGAAGGCAGCGGTGACGGTGGATGCGTCGGCAGCGGAGTTGGCAAAGGCGTAGGCTTAGGTGTCGGCATTTCGCTCGGGTGGGGCGATGGCACATTCGAGGGCACAGTGGTCGGCCGTGGCGTAGGCTGTGGCGAAGGCACGTGACTAGGAACTGGCGTTGGGATAGACGTAGGCACGTGTGTGGGCACTGGCGATGGCACGGGGGAGGGCACGTTGGTAGGAGGCAGTGAAGGGCGAGGCGAGGGCACAGCGGCGGGGATTGGGGTTGGCACTAGCGTGGGCATCCACGAAGGCCTTGGCGTGGGTATGTCTGATGGCGCATCTGTTGGAGGAAGCGAAGGTTGTGGTGTGGGCGAGGAAGAAGGGCTCTCGCTCGGGACGGGCAGAGATGGCATCGCCGTCGGAACAAGCGTCGGCACAACCGTCGGGCTCGACGTCGGCATTCCCGTCGGCAATCCTGTCGGCTGTGGCGACGGCACCGGGGTAGGGGCGTGGGTCGGCACGGGGGTCGGGAGGTGCGTGGGCACGGGCGAGGGTTTGGGGGTGGGCACGTTGGTGCACGCAAGCGACATTTGAAAAGTGCCCTCATCGCCCGGCGCCTCGAAGCCTTCGACCACAATCCAGTAGCTGCCGGGGGAGTGAATGTCGTAGGTCAGCACGCTGCACGGTTCGTAGGCCGCTGATTGGTTGGCCACGACTTCGCCCCCATTGGTGGGGCACCTGTTGTAGACCCGCACGCGCGTGTTGATGTGCGACGACGAAAAGCCGCAGGTGTTCACCACAATGCGAGCCGTGTCAAAGGCCAAATACAAGAAATTGACGTCGCCTGTCGGATTGCCCTGAGTGTTAGCGGCGACAGCGTTGTTACCTTCGACAGTTTCTCCGCAGAACAAGTGGGTATACGAGCAGAAGTCTTGAGATGGCAACGGCGTTGGTGCATGCGCAGGTTGGCTGGTTGGCTCTGGAGTAGGTGCAAGACTAGGTGCCCAACTCGGAGGAGGTGTTGGTACCCTAGAAGGTTGAGGTGAAGGCGCTAGCGTAGGAACTGGAAAGGGCAAAGGTGACGGCACCGCAGTGGGCTGAGGTAAAGGTTCTGAAGAAGGCGCTATTGAGGGCTGTGAGCTTGGTTTTTGGCTAGGTTGCGGGCTAGGCTGCGGAGAAGGCATTGGAGTGGGTTGCGGATTGGGTGCTAGCGTGGGCAGCAGCGATGGCAAGGGTGTTGGTCTCGGGGTAGGCTCAGGGTTAGGTAGCAGCGTAGGAGTAGGCAACGGTAGCAGTGATGGTGGCAAAGTCGGTAGTTGAGTGGGCAGTGCGGTTGGTAACGGCAACGGCACCGGAGACGGTAAAGGGGATGGCAAAGGCAGCGGCACATGCGTTGGAGATGGAGTTGGCCGTGGCGTTGGTAGCGGTGTAGGCGAAGAGGTTGGAATAGAAGACGGCAGTGGAGTGGGCTGCGGAGTAGGCCATGACGATGGTACTGGAGAAGGCACATGGGTTGGATTTGACGTCGTTTGTCTAAACGTTGGCGCTACAGACGGCTGCTGCGTTGGCAGTAGCGTCGGCTGTGGCGTGGGAAGTTCTGAAGGTTGCGAAGTTGGCACGTGCGTTGGTGCTGGCGTGGGCTGAGGCGTTGGTTGCGGGGTGGGAGCAAAAGTTGGGAACACAGTCGGCAGTGGAGTTGGATGCGCTGAGGGCCGCGGTGACGGTATTGGCGTAGGCACATGCGTCGGTGGCGGTGTCGGTTCCGATGTTGGCAAGTAAGTAGGTGGCTGTGATGGCGCTGGCAGTGGCAACTCTGTAGGTTGCGGCGTAGGCCGTCCCGACGGTGATGGAGTCGGCACGTGCGTGGGAGCAGGCGTAGGCTCAGGGGTGGGCAAAGGTGAAGGAGCACTCGTTGGAGCAGAAGTAGGCGTTGGAGTGGGCTGTGGAGTGGGCAAAGACGAGGGCACCGGAGAAGGCACGTGCGTGGGTTGTAACGTAGGCCTTGGCGTGGGTGTTTCCGATGGTGCTGGCGTGGGCACATGTGTGGGTACTGGAGTTGGCCTCACGGTAGGCTGCGAAGTAGGCACCGGCAGCGGCACTGACGAAGGCGCTGGAATCGGGCGCTGTGACGGATCTGGCGAGGGCACGGGGGAAGGTACGTGCGTGGGCAGTACTGTGGGCGCTGGCGTGGGTTTCACGGTAGGTTGAGACGTTGGAGCTGGGACGGGCGTTAGAGTTGGCTTCGGGGTCGGTTTCTGTGTTGGTAAACGTGTCGGCTCAAGAGACGGCAGCAGCGATGGTTTACCCGTAGGGGCTACAGATGGTTTACCAGTGCAGCTTAAGCTCAGCTCGTAATTGCCTTCTTCGCTTGCGTCACTGCCCTCTACCACCAACCAATATGTCCCTGCATCCGCAACATCATACTCCAGAATAGAACAGTAGAAGTCCGACGATTGATTTTTGAGAAGTGTCGCACCGCTCGAGGACGGGCAGTCGTTCCAGAGCGTGAGGGACGTGCTGATTTCGGTGCTCGAGAAACAGGTCGTAGCAGTAATGGACACACGATTCAGCGCAGTGAACAAATAACGCCGATCGCCTGACGGGTTCCCAACGTGAGACCCCACGCCCACATTGGAGTCCACAATCGAGAAACCACATGTAGCGAAATCGTACGAGCACGCATCCAAGGTTGGGTCAGTAGTAGGGATAAGCGTTGGCTGAGCGCTCGGGGCTGGCACAGGGTTGAGGCTGGGCGTCAGCGAAGGAGGCAGCGTGGGGTTTGGAGAAGGCAACAGAGATGGCTTTGCAGAGGGCATTGGCGACGGCTGAGGTGTCGGATACAGAGACGGCACTAGCGTTGGTTTCGGCGAAGGCGTCAGAGTTGGAATTGGCGTCGGCACGTGCGTGGGCAGTGGCGTAGGCTCCAAGGAAGGCACTAATGTGGGTTCAGAAGTTGGTGCACCCGAGGGAAGAGGTGTCGGTTTCGCAGAAGGATGAGACGATGGACTTGGAGTCGGCACATGTGTAGGTTCAGGCGTAGGCAAAGGCACAGGTTTGGATGTGGGCAGAGGTGTCGGCAAAAGTGAAGGCGCAGGAATTGGTTTGGAAGTTGGCTGCGGCGATGGTATCGACGTTGGTACGTGCGTGGGCAAAGGAGTAGGCTCGAGAGTAGGTAAGAAAGTCGGTTCAGAAGTTGGACCACCCGAAGGAAGAGGCATGGGCACAGCGCTAGGTGTCAATGACGGATCTGGAGTCGGCACATGCGTTGGCAGCGGCGTGGGTTCCGGTGTAGGTTTGAATGTGGGCTCTGGTGTCGGCTGCAGTGAAGGCGCTGGAATAGGTTCAGGGGTTGGCTTCGGCGATGGTAACGGCGTTGGCACATGCGTCGGTGAAGGCGTGGGCTCCGGAGTAGGCAGAGAAGTCGGTTCAGAAGTTGGAACACTCGACGGAAGAGGCGTCGGCTGTGCAGAAGGAAGAGACGATGGACTTGAAGTGGGCACATGTGTGGGTTCAGGCGTAGGCAGCGGCACAGGTATCGAAGTCGGCAAATTCCTAGTCAACAAAGTTGGCGGTAGCGTCGGCTGTGGCGTGGGCAGTTCAGTTGGTTGGGAATTTGGCACATGCGTCGGTGGCGGTGTCGGTTCCGGAGTTGGCAAAGACGTTGGTTCCGCTGTTGGCGCCGGGATTGGCAACTCTGTAGGTTGCGGCGTAGGCCGTCCCGACGGTGATGGAGTCGGCACGTGCGTGGGAGCAGGCGTAGGCTCAGGTGTGGGCAATCCCGATGGTCCCGGGCTTGGAACATGAGTCGGCTGGAGGGTAGGCTTCGGTGAAGGCAACGGCGAGGGCGCTCGAGATGGCTGTTCGGATGGCAGCGGAGTAGGCTCGCGAGTGGGCAGCGGCGACGGCAGCGGCCTCGGCACATGCGACGGCAGGCCAGTGGGCTCGGGCAGCGGAATCAGTGAAGGCGCATAGGTTGGCACGGCTGATGGCGTGAGCGAGGGCGCTGGCGAAGGAGGCAAGCTTGGGCTAGCAGTCGGCTTTGGAGACGGCAGTAGCGATGGCCGTGGCGTGGGCTTTGAGGAAGGCACTGGTAAAACAAGAACACATGTACGAAGCACAAAAATATGATTTGAGGTGAGAGACAGCTCGGAGTTGAACAAAAGATGAATAAGCACAAAGAATCCCAAAGAGAGAAAGAATCAGTACCGTTGCTGCAGGTCAAGGCAATTTTGAAGGTGCCTTCTTGGTTGTCGACGCCTTCAACAGCAATCCAATACGTGCCAATTTCTCGAATATCGTATTGTAGTACGCTGCACGCATATCTGTTGTCCTGCACTGTTAGATTGTGACCATAACTCTTCGGATACAGGCCGGGGCATTCAGAATACAGCCGCAAATACCTAAAGAAGAAGGGCAAAGCTAAGACGAGAAAATATCTCCACTGGAAGCGATGAAGTGCAATCGAAGCACATTGAAGCATGCCAGAGCGCAAATGCAATTCAAAGTCTTCCAACGCATTCTCTCTATCCTTCATTCATTCAAAACCTAGTGTGCGAACACTGACGTGTCGAAGTTCGTGTTTTGGCTGCACGTGGTTACGGTGATGCGTTGTAGGGACGAAATGAAAAGCAAATAATTGGCCTCGCCCGATGGGTAACCCACAAAAGAACCTGTTTAAGAATAAGAAAAGAGAACATTTGGAAGTTTGTGAGATGTAACGAGGTAACCAAGAAATCGAAATAGGAACACAACTCGAAAATACAGCCAAACATTTGAGAAGGCCAAAGAAGTGTTGTAGTGCGCAAACATTTCGCACAAATATCAACAAACCATGATTAATGTTGGTGTCGATGAGCGAGGTGCCACACGACAAAAACTCGTAGGAACACATTTGTGGTGAAGGCGCTGGAGTGGGCGACAGCGTTGGTAACGGTGTAGGTGGCAGTGTCGGGTAGTTTTTAGCCACTGTAAACGAAATCGATTCCGTAACCACGGTACAATTGCATTCACTTTCCAAAAGAACTTGGAGGCTGCCGTCATCTAACGCTGCTGAGAGCTCTGCAGATGTGGCCTCGACAAAAGTCGATGCATCTGCAAAGCCAGACTCCGTCAAGTCAGTCACAATGTCAAATTTCACTTCCACAGAGGTCGCAGTTGAGGTGTTGGTAGTGGTTAACAACTCGCGCGGATCTTCAGAGCTCCCTTCGTCTTCTCCTTCTGAGTCAGCGAGCAACCGTCGGCTTGAAGACTCTGTGACGTTTCCAAGCCGCAGATTCTTGATTTTGCTCACGGATATGTTAAGTATTTTCGCTATGGAGGTCGCGAGCGCTTGGGGGTTGTATTCAATCAGATCCTGAGCGCTGGAGCCTGACAACTTCAACTTGTAGGTTACTTTCACCGTGTTAAATGTGGTGGGCACAGAAGTTGGCGACGGAGATGGCGGCAAAGTGGGCTGTGAAGAAGGCAAAGGCGTTGGCACCTCAGTGGGCTTTGGCAACGGCTTCAGAGAAGGCACTGCGGAGGGAGCTTCAGTGGGCTGAGAGGTAGGTTCTGGCGTCGGCAAAAGAGTAGGTGTAGCAGTAGGTGAAGGGATAGGTACAGGAGAAGGGTGTGCTGTTGGCAAATACGTCGGCTGTGACGTCGGCTCTGGCGTGGGCTCGGACGTCGGAAGTGGCGTTGGCTGTTGAGAGGGCAACGGTGTAGGGTCACTCGTCGGCTGAGAGGTAGGCAATGGCGTCGGCAATGGAGTAGGTTTAGCCGTAGGTGAAGGGATAGGAACAGGAGAAGGATGTGCCGTAGGCGACAGTGTTGGTAGTGAGGTCGGCTCCGGTGTAGGCTCTGATGTAGGCAGTGGCGTAGGATGCAACGTAGGTTGTGGGACAGGTAGAGGTGTCGGCGACGAAGTGGGCTCTTGGGTCGGCAGCGGCTGAGGCAACGCGGTTGGGTTGGATATGGGCAGCGACGTGGGCAATGGAAAAGGCAATGTCGTGGGTTCAGGGACAGGCGATAGAGATGGAACGGGTGTGGGCTGCTGAGTTGGACTCGGCAACGGAAGTGACGTGGGCAATGGCAACGGATTTGACGTCGGCTGCGATGTTGGCAACGATGATGGAGCAGACGTAGGTTGAGAGGTGGGCTGGAACGTCGGAAGCGGCACCGGTGGCGAAGTAGGTTGTGACGTCGGCGCGGGCACTGGGAGTACCGATGGTGATGGTATTGGAAGTGCCGTTGGTACGGGCACAGGAAGCTTCGAAGGATTTGGCACAGGAAGTTTCGTCGGAACAGGCACTGGTAAAGATGACGGTGCGGGCACAGGCAGTACCGATGGCGATGGTATTGGAAGTGCCGTCGGAACGGGCACAGGAAGCATTGAAGGATTCGGCACAGGGAGGACAGTCGGAACAGGCACTGGTAGAGACGTCGGCACAGGCATAGGCAGTACCGATGGTGATGGTATTGGAAGTGCTGTCGGAATGGGCACAGGAAGCTTCGAAGGATTTGGCACAGGGAGGACAGTCGGAACAGGCACTGGTAAAGATGAAGGCGTGGGCACTGGGAGTACCGATGGCGATGGTATTGGAAGTGCCGTCGGAACGGGCACGGGAAGCATTGAAGGATTCGGCACAGGAAGTTTCGTCGGAACAGGCACTGGTAAAGATGACGGCGCTGGCACTGGGAGTACCGATGGCGTTGGTATTGGAAGTGCCGTCGGAACGGGCACAGGAAGCTTCGAAGGATTTGGCACAGGAAGCGTTGTCGGAACAGGTACTGGTAAAGATGACGGCACAGGTACAGGCAGTACCGATGGTGATGGTATTGGAAGTGCCGTCAGAACGGGCGCGGGAAGCTTCGAAGGATTTGGCACAGGGAGGACAGTCGGAGCAGGCACTGGTAGTGACGTCGGCGCGGGCACTGGAAGTACCGATGGTGATGGTATTGGAAGTGCCGTCGGAACGGGCACGGGAAGCTTCGAAGGATTCGGCACAGGGAGGACAGTCGGAACAGGCACTGGTAAAGATGACGGCACAGGTACAGGCAGTACCGATGGTGATGGTATTGGAAGTGCCGTCGGAACGGGCACTGGGAGTACCGATGGTGATGGTATTGGAAGTGCAGTCGGAACGGGCACTGGGAGTACCGTCGGATTTGGCACAGGAAGTGTCGTTGGAAAAGGCCCTGGCAGAGACGTCGGCGCGGGCACTGGAAGTACCGATGGTGATGGTATTGGAAGTGCCGTCGGAACGGGCACTGGGAGTACCGTTGGATTTGGCACAGGAAGCGCTGTCGGAACAGGCACTGGTAGTGACGTCGGCGCGGGCACTGGAAGTACCGATGGCGATGGTATTGGAAGTGCAGTCGGAACGGGCACGGGGAGGTTCGAAGGATTTGGCCTTGGGAGTGTCGTCGGAATGGGAACCGGCGAGGTAGTCGGAGAGGGAGTTTCGCAATGCGACTGCTTTAGATTGATGACGTAAACCGAGCCAGCATCTGTGCCTCCATCGTTATCATAATTGGCGCCAACGGCCATGTCTGCTATTCCATCGCCATCAACATCACCCAGCACCGCAACCATACCACCTAACAAGCTTCCGTCCAAAGTGTAAAAAGTGCCAAAGTTGCCATAAAGCGCTGACAGCTTTTGCGCACTTTTGACAGTTCCATCGGATACAAGGAAGACCACGTAGACTGCGCCTGCATCAGTAACCCCATCGTCGTCTTGGCGGGCGCTGACTACCATGTCTCCAACACCGTTGCCATCAATATCGCCCATAGCAGCTACCCCCCATCCGAATCCATCAGCAGCGTCGAGATTATAAAATGTGCCGAAATTACCGTACGAAGCAGACAGCTTTTGGGCAGCTTTAGTGGCTCCGCTGGTCTCCAGAAAGAGTACATAAACCGCGCCTGCACTAGAGGCCCCGTCGTCGTCATAAGGCGCACTCACAGCCAAGTCGAGCACGCCATCCCCATCAACATCGCCCAACCCCGCCTCTGAAATGCCGAAATGATCACTTGCATCCAAAGTGTAGAAAGCACTGAAGCCTCCGTATAACATAGAGATCTTCTGAACCGTTTTGACGTCCCCATTGGTCTCAAGAAAGAGCACGTACACGGCGCCTGCACCAGTGCTTCCATCGGGGTCATTGTGTGCGCCCACGGCCATGTCTAAGATGCCGTCGCCGTCGAGATCGCCCAGTGCTGCTAACCCCCACCCGAAGTAATTCGACGCTTCAAGAGTGTAGAAAGCCTTTACATTACCATATAAATTTGACAGCTTTTGGGCAGCTTTCACATTTCCGTTGGTTTCTAGAAAAAGTACGTAGACTGCACCCGCGCCAGAACCGCTGTCGTCGTCGTAGAATGCACCAACAGCCAGATCTCCCACGCTGTCGCCGTCAATATCGCCCAGCCCCGCTTCCGAGATACCAAATTGGTCAGCCGCATCAAGGGTGTAGAATGCGTTCAAATTGCCATATAGAGCCGACACTTTTTGGGCATCTTTGACGTTTCCATTGGTTTCGAGGAAAAGCACGTAGACTGCACCTACATCTATACCCCCGTCATCGTCAAAAGGTGTACCCACGGCCAAATCAGTCACCCCATCGCCATTGATGTCGCCTAGCGCAGCTAAACCCCAGCCGAACCCGTCTGACGCATCAAGAGAGTAAAAAGCGTTGAAATTACCATAGAGAGCGGAAATCTTTTGAGCATCTTTAGCAGTCCCATCCGTGAAGCATGAAGTCGTTGTCGTGCGCCGGCCATCAAGCAGAGCGCTGGTCACTTCTTCGCTCACCACAAGAGCAGAAGCATAGGTATTGGATGCCGCAAGCCATAGTACCAAACCCAAGCCACGCAGATATCGGTGGATAGAGCGAAAGCAATTATTTTCACCGATTAATTCGATCAGTGTAACCATGGCAGCAGTTCAGACCGAGCAAACCCCTTGGTTGGCCGATTGGGCAGAAATTGGAGATCTGTAATGGCGCACGTTACGCACATGTAAGTCGATCATCATGAGATTAAGTAGTGGGAAGTGTAGGTTGCCCTTTAGCCTAAGTCGTTGAGCGACTGAAGTAGCATAGTCTGTATGCTGAGCCACTCAACTCACAAAAGGTAATAAGATAAGGGGAAGGCTCGCTGTGGACAATGAACAAAAAAATGTATACAGTACTGTATGCTAGACATTCACCGTGATATCACTAGAGCCTGCTGCGCACACCAAGAGATCGATGCGCCGCTCTCAAATGTTGAAGTTTTTTGTATCTTCTCCTCTTCGTCATTTCTTCTTCGCATTTTTTGCTGCTACTGCTACTGCTAGACTGCTAGTACCTACAGGCTAGGCGCGCATAGCGGCATGGCGGCGCGGCAGAAGGCAGAATGGCACCACGATACCACGGTAATTTTGAGTCACCCCCGAGGGGGAATTGAATTAATTGGCTTCACTTTTTCTGAGCCCCCATTTCAAGAAAGAATGCTCCCCGGCCCTGACCTGCTCTAAGTCCCCA
>Ga0307982_1001500_pt1 | contig 18976 bp, 22 predicted proteins | sample OrgLakmetagen989_FD_201847 | JGI IMG/M metagenome (GOLD analysis project Ga0307982, IMG submission 201847) | Saline water microbial communities from Organic Lake, Antarctica - #989 | ecosystem: Environmental > Aquatic > Non-marine Saline and Alkaline > Saline | place: Antarctica: Organic Lake... | reverse complement strand
AAATCGATGTCGATTCCAGGAAGACAAGAAAACAGTATTCTTCGAGCCCTTTCAGTGGCACCGCAGATGTGGACGAAGCTGGATAATCTGAGTCATCACGAGCCAGGTGCACTACCTAGAATGTAACCGACGTCGACGATTTTTTGCACCGCATTGACAGCGCACTCGATGATGCGTTCGCTACGGTGAATCACCATCTTTGGCTTGTCCTCACCTGGTGATACTCAATAAATCGTCTTTTTTCTACCTGACTGAGCCTTACGCTGCCTCTGCAAGCATTTCACTGCAAGTCTGTGGAGTCAAGGCTCTATGCAGAGCATTATTTTGCAGCGCTTCGCATATTTCTGCGTGAAATCCGCCGCGTTGTGGAAGCCCAGTTGCCAACTGTCTCGTGAATTTCAGTTAAGGAGTTGATCATTTCGTTTGAGGCAAAATCCACCTGGCACTGTTTGCTATTGGATCTTACTGTTTAGTTAGAAATGCTTTCGTTCACTAAGTTTTGCCTAAAGTTGAGGGCTTAAGACACCAGCACCAGCACCCAGCGCAGTGCCGCTACATATTTACAGTTTGCTTTATACGCCGAGTTCTAAGCAAAATCCTCTGTTGAAATAGGGAGAACTTTTGGATTTTTAAACATAGCACAAACATCAGGCAATCCATTAGCTATAGCGAGCTGAAGTCTAAAGAGCCATAGCCTCGCCGCAGGCGAAGCCCGCCGCAGGCGAAGCTTGCCGCAGGCGATGCCCGCCGCAGGCGAGGCTTTCCTTGGACATCCTAGGAGTGCGAAAAGAAAAACCGACTTGCCTCCTCGGTTTTCTTGGTTACTGAGCTAAGGCCACCCCGGTGCGGCACTAGGGTTACGCCTGAGGAGAAGCGGAGGTTTTTGGCTCGGCGCGCCCAAGAGACGGAGCAACGGCGCGCCCTCTTCAACGCAGAAGCAGACACAGAAGGGACTTAAGGCTGGCCCCAAATGTATTTCATGAACAGTTTCCACTATAGAGAAAGGGGGGGGGTCCAAACTTCCTCGCCTCTAAATCTAAACACTTCCTATTTACGATTTTGACTTGCGCGCAACGCACGCGCGTACACTCCTGCCCGCAGCACTGGCTTCTGTGTCATTTGGGTTTGTATTAGTTCGAGTTCGAGTTCGAGGGAGGGACCGCTAGGCCACAAGCGGGCAGCTTGCATGTTGCTGTTTGTATTTTTGAGGGGGGGGGGGGGCTTTTCTATTCACTGCCACTCTGCGGACGAGGAAGGAGTTCCTGTCCCGTCAAAGCCTTTTATGGCTCAGGGGCAGAACAATAGGCGCCTTGCGCGCTGAAAGGCGCACTTTGACCTCTGCCGAGTGGACCTCGTTTTCCGCATGTCACGAGCTTCTATGCTCGCGCGCCTTCCTCTTTATTGTTCTGCGGAGTGCGCAACACCCACAAATACCTCGCTTTTTGCATTTTTTTCGAGGAATTTGGCCCATGTCCCTCTCCCTCCTGAATCATTCTGCACTTGCTTTGTTTGCGCGACGCACGCACATTCCCACTTCTGCCCGCAGCATTGGCTTCTATGCCATTTGGGTTTGTATTAGTTCGAGTTCGTACTTTACTATGCAGTGGATTTGTTTCTTCGTAAATCATGCATATGTTCAGTGGCTGCGCGGTTGACGGGAAACTTACCGTCAGCACCCGCGAGCCCTGGCGCCCGACGCCTGATAAAATCATTGAGACGATGCCCTTCTGGGGCAAAAAATAGCCCAGAGAAATTCCTCGTGGACCTGGGACGTGACACACGAACGAGCACTCAGTCCCGCCGACTTGTTCGGAGGAAAGACACCAGTTGGAGCCTGAATTGGCCTTCTGGAGCAAATTTGCTAGCGCATAAGCAGCACAAGTACATCCAGTGCCTCTGTGACTGCTGTGTACTTGCTTTTCTTTGTTATTGGGAGAGTATTAACTAGACTAGACTAGAACTTTACTATGTAAAATTTATATCAATCCAATTTGAAAGTGCTCCAATTACATCAACCTAACCAGTTACACTAACAGTTCTATCACTTCAACTAATAAATGTGATGGTTATAACCGTAACAGTGTATTTTTAGATAGGCCTAATGCTGATGTGAGAACAGTGGGGTTTGCAGTCCTCTTTAGGAGCTGCAGAGCTATACAGGGAGGGTTCCTGTTGTTGGCGATGCTTTGCTCTTACCTCGTTAGCGGTACTTGGTCACTTCTCAGTCTCCCCAGATCAACAGGATATGGGCCCAGTTGATCTGGAGAGACTGGGAAGTGACCAAGTATCACTAACGAGGTAAGAGCAAAGCATCGCCAACAACAGGATCCCTCCCTGTATAGCTCTGCAGCTCCTAAAGGAGACTGCAAACCCCACTGCTCTCACATCTAACCTTTGATTGGATTAGTTACGACTTGCGACATGGATTTGGGGGGCGCCGGCCGACGACCCCGCCGGCTCATTTTTTTTACAGGGAACATCATTCTTTCCGACCAGTTGACGCTACTTATGACGACGTCGGTACGTACTACAGACTGAAGTATGTCGGTCGGTCGTCCCATGACGTCCATCCATGTTTACGAAGTGAGACGAACGAGCTACACACCGAGGACGCATAACCTGTTGATCTGGAGAGACTGGGAAGTGACTATTGAAGTTTCGGTGCTAACGCGGATAAGGGATCAGTGCATACAAGCGAGATGCACAGAAATTGGTCCAAATAATCGGAGTCTCGACGAATAAATTCCAGGGTCTCACGCAGCACAAAAATGCCGCGCTCACAGGAAACAGATGGCTCTTCTCAAAATTCAACCAAAATAATCCTGCGCGCTCAGCGATAAGACACTATGTCTACAACACCATCCTCATCCAGGTAGCTTTAAGTACAACATGTGAAATAGAACCCAGCGTAAACGTATCCAAAACTAACATTAAGTTGTTCGATATTCCAGGGAGATAACGCACCTTATGTGCGCGAAGCGTTACGCTGTTTCTATCGCGAGCAATATAAAGATCAACAACTATACCTTTCCCGCGCAAGAGCGAGTTCAAGTAGTTGGATCCATGCAACGGAGGTTTCCGGGTAATATCAAGCCAATTGCCACCAGCCAAGTAGTTTGCAATCATCAGAGCCGCTCCAGTGATCAACTGCAAAGTACTCTCTGAACACAAAGGCAGACACGCGCAAAATTTCTTCCAGACATGCAATTGTCCAAGCGCGAGTTGTGGCATAAAGTGGAGATCATCATAACATATCTTTTTCCCACATCAAAAACGTAAACGAGATTCGCAGCTGCTACATTAGCACCCCCGCTACATGCTGCGCAATCCGCTAGTGGCTCGAAAGTAAATAATCTTGGCCGCAAAATGCATTCAAGTCTCTTCCATGGAACCGACCTCCACGACGCATTTCACGCCGTCTTCCGGATAAAAGGGTGAAAGCACTCTCGGTCCGCTGCCGAGCCAGTACCTGAGTATTGGTGGCTCCATACTCAAATGCTAAGAATAAATACAAGTGTCTAATAACATACAGCGAGCTAAGTCAACGCCTCCGTCATCCTAAAGCGGACAATTCCTCAAGCTGTTGTGAACACTCCAACCTAGTGGCCTTGAGCAACATGTCGTCACTCCGGCGGCTGCGCGCGCGTCTGGTAAGCTGCAACGAATACGTCGTCTGCTCGCGCCTTTCATTACTGGGCACAGCCTCAGCAGCAGCCCTGGACGGTAAATTGCAATTTTCCTCCGCTGACACGTCCATGTCTGCTACCGACTCTAGCTTCACACTTGAACCTTCACTACTGCGTTTGACCACAAAAAACGCAACACCCATACTTGGTTATCGAATCCTCGAGCGCCTTGAGGAATAACAACTCGTCGCGGTGCACATCCGCCTCCAGACGAGGGAATCTAGCTAATTTTCCGTCGATAAAAACCAAGCGTAACGAGTGCGCTACCGAGCTTGCGATGATGTGCTGTATCGCTGCTCCAGGTAACTCGCTATCCAATGCACTAAATACTGGTAGGCCGCTCCCTGTGGGCCTAAACGTTGGCTGCTCGTGCTAAGAATAGCTAATGCTCAACAACAGCGCCAAACTGTTGCCTGATGATGGTGCCTTCTCCTCTCGACGAGGGGCTCCTGCTGCTGGTTCACGCGCAGGGCCAGGCCTGCCAAACTTTCCTTCACCACCTCCAACTGCACCGCAGATGTTTGACCTACTGGGATGGTTGCTGCCCCCGACATTTCGCCCCCGGGGCGGGGCAAAGAGGCCTCAACAGTTGAAGACCTCTGGAGCAGGGTCTTCTGACACCATCTTATCCGGCGTCAAATTATACAAGTCTTCGAAAGCTTGATAAGACCACATCGGGTGCTCACGTGGCAGTGAGCGCCTCTGCTGCGCTATAGAAATATTTGGAGCGGGGTGATCCTCCAGCGCCATCGCAGCTGACTCCTGCTTTGCACGATACTGCTCCGTTGCCTCTGCCAGCCAAGTAGGCTGAGACACAGTCTGCTGCTGAAACATTCGCTGTACGACTGTAGCGTAGTCTTCTCCGCGAGCTTCACTTTCAATGCAAAGAGCTCTACAATTGGCCTCAAGCTGCGCCGTGATGGGATCCATTTTCATACCACCCTTCCTCATGCGAGATCCGCGCTTGCTATGTTGGCTACGCGATTGAGTCCTAGACCTGTTACGCGTAATATCCACGTAAGAAAAATTTACTTGCTTTTTCTTACCGGACACTGAACCCGGCGCTGTAGCATTGCGCTTGATGATTGAAATCGGCGCATGCACGCTACAAGCACTCCCAGCACTGCTCTGGCCGCGCTTGACATTATCATCATTATCGCGCTGACCTCCGCTACTACCGCACACTGAGGTGGGTAAGGCTTTTCCACTAGTGCTCTCGGCATATAGGCCATGCTTGACATTCATGTCGCGCTGACCTCGACCACCGCTGCGCGCCGCGTTGGCTGCTGCAGTGGGACTGCCCTTGTCGTTGGCACTCCTAACGCCATGGCCGCGCCTTGCATATATTCCGCCGCGTTTGCCATTATCACCGCTTACAGCGGTGGCTCCACTCTTCCAATTGATCTTCCCAGAGCCTTGGCCGCGCTTGACGAAATTCCCGCCGCCGCGCTGGCCTTTTGCACTGACGTCAATGGTGAAGTCTTTCTCCCCCGTTCACAACGCTATTACCGCGCTCGACATTGTCTCCACGCCGGCCTACATTACTGCTACCAACAAACTTAGATAATGCATTAACAGAGAGGTCCCCACGTGTGTGCGTAACAGAAAATGTCCTAGGGTTGTCATGTCTGCGTGCAGGTACTGCAACATGCGAGTAAGCTCCTACTTTACGCATCACCTTTTCGACGCGCGCTGTTTTTGCGCTACGCTTCTTCTTGCGTCGGCTGCGCTTACGCGGCCTGCGTTGCGGTTTTTCCGATGCTTGAACCATCTTGTCTGGGATATCCTCAATGGCCTTATTGACACATTTCGGAACAATCGACGACTCACATTCTTGATCAGCTTGTTTTACACGAGTCTGCTGCAGCAGTGTGCCAAACAAATCAGCAACAAATGCGACACTGTCGAAGCCTAATTTCTCGCTTGCAAAATTTGAGCCGAGCTCAAGCCCTGTTTCTGATAGAAATTGGGCGAACTCTTCAACCTTATGAGCAAAACCTCGAGACACGCGAAGCGTTATCAACTGGTCGCCCATGACCTCTTGTATACTGCCAGAGTCTAGTAAGATCGAGCTACACACTAGTGCCTTGTGGAGTTGAACTAGTGTAATACAAATGCCCGACACTGCGGTCAGGCCCTCAAGGAATGCTCAGGTGGACACACGACGGGGGAGTAGGTGACAAAGGGCTAGCTAGTAAAGCTTCTAGTATTAGCTTCGGTTCCGGTGATGATGAGTCATCACCCAGTCCAGGGGTAGAACTCCCCTGTAGCGTACAGGCAGTGGCCTATACTCCAACACTCCCACCGATCTAGCTGCCTCGTGGCTGCTCGATCCTTCTACTGGTGTCCCAAATCTAAATCTCAATTGACTCCATTCGAGCTCGTTGACTCAGTCGACGTAAAATCATTTTGCGCAGTTAGTCAACTTCTGAAAAACTATGTCAGCCCCCAAACGGCGTCATTACGTTGTTCATCAGAATCGCAACCTGACTGATCAATATCTAATTCTGCCATGTCCATTCCAAAATACCGGCAGAGGTAACTTCCAAGTCGCCAATCTCAAAGAATCTCCAACAAAAGTACAGAATTTCCGTTCTGACGATGAAAAACTTCCCGATCCACTCGGGCCGCCTGCATCTAAACCACCAGGCTGAAAAACATCTCCAGAATTTATCGCTCGTGGTGAAACGGCTTTCCACCATAATACAACGCTATAAAACAATCCGCACACATTAGAAACGATATCCCGTGGTCAAGTCCTTAATTCCGCGAAAATGAGTTGCTAAACATAATTGCTGCTTTGACATTAGCGCAATCGTTTGATCGCAGCAACCTGCCGACAGTACCCAAATTCCAGCATACCCGACCGTCCTCAAATTCGCCAAGGCTGACAAAACACGTTGGCTCACTGGTCTTCCAGAAATTCAATAAAACTCCCACCAATAAATGGCCTCATTTATTTATCGTTCCGTAACACACCTTTCCCCACAATAAGTGTCATAGGTGCCTGCACTCCCATCATCAAATCCTGGCGACAACATCATTCCATCACACAGGAGAGCTTATCCATCAGGTAAACAAGTCACCCGGTCGCTTCTTCTTCGTCAAAACTTCCTCACAGCTCGCGGCACCACGTTGGCGCTGCTAACTCATGAAAACGTCTTCTACTTGGTAGTGCTTCGATCTCTTGGACTGTTCTTTCCAAAACGCTAGAGCGATACGCAGTCCTAATTGACTGCTCCAGACCCACTTCGCTTCGAAGATGTCAAAGATGCATAAATAATGATCCACATCGACTTCACTTCGGTCTCCTGCGATGGTCTCGGCTTCGGCTTTGCCGCAAAATATTTCCATGCAGCAACAAGCCAACAACCCAGTTGAAAACATACTTACCAACAACAGGCAGCGCCTCCGGCGTAAGCAGTCACACCTCGGCTGTCTTCTAATGGCCCCTCCACGGCGAGCGCCTCACGCTCATCAACTCGTGAAAATTCTTGTAAATAAGACATACGGCTAAAAAAAACTCCCACCGCTTACGCCCCATCTAGGCGCACAGTGAAGGTGAGATCCACAAACCTCATTAAAAAACAGACTGATAATCCAAATCGACGATATTGCGATGAGTTTCCATGGCATTAAACATTGTACAAAGGGTTAATTCATTGACTAGTACTACGTCCCTTACAACAAACTTAAATTGCCAACTCTCAAATCGCTCAAAACACAAGGGAGACAACAGCAGCATTTCTGCATTCAAATCTCTTAAACCTTAAGTGCGCTGTAAGTTCAAAATCCAAACTGCTTCCGCGCTTCGTCGTAACCGCGTGCCAATGCGAGGATAAAGCATCTACCCGCACAAGTCAAACTTAATCGGCTCGCTATTCCAGTCTCCAGCTAAATAAACCATAATCAAATTCCAAGATCAAATTCAATAGGCATAGCCCGTCCACAACAAAATGAACTGCGGCATACCAGCTAAATATGCTAAATACAGGGCATCGTCGCCCCAGTGCTGACTAACAGTAGCTTTTTTGTTTGCGTGGTGATAGCTCTTCAGCGAATCGTACTGGCATTCCTGAGGCGTCTCTTGTCCAAGGATCATGGGTGAAGACCAGTTCGTCGGCCTTCTTCCGCATTTGGGCTCCCAAATTCCACCGTCTGCGCAGCGAGCTAATGCCTCCGACCGCTACCGCCGTCGCCGCCGAGATAAGACATACAGCTAAAAAAACTCCCACCGCTTACGCCCCATCTAGGCGCACAGTGAGGAGGACGATCCAGTTCCTTGGCCAGCCGCGTGCACCACGCAGAGTGGCCCCCGCCGCCGAGGCGGGGGCCGAAGCGCTGGGCCCATAACCTACTGAAGTTTCGGTGCTAACGCGGATAAGGGATCAGTGCATACAAGCGAGATGCACAGTCGACGGGCCAACCCCCTCTGTATACTACAGGGGTGCCCCATACTCCAACAGTGACCAAGTATCACTAACGAGGTAAGAGCAAAGCATCGCCAACAACAGGAACCCTCCCTGTATAGCTCTGCAGCTCCTAAAGGAGACTGCAAACCCCACTGTTCTCACATCTAACCTTTGATTGGATTAGTTACGACTTACGACATGGATTTGGGCGCCGGCCGACGACCCCGCCGGCTCACTTTTCTTTACAGGGAACATGGGGAACATCATTCTTTCCGACCAGTTGACGCTACTTATTAGACAATGTCGATGTCGGTACGTACTACAGACGACTGACTGACTACAGAAGTATGTCGGTCGGTCGTCCCGTCCCATGATGTCCATCCATGTTTACGAAGTGAAACGAACGAGCTACGTACGAGCTACACACCGAGGACGCACCGAGCTACAGTTGTCAAGTTAAGTTGTCAACAGTTCACCGAACAATTTCTTGGTTTTAATGGCTTGATGGCACCCTTGTTTTTCCAAATTGCGGCCGCTTGCTGCATAATTGCGTCCCACGGGGGTTCGAGTTTCATGCCGAACAACTTATTCCATCACAGTCGAAACACGGTCTCCTCGTCGTCTCAGGAAGCTACTTCTCCTGAAATTGCTCCTGGGCAGGCTTCTCGAGTGCGAGAGGCACTGCCCACTGGAATGCTACCCAATGGGCTCAGTGAACCTTCTAAGGCTTATGAGCATCCTGCACCACCCAACGACGGAATTCACGTGTTCGTGCTTGTACACGGACTTGCGGGTATGATTGGTTAGGTTTCTGACCCAGTTGGATATGCCATGCATGCACTACTACTACTAATACTACTACTACTACTACTACTACTACTACAAAAGTCTTTTCAATAAACCTGCATGCTACACCCACGGTTGCTAGTGTCAGAAACTCAATCGCATAGCTCCCCTAGATTTCAGATTATTCATTGCCCTCGTGCCCTTCAACATATATCACTTCTCTCTTCTACTTTTAAAATTCGAACAGGGTTATAATCCGCTTTCGTTTCCTGAATTTGCTTGCACGTACATACATGATCAGGCAAGGCTGACGATCTAGCTTATTTGGCGAGCCAACTCGAGGCGCAGGGCGGACGCCGTGTGGCGGCAAGGGATAACACTCCCAACTTTCTCCTTTTCGTTCTTGCTACTTTCACTTTCATTGTTCTTTCTCTACTTCTCCGTACGACTGTTCGTGAATTGAGAAGTGAAAAGTGGCAAATCAAGTGAGTGAACAGGATTGCGGCCTCTCGTTTGACTAGACTGCTTGTGGTACTATATTCGCGCACAGGTGCTGCGCCCCACCTGCAACGAAGGCACCACAACCGATGGGGTCTTGGCTGGTGCTACTCGAGTAGCTGTGGAAGTGCGCACCTTTGTAAAGGCCCATCGCGAAGCTGCTGCTGCTGCTTCTGCTGCTGCTAGGACTGCTGATCTAGGAGATTCGGTTGTTGCTCCTTCGACAGCTCCTGCTGGTGCGGGTTCGGCTCGAAATGCTTCTGATTCTGTCATCGGTTCTGATACTGACCACGATGCTGCTGCTGCTTCTGCCGATGTATCAACGGATGCCACTGATGGAAACGTTAAAATTGCGACTAGGAGAAAAATCAACAGCAACAGTAACAGCAGCAGGAGCAGCAATGGTGGTGGTGATGATATGACAGGCGGTGGTGCGCTGACGTCGATCAGTTTTGTAGGGCATTCCCTCGGCGGCTTGTATGCGCGCCTGGCTGTAGCTCTGTTGTTTGACCCAATTCACGGTATTTATAAGGGGTCTTCGGGGCATAAGCGTTTTTTTTTTTTCTTGAACTCTTCACCCCTTTCTTTTTGAGTGGAGTGCGTTTCTGATGCAAAAGTAGTCGAATTGTCCATGAGATCAATGGAATTATAAACCAATCTCTCCTCTCGTTTCAACTCAGCGAAGAAGACTCCAATTCAATTAGATTTCTTTCAAATTGTCTACCTTTTTTCTTGCCTTTTTTTTCTTGGCTTCTCGCAGGCACTGTGGCAGGCTTAGTGCCTGAATCGTTTGTGACGGTGGCCACTCCGCATTTGGGCGTGCGTCGATTTACGTGAGTATCATTCCTACAGCCGTATGCTCGTAGGATGGAGGTAGATTTGGATGATTTAGAGAACATTTCACCGCCTTAAATTAAACATAAAGAAACTTGCATTCTTTTGTTGCTGTGTGATCATGGAGATACACGTGCTTACGTACTTACATTCTTTTGTTGCTGTGTGATCGTGGGGTTACACGTGCTTACATGTACATACACATGCAGTTACGTGCCCACGGATTGGGTTCCAGACCTCGGTGCTCGAGTGTTGAGCCGACTAGTCGCAGGGCAAACGGGTTTAGAGCTGTTTTTAGCGGACGAACCAACGTCAACTTCAGAAAAAGAGCAAAGCAGCAGCAACAGCAGCAGTGGTAAGAACGACAAGAATGGAAATGCAAGTACCACTGACAGCATCAAATTTGGTGTTGGTAGGAACAGAAGTGCTCGTGATAGAGTGGAGAGCAGCACCGATCCCACGGATGACAGCACAATAGACGATGGCAGCACATCTGCCGCCGACCGAAGCAATGAAATCGCAACTATTTGGGAACGCACCAGTCCCAGCGATGTCACGAGTGCAAAAGACGACAATCATGGTGCTAATACCGACGGTGTGTTTAAACGAAACGAAAGCGACGAAGACAATTGGGCTGAAAATGTCGTGAAATGGACTCAAGACACAGCTAATTGGGTGAGTGCAGCTATGGGCGTCGGTGAGAAAGCAGAGAAACAAGAAGAAGGTAAAGACGAAGACGAGAGAAGTGCCATAAAAGAAGACAAGGAGAAAGTTATTGGAAGAAGTCCGTCAGTTGACAGTCAATGTAGCAAAGATACTGCATCAGGTGACAAGGAGAAAGCCTACGATAAAGCTATAAATGCTAAAGACAGTGCAAAGACGGACAACAATATGGATGATTCCGTTGAAGACAGAGGACAACAGGAGCAACATCAAGAAGAAGTGGTGCGCCGTTTGAATGCTCGCCAAGTGCCATTGCTGTATGCACTCACTACGGAACCGATCTGCATAGACGCCTTGTGCGCTTTCAAGCGAGTAAGTTTGTATAATACACCTCTTCCACCTAAGTGGTTTCCTCAACAAGTCTGAATTATTATTGTATTCTGTGAGAAACGTAGTGATTTTCAATGCTTTGCTTCCGTTGTATCTCATGAAAGATGCTTATTATTCTCTCTGTATCATTCCTTTTATCTGTCTCTGCCTCTTTCTACGTATTCCTTCGATTGGTCCATTACACAACAGCGAGTGGCGTACGGCTTAGTAGCTGGGGATTTCTTAGTGCCTGCAGCCACCGCTCTTTTCGATTTGAGGCATCATTTTGACCTGGATCATGATTTAGACCTGGTTGCTGATCTAGCGCTCGAAGAAGAAGAGGAAGAAGAAGAAGAGGGTGACCAGACAGGCTTAGAGACAGGTGGCAATACTAGCGCCGATGCAACAGTGGCAGCGAGCGATGACGTTGTCCAAAGTGATACAACAGCGGCGGCTCGAGATGACGGTGGCGCTGAGAAAGACGACAAGAAAGACGACAACGATTCTGATTGGATTGCGCGGCTCTGGGAAAGCACCGTACGCACTCGAGCATCAAAAGGCCAGGGAGAAGAAAGCAAGAAGTCACCCACACCCTCGTCGCCAGCAACGCCTTCCCCGTCTCCGCCTCCGCTGTCGTGGTGGGGCTTCGAAGACGACAAGCGCGATCGCGCCCGGCGGGCTAGAATCCAACGGATCATCAGAGCCAGGCAAGCTGCTGCTGCTGCCTCGTCTTCCTCCTCTAAGGGTGAGAAAATTTTGACGGAAAAGGGGAAGGAATCAGAAGAGGGGGGCATTGATGGCTCATTCCTAGAAGGAGGAGGAGGAGATCCCAATGCTTTTACTGCCACCAGCAAGGGTAGAAGAAGAAGAGCTCCAGGCATGGAATCGTTCGAAGGTGCCGACTTTATCGTCTGGGAGAAACCACCTGCGACGGCCACTACAGGTGCAGAAACAACAAGGCGGAGACAGCAAGGGGTTGCGTCAGTTGAGGCATGCGAAGAAAGCGGCGAAGAAAGCGGCGAAGAAGGCAGTGAGAAAAGAGGCGATGCGAGAGAAGAGAGATTTGACGCAAATGGAGGAGTAATGTCTACTGCGCCCATCGATGAACGTCCTTCGAAACCTGCCGCTGCAGTGCTTGTTGAGCTTGGGCGCGATTCAGTGGCGCAAAACGCTATCAACTCAGCCACTGAAGATAATTTCAGTAACCTCGGAACGCAACAGCCAGTACTGCGAGATGGAGAAGCAGGCGCAATGGAGAAAGCAATGGCAAAAGCATTGGACGACATTGGATGGACCAAGGTAACCGGAAAGAAAACACGGAAAAAAAGGCAAACCCCTTTTCTACTTTGGAATTCCGTCTTCGTAACGCGTGTATTTGTTGACACGTTGATAGTGAGCTTTGTGTACAATATGTGTGTGCCTGTTTGTAAGCATGCATACCTGTCTTGTGGTTGCATGGGCAATTCTGAAATTAAAATTGTATATGGTCGCCAGGTGGCAGTGCGGTTGCAGTTGCCGTTTTCCGCGCCTCGTGCGCCTGTGCTAAACCGCTGGCGATCAGCCCTGGCCTCCAATTTGCAGAAACAGCAAGCCGAGAAAGACCAAGACAAGGGTCGTCAAATGCGCGAAGAGAAAGGTACCGGAGCCAACGAGGTTTTAGCGAAAAGAGCAGGCGCAGCCGTGGTGGCAGCAGTTGGCGGTGACAGTAGTGGTAGTAGTGGTTGTGATGGTAGTGTCGATGGTGGTGGTAGCAGAGATTTTGCTGATGAAGCAACTTCTCAGCAACCCAAGGAGGGGAGTGAAGCGAAAAAAACAATTAAAGCCACAGACAATGCTGCTGTTAATCCGCCATCTCCTGACGTGCCAGCTCCTGTATCAGCATCTGAAAGCACCTTGGGTGAAGAGGACAGTAGCACTAGTGCACCAATAGCGGACATCAATATCGAGGATTTGGAAGAAGGCCGGTGGTGGGAGCTGACGCCGCCGCTTGGACATAACATGGTGAGAGCTTCTTTCCTGCTGTCCGTCTATCTCTTTGTTTTGTGCTGCGATGCAATCAAATGTGATTGCAAAGGGATGTTTGCCAAAAATATGAAGGCGCAAAACGACGGGACATACACGATATTTGTCGCTTGCGTTTCGTTACTATTTGCTTTGAAACCTCCTAATCTCTCTCTCTCTCGCTCAAGTGCTTACTTACTTCCTTTTCCTTTTTTTTGTACTTTTTTTTAGGTTGTGGCTCTCGATCGAAAGGATGGTATTAATGGTCTGCTTTACGACGTCTGGCAGGTAAGCAAGCTCCTTTCGTGCAATAGCCCACGTATACTCTCTAAGAGCAATACAAGCAAAGCCGCAACGTGCTCGCGTTTTCTTTTTTTTTGGTATCTTCTTTTGTTGTCAACTCAAACTCCATGAAATCTTCTCGTTCACAGCCTTTGAGGGTTCACATTTGTGCTTGATAGTACAACATGCGTATGACTTTTCCAACTTTTCTATGTGTTTGTGCTCTTTGTTTTGTTGCACTAATATATGAACACGCTCGCTGAAGCGTGGTCGGCCGGTCATGGATCATGCGGCACGGCAGCTGCTCGCTGAACTTGACTTTTGACGCATGCTCGAAAAGCAGCAAAGAAGATGCACAGCTCCACTCGCAGTCTAAAATTGCGTACACCTTCCTGACATCACGTTTCACAGTTTTTTTTAGACTAAGTAGGCTAGACCAGACTATTTACCGAGTTTCTTATTGCGATACGTGTGGTGATGTTTTCGAAAGTCAGCAAAGACCAATTTAACCATTACCATTTACCGAGGCTGAACTTAGGTTTGGATTCTCGCCAGAATTCCCTCGGAAAAGGAAATGTTTACCAATCAGAGTTATTTTCGCTTCGGGAATTTAGCATTGCTTTTATGACTACGGCACGGAAGTCCCGCGGAAACCCCACGGAAATAAAGCCAAAATACCACGTGAGGTGATATTTTTAGCCACCAAGCGGGAATTCCGCGGATACGGGAATCGCAAGCCTGGACTGAACTCGATGAGCATGGCAATAGTGGCCGCGTTCTTGCCCTGGTCGGCAGGTCGGTTAGCCTCGGCGCTACGGGGGCGCTTCCTCTGACCTCAGTTTCATCCAGGACCTGCTTTGATAACTGAAGAACTGGCTCGCAAACACACGGTAATCTATAGTATAATAATGGCTTTCCGGAGGCCAATGCCACGTCTACAAACATAATATTGCGCGCAAATGGGTCGTGCAGCAGTTTTAAGTCAGGCGACTCATCGTCCGGGTCTTCTGAGGGACTTCGTAGTCGCTTCTCCTCTGCAGGAGGGCACTCTTCTGGAGAGGGGTAATTATCTTCCGTACACAACCCTCGAAGTGCGGAAGAACGGGCTACTCTATAGTGTCACCACCGTTTCCATGGCCACTCGGGCATATGCACCTGGTAAGCACTTCCTCTTGTAGACGCAGCATTGCGCTGTATTTCTACCTTGCAATTTCAGCCCTCACTTCGGTATGAGCCATATTTCTTCCGCTCATTACTTTGGACCACCAACATGAGCCTTACGAGGATTCAATCAAGCCCACTGGAGGATCCAAAGTACAAGGATAACTCAAACAAGCATTGAGGCGCAAACCTCTTAGAATGACTGACTGGCATCGCTACCTTGGGCATGGGCACAGGGCACAGGGCATCAAAAAAATGTAGAAGTAAGGATACTGGTGATTCGCTGTTTCCTCGTGTATTTCATTTCTTTCTTCCAGCGTATGCCCACTGACTAAAGAATTGAGATCCCCTGGAATATTCACTACACTTTTTAACGTAAATCAAATCGATATTTTAATTTTTAGCAAAGCGCGATGGAAACCTGTGCTTGTTGGGAATGCTTTTTTGGCGTTGCCGATATAACCATCACTACACATAGATACATAGATGAGGACGACTAGATGGCACCCCGCCTCTTTATTTCGGTTACTAAACCCAGTTACCCTCGGGGGGGTGGGGGGCTCTCAGAAGAAATCTATAACATGAAATGTGCTAAATACTGCCCTTGAGACGAGCGGTGATTAATTTTGGTAATTGAGGATGAAATGATGACTGAGAATTGTCCCTCCATTTTCACGTGGGCCTAACTCCCGATCTCGTAAGCCAAGTGTTCTCGTTGCTTGACGTACACGAAAGAGGGAAAAATTGGAAGCCAGTGGCGCCATTGATATAAGCGCTGGATAACTACCTTTCAAATACTGACTTTCTCCCTTGTTTCAGTGATGCTATCTTCGTTAAGTTTGCGGTTGACATGGCATCAGTTTCTTTCTTGCTTACCAACTAGCCTTTCAGTGCAAAGCTTTTCTCGTTTGGGGTGATTTCGATAATTCTGTCTGGCTGGTGACCTTCAGAAGCCAATTTGAATCGACCATCTTGAACATTTCTTGAATTGTTGTCTGCATTAGTGCTTCGCAGCAGTTGAGTCTCAGAGGCAGAATCACGAGGCTTAACGAGGGGCAATTGATGCCTCGGTCGGCGTACATGAACGCTTTTTCTGTTGGCAAAGGGCAATTCTGCTTGTTTGTTGTAGTATGCAAAGCGCCTTGACAAAAATGACCAAAAGGGGTCAATTATGATAATACCAGGACCCATTGTGAGAAGAAATACCAAGGTAATCTCAAAGATGCTATGTTCAAGATCGCCTTTTGGGTGTGCGTCGACTTTGATTAGAAGTGCACCGAGAAAAATGAACGCAAGAGAGTATGTCAACACAATACCAAGAGTACTGTCTTCGTTGTCTTTAAATGGGCGTTTGCTGAATAAATGAAGAAATGCGAGGCAGAGAAGAAACCCAAGCACAGGGGCCAAAGCCGAATCTTCCGAAGCTATACCAATCACAGATGCCAAAAGCAAACGGCGAAAACATTCCACAACTTCAAACCACCAATATTCAGGCTAGTGGATAGAGTGTCGAAAAACATGCAGCAGGCAAAAAAACTCAGTGACGAGTACATTATGACGCAAACGCTACTACAGATTTGTATAGTGGTGTAGATGGTAAACTAACCTGGTAGGCCTCGACTAAGAATAGAATAGGACCAATTGTTGGATTCCCCATGTCAGCTTCCCGCTTCATGGCGGTAGAGCAAGATATTACTTCTTGGCGTCGTTTCAAGAGCACAAAATACGCCAAGGGTATACTGTAAACCGCAAAAGAAAGAAATGTTTACAAAAACAGGCAAGTAATATCTATTCATAATTTGTTGAGTTTCATGCCCAGTGAAGTGCGAAAAGCACACAAAACAACTGCTTACCCGAGCGGGTAGACAAAAAGCATGGCCACTGCATAAGCCACATACATCTTGTATCGCCGACTTGAACAGCTCAAGGAATAGTCGCGATCAAGGTAGCTGACTGCAGGCTCCACTTCCTCGAAAGTTGTGCATTGAAAGTACTCAAAAATTGTGCTCGATGCTCCAGTAAGTATAGCATAAGAAAACAACAAGAAGAAGAAAAATATAGAATCTCGTTGTCGCGCATTGGCTTTGGCTTCCGCAGCTTGCACAAATTCCAATACTTCAGCTTGACGGCCTTCTAAATGAGCATTCTGAATAATTTTCAGATAAATACTGAATAATAATCTAGACTTTCCCTGAAATAAAAGGAAACGCGAGACATCCGCTGATCCACTTAAATCTCCATCAAAATATGAAAAAGACTGGCGAAAGACTCGGATTTCCCTGTTTGAAAATGTGTTCAAGAAGTCTTTTGGAAGAGCGTAATTCTTGTTCTTTTTTAGGACAGAGTCCAATTTCATGTTTTCATATTTCCAAAAAACCAATTCCAGGCCGAAACATAGAATCGTGAGAAGTGATACAAAGAGTAAAGGCCCAAGAGTGATAGCAACCAGGGTATCAACGTAGTCGAAGTTTTCGATGCGGCATTCGAGACCGAGGGAAGTCATGATATTGAAGTTAAGGACACTAAGCGGGCCAAGGGTAGCTTGGAAGCTGACAGGGAATGAGACATTACAATTGAACTGCCAGACACGCGCATGACACATATTAATATTTCAGGTGAATGGCGCTAAAAAATATACTCAAAAGAATTCTTACCCCAATATTCTGCGCAATCTGAAAAAAAGAAACGAGCGCCTTGAGCTTCACTTTGCCCCCTTTCGCGTGTGAAAGAAGTCCACGGAAGATCTTCACTAAGCCTGAATTTTTAACCAAGAACTTCTCCATGTGCATGCTACGCTGCCTGCGCTTTTTCATCTCAACCATATCAGAGGTACATGAGGCACTTATGATGGATGCGATGAATATGAAACTTAAGACACTGAATGAAATCAGCGGTGGTGAAGACAGCCACAGTTGTCCTGGACTTGGCAAGTCATCGCACAAGAGGCATGTCGACTCTTCGGGATCAAAATAATAACCATCAGAACATACTGCGCAAAGAATGCCTTGGTGGCCGTCTGCGCAGTAGCCTTCACTGAAGTTTAGACCTCCCTGACACGACAGAGATCTATGTGCGCATTGGTGGACTTCAACAGTCTCATCCGAGATACGCCACCAGCCAGGCTGAATCTGGAGATCGTACAAAGTCGAAGTACCATCCTCGCCACATGTTGTCCCTTCGGGACAAAGCAAGCAGCTGCCTTCAAAATAAAAGTACTCCTTCAAGCAGTAAGTGCACAACGCAGCCTCTTCAAAGCTATAACGATTGCCAGAGCAACTTGAGCAAGATGCCTCTCCGTACGCTTCACTGTATTTACCAGGATTGCAGGCTATGCAGACAGACTGCCCAGTTGCACCTTGAGCTTTGCCAGGCGAACAAGAAATGCAATTTACAGATGCTTCGCTTGATGAGTACGATCCAGCAGCGCACGCAACGCAGCGTGCAGAGCCTGCTTGTGGAGCAGCAAAACCTGCTCTGCATGATTCACACGCTTGTGAGCCCGCAGCGCTCGACTTACCTTCAGCGCAAAGATCACAGGTTGACGCATCCGCCGAACTGAACTGGCCTGCTTGGCATGTGGAACATCCAGAAGAGCCAACTTCTTCCGCGGCCTTGCCTGCGCTGCATGATTCGCATGTCGATAATCCAGACCCACTACAGCGCCCCACAGCGCACAGTGTACAGTTTGCGGATTTAGCGCTCGAAAATGACCCAGCGTCGCAAGGTGTGCAGGTAGTTGCTGCTTTCAGTTCCTTCGTATGAGATCCTGCACCACACGGCAAGCATGCTCCTATTAGGGCTTGCGGAGCATATGATCCACTTTCGCAATCTTCGCAAGTCGCCTTGTTGAGAGTGTATTGACCTGCTAGGCAGGTAACGCATCCAATGCGCTCTACGCTAGATAGCTTCCCCTCAGGGCAGGCTTTGCAATAAGTAGATGCAGTTTGGCTAGCATATGTCCCAGCTTCACATAAAGTGCAAGTGCTCGGCCAAGGAGGCTTCGAGACATTGGCAAATCTCCCAACATCACACGAAGTACAAAGATTTGACTCCAAAGTAAAGTATTGGCCAGGTTGACACACAACTGTTGGTGCTGGCGTAGGCGCTAAAGTGGGGTGAGTTGAGGGGGTAGGCGAGGGCACGAATATAGGTGCTGACGTAGGCGCGAAAGTGGGGTGAGGTGAGGGGGTAGGCGAGGGCACGAACGTAGGTGCTGACGTAGGCGCGAAAGTGGGGTGAGGTGAGGGGGTAGGCGAGGGCACGAACGTAGGTGCTGACGTAAGC
>Ga0307982_1001499_pt1 | contig 18982 bp, 8 predicted proteins | sample OrgLakmetagen989_FD_201847 | JGI IMG/M metagenome (GOLD analysis project Ga0307982, IMG submission 201847) | Saline water microbial communities from Organic Lake, Antarctica - #989 | ecosystem: Environmental > Aquatic > Non-marine Saline and Alkaline > Saline | place: Antarctica: Organic Lake... | reverse complement strand
TGGTGGCGGCGTTGATGCAGGGGCAAGACTTGATGGCGCTGCTGGTGGCGGCGATGATGCAGGGGCAAGACTTGATGGCGCTGCTGGTGGCGGCGATGATGCAGGGGCAGTGATGGGACAAGATGGTGACGAGGCTGACAATGGTGGCTTAGGTGACCAGCCCCAGCTTTTCTTGGAGGATCCTTGGGAGGCTGATCCGGACGGCTGGCCTGACGATGGCGGCCCGATCATGATTGAGGACATGCTGGGGATGACGGGTGATTTGAAAACTGCCATGTCGTACATGCTAGCTGCACACATCCTGCTGGGCATGCTCATTGCAGCCGTTGTGTTTCTGCCGGGCCTCTTGGGGCGCAGCTTCCTGTCCAGCCTGCGGAAGAAGTCCGCATGGCCCCTGGTGTTCGCCCCAGAGGCGTTGTTTTGGGGAAGGGGTGTGTCGGGGGGGGTGCCACTGTCGCTGCATGGCATGTGGGCATCGAACTTGGCAGCAACAGCGCAGGATGGCTTGGCTGCAAGCGATGGAGAATGGCTACATCCTACAGGCCTTTTTGCGCTGGCTCCTCAGCTGCCGCAGAATGAGGATCGGGTGGGGGAGTGGCCCCTCAACCCAGATGACACATACGAAGTGCTTGTGGGTTACGTTGTGCTTGTGATCTCCGCATCTGTGTGTGCGGGGATGGACGAGCTTGCGCGCTGGGCTGTTGTGGCCCGAAAGCGAATGGTGTTCAGCCAAACGCGTGCCACGCTGTCCCTGAAGCAGCTTTGGCGGGGGATTCAAGCAGGGGACTTGATGCCAGATGGGCCCATGGCAGGCACCCCCTGCACACCAGGCGACGCAGAGCTGCTGCAGTACGACATTGAGCGAAGCAGCATGCTGCTCGGCCCTGTCTCGTCATCTTCGCCCCTGCTTGCTGCCCTCATGGTGTGGGCCAAGGTGGCGCTCATGTTCCTGGCACGCATGATGATCCAGCCGGTGCTGATTGGCCTGGCCTGTGATGCACTGCTGCAGCCATTCCTGGGACAAACATACGCCCATGTGCTTGCGGAGTACGTTGCGAACTTCTTCCTGGCCATGCTGTACCGCTGGGCGCTGGGAATGTTTGTGCTTCTGCTGGGCGTCACGGTGCTGCTGACAGTGCGTGACCTGCTTCACCCACGGGCGCTTGCGGCGCAGCTGCGTGCATTTGCGCCACGTGAGGCTGTATTTGAGCCCATGGCAAAGCGCAGCCTATCCCTGCAGTGCCGTTCAGCTGCATCGACGATGACGTTCCTCACTGTGATGCTTGCTGTGGCCCTATACCTGCCGTTGGCTCTTACAGGATGGACCCCCGCCGGCCAATCAGCACATGATCAACTCAGCCGTGTACCGAACGGCAACATGACCACGCCAGACCCGTCCATCTTGTGGAAACAGCTGCACCACCCGCCTTGGGAAAGCTGGGGAGCGGCACCTGCGGCTGAGGAGCACAACGGCACCGCGAGTTCCAGCGACTCTGGGGACTGGTGTGGCAATCAGCAACGACATTTGGAGGCCCTTCTTCCGCCTCGTTTGCACCATGCTGCCGCTGCTGGGCTTCCGCCGCGGTGTGGGGGTGTAAGTGGGGTGTTCCTTGGAGGGGTTAATGCCTCCCAGCCAAGCAGCTTGCCGGCCACCCCTGCACGAATTGTGGACCTCGTGCGTGGAGACGGGCAACCAGAACTGCAGTACGAAGCTGACATCCAGTACGTGGATGGGCACAGTCTGTTGGGGCACACAATGGACACGCAGCTGGTGCGAGTGCAGCTGCGGGTGCAAGTCACTGCCGCTGCTGCAGCCAAGCGCCCCTATGGGGCCATTTCCCGATACTTGACGGCAACAGACCATTCATTATGGCAGTCGTTTGCTCCTTGGCTGTGTCTGCGTCACAATACGTCTCCTGCAGCTGTGGACGCCAGGGCTGCAGCTGTGGCCCCGCCCTTGTACGTCTGCTCTGCTGCGTCAGGGGTGCCCCTGCAGGCCGACCAAGATGCAGAGGTCCCTCTTCTGGCGCTAGAAGCAGTCAACTTGACGCATTTGCTGGGGATTTTCCCTGGCGTGTCTGATTTGGTGCAGCAGCAGCCGCTGTTGTTGGTAGACCACCGAGCGCAGGTCCCGGAGCACTCCGCTCCGGCATCAAATGAATCTGTTGGGCTGGAAAATGGGACAGAGGCAGACACAGGAGACACGGAAACTATGGACAGCCATGCACAGGTGTCCAGTGACGGCACTGTTGATGTGACTGACGCAGAAGCATTGCCCGCAGACGAGGTCGCAGGGCTGCAACTGGCCGGCGCACGCTCCATTCAGTTTTCCTTCATTTCACAAATGCTACTGCCCATCAAGGATACTGAGTACTCAATGCCGCTGCACAAGTATCCAGCAGAAGCACGGCAGTCGCTCGCTGTGCTGCAGCGGCAGATCTCCCAGCGGCTAGCAGCGCTGCAGCCCACAGACGTGCCCCCCCCTTCACAAGTATACGACGAGGCTGCACCAGCCAAGGCTGACACAGCGGTGGACGATGACGACACAGACTCATTGGAAGATGTCATTAGCGACATCTTCTACTTTGTGCTGGGTCCATATGCAGATTTGCCTGCACTCGTTGGCGAAGCCGCTGCCTGGGTGTCCCCAGCCCTGGTGCAATGGGGCAGCCGCTTTGGCCGCACCAGTGCTCCCGCTGAAGCGCCAGCGGAACTGGAGCACAAACTTGCCCATTTGCATGCATGGCAGGCCCGTGTGAACGACACCATGCGTGTTTTGCAAGAGTGGGAGGACACCAATATGGCTGCGCTGTCTTCATGGGATGTCAGCGCCACAGACACTGTCCCCCTCACTTTGGGGGACGCAATGGATGTGGCCAGCAAGCTGCAGCACAGTGCACCCCTGGTGGGCACTGTGTGGCATAGCTTCCGCCTGTACAGGCACGCGGCAGAAGTGAGTGCACTGGAGCTGCGTGCGTGGCTGAGCTCCCTGCCCCCAGCTGAGCGGGCAGCGGTGGTGCAGCGAGCTAAGCACCTTGCACACCGAGCTGCCAGCCAGCACAATGAGCAGCAGACCTCGTGGCTGCGCACTATTCTCTGGGCAGCTTCTCAGCCACAAATTGTGTTCACACGTGCCTTCGACTCAACTGCAGAAGCCGGGATGAGGGCGGTGACTGATTTTTTATTCTCCACTCCAAACGACGCTGACACGTACGACGAGGCTTCCCGCCAGTCAGCTGCTGGGACACATGATACACATGTGCTCCTCTTGAATGCCACAATGCCCCTCGGTGCCGTGTGGCCAGCCGTGGACTTCCGCCTGCGCTCAGCAATGGCCGCATGTGTGCGGGGCGACGCCGGCTCTTCCGGGGCACCGCCTGCAAGTGAACAGTGCCTGCGTGGACTGGGCAGCGGCATGCCCCTTTATGAACACCAGCATCATGTCCCGCAGCCTGACGTGGCGCTGCCTGCCCTGGGCAACTTTTCCATCGTGGGGAGCGTGTGGGGACACCTTCCTGCAGGACAAATGCCCCACGTGAGCTCCACTCGCTTGACCCGCCGAGCACCTGTTGGCCATGAACGAGCTGCTGGTGGCTCTGTGGAGACTGGCATCTCCAATGTGACGCCTCTCCATCGCGCCAGTGCCTTGCTGCAACCCAGCATTAGTGCCCATGCTGAGGAGCTGTACACCTGGTTCGCGCACAGTATGTTCCAAGATGCACGCAACGATAGCATGGCGATCATCGACTACATGCATGATTCGTGCTCATCCCTGGTGGGTGTCCCTCGGTCTACAGCTTGCGGTGTCCTCGCTTGGGTGGTGGGTGTCGCGTACGCCATCCTCCTAGCTCTGCCCATTGTGCTGCTGCGCTGGGGAGCCCGTCTGGCGCTAGAGCATACGCCACGGCCCGTGCTGTTCCTTGCCTCGTACCACTCCCTGCCCATCCAGAAACTGGCGGACCTAATGGTGGCTGAGATCGGCTTGACAATACTCATGGACCCATTCCGCACCCTCATGTGGTGGTGGGCTATCGCGTGGATCACAGGCTTTGCCAGGCTTCTAGGCATTCGCCGCTACGTGCTGCCTCAAGCAGATGAGGTGCTCATCCTGCGCCCCATGCACGGTGTACCGGTGGAGACCCAGCCAGGGGGAGGGTCGGAGGACTCCCCCCCCTGGCGGCAAGTTGTTGTGGAGGGGCAGGAGCTGCCGGCCTTGTCGCTGCCAGCTGACGAAATGCGCGATATTGCACGAGAGGCAGGCCCTGCACGCATGCCCAAGTCAGAATTTGCCACCGCCAGCACCGCACAAAGTAGTGACATCTCTGGAGCAGCACCAGCCCCTGCTGCACCGGAGCCTGCCGGCCAGCCGCAGGAAGAAGCCAATGGGGGGGCGGCTGCACATGGCGACAACCAAGCAGATGGGGAGGCGGTGAATGCAGCACAGCGAGAAGCTGCTGCAGCGCGGGCGGTTGTGAGAGCTGTGGCTGGCAAGGCGCCCAATGCGGCGACCATGCAGCACGTGGTGCCTCTGGGAGACCCCAGTGTGGCCTGCAAGTGGGCTGTGTCCTCAAGACTGCCTCTGTACTACCTGCGCATCCCAGATATGGACCGCACTGTGGCTGTGGTTCAGCGGCTGCCAGTGCGCCACTCAACCACAGAGCGCTCGCCCACCCATGTAGCTTGGCGAGACTCGTGTTTCTGGGTGAGCGACCCTTCCCAACTGCCCATGGGGACACACGATGTGCTAGACTATGTTGAGCAGTGGCGAGAAGATTACCAAAAGGCAGAAGCGGTGGCCACGCTAGTCATGCACCGCGCAGAGACCCGTGAGGCAGCTGCTAAATACCGCAGATTCACCGTGGGGGGGGCAATTTGGGAGCTGCAGGGGGGCGGCCGGAGGCGTCGCGGCCGAGCGGAGCGCGCTTTGGGGGGTGCAGGCGCTGACCTTCAGGAAGAAGCAGCACTTGGGGCCGCTGATGCAGGTGATGAGGACGAGGACGGTGTCGGCGGCGCCCTGCCCCAGGGCGGCGCCGATGCAGGCACCCCCGAGGAGGGAGCAGCGTTGCCTGAAGACGCCAGTGAAACTAGCAACGGCGACATTGGTGACGACTACGGCAAGCCTGGTGACGTGGGGTACGCCACGATGCTGGCTCAACGGCGACAGGTGCGTCGAGCACTGAGGGCCCTTGACGCCACTGAGAAAGGCAACAGTGTGGCCATTGGCGCCACTGCTGTGGCCAGCCTGCAGGACACTGTGCCACAGGAAGCCCGGGACTGGGTGTTGGCTCGAGTGCCTGAAGCTGCTGTGTTGCCTGACGAGGCAATACTGTCGCAAATGCGGCTCCCAACCACGTCGCTAGCTGGTACACACGACTTCTCGCAGCAAATCCTCATGCACACCCCAGACAAGACCCCGGTGCAGCGTTTCTTGGCACTGCTAGACTTGGTGTCTGTGTACACCCTGCGTATTCCACTGCTTGTTGTGTTGGCGGTAATCACTCTGTGGCTGGGCATGCTGTGGATACTGAATGTCTCCTTCGCGCTTGGACGCCTGGCAATGGCGTTTGCAGGCATGCCTGTGTCGTGGATGCATGACCCATGGGGCGTCTTCATGGGTGGCTTTGTGCTTCTCTCTCTGCTTGAGTGGGTATTCCTGGTGCACATGGGCACGTTTGCAGTCGTGGGCTCGCTCATCCGCACAGTGAACTTCGATGTGGTGCGCCGCTCCCGGGGGCTGCTGGGGGCGTTTCTCAGGGGCACCGCCTTGGTGTGCATTGTTGCCCTCGGTGCATCTCACCGCCTTTCGCTTCGGGTGGCGCTTGCCTTCAGAGGTGACGTGCATGTGCCACGTGTGGCATCCCTCACACGACTTCTGCGAACCCTGGCGGTTTTCGTGGTGATGGTGATCCTCATTCCTGCCCAGCTTGGAACGGTGCTGCTTTCTCTGCGAGATCCCATGCACCTCTCTGTTCCGCAGCAAGCCGAACAGTACGCCTGCAACCTCAGAGCAGTGCAGCAGCTGACGGCAGAGGTGCAGTTCCAGCTGCAGAGCCGAGTGGCCTCCAGCTGCAGTGTGACAGATGCACAGTGGGCTGAACTGCAGGACACGCACCAAAAGGCCTTCAGCGATGGTGACGGCAAGGTCAATGCCACTCGATGGCTGAGCGATTCGCTGAGTGGGCTCTCACAGCGGTGCACGGCAGCCGTTGGCACACCACAGTATTCAAAGACCACTTTGCAGTTCCATGACTTTGGTGCATGGATGCATATGGCGGGTCATCTGCCTCCAACCTGGGCACACATGCAGGAATTCTCATCGCCTTGGCAGCCCATGAGTGTCACAGCGTCCTCCGCCGCCGCTCTGGGCAACGCCACGTGGGGCTGGAGAGGGAACGGCAGCATCGGCTCCCACGTGGCGCAAGTGGCAGGCGATGCAGAACGTGCATTTGATGCAACCGCTAAGTGGCTGTGGGATGTCACCGTGGGAGAGGGCCCTGGGCAAGTGCTGCCGGCCCCACCAAGCAATGTATCCACTGCTGTGGCTTCTCAGCCGGGCGCAAGTGACATCATCCTGCGTGGCCAAGCCAGTCGCGGCATGTGGCGCTGGCTGCAGTGGTACCAACTGCAGCGAATGGCTTCTCTCAACGACACTAGCAGCCCACGAGCTGCGCTGGATGCCGGTCCGTCAACGCTTGCACTTGAGCACCGGCTGCACGAGATTCAATCCAACACATGCCCCAAGCCCCAAGCTAACAGGTATGGTGTCCCCGCTGCATTGGACGGTAACTGGCTGCACGACAGTGGACAACTGGTGTTGAAGTTCATCAATGACGTGGCAGCCCTGCCTTTGTTGGCCAGTGTGCCGAGCCTGCTGGGGGTGCACCTGGTGCTGGGGGGGGGGCTACGCGGCTTCATGACTCTGTGGTTCGTGGGCTTCGCCGTGATCGCAGGCATGAACCAGGGCCTGTGGATGGGCTGCTGCGGCCGCCGGGCCCAGCGCCTGCCCCAGCGGGTTGCGCACTCCGTACTGCGTGGGCGAGCAATGTGGCTGTACAAGAATGTCGTGGCGCCCTCCAGCAAGGCACTTGTGGTGGGGGCGGTGCTTGCCACTCTCCTGCAGGCCCTCATGCTGTATAGCATGGGCGGTGTCTTGCAGCAAGGTAATCTGGAGCAGTGGTGTGCTGTGACTGCGCAGGCGGCTGCAGCATTGGACTCCAGTGGCCGCCTGCCGCCAGCGCTGCAGCCGGTGCTGGGCGATACATGGGCCCCGCGTAACTTCACTCTGGGAGTAAATTTCAGCAGCTTCTCTGAGGATCCTCAGCTTGCTCGGGAGCTGCCTGCATGGGTGCACTCCTCGGTGATGCACCCCCGCGAGTGGAGCTTGTTCGGCGCTGCCCTGGTGCCTCACGTTGCTGCATCAGCCGTGGACCCAGGCACCGCTCCTCCCCGCATGCCACTCATGCAGCTTGCAGCAGCTGCGATACCCCGCACGCTGTGGCCGCTGCCTTTGTCTGGGGAGCTTGAGCGGGCTTGGGGGGGCGCCGTGCACGGCATGCTGGCCTCCCCAGCCACCGCCCTTGCCCTTTGCGGGCAGCGCTGGGCAGGGCAAATGCACACAGAAACGCAGAGTGGACTGGTGGCCACAGCTCTCGATCGGTTTGGGGCGGCTGACCCCATTGGGCGCCTGTCAGCAGCCCCCATGATCATGCACTTGGCACCGCTTCTTGTGGGCGTGCTCATAGTGGCAGCCATGGAACTGGGCTCTCAGGCACGTAGCCTGCATGAGCACCTGTACCGCAGGGAATATGCGGTAGGTGAGAATCTGCTGCCCCTGGCGGAGGAGCAGCGGCAGCGACAGGCCGGCCAAGCCAGGGGGGGGCGTCGTAGGCATGGGGGGGGTGATTGATCTCAGCAAGCTATGATTTGCAGCTCGCTGGTAGAAATGCATGATTCATCGATGCGATTTGAACTTCTGGTGGCTTGTCAGAGAGCATAGATGGATGCTGTGATAGGGCCCACTTGACAGCTCCCATGCCCTCGCTTGTATTTGTGCAGGTCAAGCTGTACGTCCATTCCTGCGTCTTGCAGCATGTAAGGAGGATGTCAAGTACGTTTGTTTGTCGGCGTGGTCGCAGGGTTGACCCTGCGCTGCTGTTGTTGGGCACCGTGCCGCCACCGGCTCATCTGAGATGGGGCACGAACGCGGGGGGGGGGGTCAACAGCCGAACTGAAGTTCCGCGAGCATGCTAAATGCATTCGCCCTCGCTGCCAAATATGTGATTGTTAGTTTGTAAGGTTGTCGTCTCGTTGCGGTCCAGGGACCGTCAAGTCGGCTCGCTCCAGGTGCACCTACAGCGCGTGAAGTTTCGTGCTGTAACGCCACCTCCGTGTTTGCAGCTTGCAGCGCTGTGCAAGAGCAGTGCCTCTGTGGTACCAAGGCGCCAACACAGCATTTAGACTCAGTATGCTGCCAACAACGACTTCATCACCGAAACCGTCAAGGAGGGTCAAGACGAGCAGTGAGTGCATTGCAACTTCCACGTGACCGCCTTCTACTGAGCTACAGCACAGACATAGCACACGTGATTCTACAGATACCCAGCTGTGCATTTTTGTGGCATTAGCCGGAATACTTTTCGTTTCTGGCATCATCTTCGGCGTTGCCGTGCTGGATGCACAACAGAATGATGGCGAAAACTCTGCTCTGGCAACCTTGGTGCAGACCTCAACTCGCTTGCGTGAGCGTATCAAGCAAGAAGAGCACGCCATTCGTGGCGTGGTGAACCCTAATGCTGCAGGTGTTTTTGAAGGCGCCCGCCGTGGTGCTCAAAAAGGTGTTCGCGGCCCAGAGGTTGTCGCTGCCGCTTCAGCTGCCCCGAAGCCCAACCAACCCCCAGCTCCACCAGCTGCCGTTGCAAAGCCAGTAACCCCTGATTCGTCACATTCTTTTGAAGGCAGTAGCAGCGACTCTATCAAGCTGCTGCCTGCTGGAGACAGCCCCAACCTGAGCTTCAGCTCATGGTTGTATCTACCAAGCGCCGGCTATTCAGCTGTCAGCACCATCAAAAGCATCGCTGCCACCCGCGCCAGTGGGTGCTTTGATGACAAAGAGCACGATGGCTTTGCCTTCTACGTGAACGAGTGGGAAACCTCCAACCGCCAGCTGCGCCTGGAGTGGACCTCCACCAATCCCGCCGGCTGCGTTGTTCTGGCGTCAGACAGCAACGCCATCCCCCTTGACAAATGGGTGCATGTCGCTTTTGCGTTCGAGGCGGCGGCAGCAGACGGCTCCTCACCTGAGCGTGCCTTGCTGTTTTTGGACGGCAAGCTGCTGAAGCAGACTGACGCCAAGGGACGACACCTGCAGGCTGCCCCCAAGGCTGGCCTGTTCCTGGGGATGATGACCGATGGGCAGTTCCCGCTGACGGGCAAGCTGGCGTACCCTGTGGTGACCCACAATGTGATCACACCTGCCCAGTTGGTGCATGCCATGGCGCAGCACACCCAAGATTCCTTCGCGAAGCTGGCCACCATGGCGGCCAAGCAGCTGACTGCTGCCCTGGTGCTCTCAGACACAGAGCCCTTTGTGCAAGACTTGGGCGGCAAGCTGAAATCAGTGCTGACGGGGCGTGCACCCAAGGGCAACACGAGCCCTGTGGATGTGTCCAAGCCCATGCGCTCGGCAGTCGTCGGCGACTACCTCCCTGAGAAACTGAAGAACTTGGTCATCCCTGAGACCGGCTATGACTTTACAAAGGGGGGCAACCAGTGGGTGCCCACCTTCCTGAGGACAGAGGCCTCTAAGGTGGTAGGCCCAGTGACAGACAACAAGGCCCTGGCCTCCGGCGCCTTCTCAGACGAGGTAAGCGCTGACGAGTTGGCTGCCTCTGACGCTAACAGCGCCCCACGGGCTGCTGAAGTCGTGGAGGCCATGCGCTTCGTGTGGCGGGGGTACAAGGAGAAGGCGTGGGGTGCTGATGAGTTGCGCCCCCGTTCAGGGGGGCGTGTGGACAACTGGGGGGGCTTGGGCATGACCTTGCTTGATTCCCTGGATACCATGTGGCTGATGGGCATGAAAGAGGAATTTGCCGAAGCAGTGCAGTGGGTGGAGCAGCACTTGAACTTCGACACGCCACGCTCTGTGAGTGTGTTTGAGACCACCATCCGTGCCCTGGGAGGCCTGCTATCCGCGTACGACATGTCTGGGGAGCCCGTTTTGCTGGCCAAGGCGCAAGACTTGGGCGACCGCCTCATGCCCGCCTTCAACACGCCGACGGGCATTCCCCGGGGCCAAGTGAACCTGCGCAGCGGCGCCGCTGCATCTCTGGGGTGGACAGGCTCCTCCTCGGTGCTGGCCGAGCTGGGCACGCTGCAGGTTGAGTTCCGCTACCTCTCGCATGCCAGCGGGGAGCCCAAGTATGCCCGCGCCGTGGAGCGCGTCATCGAGCGTATGGCAGAAAGCCCTCCAGAGGACGGTTTGTTCCCCATCTACATCTCCCCCCAGACGGGCAAAGGCGCCAGCCGGCAGATCAGCTTCGGGGCAATGGGGGATTCCTTCTACGAGTACTTGGTGAAGGTGTGGCTGCAGGGCGGCCGCACAGAGCCCATGTACAGGGAAATGTACGACAACGCCATGAACGGCATGACGCGCAAGATGCTGCTGCGCACCACGCCATCGGAAATGGAGTACGTGGCGGAGTGGCATGGCAACGGCCCTGTGCACAAAATGGACCACCTGGCGTGCTTTGTGCCGGGCATGCTGGCGCTGGGGGCGTACACTGCCAAAGATGGCGTCGGCAGCGGCACGGCCAACGTGCAGCGTGACCTGCAGAACGCCAAGGCTCTGGCATACACCTGCTGGCAGATGTACGACCGTCAAAAGACCGGGCTGGCCCCGGAGTATGTGGACTTCCGCGCGGGGCAGGACATGGTGGTGCCTGCACGCGCCCCCTGGAACTTGCTGCGTCCCGAGGCAGCAGAATCCATGTTCATCCTGCACCAGCTGACAGGCAACCCTGTGTATCGCGAGTGGGGCTGGCACATGTTCACTGCGCTGAGGCAGTACACCAAAACCAAGTACGGCTTCGGACAGCACCCCGACGTGCGCGACACCAACCGCGGGCCTGATGACAAGATGGAGAGCTTCTTCTTGGCTGAGACACTCAAGTATTTGTACTTGCTGCAGGCGCCTGACCACCCCATCAAGCTGACGGACTTTGTGTTCAACACGGAAGCCCACCCCATGCGAGCTTTCAAGCCCAACGGCCCGGGGGATGCGGTGAAAGCAACATCTTAGCGCGTGACAAAAGAATACATTCTCCACAGCATGTAGCTGTACTCCCAATGTCGCATGCAGGAGGGGGCGCTCCTCCGGTTCGCACGGATGAAATCACAGCGAGCGACGCCCCCCTGCCTAACCATCTATTTTTGTGTTTTGTGTGTTGTATGTATGCCCGGCCGAAGCCGGAAGCTGTGCGAGACACAGCCTAGTGTTCCTGCTGGCTCACGCAAGTGATACCTCAGCGGGAAAGCGTGTGTTCGTGAAGGTCGGACTGGAATGCCGGAGCCCTAATACCCAGTCAAGATCTTGATGGTCAGCATCAAGTCGAGTGCACCCTTATGGTTCACGATCTCGTCAAAGCACGACAAGATCAAGTCAAGTTGGCGCTGAAGTTGCTCTGCAGCAAGAAAGTTGTCAAGTCGCGTTGAGGATGGCCCGAGGGCATAGATGCTCACCGATAGTTGGGCGCTCCACAAGCTTCAGGCTCTTCGCCAGGACAGATGGGATGCCTGCTGTCACCTGTGAATTGGCTGCGGTGAGCACACACCACGACGAGAATGGCAACGATCGGTGCTGTCCCTGCTCGTAACACGGGCGCGGGTGGCAGGAAAAAGTGCGCACCTTTTGAAGCGCAGCTCGTTCATGGACACTGTCACCAACGCTGATGATGTTCTTAGGTGTGTCTGTGGCCTTTCCAAAGGTGTACGCAAGCTCATTGGAGAATGCAGCAATCTGCAGGAAACAACGCTGAGCGACGACAAAGGAAACGCCAAATTGCGGACAGCCCGGAAAGGCATGCAGAACAGCGTGAACCACTCAAAAATCAAAGAGCAAACAGTGAACATAACCCAGATCAATATCGCCAACTTACCTTCCAATCGAGGGGAGAACTGTACTGGCTCTCGTACGTAGAGCGCGCAGAAATCACCCGGGTTTTTGCCAAAATAGGCAGCAGGGATGGCATGAACTTCTTGGCCGAAAGCTCAACCCAGCCGGTTTCAGCATTCGTGATGATCACAACCTCACCGTATGCTTGTGCATGCTGCAGTAGCTTGGCAGCAGATGCAGCTAACTGCGACAGCTGTTTCTGAGCCTCAGCAGGTACCGGCTCGTTCCCATCAAGGCGCAGACCATTCTGAGCCAACCAGGAAGAAGCCAAAATAGTATCATCGTAGTCAAACACAATGCCTGCAAGAAATCATGCTGAAAATACTTCCAGCGAAGCATGCACACCGCGACATACAAGTCTGTGCAGCTGCAGCAGCTGCTGTGACCATTGTAGGCACCGAACCACGAGCGGCAGCTGCATCTGATGTCGGTGTAAGAACTTCCACAGATCCTGCCATCTTTGATACAAACTAACGGCTTCTTAGGTTGAGCAGACGAAGCAAAAAGCAACGCTCCGCTGGACCTCAGCAAGCTAACTAAGCCCGAGACAACACACTCATCTCTCGAACACATACACACACAAAGACACCAGATTCGTTAGAGTTTTTCTTGGTATGCACTCAACTGCCGCATCCTGCATTGCATGCGTCATGTGTCAGAGCTACATGGCCCCTTACCCTGCCCTAGAGATTTTGCAACTTTCGCTTCCATTTCGGCTCACACACCCCCTTGCTCAGACGCCGTGCAGGGCGGAGTACTTCCCCAAAATGCCGGCAGGTATCGACTGACCTTGACAAAATAAACCTAGTTGTATGCACTGTGTCAAGCTGAGTCTCACACTCATTGCTTGGTTTCCCCACGCGGGAATTGCAACTCGAAGAAACGCCCCGGGTGATCGCCTGCAGGGTCGTTGCTTCGAGCAGTTGTGTCAGTGTTTGTATCAAATTCTGAAGGTACGTCCAACTTCATCTGGTAAAAATGGCCGTGGCCCTGCAGGCCTTAGGATGTTGTTTCTGCGACTTAGAAAATCAGCGCCCACTTCCTCACATCTTTTTACTCTGTCAATTCTTGCAGAAGCACACAAAATGGAGCTGCGTGTCGGCAAGAAGTTCCGCTTGGGCAAGAAGATTGGCTCTGGTTCTTTCGGTGACATCTACTTGGGCGTCAATGGTTTGTAGCCTTGTCTCGCTCACCAGCGGCGGCAACGACAAGTACACATTGCCATTGCAGTGTCCACTGGCGAGGAGGTTGCAATGAAATTGGAGTCCACCAAGAGCAAGCACCCACGTACGTTTTCATCTGTTCTTAGCCGCGTGGAGCCATGGTTCACGACTGTGGACACACCTGGCGTTTCATCGGCATTCTTTCATTGCCGCCGTTCGCAGAGCTCGTGTATGAGGCCAAGCTGTACAAGATCTTGCAGGGGGCAGTTGGTATTCCTTACGTTCGTTGGTATGGTGTAGAGGTATGTTTATTTCACACAATCGCACACTTGGTTGAAAAGATGCAACCCGACTGCACGGCGTGTTTAGCGAATCTGCTCGAAGCACTTCACCACTCTTCGCAGGGATCGTACAATGTGCTTGTGATGGACCTGCTCGGCCCATCTCTGGAGGATCTTTTCAATCGATGCGGTCGCCGATTTTCGTTGGTGCGTTTTCCCCGGTGATGCGCAGGAAACGTCACGGCAAATTCGCTACCTTACTTTGCAGAAGACTGTGCTTATGATCGCTGACCAGATCCTGCTTCGCATCGAGTACATCCACAGCAAATCTTTCATCCACCGCGATATCAAGCCAGACAACTTCCTTATCGGCCGTGGACGTCGTGCAAATGTGATTTACGTGATTGACTTTGGCCTTGCAAAGCGCTATCGCGACCCCAAGACGCATGTGCACATCATGTACCGCGAGAACAAGCACTTGACCGGAACTCCTCGCTATGCCAGCATCAACAACCATTTGGGCATCGAGCAGTCTCGCCGTGACGACCTGGAGTCCTTGGGCTACGTGTTCATGTACTTCCTGCGAGGCAGCCTCCCCTGGCAGGGCCTCCGCGCCAACACCAAGAAGCAGAAGTACCAGAAGATCATGGAGAAGAAGATGGCCACCCCCATCGATCTGCTCTGCAAGGGCTTCCCTGATGAGTTCCGCATCTACTTCGAGTACTGCCGCGCCCTCCGCTTCGCCGACAAGCCCGACTACTCCTACCTGCGCCGCCTCTTCAAGGACCTGGCCCTGCGCAACGACATCGACTACGATGGCAACTTCGACTGGTGCATGCTGGATGCCAGCGCCTCCGGACAGGCACAGAGTGGAACCCCCCAGGCTGGCACCCCAGGCACCCCTGGCGCAGCAGGAGCTGCCGCTGGTGGCGCAGAGGCACAGCGTGTCGCCTCTCGTGGTGCTGCTCGCCAGCAGACCCCCACTGGCCAGCAGGCTGCCACTGGTGGATACACAGGCTACTAAACTGCCTGAGATGGGCTTGCTCAGTTCCAGACAGCCTTCGCGCATTTTAACCTGCGCGTGATCTGGGCTGCTTCCAATAGCTTACTTTCGCCCCACCCATTGTTCGTACTGTATGTATTTAAATGCATGCAATTTTGCAAGATGCACAGCCATACTCGGTCCCTGAGTCACACATCAGACACGATGTTGTGAGACCCAGGGGGGCGTGATAATGCTTGCCCTTGGCTGCACCACGTTGCGCTCATCCTGAAACCTGTGTGGTAATAAACAAATACTTATCGTCCAACAGAATTGTATGCAGACTGAGAGTACATGTGAACATACACAGGTTTCGCGTGTTGCGCTATTGCCAAGCCAAACTTTGGGTGGAAGCAGAGCGAGCTACTCGCTGGAAATGAGCGACAGATTACCAATTTCGTCGGCCCAGCAGGGCACCACCACACACAGCCATGCAGAAACAATGCAAACTCGTCGAATGGTAGACTTTCCGTACCAGCCTCACTTTGGCCTGGTGCACTCGAGTGCACTGCGCCATGATACCCCATTGAGGATGGCATACATCGATGAGCGACCTGCAGGCGCACTGCAAGGTGTGCATGATTGCACACCTGGAGTTATCCCGCAATTTATTCAATGACATGCGCAGAAGGGGTTGTTGTGCTTCTCCACGGGGAACCGACATGGAGTTATTTGTACAGGTACGGTGCACGATATTTCTTCATCTGCTCAACTCACCTTCTCATTCGTGACAGGCACATGATTCCTGAGCTTGTCAGCCAAGGTTATAGAGTCATTGCGCCTGATTTAATTGGCTTTGGTCGTAGTGAGAAGGTAGGCGCTTGTACTGTTGTAAGGCAGCGAAATTACTCTCGGCGAATTCTTTCACACCTCTCGCAGCTTTCAGACCGCAAAGACTTTTCGTACAGCAAACAGGTTGCATGGTTGAAAAGCCTTCTATTGGATCATTTGCAACTTGGGAGATCTGCTCGGTCACAAATGACTGTATTTGTCCAGGACTGGGGCTCTCTGCTAGGCCTCCGTATTGTTGCCGAGGCTCCCTGGGCATTCGCTCGAGTTGTGGTGGGAAATGGCTTTCTGCCCACAGGGGACGGCAAACCTCCCAAGATGTTTAAGCAGTGGCTGGAATTCTCCCAGAGCACCCCAGAGTTGCCTATTGGGGCCATTGTGGCATCAGGCACTGCACGTCAGCTTTCGCAGCACGAGCTGGAAGCGTACGACGCCCCCTTCCCAAATGAACTCTCCAAGGAAGCTGCAAGGGCACTGCCTGCGCTCGTGCCCATGGCGCCAGACCAAGCCGGCACCCTTGACAATATCTGCGCATGGGCCACCCTGTCTCGTTTCCAGCGCCCCTTGGTCACGTGCTTCTCAACGGGGGACCCCATCACCCGGGGCGCTGACAAGGTCCTGCAGCAGCATGTCGCGGGAGCGCAGGGGCAGCAGCACGAGACTTTGGCGGGGGGTCATTTCCTGCAGGAGGATGTGCCCCACGAGTTGGTGCGCATCATAGTACGCACCATCAAGAAAACACCTAACGCGCCATACTTGGAGCCGCTTGCAAGGGCGGGCGGCCTCCCAGGCACTCGCCAAGCTGCCGCTGCAGTACAAGCAACGGCTGCAACAGCTGCCCGTGCTCACGCCTGCTTGGGAGCTGCCGCAAAGCTGTAAAATGCTGTTCTTCAATTTATTGCACTGGTTGTGACCACACGGAAACACGAAACACAGCTTCAGCTGTAACGGGCTGGAGCTACCTTACTGCGCAGCAGCGCCACCACGTCCGTACAACGCGATGAGCTCGTCAGCGTACTTGTCCATGAGCGCCCGGCGCTTCAGCTTGAGGGAAGCGGTCACCAGGCCGCTCTCGGGCGTCCACTCCTCCGTGGCGATGAGGAGCTTGGAGGGGGTCTCAGGCTTGGGGAAGTTCTTGAGCTTGGCAATGCGCTTCAGGTCGCCCAGGATGAGAGCATTCACCTCAGGGGAGGCAGCCATGTCCTCAATGGAGGACTGGTCGGGGAACTTGGCACGGATGGCGGCCACGTCAGGGGTGACGACCGCGACAGCAGCAGAGGCGTCGCCATCACCGTACGCCATGATGGCAGTAATGTACGGGCACAGCAACATCGTGGACTCGATCTTGCCCAGGGAGATGTACTCGCCAGTGACCAGCTTCACCAGGTCTTTCTTGCGGTCAATGATGCGCAGCACGCCTTGCTCATTGAACTCGCCGATATCGCCGGTGCAGAACCACACGCGACCATCAGACTCGTCGGTGATGAAGTCGCTGGCAGTCTTCTCGGGCAGCTCATAGTAGCCATCGGCCACAACTCCGCCGGACAGCATGACCTCACCACGGGGGGGGTCCACCTTGGTGAAGTAACCCCCCTCAGGCCAGTCTCGCAGCTTGATGTCCACGCTCTGCACGGGTGGGCCGACCAGGCTGAACTCGCGGTCATGGGGCCACACAATGGTGCCGGCACCCATGGACTCGGTCAGGCCGTATCCCTGCCCCACAGGGCAATTGAACACGACATTCATGAACTGCTGGGTTTCCTTGTTCAAGGGTCCTCCACCAGAAATCATCATGCGCACACGCCCGCCAAGGGCCTCAGTGCGGATCTTGTCGAACAGCAGACGGTCCCAGAAGGGGGACTTGTTTCCGCCAGCCAGCGCCTCGCTCTTGCGCTGGAAGCCGGTCTTGAACAGCCAGGAGACAACGGGGCCCTTGGCGGCGATCTTGGCGGAGATGCCGCGGCGGATCTTCTCCATGATGGCAGGCACGGCGGCCATCACGGTGGGCTGCAGCACGGCGCCGTCGCCCTTCACCAGGGGCACGTCGTTCTCCTCGTCCGCCACGGGGATGCGCTGGGAGGAGGCCACCAGGGTGTCCTTGGTGGCGTACCCCACACTGGCGCCGCGGGAGTACAGGGTGAGCTCAGCCAATAGCTCCAGGATGTGTGCCAGGGGCAGGTACGCGATGTAGCGGTCCGTGGAGCTCAGTTGAGGCAGAGACGCCCCCACGCCAGCCACACCAGCAACCAGGTGCTTGTGGCGAATGACCACGCCCTTGGGCAGGCCAGTGGAGCCAGAGGTGTACTGGATGTTGGCGATGCTGTCGGGGGTGGGCATGGTCTCCTCGCTGTCTACAATGGGGCTGGTCTTGCCTGAGGCCTCCAAGGCCGCGAAGGCAATCACCTCCACGCCGGCGGCCTGCAGGGCCTCAGCAGAGGGCCCGTCCAGGTCGGCCTCAGCGCCGATGTACACAACAGTCTTCAAGCTGCTGCAGTGGGCATCGTAGGTGTCGTTGCCGTTGCCGGTGGGGACTTGACGGCCAGCCTTGCATGAGGCAATGACCTGGAGCAGGTCGGCATCTGCTACCATGACAGACACGCCTGTCTGGGTCACAGCATATGCGACCGCATCGGGGCCGAGCGTTGCATACACGGTGATGATGGGGATGCCGTGGCGGAAGGCGCCGAAAGCAGTCTGGGCCCACTCAGCCTTGGTCTCCGCGAAGATTCCAACACGCTTGTGGGGCATGGGCTCCTCCTCGGTGGCGTTGGCAGCCAGCTCCTCCAACTTGTTGTACAGACCGGCACCCACGGCGGTAACGGATGCAGCAACTTCAGAGTAGCTCTTCCACGTGTACTCAGGGGCCATGACCCACTTTTCCACGCTGCGAGTGACGTCCTCGCCTTCCCGGTTCTTGAAAGTGACAGTCTGGGTGATCTTACGCTGCAAGGACAGGAGAGTACGAGACAAACCATGCGGAGCAAGATGAGTTTCTTACCTGAATGGAGCGAGTGCCTTGGCACTGTGCCGAAGGGTTGATGGCAACAGCATTCTCAAACACCTCGCGAAGGGTGGTGGCACCGTTGTAGCCAGTCAACAGCTCTTCAGTCAAGCCGCTGCGATACACGCCAGTCTCTCCCAGAGCATCACCAACGGGCAATTTTCGGGGAGTGATCTCGAAGCTGCGTGGCAGGATGGAAGCAGGCTTGGCTGGGGTTCGGTACATGCACGCCAACACACAAGGCAAAATGATCACGATGAGCAACACAGGCACCAGCGCTCCAACAGGGAAGTTGTCCTCATCATCTGCGTGGAAAAGCCCAACTGCAACGGCCAGAAGAAGAGAAACCAAAAGAGCAATGAACAAGGCACGGCAGCCTTTGAAGAAGCTGGTGGGATGCAGACCCTGCAAAAATTGAGTGTTGAAGGCGTGCTGAGCAAGCCAATGCGGAGACAGAAGATTTCAAATTGTTCGAGGCAGCTGAAGCCTGAGCGAAAAAATCCGAACACAGAACAACGTGGAAACATTTACAGAGAG
>Ga0307982_1001497_pt1 | contig 18987 bp, 17 predicted proteins | sample OrgLakmetagen989_FD_201847 | JGI IMG/M metagenome (GOLD analysis project Ga0307982, IMG submission 201847) | Saline water microbial communities from Organic Lake, Antarctica - #989 | ecosystem: Environmental > Aquatic > Non-marine Saline and Alkaline > Saline | place: Antarctica: Organic Lake... | reverse complement strand
TTGTAGGTTTGGCAGGACAGTAGACAGTATAGTAAGTAGTGCTGTAATAACTCAAGCTATCTGTGGCTGGCTAGGGTCGCTACTTCCTTTAGAAAGAAGTTGTTGCTACATTTATAATAAGTAGTTGTCGCAGCCTGCCAGTCGCTTGCCACCATAGTACTGTGTGCACTGTGTGCTGCTTGCTGCTGGAAGCTGGGAGGTTTGCTGCATCTAGCTAGGCGTATAGCAGAGAGTATAGTTTGAATCCTGTTGGATAAATATCGAGGGAAAGTGCATTATTCACAATGAGACAACTCGAAATTAGGAGTGGTCAAAGCCGATACACTTAATATCGTAATTGTGAAAGGTTTGCTGCAGCGTTAAAAGTGGAGGCACCTCTTGGGTGGCTTCAGAAAGCAGTCTCTCGTGCAATATTATCAAGTGAACGATGACTGAAAACTGCTGCCTGAAACCTTACGCCCCTGGAAATTGCGAGGGGGGCTTAACCTGGGGAAACGAGACACTCAATTGTTATGTAAAATCAAAATGCCAAGATTGTGTGATGAGCACAGGCTTTAGCTCCTCAGGTTGTGTTCGCTGCTGTGCTACGGAGATGTCTTCATGTTCAAGCAGTGATGATATATTCTCAATGGGACTGACGGCATGGGCAGTAGCTGTGTTGATCGCAGTTGGGATTTGTCTCTTATTTACAGCACTATATTTATTAACCTCGAAAAAGCGAAACGAAGGTGTTCAATTCAGAGCCTTCACGTCTCATTCGTACTTCGTAGCCTTGCCTGTTGCGAAGCGTGGTGGTTTGGCTCCCAATGCAGGAGGCGAATGCAACGACGATGAAGTCGCGCTCGCAGACTCCGTCTTTCTCGTTAATAAAAGTGTTTCAGACTCCGACGTGGCTCCTCCTGTTGCTCGGCGCACCGTGCCGCCAGTTCTGGCAGTGCGAAGGGCCGTAAACCCCACACAATCTCAAAATATATTTTTCCTTGACGTTCAAACTGGTGCAACCCCTAGCACTGAATAAGCCGTGTGCTGCTCGTTACTGATTTATGTTGGGCAATGAATACGTTCGGAACTTTTGAGCTTTCTTTCACACGTTGCTGAGATTTGCTAACAATTATGAACACAAGGCGTTGCATGTTGCAAGAGGCTAAATGGCTGGCAGCGAAAGGGGGGGCACTTCTACGGTTAGTGAAGAGGGGGAAGGGGAGAGGCCATTTTTTTACCGGCCGCTGCCCCTCGATCGACTCGTAATTTCCAAGTGGCATATTGGAAATCAAAGGAGGCTTAAGAGCTAGAGCCGGTGTACGGTGTTCAAACCGAGCCAGCTTAAGGACATGGCCAAGACGGCGGTGGACGTAGCTTCATTTCCGCCTTTTGCCTTTTTTTTCATTTTAACTAACAAATGCCAAAGCCAAAGAAATGCGACTGGGCTAAGTAGGTTTTGTAATTTCCTAACAGGAATTCCCGTGGCTGGTTGCTGGTTGCTGGTTGACTATTCAACTAGTTGGCCGCTGGCTATGTCCTGCCGTTCTGAATCATTTTGTAATTCATGTGTGCTTGCTAATAAGCCTTTAATTAGTAATAAGAAATTAGCGCTAGTTTTTGTACTTTTACTTCTATTTACCTATACTTCTTCCGGCCTCGTGGGCCATTTCTAAGTGCGGAAATTGTTTGATAGCCCAAGGCATTTCTCTAAGTAGCAGCCCCCGCGAGAGGGATTTCAGGAGCTCAGTTAGCTCGGTCTAATCGAATACAACCCAACCCAGTCCGGTCTCGCCTCAAATTCAATTCACGATAACGCAGTCGCAACTCATTTCAGCACCTAAGGCCAAGCCGCCGTAAACCATCATAACCGCCGATGATACTTTCGTTCGTGTAGACCAAGACACAAACTTCGGAAGAGTACCGTGGCGAAATCGAACTCCTTATTTGGTTCCCGTAGCTGATGCCGTTGGCGGAGATGCTACTTGAATTAGATGGGGAAGAAGAGGAAGAAGGCCGTCTACAGCAGCCTGAACGGCGGCAGAGAATGACGAATGGTAACCTAGCCCAGGAATCGACGACACGAAAGTGCTTCGATGTAAGCCCGAAGCTGATCGTTCGGTCGCTATCACCTCGGGGGCCGCTGACGCAGCGCAGCGAAGAAGCATCGAGTCTAAGGACGGCGACCTCTTCGTGAGAAGCTGGTCGAGAATAGTTGGGATGTCTGTACTATCTCCAATCGAGCAGCCTCCAAGAATTAAAATGACTCGAGGACGAAGCTCTGTGCACCAATAGTCGATGAGCTCGCGCACTTGAGCTGAGCTCGGCCTCGCCATGGTTCGAAGCTCCATCAGTTGAAAGTCTACACCATGGCGACCAGCGCTCCGAAAGAGGTGAGAAAGGAGCGCTGAACCTGGCGCTCCCTTTCGTTCGTCTCCAGCGACTAACAACAGGCATCCAGTGCAAACGCATTTTGGATGAGGCACAGTTGAGCGGAACATCGGCGGTTTGGTTGGAGACTGCGAGAATGATTTCGGCGCCCCGTGAAAACCCCTTTCCCAAGAGGTTGGAGGAGGCAAGGTGTCGATAAGAAGCGCCGGAAGAATAGTGCCAGGTGGAAGAGAGCCTTCACCTTCGGGGACGCACACTAGTGCATTCGCTTCAACCAGCGACAGGAGTCGACTGGACTGTTGAGCGCCCGTAGAGTGAGCCATGAAACAACCGCTTTCAGATACCCATTCGATCATAGCTCTATGGTACTCAGGCCGCTCTGGGTCGAGCTGAATGCTTTTCGTGATTTGAACGTCAACTTGAGGATGCATACACTGCGATTTTGGTACACCGGCAAGAAGTTTTAGGGCTGGCTCAATGAGAAGCCGAGCTGTGACGAGGCAGGAAACAGGATTACCCGGTAACCCAAACACGAAGCAATCCTTGCCTTGAGGGGTTTCGATGGAAGCAAAAGTGGTCGGTTTTCCGGGCTTCATGTTGAGGCGCCCGAAGTGCACAGTGCCAAGTTCCTCGAGAAGTGGTTTGATGTGGTCGGCTGAACCCATACTGACTCCTCCAGATGTGACGACGACGTCACATAATACCGTTGCATCTAGAATAGAGACACGAATGGCCTCTTTGTCATCCGAAAGAAGCCCGAGGTCGAGAACTTCAGCTCCAAAGCTCTGCAGGAGCTGAATCAAAGCAACCCGGTTTGCATCTCGAATACATCCGCCAGACGGTGAAGCTACAGGGTCTTTGATGAGCTCGTTACCAGTTGAGAATACACCAACAATTGTTCGCTTACTTACACGAACGGTTGTTTGTCCTAAGGTCGCCAGAATACCTAACTCAGCCGACTTCAACACTGCGCCTTGCTTGAGCACAAGAGTCCCTAATGGGATGTCTTTCCCGACCTGTCGCACATTTGCCCCAACTGCGACTTGAACTGAAGTCTGCATTACATGATTCTCGCCTTTAACCCGGGTAACCTTCTCAATACCAATGACTGCATTAGAGCCCATTGGAAGTTTTGCTCCGGTTGTTACGTATGCACATTGCCCTGGGCCAAGTTGTGATGTAGGGTCTACCCCAGCTGTGATCTGCTCATCAACGACGTAATAAGTCGCCGGATTTGTGCTACTGATCACTAATTGTTGTGCCTGTTCTGTAGCTACATTCACTGCATATCCATCAAGAACTGAAGCAGCAAAGGGTGGGAAGGGCTCGGCCGCTACAATGCTCTCTGCAAGGCGCCGCCCGCTTGCTTCAGCTGCAGGGATTGACTCAATCAACTTATCCTTCTCGTCACACAGAGCCAACACCGTGGAAATAGCTTCACCGACATCCGTCATGGAATATTTTGCCATGATATGGCAACCGTGTAAACTTGGGCTAAGCTTAATGTATTGAAGAAAGCAGGGCTAAATGGTATTGGGATTTCTTAAAATTCCTTCCTACTTACACTGACATCAATTATCATCAATATTTACACTGACATCAATTATCATCAATTAGGAGTAGCTCCTCGAAGCTTCGCGTGAAAATGCACCAAGCTCCAGTCGTGAGGCCGGGTTCAAATATTGCTGGACTGCACTGTAAGCGATTAATTCGAAGAGGAGAGCGAAATAAAAGCAGTTCAAAGTTTTGCCGAATCACTTTGGTAGCTACTAGCTAATAGCCTACAGTAAGTACTCCACTTCCAAGATACTCGCAAGCGATAACCTTCTGGATTGAGGGCTCAGCGCGCCCTACTGCTCAATCGTAAATATTTTTCACCTCTGAATGTTTAGACCTTTTCTTAACTCTTGCATCAATGAATCTCAGCAGATTGTAGCTTATTAATACGTAGCTCGTAAGCGTAGCCCTAGCTGCATCTGTACTACAGTACTACTGACTAGCAGTACTGTAGACCCAGCTCCTGTACGTTAATGTTCGGCGAACTCCACTAACGACCACGGCCGGCCGAGAGGCTGAGAGTCAAGTTTTGAAGTTTTCTCGGGTGTTCCCTGCAGTAGCTTTGTAGCTTTTGTTTTTTTCGTTGTCCATGCCATGCCAGTTGTAGGAAACAGGAAACGGGAAGATGGAAGACGAAAGACGAATGGAGTAAACCTCACCACTGGCATCAAAGTAGCCTAAGTCACACCGTTAGCTCACCATTCAGTTTTCAAAGTCGCTATCCGTCAACGATCTAGTGCAGATAATCAAATGAATTTGCAGTAGACTAGTCTACTTGTATCTCATCAAACTACTCATTCAGGTACTATTATATCTTATAGCATCGAGAGTGCAAGCTGCTGCTGTAACCTAGGGAGCTCGTTGACATTTTTTAACTAACGTGCACAGCAAAGTAGGTAAATTCTTATCGAGCAGACCTGTTGATTTACGTCAGTAGGTGCACTTTTGTCTCTTTTCTATTTCGGCAAATACATCAAGAATTGTTCGTCGAAACATCATAACTCAGATCAATGCTCCTTTATTTCAATTCGAAGTCGTGGTCGAAGCGCTATGGGCCCGATTTCTTCACATTTGACGTATTATCATACACAGTCAATCATGAAACTGAAGACCATTGTTGCGTGCCTCACAAGTACGCCACCTTTGAAGTGAAAGTGTCATCCGGTGATTCGTCATGGACAGTATCCAGACGCGCCAAAGATTTTTACGCACTGTGGAGCGAAGTCCGGTATGCACTATCGGATGCAACCATAGTGCCGCTACCAGTACCTCCTCCCAAAACGTTTGGAAAGAATTTCAGTGAAACCTTTCTTGAGGCGCGGAGGTCTTTAATGTCTGAATTTCTCGAAGCGCTGCTGGCTCAGTATAACAACGCGAAGGGACACCCAAATGCACGCAAAAAAATTGAAGAGTTCCTTGAATTTCCTTATGATAGATGAGCGGGATGCAAATCATGTGTGGAATACTCTCAAACTTCTTGTGCTGGGCTTATTAGATAAGATTGGATTATGCTCCCCCTGTGCAAAGAAAGAAGGGGGCAGGAATAGAACAGTATACAGTACCAAAGGTGAATCTTTTTGCACATGTAGCATGTGGAATATCAAACTATTAATTTGGGAAGGGATTGGGGATCCCATAGCCCATGTTCAATAGTGAAGAGTTAAGAATTAGATGAAGAGTTCAATTAAAATTTATGTTTTATGATTTATAATGATCAACGAATAACACTCGAGGACATCGACATAAACATAAGGAATTATTATGCCACTTCTGATTCTGATGTTCGAAGCTTACAGCTTACCGCCTACAGCGACAGCCCAAACACAAACACCGGATTGCCCCGTGGTTCCCAGGTGTGTAAAGTATTGCTTTGTTTTTTGCTTGAAGCCGGAGAAATAACACTGCCCATATAGGACATCCGCCTCCATATGGATATGGACCAACAACAACAAGAAGAACAACAAGAAGACACATTTGTAAAAGCCTAGCTAGACGAGAGCCCCGGGGTCTAGTTTGAGGCACTTCTTTTGTGGTCGTCCATTGGGGTGGGATCATTTTGATACTTCTCTTGAACGAAAAGAGTTCTTTCGGCCGAAAATGATGTGGAAATGGATACTGCTTGAAATAAAGAAGATGCATATTTGGCGTTAGCTGAGGCATTTGACTCTGATGCCCCAAAGACGTATCCATTGCTCTTGTCCACGAGAGATAAGACTCTGCCAACACTCTCAGCGTCCTGAATATTGAGCGTTTCAAAGCTTACCAGAGAAAAGTCATCCAAAAGTTCGCACATAGCTGCGTGAAGCCTTCGTCGTTTCTCGCGAAACGCGGCTTGGCCCTGCGTTTCGGGGGTGCTTGCGGCACCATCTTCGTCCCGCGCCAGACCAGGGTCGGCTGGTCGCGCGTCGAGATAAGGAAGTAAACGGTCCATATCTTGCAAATCCGTGAAAAATTCTAGGTTGAAAGGAAGGGCTCCAAATTGATTTAGGAGGTCGACCTGAATGCAGTTATGGCCATTTAATTAGAACTTCAACTTATGGTAACGAAGCCTAGTCCCGAATTGGCTGGGTTGTCATACCTTAGAAAGGACATTGATGTGAGGCATTTCAAGCTGCACCATCATCGTCAGGGATAACAGACTCGCAGAAATGAAGTTCGACGGGTCACTGCGCACAGAGGAAAGAACGCATCGAAATTAGAATGGGCGATAAGCTCGTGCAAAAAAAAAAAATGGGAAAAAAAACCTGCAGTGATGTGCGTCAATTAAATTCACGGCAGTGAGACGGTAATCTTCTTTCGTGAGGCGGTGCGCTACTTCGAGAACACTACTAGTGTGCGTGTAGAGCTCCATTTGACCTAAAAATGCAATGATACTGGTGTGAATATGGCCGCTTTAGAGTGCACCGAAGGGATCTGCTGGATGACGGAGTGAACTTTACCTGGGAAGTCGAAGACCAAGTACTTGGGACCTAGCTCGTCAAGCTTTTGGAGAAGCCAATCAAGATTCGCTTCGAGGTACTCAATACAATACATCAGACCCCCTACACAGTGGAGTTGGTTTAGTTGATCAAATTGTGCTATATGCATCGCGCTAAGGAAGTACGGTAGAGCCAGTAAGCTTACCGTTCGGACCAAGATTCATTTCTTCCATGACTACTTCTAGGCTAACGAGATCTGCAAGATCAACAGCTGCCTCATAGGGCGGATTGTCATTGGCCGGGTCTAAATTGACGATAGCCACGTCACGCCCTAACGCGCTAAGATACTGCCGCATGCCTTCACAGTAAGTAGTTTTTCCAGCACCAGGGGCGCCGATGACTAACTGGCCAAACCGAGTGGGCATCTCTAGGATCAGTGCTTTTTGAGCTATTAGAGAAAATTAGAGACGACAGCTGTCGATGGTGTGTTCTAATGAAACAACTGGGTACGGGTATCTTCAATTTGGTTGTATCTAGGATATTTGTAGGATACTGCAGGTAGTATTATGCTCGCTACTTCGTGACTAGTCGCAACTTCATTAGCTCCTGCTACAATAGCAGCTACAACTTGTACATCGCAGCATTTCTGTAAAGCAGTGCCCGTGTAAGTACTTATTACTTCACTCCCCATCGTTTGCGTAAATCTACGCACGTACAAGGGTACTACTGTAATTTAAGCTCCCATACGTATATGAAGGTAACTCGCAGTGCTAAAATTTGCGTAACTAGTACCCTTGTACGTGCATAGATTTACGCGAACGATGGGGAGTGTACTTACTTTAAGTACCACGTTACACGTTACCAGCTAAGTACCACCCACACCCCACACCTGACACCTGACCTACTACCAAGGGTATCTACATCTGGGTACCAGCTCTGCTACTAATATGATAAAAAATAGGTTCTAGCTGTTTCCGCATACGTAAACGTTTTGACTGACATAAGTACTGAAATGTTACCAAAATATTTTGTGCATCGGATGGGTCTAGCATCTGACCACCTCCGCTCGCAATGCGTAAAGCTTCTTTTCATCTTATTATGCAACTAATTTCTTTAACAAACTTTCCTGAAACTCGCTTCGAGGAAGCGCCTCCTCTAGCAGGTTCTTTTTACTGCATTGTGGTTGCGCCCCTCACGTATCAGCCTTCAGCCACAGTGCAGCAGCATCGAAATAGCTTCAGAATCGAGATGCAAGGACATGAGCACCTAAAATCAAATAACATACATTTAGATAAATATCAAAGTAGAGATCTCGCGAAGTGATGTCGAAGCTAGCTTACCTGGGGATGTTCGAGGCTACTTTCTTTGCAGGATCTGCGGTTAGAAACGGGAGTTGGCAAGACATGGTGATGATATGCTTCAAATCAGAAAATCTGTGACACGTGCTCTATTGGCTCGCCATTAGTTTACATACTGACAGACCATTTTGTACTCCGCGCAAATTCGAGAAATCGAATTAGAGGCAGCACTAGCCCGACTGGTTGCGACACAAGGGAAAATCTGGGTAGTGACCCTTGCCATCGCACTGAAGAAGAAACTGTCAGAATCCATAGCAAAAGAATTAATCCTACTTCCAATTGTGAGCATAATGATCGACTTATCTGGTTTGATGCACGACGCCATGCTTCGTCGGCTTGTAAGGAGGCTGTTTCTATGTTTCTATGACCGCCCGAATGGACCTCCAACGTCCGGTCTAAAAAAAAAAACTCGGCCGAGGAAACACGTAGAACGTATTTTTTATCATATTAGTAGCAGAGCTGGTACCCAGATGTAGATACCCTTGCTACTACACTGCACTACGCGATCTCGGGGCGAAACAGGACTACAGTACTAGTAGTATGTATGTACAGTGCCGGTCTTTCGTTAGTGCAGTTCCGGGAAGTTTTAGGGAACCGAAGAATTAACGAACTTTCCCTTCGGGTTTGGTTCGCTTGCCAACTTTTTTTGGCGGAACTTTTAGTTCCGTTCCGTTCGTTAAGAAATGAGTAGCCGAACTTTTCGTTCGGTTCCGTTCGTTAAGGATGGAACTCCTACACCGAGTTAAATTCGGCATTCATGTTCAAATTCACTTGAAATACTGAAAATTTTCTTCTTTGGGGTCCCGGTAATCAGAAAAACAATCAGTACAAATCGGCTCCAAATCGATTTCCGCAATTTTATTAGTGAAATCCGCGGTTTTCAAAACAGCAGCTCGGTTCCATTTTGGGTTCGTTTCTAGTTCGTTAATTCCATGGAACCGAACTATTCTTTCGTTGCGGGTTCGTTAATTCGGCTGGAAACGAACTTTTCTTTCAGTTCGGTTCGTTAGTGTAGCAAAACCGAACTTCCCTTTCGGTTCCGTTCAACTCCTATTCACTAACGAAAGACCGGCACTGTGTATGTACGGCACAGAACCTGACAACTGACAACTGGCGACTGACGACCGATAGGCGCAGATCGATCAAGACTGAGGGACCGGACTGATGCGAGGGACTGACTGACTGTGAGGGAAAATGTCGATGAGCTAAACACAGGAGGACCTTTGCTCTTAATCACCTCTAAACTCTTAAGCATGCAGATGTTGTTGCGAGAAATGTCCATATAAATAACCCGTAATTTTACGTCAAATCGTTGGGGATTTCCATCAATATTTATGTGATACTATATTAGGGATTTTCTGCAACAGATGTTTAGTAGTACGTAGTACGTAGGGTACACACGGTAGACAAAACCGCAGTGTGTGCAGAACTCACCTGGCGGCAGAACTGCTGAGCCAAAAGCCAAGGAACCAAGCACACACTGTAGCTGTATTACTGGCTAGAACCAACTCGTGGACAAGCTGAACTCTTCAGAGCGTATGAGCTTTTCTTTGCCACATTACTTCCACTGCTAGTAGCTATGAAGAGAACGCCATTGCGTTAAAAGTGTTCGAGGGCGAAAAAGTAGTTCGTCTAGGCCACTTGAGCCAAAACATTTCTATTTCATTCAGCATTTAGATAGATGGAAGTCTAGCTAGACCCTGATTGCTCATATTACCTTTGCTTGTCCTGTTTCTGGTACTCAATTGAAGTTGGTAATTTGGAGATGTTTCAAAGTCCAGTGGCACTAGGGCCACATGTGGCAGCGGCGCTCGGTGAGCTCACCAATTTCTCAGTAGCTGAACCCGACGAGGAAACATTCCAGAGCACAGCTATAATGGCTGCTGCAAAGGCAGCTGAAGCTCGAACCTTTTTACGATTTGCGCAAGAGAATCAAGCTGATTCAGCTGGTTCTGATGTTGATGCAACTGACCGTGAAGCCGATGCATTAGCCTCTGCGGACTGCTTAGGCAATCTTTACGACGCAGCAGCACAGATTGGTGGATCCTCCAACGCGCAGCAAGAGAACAGTGAAGAACTTGAAATGGAATACCTCGGTATCGTACATGAGTCCATGGTAATGAGTGAGTCAATTTCGAACGCTAGCACTGTGTTTGAAGGTGCTAGCATTTTCAAGCAGCTTTTAGCCCTCAACCTTAATTTTGGGGCTGGCAATGACGTAAACCAAATCAATTGCTACCCTAGTGTCCTTCGATTCCGAGCTTCCCTTCATTTGGCCATCGCTGAGCATGCTAAGCAGCTGCGATCCAAATTCCAAGAGCGCCTAGCTTCGCTCATCCTTCGCATGCATTGGCCCCGGACCGACGGTTCGACCTATGTGTTCTTGTCCGACCCTGACAGCCCCGAGGCCGTTGAGTTCGAACGCACTTGTTTTCACCTTGCGAAGCTGCAGTCTCAGTGCCGTGCCCAGGACCAAGCCAAGCTTCAAAGCTTGTGGGTTGTTGACATCCTGCTAGCTCCCGTAGTTGAGCGTTTCGCATTTCACTTTTGCCGCGGTGCCCTTGCTGAAGAAAAGGCGTCAACGCCGCTGCAGACCACTGTCAAGCCCAAGTGGCACACCGACTTCCTCCTGCGTTGCGCCCGATCGGCGAGAATCTTCCTCGTTGAGACTATTCAACCGATCCTCGCCAAGAGTGGACTAACCGACTGTGCCGCTTTTGGCTTCTTCTTGCGTGGTCTTGTATCGTTGGCTCGTGAAAAGCTTGCAGCGTACTTTGCTGACGAAGTTTACGGCATGAATGACGATGCGGTGATTTGCCAAGTCATCGATGAAACGCTTCTCTTCGAGCAGGCCCTCCACGAGGAGTTCAGCTACTTTGCTTTTAGCGCTTCTTGCCCATTCGCTCACTGGCCACGGGCGATTGACCTTGTCGCGCATTACGCTTTCCCTCGTTGGGTTCACATTGACGCGCAAGCTGCCGAGGCCAAGTTCCTCGAGATTTCAAAAGCCGTAAATGCGTGGGACATATGCCCTTGGAGCCAGCGCGAGGGCAATGCGAAAGCTAGAATGCCGACGCTTCGCCCAATACGATTTGCGGCGTCTTTCATATCGATGCTTCACGCAATCACTGAGCGCTTCCGCCTTTTGACGTCCCGGAACCAGCAGCGCTACATCGTCGATGCTATCCAGAAGCCGCTCCTCGTTGAATTTCGCGAAGCACTGCACCGTGAACGCTTATCGCTCAAGGGGGGCTTCACTCAGGCGAACTGCGTAACTTTGTGCCGCATACTCGAGTCTCTGCAGTGCTTGTGCGTGGCACTTCAAGACCTCTCGGGTGACCTCGTGTATACAGAAATGCAGTCATCGGATTTGAGCCATTATGCGGAGCACGAGTTGACTTCTCTTGAGGCCGGCCCCGCAGTTGCCACAGCCGTGGAGACCGTGAGCTGCAAGAGCACCGTGCATGCTGCGGAGGCGAAGATGTGGGGTCACCTGGGGCCGGTCGAGCGTGACACTCAAACCATGTACCATTCCATGCTGGTCGACGTGTCAAGGAACATTGAGGTCAAGTTTGAGCACTTCACCCGAGGTTATGCGCCTTGGCTGGTGGGCTCGACAAGCACTTCGGACGAGGCCATTGATGACGTGTCCCCTCATTTTCGCTTCGTAGTGGGCTGGATGCGAGGCTTTCTGGGCACAGCGCTGTGTTCCGTTGGGCAAACCACGTACAACTCGTTGGGCAGAGCAGCCTCCAGAACTCTCAATGCGTGCGCCATTGCTCTCGTTCATAAATTAGATGCAGTGTCCCACAAGATGGGCGCTCAATTGCACACGGACTTCATTTTCATGATGAATGCGCTTGTCAACGATTCAGACTTCAGCTCGCCTATTGAAACGTACTTCAGTGGTCTCACTGAGGTGTCGCGGCTTCTTTCCTTGTCGAGCAAGCAGCTTCAGTCCCTTCTTGAGAGCTCAGCGCAACTCTTAGGGCACGGAAGTTGCCCTAACAACCGCCTCGACCAACAATCGCATACTCACGTCGAAGCTATGCTGGCAACTCACGGTATACACGAAACGCCACAACACGACGCCATCAGGATTTTATGGAAACGGGCGCGTGTATAGAGCACATCAGGAGCCCAGTATAGCATCGTCGCTCTTGTGCCTTTTGTATTTAGAATATAGAATATAGACTAGTCCCCAAAATCCGAAATCGGAGATCGAAGAACCACACTTCCTTGGCACTCGACATGAATCATAAACCATACACCTCGGACTTGTAGGACAGAAATCATATAGGTATTGATGTGGCCGATTTGGTATACATATATGAGGAAGGGAGATGCCGGTGTGGGGTTTGAAAGCTGCCGCTTAGTAGTCGACAAACTCCTCATGAGCCACTAATCATCAACGACAACACGTCAACGCCGTGACACCGTTTCTAATTCGTTTCTTCGGTCACTAAATTAAAAAATAAGGGCATTAAACAAGAAAGGAAGTAGTTATATGGCCATTCTTGATCCTTGAGCACGTTGCTCGCAGCCGGTGGATATCGGACGTGCCAATGTCTAAATTATATGCCACCACGAGGAGTATGCTATCGCACTGGGAGCGATGCCCCCTGAACACTGGCTTTTACGTCAGCAATTGACACTTCCCGGCGGTGGAAGATCCCTGCCGCAAGTGCTGCTTCGACTCCCGTCTCGTTGAACACGTGTGTGAAGTGCTCGGCTGCTCCAGCTCCACTTGACGCAATGAGCGGAATGGTGATGGCGCTCGCCACTGCACGAATCAAAGGCATCTCATAGCCCGCGCCCTGCCCATCTGCATCAATGCAGTTCAGCATGATCTCGCCCGCTCCCAGCGTCTCACAAGCGCGCGCCAGAGCAATTGCGTCAATGTCGCGCCCTTCGCGGCCCCCCTTAATGGTGGCTTGATACCAGCACAGCGTTTGCCCGCTTGCGCTGGGTGCCGGGGCCGTCACCACCGTGTGCTTGCTTGCGTCAGCTGCTGAATCCACGTACACGCGCCGTGGATCGATTGAAATCACCACCGCTTGGCGACCGTACACATGCGATATTTGCTCAATGGCACTATCTCCCGTCGGCGCTTCGCCAGCAATTAGCTTCTCGGCAGCGTACACGGCGTCAGTCCCTAGCGAAATCTTGTCTGCGCCTGCGCGGAAGTACCTGCACCATTCGCGACAACAAAGAGAGATTAAGAAAAGATCTGAGGAAATGCAGACTCAACTGCGTGGCAGCACTATCAGCCCACCTCGAAGCGACTTCAAGTGCGGTCCATTCGCGGCCTGTGGAGTCGATGTAGCCCCGGATGCCACCGCCCACGGTCAGCGGCACAAAAATGTTTTCTGAAGCTTGCTCAAGCACTTGCAACATTGGTGCATCCTCCAACACCTCTTGCCGGAAGCTGGTGATGTTGAGAAAGACGACCTCGTCAGCCCCTTCCTCGTAGTAGCGCTGTGCGAGCGCAACAGGTTTACCTAAGTTACGAACTGCGCCTTTAGCTCCAACTTCCTCAGAAGGTGTCTCCCGCACATCATACTGCGCACATCAAAAATGAAATCAGCCCAATCGTACAAAAAAAAAGGTCTATGGCGTTTTAAAAAGACGAAAACAAAAAGCGCCAAGAATTAAAACTACTGAAACAAGTGACTCGCCCTAAGAAGCAAGTAATGCGCGTGAGATACACACCTGATCGCCCTTGGTGACCACCAGATCGCCAGCGTCGTTGGATCGCACGTCCAGGCAAGCAAGCACGCGTTTAGCGAGACCCGTGGAGCCCTCAACCGCAATGTAAGTTCGTGGAGCCACGACCGTGGCCTGTATACAACACAGGGTACACAAAAACACCATAACAGGCACCAGGAGCTTGAACACTTGGACTGGTCTTAAAAAAATAAAATTAAGTGCACAGATGGGCAACGGGGTAACCTGTGCGTGCTGGTTCAGGAAACGGCCGAGGAGCTGTAAGCCCACTGCTCCACTCTTCTCAGGGTGAAATTGCGTGGCTACAACATTGCCCTTCTGAACCGACGACACGAAATCGTGACCGCTGTATGAAGTAGTGGTCAAAGTCCAGGCTGCATTGGCTGGCTCCGGCACCACCCGGAAAGAGTGCACGAAGTATACCTTGTCTTCCGTTTGAAGCCCCTCGAGCACACACGACGCATGCTCACCGCTGAACTTGAGCCCATTCCATCCAATATGTGGCACTTTTAAATTGGGCAAGGCATCCGAATCTCGGAAGTGGCGCACAATGCCGGGGATGACACCGAGGCCCTGGGAAGAAGTGCAGGTAGGATTAGTGAAGTATGAGCAAGCAAGAATTGACGATAAATGACGGCCGTGGACATACCGCTACATCAGGAGTTTCTTCAGAGCCCTCAAACAGAGTTTGCATGCCAAGACATATCCCGAAGAAAGGGCGACCCGAGACAATGTAGGCTTTGAGAGCCGATACGAGTCCACGCGACTGTAGTGTCGACATGGCATTGCCAAAGCTTCCCACTCCGGGAAATACCAACACCTGAGCAGCTGCAATACTTTCGGGAGTCGAAATATCTTCAACTTCGAAGCCGAGATGACGAATGGCGTTCCTGTTATGCGAAAAGGTCTAAGCTAGCTAACTATCAGTAGCACTGAAGTTATGCATAGCATCGTACAGATACTGGGCCACACATCATGCACACAATCAAACACAGTCGGTACCGAACGCTGCGGACGTTTCCGGCCCCATAATCCAAGAGCGAAACTGAAAACGGAGGAGCTGCCATAGCTCGATTGCACGTGTCGGAACCTAGATTCCTCGAGGATTCGGGCGAAGGCAAGGATGAACGACTGAACGATGCGCACAACACTTGCTGTCTCTCGGGTAATAAGTAATAAGAAGGGCAAAATTTGCCCTCAACCCTCAACCCTCAGGCTCTAAACGATTTTTAGTACTACAGTACAACAAGGAATTCGATTTCCAACAGGAGAAGTACAAAATTTTGAGCCTCAGTCTCGTAACATGACAACCTCTTAACACCCGGAACTACCTGTACTCACTTGATTCTTCGTTACTAGTACTTCTGTAGTTCTACGAGACGCCAAATTAATTTACGTACACATACGTATGCACGTACTGCCGTACTGACAGCGGCGCGGGGGCGCCGCGTCACGATCAACGAAGGCGTTTTTATGTCTATACCGTTTTCGATTCTCGATACCTTGAAATGGATGCCGTGATGGAGCGTGAAGCCTTTCTGCTTTTGCGGGATTTTTTTTCGTCTGAATTTGGCGAAATTCACGGAATTTCGTTGCGGTACCCTGATTCGACGAAATTCGTTTCTTAGTGCAATTTCGCCATATTTCGGCTTTGTACTCGTTCTGACTTGTTGAGTCAGCAGTTGGCGACGAGATCGACAACAGTTCAACAGCGACGATGACAGCGACAATATCAGCGACGAGCAACGAGGCCCAAGCGCAGCCATCTTAGGCTTGTCGCTTGTCAAAAGCGGCGCATTCAGGAATTAGGCCTGTCGAAAGGAAGTGCCTCGAGATGATACTGCGGCGCAGGGGGGCTAGGTATCCGGTGTTGCTACCTTGCCTTCTTTCTGTGCCTTCTATGCCTTTGACCCCCCATTTCGGCTGTATATGGCACCCATTGGCGTTTAGTGGATTTCGGCAAACGAAATTTCGCCAATTCCGCCTCATCAGACGAAATCGAAACGGAATTTCGTATTATATCCCGATGGCCGCCGTAAAAAGCAGCCAAGGCGTGAAGGAAATTTGAATGGAAGTGAAGTAGGGGATGGCATGAAGAAGGTCTAAATGCGCAATGGCATGTGCTGCAAGAAGGAAATCGTTAGAAGGGAAAGTGCAAGTAGTGTCGGAAGGTGTACAGTTTGAGATCGTGTCGAAGTGTAGACACTTTGTTTTACTCGTCACAACTTTTTGACCACCGCCACCAATGTAGCTCTTTATGTCTTACTTCCCAATGGTGCTCTGCGCCCTTGTCTTATCTCTTTGTTGCTCGTCCGCGTTGTTCGTTGATGAATGAGAAAGTACTGTACGTCATCGTGTTACACTCTTTATGCTTTACGTTGTCGACCTCCTGTTTCAAGCAACTGACGCGCTAAATGTTACTGTACACTTCGCACGTCCTTGCGGTATCCTCGTCGTCGCTCAACCTTCAAACCATCAAACCCTCCACTGCGCACATCATGATTGATCTCACCTACTGCTGCACTGCGCTACAGAAACTACTACTGCCGTATCTATAGCAGTACGTAGAAAACGCTATCGCCATGTCATAAGTCACACATGTGAGACGACAGTGTAAGCATGCGAACCTGTGTTAAGCACGTGCTAGCATATGAAGACGTGCCAAAACAAGCACGCAAGGGTCTTTTGTGTTTGTGATGGAACTGACGGACGGACACAATTCAGTGAGAGCAGTTTTGTGATGCCCTGGTGTGGTATAAAAAGAAAAAGGGGAAAACCGAACTCAGCAAATCCAAGAGAAAACTTTGCTGCTATTAGCTAGCTTTATCCCGGTTTAAATGGGGGTTCCGGTGATAACACGATCGCCGGTTTAGCTCGGGGTCGTAAGTCGTAAGTAGTTTCTGTACCGACTTACGTAATACAGGGAGGAATTATCTGCTCAACTCCTTATTCCTCCTCTGCATTTTTTCTTTGATTTGTTTGACGATCTTTTTATCTTCTGCTTTTTCTTGGCTTGAGGAGATCACTTTCGAAAGATTTTTGTTCAACAAGACCAAGATAAAGGTGCCGAGACTAAAGATGATAACAATGCTCTGAGCTCACGAGAATGCCCGGAATATATTTTGTTACAAAGAATCTTCCAATATTTTGGAAACTCCGTGGCGAATTTCATTTCGATGCGTTGTACTTTGGAAATCGAGTCTATACCATAACATGCATATTCTGAATGCCCCTCTCTTCAACGCAATCAGACATGGTGCGCGCCCTTGTTCTCGCTCTAGTGGCGGCGTCGGCTTCGGCCTTCAGCACTCCTCGCATGGGACTTGAAGGTAATCATTTAACAGCTCGGTATGTTGGCTTTCCAGTCTTTGGGGTGAATGTTGGTTTGGTTGGTACTTCCAAGACTGATTAAAAATTGTTCACGTTTTTGAGAACAATGCCGGCAGCTGTTGAGATAGACTACTCGTTAGTCTATGCAAAGTTATTCAACAAAGTTATCAAGGACTTATTTTGCACTTGTCACGTCTTAGGTATGGCTGGTATCTCGAACGAGGTGGGAAGTGGCTCTGCGGGGAAGCCCTTCACCAACACCGCCGTGTGGGACCCTCTGGGCTTCGGATCGCTTTCAGACACTGTTGAAGGCGAGCACTCAGGTGTGATGCCGCACGCTAAGTGGATGCGTGAGGCTGAGCTCAAGCACGGTCGCGCCGCGATGCTTGCCTTTGTTGGCACTTGTGTCGCAGCCAACGGAGTGCACTTCCCTGGGGAAATGGGCGGCTACTACTATGAGGCCGGCCGGTGGGAAGATGGCCTTGCCTCAGCGCTTTCTACCAATCCTTTCGGCATGGCTCAGCTTCTCCTCAGCATCGCCCTTATTGAGGTTAACCGTTTCTCTTTATGAAGGCGCGCTGTGGCCTTAAGCCGTTAACTTTGTATTCTTTCGGTGTGTTAGGGAACATCGTACAGCGGCGAGTTCTGGTCAGGTGGTGGCGCGCGCGAGGCCGGTGACCTGGGCTTTTACCCTTTTGGCAAGGGCAAGGGTCGCGACATGGACAAGATGAGGCTTTCTGAGCTCAAAAACGGCCGCCTTGCCATGATTGCCATGGCGGCGTTCTTCTCCGAGCACCAGATCGATGGCTCGGTTCCATTCCTTTCGGGCGCCATTTAAGCCTCAAGCCCCAATCCCGGTGACGTGCTGATGAGCCGAGTTACATACGTTAATGAACCAATTCGAGCGCTTGGTGAACAGTTTAGGGCTGTATGTCCACCATTTGGGTTTATTAAAGCCCCTATACTTCCTATTTCTGAATCGAACTGCCGACTTCAAATAGAACATAGAGGCTAATAGAAATAGAAGTAAATAGACAGTATGTCGCGAACATCGGGCGTTAAGGAAGCCACTATCTTTTTCTTACTTAGGGGTCTGGTAAATTTAATATTAAATACCCCCCAAAAAAACAAAGAAAGGCAAGTACGCAGCAGCTACAGATCACGGGAGCACGGAGAGGCGGCCAGAGGCGGAGGCGTAAGCGTAAGCGTATAGCGTATAAAGAAAAACGCGCTAGTGACCAGTGACTAGTGAGCTTAAATCGAAAAGGCGAAAAGAGCTTTAGAGTTGAAAGCCCCATTGAGAGCTTGAGCTTGAGCCGCGATTGCGATTAGTGTTAGTGATTAGGGGTTTGATAGCTGTGGAGCAGTGGAGACAATATTGAATATAATGAATATAAATACGATTTAAAATTGATGAAGAGCCGCGGATGCTCGTGCACCTCCGCTGTGCAGCCGTGCAGCCTCGAAACTCCGGCGGCTTTGCTACTCTACAATATGTTATCAGGAGCTGCACATAATTGCTTCCCAATTCATATGTGCACCACCATTTTGATGACAAATTTCCCATGTAGTTTTACGCTTGGCGTTGCGCTCTTCTCCTTCCTGCCCAGCTGTGTCTCAAACTTGTTCGCGCAGTTCAGCACTATTCCTCCATCCCCTCGTCCCGTCCCGTCGACCCAATTGTAATAACTCAAGGCCCATTGAGAACCAAAAAAGGATGGGGTCGA
>Ga0307982_1001491_pt1 | contig 19034 bp, 15 predicted proteins | sample OrgLakmetagen989_FD_201847 | JGI IMG/M metagenome (GOLD analysis project Ga0307982, IMG submission 201847) | Saline water microbial communities from Organic Lake, Antarctica - #989 | ecosystem: Environmental > Aquatic > Non-marine Saline and Alkaline > Saline | place: Antarctica: Organic Lake... | reverse complement strand
AAGGTTGCGTCGCTGGTTGAAAAACTCCTGTTGACAACAAAACCCAACAGGAGTGAGAGCTCTCGAGGCGGTCCAACTTTGAAGAAGACGAAGGCGCCGAGCGAAAGGTTGCGTCGCTGGTTGAAAAACTCCTGTTGACAACAAAACCCAACAGGAGTGAGGGATCTCGAGGCGGTCCAACTTTGAAGAAGACGAAGGTGCCGAGCAAAGGGTCGCGTTGCGGGTTGGAAAGCTCTTGGAAAGCTCTTGTTGCGAACGAGACCTGAAAGGCGCGGGCTCCCGGGGCGGTCTAAGTTTGAGCAAGACGCGGGTGTGAATTTTTGGGGCGCGTCCAGTCACGTAACGACCCGAGTCATGTCGTCGCACGACAACCGAAACGGCTGGGCGTTTCTTCGAACGAGGCAGCGGCGTCGTATTTGCGCCCGTCGTGCGCCCGTTGTGCACACGACGTGACGTGGAGGTCAAAACACAATCAGCCCTTGCGTCTGCCATTTCCCCCAAAGGTTACTCGGGATGGGAAATCGACAAGCTCTGCCATGCGCGTCTTGGTGCGTGGGAACGAAAGACAATGCGACCCGGCCTGCAGCCTCGAACGAGTCGCCAGGTCAGCCCTTCGGCACGGACGCCAATCCGTTCAAGCCTGTCATGTTCAACAATCGAACCCATGGGTACATTTCGTGCCTGCGCGATGGAAGTGCCGTCAGCCTGCGGGTAATCAAACCTCCTCCTGCGATGGGCTACATCACAAGCTCGTACCAGAAGGACTCTGCCCGCCCGTACATGTACAACCACCCAACCAAGAAGGACCTCAAGCTCGTGATGCTCTCCGCCGAGGAATCGGCAACAGGACGTCCGACGGTCATGCTACGCGCATACTTGTGCCCTGCTTTCTTTTACGGATCGGTTGTCGAACCTAGCGGATATCCCTTGTCTGGCATTGCTGTAACGACGACGGCTGTTTGATCATGCTCTCAGTTCTAATTGAGTCACAAACCGAGTCACAATCCAAGACGAGCCTTACAACCAGCCCGGAAACCCAATTTAAATCATGCTCGCTCGGGCAAGATCCTCTCGAGCTATAGACTGCAGAGCGGCGTAGTTGATCGGGGCAACCCGGGGCTTGGGGTACTTGGCTGCCACGTACATGACCACCTCGTTCCAGTAGGCGGAAAACGGCGCCGGCAACCGCTGCCGTACCGCTGCCAGCCTCGGGTTGTGGTATTCGTCAAACTGGTCAATCACGTACTGCATCTTGGCTGGTGGAACGCTCGCCACGACGGCCCGCGCGTTCTCGACGGTTGGCTGCAACGCCAGCACTTTGCCGATGCACTTACGGGCGGCCTTGAAGTGCAACTGCACTGCTGCAAGCCCCAGTACAGTGCGAGCCGGGGAGTCCTCCGGTAGCTTGAAGGTGGCAGTCAAAACGGCTTGAAAGTCGGGAACGAGCAGCTTGAGCGCAGGGTTGTCCCGCAAAGCGTCCAGGACCAGCCGTTCGTCACAGGCACGGCTGTTTCTCACAAAGGCCATGATCAGGGCCAGGCTGCCTCGCCGACCGGCGGTCAGCACCTTGTACATGGCGGTCAGAGAAGGTGAGGGTGCGTCAGGTGAACTTGTCGCAGCATCTCGCCCAATCGCAGAGGGCATCTGTCCGCTGTCAACCAGCCAAGCCCCAAAGTCGTCGAGATACTCTGGGGCGAGGCGGAAAAGGTGCTCAAAGGGCCACAAGTCGAGCGCGAGGGCAGCCATTTTGAGATTCAAACTCAAGAGGCACCTTGGCGGGTATAGGCGTGCGTACGGCCATGTCAAGGCGCCTGGTGCCGCCCATTGTGTCACCAACGTGTCCAGCAGAGGCCGGGTTCGTGGGCTTTGCCGCCCAAGGTGAATGCCCAGCATCAGCGAGAGGGTCGTCATTTGGAGAGGAAGTGCGTCGCCGGGCTCGAGGCACACCGCTTGTAGCGCGCCAGACAGCGCAACCACAGCGGTGACCCTGCTGCAAGCGAGCTGCTCGTCCTCGGTCGCCACGACCGTTCGGTCGTCTTGGACCGAGTCCTCTGCTTGACGTTCGACCAGGCAGGCCACCGCGACCCTGACCGAGTCGCACCATTCTGCGTTCAGAGTCAGCTTGGCGTGTGTCGCACGCACAAGCCAAGCAACCTGACGGTGCGCCGGAAGCCACGTCGGGGCCGACCGTAAGACAAGCCGGAACTCGTCGTTGTCCTTAAACTCCTCTGGTTCAGGCATGGCCAGTAGTGGCGTGCCAAGGCGCTCCAGCTCCCGCTGCACGACGTCTATGGCGATCCGAGCCCGGTCCATGCTCTCCGTTTCAAGGGCCATCAGCCCGTAAGCGTCAAGGAGCGCTAACCAGCCAGTCAGCAACGCGCGTCGGTCCGCCTCGGCTCGCCGACGCGATGAACAGTTGTGTGGGCAAATGGCACTGGTCACGACGTTGGTCCCCAGGACCATGTGCAGGGTAGACAGCATGACCGAGGCCATTGCGTCGCTGATGGCGGCAGAGATCAAAGGATGTAGCTTGTAGAGGAGCAATGTCGCGCGCAATGTACCAAACAAATTTGTCTGCGTATTATAACATGAAAAATGAACAAGGTGCCTTCTTCAAATGGCAATATCAGCATGTCATTGCCACGTCACGTAAAAAGTCATTACCATGCAATTGGGTCACGCCGGTCGGGCAGTCATGCTCCATACCCAAGTCAGTCAGAAGTCAGTCAGAATACCCCCCACATCGCCAAGTGCACGTAGACCTGCTCCAGAGCGATGCGAGGCAGTGGCGCGTCCGTTAGGATCGTCCAGGCAGCAATAATCGCCAGCATTGGTATCTCCGGCTGGTTTCGACTTGTCCTCCCGATCACTCGTAAAGCTCTCAACAAGCGACTGGTCGTGTCAAACGAGGCGGTGCGTATGGCATGAACGTTGTAGCGGGCCGTGCCGGCATCATCAACGACGCCCAGCAAGGACGGCCATCGCCGGTACATGCGCGGTAGGGGAAGAGGGGCGTGTTCAAAGCTGTGGGGGAGGAATGCAAGCAGCGGATGCTCGCCCACCCGCACCGTATCGTCCAACGTACCATGCCCGGGGCCTTTGCGACAATGCAAATGACGAGAGGAGGGCCAAATGACGTTATTGCGTGTTTTACCTGAGTGTTTTACTGAGCGCGATGGTCAATTGAATGCCATTTGCAACACCACTATGTCAAGGAACCGTCTATCGTGCATTACAAACTACAGTGACGTTGTTATCCATTGTGACGAAGGGTACTCGGCCCACGACATTGACAGGGTGATAACGCACATCAAAGGGCACATCGACAGTGAAGATCGCGTTGCGCTAGAGTTTAAAATCATCGGCAGCGCAGGGTTCCTGTCTCGCGCTATGGTAGATCAATTCGTCGTGGCTCTGCGCGACACCACATGGCTGCATAACGTGACCATCCGCTTAGACACACAGAGGCTGATGGGTGTAGCGGGCCTGGCACGGTTGCTGCGAAACATGACCCCGATCATCTCCCGGTGCGCTAGATGCAACGTCCATGCCGAGCGTCATCGGGCTGGCGATGCGTTGGATGGCCTGGCAGCGGCGCTGGGCGAGGAGCTCATCGAGGACGACTGGAACGTAGTTCCGTGGTCGTATCTTAGCTGTATTCGGCTGGTGGCGCCTGGCACTCTGATGGCACCGTTGCTTCGGCTGCTGACTACCAAATACGCTGAAATCGACGAGCTCATCCTAGAGTCGGTTGAAGTCGACTGTGCACCACCCGACCTGGTACTGCCTGCTATTCTTACCGATGAGTGTGAGATGACGGTGCCAGTCGGGCTGTTGGATGGCCTGCGAGGGTTTTGCCGACCTCTCAGTATGCTGAACGTGATTGGGCCACTTTGTAGTCCGATGGCCACTGTACCCGCAGACTGTCTGGGCCCTCGAACGATCGTCGATACAGACTTTGCGGTGATCATGCCCTCGAGCGCTCCGCGGATCGCCAGCCTTCATCTAAGCTCTGGCGTGGACATACTGCCAGCCTCTACTGGATGGCGCGTTGGCGTATTGCATGCTAATGCCTATCCCGAAGCCGTGTTGTACTGCGATTGTCTGGCAATCTTTGTCTATGATTTTACTGACAGGTTTAGCGTGTGCAACGCGCCCAATCTTCTAGTGGTGCAAGTGTATCTTCGCGGTGGCTTGGGCCTTCCCGGGAAGTTTGAGCGGTTGGTGCGTAGGCTAGCAGAGTGGTACCCTCGCGCCATTGCGTTTCAAGTCCCCGTTGATCAAGGCCGCACGGTCTGGACCGAATTTCGCGATGGAGAATTACCGACCGATCCCAAGACGCTGTGTGACCTGGCCATTGCCTTGGCGCACGCTGACGGCACGGTCGCGGAAGTAACTGGTCAGGTGATGAACGCGCTGCAAACCGCCGAGCTGATGCCGCTGGACAGTCCGCCGGGTATCAAAGAAGCGTTATTGCGTCACATTGTACTAAAGGCCATGGACGGGCCTCATCGCAAGATTGACTGGCATTGACTCTCGCGGGTGTGATGTTATGCTATGCTACAGTGTCTATAAATAGACCTATGGTTTTGACAGTTCCGATCGCCCGAGGTGCTGGTGTTTTGTCACGAATTCGAGCGCAAACCTATATTCTCTACTCGGCGTTGAGCGTCGTCAGCAGGGCGTTGACTTCGACAAGGGCGTCCGCGTGCTCGGCACGGTCGTGCAAACGCAAAAACACAAGCGTGTCGTCCCAAGAAGGGTCGGGCTCGCCTCGCGGTGGCCAAGGGTACCCAAGCTCTTTAAACAGCCGCAGGTTGTGCTGGACGTGGGGTTGAAGATCGGTGACGGCCGTCAACCGCTCCAGGACTGCGGCTTGCGCGGCCTTTGGTCGGTCGAGAAACCCCGCGAGGGCGCTCCGGCGCGCTGCGTGGCTTGCAACGAGCCGTGCAAAGCCAATCGGGGGCTTGCCGTCGTTGCTCAGTTCCCAATCGCTGAGGAAGTGGGCGCATTCTTTGAAGGTTGTCGTGCCGACCCAAGGCCCGGTCGGGGCCACCACCAAAGCCACGAGCCGCTTCTCGAGCGCAGCCCCAAGGCGAGCGGCGGCCCGTATCGACGCGTGCCATGCGTTCTCTGTCTCCAGGCGGTTGAGCCGGCGGTTGGTGAAGTCGATCGTCGCCCGCGTGGCAGAAAGGGCGGCTTGCGTGGCAGAAAGGGCGGCTTGCGTGGCCTCTTGTGGGCCACGAGCGCTGTCGAGGACGGGCGATGCCATGCTAGCGCCGTCCGGAACCAATGGCTTGAGGAAATGACAACCCCGTGACGTGTCAGGACCAAACGGCTGGTCGGAAACCTCTCCTGACCCGACGGCCCGTGTCGCTGCCATGCGTGCTGAGCGAGCGAGCGGCGGCGCAAACGGCTGGGTGACGTGGCCCGTCACGGCAGGGACGCAAAGTGCGGCAGGCAGTCGGCCAAGCTGCCAGTGGCCGACTGCGGCCCGGCCGAGCGCAGCATTGAGCGCTGCGTGCCGCACTGCTGGCAGTGCTGGAGGGCGTCGGTCGGAAACCGCTCGCCGCACCGCCCGCAGAAAAAGGCCGGCGCGCTGGCTGGGGAACCCCCCAGCTCGCCCGCCGTCTCGAGGTTGGGTTCCTTGCCGGCCCTAGCGCCGTGGATGGCTCGAGGGCTCGACACGCAGGCGGTCGGACGGCCCTGCGCTCGCAAGGCTTGCGCCTGCGCCGCCAGCCGCGCCAGCGCTTCGGGCGCGGGGTCGCCGGGGACCTGCTGCGCCACCGCCAGTAGCAGGCGGACCGCCTCCAGGCGCGACTCGCGCAAGCGCCACTGCGATTCGGTCGGCGCCGCGAAAGAGCGCGCCAGGCGCCGGGCGCCGGCCAGCTCGGCTTCCACGGCCGCGACCAGCGCGCTGGCGGCGGCGCGCGGCCCGGGCAGAGGCGAGCGGTGGCTGCGCTCGAAGTCCTGGGCGCGCCGCGCGTGCCAGGCCTGGGCCACAGCCGCGGCCGTCGTCGTGTGCCGCAGAAGCTGCAGCGTGAGCGTTGCCTGCAGGGGCCCGTTGAGCGCGCGCAGCCGGGCTGGCGCTGCGGCCCCGGACGCCTTGAGCACCCGCAAGGCCTCTGCCAGCAGGACCGCCGCCGCGGCAGCGTCCGCCTCGCGCTGCGTCGCCAGCACCGCGACCGCGTCGGCGGCGTCCAGGGCCTCGCACAGCTCGGTTTCCATCTCCAGCTGGCGCGCCAGCTCCTCCGCGCTCGCCTCGCCTCGGAGGCCGGGGTCGCCCAAGCGGGCCACGCCCTCCACAAGCGCCTGCTCGTTGCGGGCAAGCGACGCGTCGATGTACGCGTAGTCGCTGGGGTCCCGCGCTGCCGCCCGGGTCCGCTCGGGGCTGGGCTGGGCGACCGGCGCAGCTTGCACTGAGCCGGCTGGCCCGGGCGCCGTCGGCGTTGCCCCGGCCTGGCGTGCGGGCGCGTGCGCAGGGCTGGCAGGGAGCAGCGCCTGGGCCAGGTACGGGTGCGCAAACGCGCTCTCAAAGCCCAGCCGCTGCGGCGCGCGAAGCGCCAGCAGGCCGCGCAGCAGGGACTTGAGCGCCGGAGCCTCGCCGTCCGGCAGGCTCAAGGTCCAGGCGTCGTCCTGGAACGCCTCGCGGTGGTGCTGCTTGAGCGCCGCCACCGAGCGGGCCGCAAAGGGGTACTTGCCGTAGCGCAGCCGGTAGATGATGACGCCCAGCGACCACAGGTCCACGGTCGGGTCGTACGGGCCGCCGGCCAGGACCTCGGGGGCCATGTGCATCGGCGACCCGCAGAACGTGGCCGTCAAGTCCTGCGACGCCAAGGGCCGCGCAAAGCCAAAGTCCGACAGCTTGAGCAGGTACCCGCAGGGTCGGTTCGAGGCCGTCTGCAGCAGCACGTTGTCGGGCTTGAGGTCTCGGTGCACGTACTGGTGGGCGTGCAGGTGGGCGAGCCCGCAGGCCAGCTGCTGGCTGACGTCCTGCAGGCTGCGGGCGGGCAGGCTGGCGGGGGCCGGCGGGTCCGCCAGCTGCCGCAGCGTTCCTTCGCGGCAGAGCTCGAGCACAATGTGCACGTGGCGGTGAGCCTTGTCTTCAAAGTAGTCGAGCATGGCAATCAGGTGCGGGTGCGGAGGCAGCGCGCGCAGGGCCGCGACCTCGCTGCGAAAGACCTGCTGCAGCCCAGCGTCGAGCTTGAGGCGAGCCTTGTCCATGCGCTTGATGGCCACCGCCTGCCCGCGCCGCGGCCCGCTCACGCACTCGCCTTGGTACACGGTGGAAAAGGCGCCGCGCCCCAGCACGGCCTTGCGGCGGTAGTGGTAGCGAGCGGATCGGGCGCCCCCGCCCCCCACGCTGCTTTGCGACGCGTCGGTGCCGCTCATGCGCAACGCGACCCACAGTGCCGGTGTGCGTTTCCTTCAGCTCGTTGGGGCGCACTATAATTTTGCCCTGGCGCTCGAGCACGACGAATCTGAGCCTGGCGCGGCGCGTGACCCGTCGGCAGCGCGCACCTGCGCCGGCAGCGGGCGGGCCGCAAGACCAGGCGCGGATGCGGGCGCGAGTGGAAAAGGGAGGGGGAGGAGCAGCGAGGGGACGCCTCGTGGGGTCTGCTCGAAGAAAAGGGAAGCGTGGGACGGCAAAAAAGAGGGCCGAGGGGAGAGCAACCGGCGGGACGACCGCAGAGGCTGAAAAATACGGCGGTGGCTAGCGCCTGAGCAACAGCCTCGCTCACCAGCACCCGCATGTCGTCGGTTCAGCTCCCGCGCCCCCCCAAGGCGGACCTTGTGCAGCCCGTCACCGAGCTCTGGCGGTCCGACTTTGCCAACGGGACGTACCGCATCACCGCCAGCGGCACCTATCGGGTGATGGAGGACATCAACTTTCGGCCCAACCCCAACGACGACTTTCGACCGCTGCCCAGCCAAGCAGCCCTCTACCCGACCACGGGCGCCGAGGCCGCCTACCGGCTGGGCTTTTTCGCGGCCATCACCGTCGAAGCGGCCGACGTCGTGCTGGACCTCAACAACCACGTCGTGCAGCAGTCGGCGATCCACGCCCTGCAGCAGCGCTTCTTTGCGGTGATCGAGCTGGCGGACCAGCCCTTCATCCCCGCCCAGGGCCCGGCCGACTTTGGCGCCAGCATCCAGGCCGCCCAGCGGGTGGTGATCCGGAACGGGACGCTGGGCCGGTCCAGCCACCACGGCGTCCACGGCAACGACAACGTCGACGTGCGCATCGAAAACGTCTACTTTGCCAACTTTGAGGTGGCCGCGGTGGCCCTGAACGGGGTCACCCGGTGCCTGGTCACCAACTGCCACGTCACCGGGAGCCGCCAGGACGTGCCGGTGCTGGGCACGTACTCGGCCGCGCGCTTCTTGCTGCCGGCCCTCGGCGCCGTGGACGACGGCGCCACCGTGCGCTTGCGCGGGGCGCGCGTCACCGCGGCGACCATCAAGGCCAGCCTCAAGGCCGCCATGGACAAGGTGGTGGCGGGCACGGCCACGGTGGCGGGCCCCGAAGGCGTCTTTGTCAACCCCACCGGCAGCGCGGACGGGCCGGCCTACGGCTTTCTGTTCCACAGCCGCGGCCTGGCCGTCAACAGCTTTGCCTGCTGCAGCGACCTGACGGGCGGCACGCGCGCGACCCACGTGTCGGTGGTCAACTGCGTGATTGAAAACGTCAAGGCCACGCCCGACGAGGTCGTCACCCTGTCCAAGGGCGGGGCCAACCGCGCGCCGCAGACGGGCCTGTTTGGGGAGACGGTGCCCATCGAGCAGATTGCCGACGACCGCGGCAAGTACGTGGGCACGGTGCTGTCGGACGCGCACATGCTGCTCGCCAAGCACACGGCGGCCACGCAGATCGCCCCCGCGCTGCTGGCGTGGGCCGAGGCCGACACGCCCACCCTGGACGCGGTGCGGGCCGCGTCGGGCTTTGAGTTTCTCCTCAACGGCGACTCGATGTTCCACGTCCACAAGGGCGTCATCGGGCTTCGGATCGACGGCGCCAACCACGTCCTGGTGCAGAACGTCGACGTCTGCAACATGGAGAACCACGGCCTGCCGGGCGACGCGCGGACGGCGTACTACGGGCCCGCCCGGGGCCACCTGCACCAGAACGAAGGCATGGGCTACTGCGGCAGCGAGGTGCGCGGCCTGAGCGTGGCCGGGTCCCTCAACGTCACCCTCAGCCGCGTCCGGACCATGAACGTCCGCTCGCTCCACGGCCCGGCCACGGGCATGGACTTTATGCTGTCCAACGACAACGTCCGCGCGTCCGACCTGTACGTGGTGGACGTGCACGCCGCCACGGCTCTGGTCGGCCCCGCGCGCTCGGCCACGCCGCAGCTGCCCAACGTCAAGCTCGTGGCCACGGGCATCGACACGCGCGAGAGCAAAACGGTGACGCTGACGCGCGTTCACGTGTGCCGTCTGCAGGGCCCAAGTCAGAACGTGTTCCGCTCGCAGTCCGCCAAGCAGACGGTGGGGTCGTGCTCGTCCTTTGACTACTTTTTCGACCATGCGACGCAGCGCGGGCGCCTGCAGGTCCGGCGCGTCTAGCCCGAGGCCGAGACCGGCGCGTGCGGTCCAGGAGGCCTGCGCGTGCGGTCGAGGGGGGTGAGCAGCGCAGGGGCGGGGTTGGGGGTCTCAGAGGGCGGCTCTTAATTTAAACGCGCACACAAACACACACGCGCGGCCTCTGCCTCGGCCTTCCGGCCGCACGTCAGCGCGCTTGGTAGGCGCGCAGCACCCGGCCTCGCACCGGAGAGGCGTCTGGTCCTGCCAGCAGGAACCGCGCCTTCCTGACGCTGCCGGTCAACAGGGCCAGCGCGTGGTACGCAGCGTCCTCGCCATGCTCGTCGACGTAGTCCTCAAGCGTGTCGACGCCCAACATTTCCTCAACGCCGTACCCGCTGTCCCCGTCGTCATCGGGGTCGCTGGCTATGCTGTCCGCTTCGTCGTCCGAGCCGTCGTCCATCTCCCCGTCCTCCGCTTGGCCGCTGCCCAGGCCGTCCAGGTCGGACGGGTACGGCTCGGGGGCCGCCGTCCGGGTCCACCACGGCAGATCGCCGAGGCCGGCGTCAAGCGGGGTGGGCGGCAGGACCACGACGCCGCTGGGCGTGCACAGGCGCAGCGACCGGGTCCGGCACAGCGGGCATTGGAATCCCTGAAGGGCGGCAATGCGCTTCAGGCAGGGAAGGCAGCCCCTGTGCAGGGGGCACTGCTCGAACCACGCGATCGTTGACTTGGTCAAGGGCTCGAAGCACACGGGGCAGTCGGGGTCGGGCATCATGGGGGTTCGTTTGCAAAGGGGGGCCGGGGGTCCAAAGAGGTCGATCGCCGGCCGTAAGTGAAGGCGAAGCGCGCACCAGCCTGCCCGAGCGGACCGACGTCCCTCGGCGTGGCGCTGCCGGCCGCGCCCCCGCTTCCCCTCAGCGGCGGCCCGCCCGGGCATTGGCTTGTCGCGGCGGGGCCCGCCGTCGGCCCGTTGCCACGCCCGCTTCCGGGTGCCGACCCCGCGCCTGGACCTGCCGGCAGCCAAACGGCGGCGGGTACCGCCAAAACGTGACCGTCGGAACCCCGACCAAGTAGTGATCTCCGGTCCAATCGCCAGAAAAGCTCCCCGACGGCTGGTAATCGTCGGTCGGGAGGAAGCCGCTCGAATCCGTATCTTGGCGGCTTTCCGCGACCCCCGGCCCGAGGGGCGGCTGGCCTGCTGGGCCGTCGGGCGTGTGGATGCGCTGGGACACGGCCCGGCACAGCGGGCAACGCAGTCCCTGCGTTGCGACGACGCGCTTCAGGCAGGCGAGGCATCCCTTGTGCGTCGGGCACTGGTCGAACCACGCGGTCGACGACCGCGTGAGGGGCTCGAAGCACATTGGGCAGTCGGCGCTCGGCATGAGGCACCGGTGGAGCAGCGTGATGCGACACGCGTGGGAAGAAAAGAGGACCAACGCCCTCGCGAGATTGTAATTGAATGCCCCTCCCCAACCATGCCCTTTCCTTGCAACAGGGGTCGGGCTGCCTCGCAGAGCTGGGTGCGCCTCGGAAGCCGCAAGCCAATGCTCTCATCGGCCCCCGAGTGGTTTCGCAGCCGCCGGACGGTCTCAACTTCCTCCCTCGCTCGTCTCGGCAGGCTGCTCCTATTCAACTAGTTTTGCCTCGCTTTGAATCCTCTTTGCGAGTTGCATGTCTTTGGGCATGAGCGTCACCCGCCTGGCGTGAATCGCCAGCCTGCCGGCGTCCGAAAAGTGCTGGACCAGGTGCGCCTCAAACGCTTCGTGCAAGGCCATCGCAGCCAGAGTCTGCATGCGCATCTCTGGCTCTTGGAACTCATTCAGCAGTTGCCACTTGATTCGCTTTATAAACGGGCCCTTGGGAAGCACCAGAGCGGTGGTCTTTTGAAGGTGCCTGATTTCCTTAAGGGCTTTCACTCCTGGTCTGAGGGGTCTGCCGTTTTTAGAAGGCATGGCGCTCGTCTTTCTTCTGGCGAGGGCTTTCGCGAAAAAAAAAGCTGGGAGAGCCCCGCCCCCCTCGTCCACTTCCTCCTCGGGGTCTGCAAGGGCGACGGCCCGAACGGGAGCAGGGCCGAGGCGATCAGTGCGGGCGAGAAGGAGCTGCGCGCGCGAGGGCCCCGCCAGCCGACCAAACCCCCAAGGCACTTGCGCCGCTTGACAAACCCATGGCCGACCTCGTGGACGGTCTGCGACGGGTCGCCGCCGAGACGGCGGGCAGCTCGCACGCCAACGCAGACGACCGGGTGTACGCCAAGCGCGCGCTGCTGTGCGACGCCGACCGCCGCTTCCTGGAAGCCCTGGCGCCGCGGGCGCGGGCCCAGGCCCGCATGGTGACCGACTACCGAATCTCGGCGCGCCACCTCGCGCACTGGGGGGCCCTGGACCGCCTCAAAGTCATGTGCCAAGCCAAGCCCAAGGCGAAGCGCGTCCGCATCGCCGGGCGCACCTTGCCCGCGCCGACCTGGCCGCTGTGGCGGCTCGAGGTCGAGGGCGAGGGCGCCGCGCAGTTTGCGTGGTTCGTGCTGCCGCGCGTCATGGGCCGCGTGCTGTTTGGCCCTCCGCCTCCGGACCAGCAGCAGGTGTGGGCCGGCGACGCGCTGCCCGTGGCCGACTGGCCGCCGCCGCCGCTGCCGCTGCTGGACGCGGCGGGCGGCCGCCGCCTGTCCAAGTGTGACCAGCAGCGGGCCGTCGCGGCGGCCCTGGCGGCCCTGCGCGCCCAGGTGGCGGCCCAGGGCTTTGGGGGCGTCTTGTTCTCGCTGTCGCCGGGCTTTGGCAAGACGTGCTGTGCGGCGCACATGGTGCGCGCCCTCGGGCGCCGAGCGCTGTTTGTGACGCCCGACGCCGGCCTCTTTACGCAGGTGGCCGACGAGTTTCGGGCGGTCCTCGGCCCACAGGTGCGGGTGGGCCGCATGAGCACCTCCAACCGCCGCCACTGGGACATTGAGAACACGGACGTGGTCCTCACGACCGTCAAGAGCGCGGCCACCATCGACTACGACCTGCGCGGCTTTGGCACCGTCATCGTGGACGAGGCGCACGGGACCCTCAGCCCGGCTCACGCGCGCATGTACGGGCGCTTTGGCGCGCAGCACGTGGTGGCCCTCACGGCGACGCCCGAGCGCACCGACGAGTGCGGGCGCTACTTTCAGTGGCTGGTCGGCCCCATCGCCTGGCACGAGGCCAAGGACGTGACGGCGACCCGCTGGAAGACGATCGACGTGACGGTGTACCACGTGCACCACGCCACTCGCCCCAAGGTCGAGCAGACGCGGTTCCTCGCCGGGGAGGTGGCCTTGGACTACGAGGCCTCGCTGCAGGCCTTGCTGCAGTGCCCGCTGCGCAACGAGCACGTCCTGCGCGCCATCGCCGACCGCGTGGCCCAGGGCGGGCACGTGCTGGCGCTGGGGCGGCGCGTGGCGCACATGCAGCAGGTGCACCACGACCTGGTGCACCGGCTAGGCATCGACAGCGGCCTGATCATGGGCAAGTCCAACAGCAAGCTCACGCCCGAGGAGGAGGAGACGGCCAAGACCAAGCGGGTGGTCATCATGACGACCAGCAAGGGGTACCAGGCTCTCAACGTGCCGACGCTCACGACGCTGGTCATGCTCGACTGCATCAGCGACAGCGTGCCGTGGCTGACGCAGGCCAACGGCCGCATCACGCGCGAGCTGGCCGGCAAGGCGCGGCCCGAGATTGTGTGCTGGCGGGACGCCATGCGGTGCAAGCTTCAGCCCGGGTCGGAGGGCTGCTTTGCGTCCAAGACGGACAAGGCCTGCGCGGCCCTCAAGCGCATCAGCTCCGGGTACGCCATCACGCGCGTGCACGTGCGGCTCTGACGAACGCAGGCAGCGGGGACCCACCCCCGTCCTTCCTGAGCCCGGAGCCGCCTGCGCGCTCCACAGTGAGCCATGCGGACTCTCTCCCCCGGGGCCCACCTTCTCCCCTCCCCCTTCTTTCCGGGGCGCGCGCGCGCGCGGGGGCTCGACCGGCTTCATTCCGCACCCGGACCTGCCTCGCCGACCCATCATGTGGCGCACCCTCCCCGCCCTCGAGCAAGCAGCTACCCTGGTCCTGCCCGCGTACGTGTCGCCGACCGAGTTGAGGGCCGCCCAGCTGCACCATGACGCGTGCCCGGGCGACCCCCTGGCTCACGTGGTGGCCTGCTGCGTCGTCGGGGGGCAGTGCGCTGCCAAGGGCCACGACCTGACGACCGTGCCCGAGACCCTGGCGGCAGCCGCGGTGGCCGCGCAGGCCGCTGTCCGCGACGTCCGCCGCGCGGCGCTGCGTCCCCTGCACGCTCTGGTAGCGCCGGCGCCAGACTCGCCTCAAGGGCAGTGGCGCAAGGCCCTCGTGACCATGGCGGTGGGGCTCGCGCTTGACGCGACGATGGCCCTCGCGGACCACGAGCGCGAGCCCGCGCTCCAAAAGGCCCTCGACGCCGGGGACGCGCCGAGCGTGGAGCGGCACGTGCAGGTCGTCCAGGCCCGCGCAGCGCTCGGGACCGCCGGGCAATGACGAGCGCTCTGACCTCGCCCCCAAGCCCCCAAGGCATCGGGAACCGCGCAAGCGCGGCCGCCCCACCAAGCGAGGCATTGGTCCCCGCCCAGCGCGCTTCTCAGGCGGCCGCGCGCGGCGCCGTGGTCCAGCGGGCCCAAGACATATTGCCGTGACCCATGCCACCTACCAAGCACCTGCCCCCGCGCACCGGCATGCCCCGACGCCAGTCCCAAGCCCGCCCACAGCGCCTCTTGTACGGCCAGTTCGAAATGCTTCAGCAGCGCGTCTTTCCCGTGTGGCGCGCGGCCGAGGCTCTGCGTACCGCCTTGGCCACGCTCCAGGACGCGCTGGCGCACGGCAGCCACCATCACTTCAACACCTTGGTGGTCACGACCCGGCAGGTGAAGAAGGCTGCCACGGCGTTGAAGACCGGCCTCGAGAGCGTTCTGACGCGAGTGGACCCCTTGGACATGCCCTTGGTGTGGAGTGAGCTAATGAGCATGGACCTGCAAGCAATCCTGCGAGACCTCATCGCCGTGTGCGGCTGGAGGCTGGGCCAGGCCGGGGTATCGCTCGCTGGCAAGGACGCGCGCCTCGAGGTGCCAGTGGACGGGGGGGTCTACGCCGACGCGTTTGACCGGGGCCAGGAGGCGTGTCAGGAAACGGGCTCTTACCTCCGGTACGCTCAACGGCTGCTCGACCGCATCGCCCACGAGGCCCACGTGCACCAGCTGCCCGCGCTAGCTTTCGAAGCAGCGCTATCAGCCCGTGTGCACGCACCGGTCGCAACGACTCGCCCGCCGCCACCGCTCGAGACGGAGGGCCAGTGGGATTTTGGCCTAGACCACCTGTACCACATGACGCAAGGCACTCGGCCTGCCTGAAGGCTGTGCTCCGAGACCTCGAGCCAGCTTGTCTTTGAAAACAAGACAAGGTCGAAGCGTCTCGCGTTTCAGGCCGTTGAAGGCGCGGTACGAGTGACGCTTGGCGATTTGCCCGACATGCTGTGTCCCTACGTGACATACATATTCCCGCTTGGCTCTGGACCCGTGGCACCTGCCGTCTGGGCGTCAACTGTCCTGTGACGAATGCCAGCCGTCTAAATATTTCATAGTAATCAATGACGTTCGCTCTGCTCGCTCCGCTGGTACATCTCGCCAGGGTCGCAGTGAGTGGCCATAATACGGCCAGCCTGACTCTTGACAGCCCCAATATCATGCATCTTGACGCCAGAGCTCACGTAGCGGTGCTTGTCGCTTTGCAAGACAGCCTTGGCGAACTGCTCTCGGACCCTGGACGGCTACCACAAGGCATACCAGACCCATCAGTAGGGCCTTGCTTTCGACTGCTTAATTTGTACTGATGCAATAGTCAAGCATTCCAAGTCCACACAGTCGGGCTCTGGTCTCACCCCATGACACTCCAAAAAGATGATGGGGTCGACACAAAAGCCTCTTGCCGAGCGGGGTGAGGCGAGGACACAGGAGGCTCGTACCCTGCAGCCAGGGCGTGCCACCGCCACCGCCGCCGGCGCTGGCCCGCCAACGTGACGTGTTATTTTGTGCATGTGGGATTTTCCTAGGCAACGGCCATTTACAGCCCATCATGCTCCGTCGACTGTACGTGCAAGTCGTCTGCGACTGGGACCCCCGTCTGCTGGCCCATGAGCTTGGCCCCTCCAACAAGCGCCCGCTGGACAATCAAGTCGTTGCCCATGTCAACCCTACCCAGAGCGGGGTCGTCATGGACGGTTCCGCCTCAAAGTCGGGAACGATCAACGTCGTCTGCGACCTGACGCAACCCGGGCTCACACCGGCAATGCTCAAGGGCATCCTCCGCATGGGCACCAAGCCCACATCGCCCCTCGGCAACCTGTGGTTGTACACAACGCAGTCCATGGACCAAGCCCTTGCGCAGTGGCCGGGCATTGTGAAAGCACGTCACACTCAAGACAAGAGGATTGCGACCGACGCGGCTCAATGCGCTGGGTCGTGGCTGAATCGCATTCAGGTGTAGCTTGCCGAGCAAGAGAGAGGGGGTGCGTGCGCGTCAAGGTTCGTCGAGCGTTAGATGTCGGGGTTAGCTTCTCAATTCAATTCCTGACTACCAATGAATGAAGATTGACAACCCTCATGGCGCCGCGAAGTGAAAGGGGTTTCGGTCGTGGCTCTTGACACGGTCGTACAGGCGGCGCAGCCATCGGTACACGTCAAGGCCGTCGTCCGACACACGACCATGGCTCGGCCGCTTTGGGTCCGCCGCTGCCAAAAAGTAGTCGGCGAGGGCAGACGTGCCTCGCAGAGCCTGCTGATACCGGCGCATCGTTCCGCCCAGCGGGTAGTCGGGAGGGTCGATCAGGTGCTTCAGGTGGCGTCGCATCTGTCGCCACAAGCGTTGGTGCGTCACCGAACGGCCGTGCCCCATGAGGCCTGGAGGTACGTCAAGGGCCGCAATCGCACTCACGCGCGCTCGAAGCTTGCTGACAGACGCATCCTCGCTGATTTTAAGAGCGTAGGAGCGGCGCGCTCGCGCATAAGGACCATCCGAAGTTCTGTCTCTCAAAGTGTCGCTGCTGAGGTACCCTTCGCCAACCAAATCCTTGCTCGCAGCAGGGTCCGCCACCTGGCCGTCCCAGCAAATGTAGGGCAGAGATTCTCGCCAGTAGGCTGGCTTGGTGTTGCCGTGCCGCACGAGCGAGGCAATCATGCTGGGCGGAAGCGTTGATACCTTTGGCGCAAGGTCGCCGTGCAGCACGCGATCCGCGCACAGCTCAAAAAGGGATGGCGGGCCCAAGGCAACAGGGTTGGAGGCAGCTTGAGCCGCCATGTAGCTGGAAATGCCAAAGTTGACCAGGACGATTGCTTGGGACGCCAAGACGGGCTATGCGTGACGTGGCACATGGGTGACGTTGACGCTGCATGACGTGGCACGGGAATGACGGATGACGTGGCTTGCGTCCGTCTCCATGAGCGGATGGGTGGGAACCCCAGACTCATGGATCAGGAGGCAACATGTGCAATGCAGCGAGGATCAATCACCCATGTAGCCGACCGAGGTTGTTTGTCAACGTGGCTCAATTTCAGAATACCACGAGCAGTCCAGCCTCACAACCACGCACGCCGCTCCCGTCTTGCGTCGTCTGCAAGGCTGGCACGATGTACCCAGCCCTCACGGCGACGGCTTCCAGGCTCGAGCTCGCATCTGGCAAACCTGGTCGATAAACAACGCGTGGCTGGCGTAGAGCTGCATCCCAGGCTCGGCAGGCACCCACGCCACGTCGCCCGCGTCGTCCCCAGCCCTCAAGGGCAGCTGTCCAAACGTCTGGCCGTCCGGGTCGTGAAAGTTGACCACGCTCGTCTCCATCCACGCGTTGTCAGTGTTGCGATGGTCGTCGACGTAGCCCGTGTAGATCAAAGTGCCGCCCGAGCGAAAGACGCGGTCAATGACCGCCTTGAGGGCCGCCGCGTGCGCAGGGCCGCGTTCCAGGCTGGCGAGCGCTTCCTCGCCAAACTCCTTGCTCAGCGTGCGCCCCACCGTGTCACCAGCCTCGACCATGCCTCCGGGAATGGCCCATTCCCCAGTGTCTCGCCGCTTGATGAGCACCACCTCCAGCACGGGCTGGTCATCCTCGCCCAGCACCAGCGCGCCGTCCGGGGTGCGCTGCCAGCGCGTCACGATGGGGTCTGCGGCGTGGTTGGGGCCCACCCGGCCCAGCAGCCCCATGCCGGCCAGCCCCGTGCGCCCGCGGGGATTGAGCGGAGAGCCGTGAGGGTCGACGGTGTAGTGGCCTTCAAACGACGTCCGGTTGACGCGCCCGTCCACGCTGTTGAACTGGAACGTTTTGCGCTCGCGCCAGTTGTCAGCCCACACCGGACCCGCCGCCACCACGGCGGCGATGTAAAAGGGCGGCTTGTACGCGTCGACGCCAGAGGCCGTCCCGTCTTGGCTGGTTGGAAAGTCGCTGGTCCACGGCACGCACCCGTCGGGAATGGCCAGGCGGCGCACCGGCGGCGTGCTCGACGGGTAAACGGGGCAGAGGGCCTTGACGTGAGTGTTCAGGGCAGCCCGAACGCTGTCCGACTACACAAGAGGCGCGAGTGAGCTGAGGGGACCGAGGTAAGATCTGAGCACTCTGTAAACACACTCTGGGAAAAAGCAAAGCGCACCTACCGAGCTTGAAACGTCCGAGGCCAAAGGCATGGGCGCAATAGCAGATGAAGCCATGGGTTGAGGTAAATGACATCGCTCAGGTCGCCAACCCAGAAAGTGACGGCGCCTGGCGTCTAAATATAGACGAAAGTGACGTGGAATTGAATCTAGAACACGCCACGTCTGCTTTTCTATCGCATACCATGGCAGCAAACGCACGTGTTGCTCAATATCCCGGGCGTTCTTCTGTGGGCAAGTAGGATCCAGGTGTAAAGGCCCTAAGGATGCCGCCATCTAGAATGCATGTCCTGTCCTCCGGGTCATGGCGATAAAAGGGTCCACAACTCTCGGTTGGAAATCGGCACTTCGCTTCATTCGATGACATGGCTCCGCCGAGCCTCGTTGGGTTTGTACATGCCGTATTCCATTCGCCCAGTGCGTAGTATTCGGCACTACGCCCCGTTGAATAGTTCGAGTTTAGGATCGGGTTGATGTTGCATCCGTGCGCATCAAACCAAAAGGGGCGCAATATCCACAGGCCGATTGCAAACTTGAGGAGGGTCTTGTTTATTTCAGCCGCTGGGTCAAGGGTCGGGTCGGGAGCCACCTTGTCTTGTTCAGCCGCTGGGTCAAGGGTCGGGTCGGGAGCCACCTTGTCTTGTTCAGCCGCTGGGTCAAGGGTCGGGTCGGGAGCCACCTTGTCTTGCTTCATCGCTGCGGCCCCTGCCTTCACCAACTCGCGTTGTTCGCCTTGAAACCTAGGGCTGCCGAAGTAACACCAGTTCCAAAGCGCTATGTACATGTTTTGATGCGTTTCTGGCATTTCGGTGAACTTTGAACTGGTGGACGGCGGTGCAA